>CZCA01004394.1_pt1 | contig 23858 bp, 25 predicted proteins | sample 591981 | NCBI WGS metagenome assembly CZCA01 (sample SAMEA3556810, study PRJEB10932) | anaerobic digester metagenome
GGAAGCGCGCGCCTTCTGCGGCTGGAAGGCGCGCGCGACCGGCCAGCCGGTGCGCCTGCCGACCGAGGACGAGTGGAACCGCCTCCACGACCACGTGGGCCTGGCCGACGTGCCGTTTGATGCCCCCGCGAACGCCAACCTGCATCTGGATCACTGGGCCTCGAGCTGCCCGGTGACGCTGTTCCCGCATGGCGAGCTCTTCGACGTGGTCGGCAACGTCTGGCAGTGGTGCGAGACGCCGACCTATCCCTTCGATGGCTTCGACGTCCACCCCATCTACGACGACTTCACCACGCCGACCTTCGACGACCGCCACGCCATCATCAAGGGCGGCAGCTGGATCTCCGCCGGCAACGAGTCGCGCCACGCCTCGCGCTACGCCTTCCGCCGCCATTTCTTCCAGCACGCGGGCTTCCGCTACATCGTCAGCGAGGCGCCGGCGCTCAACCCGTCCTCGACCTACGAGACCGACGCGCTGCTGTCGCAATACGCCGAGTTCCACTACGGCGACGAGGCCTTCGGCGTGCCGAACTTCCCGAAGGCGCTCGCCGACATCGCGATCTCGGCCCAGCGCCGCTTCGGCAACGGCTGCTTCGGCCGTGCGCTGGATCTGGGCTGCGCCACCGGCCGCGCCAGCTTCGAGCTGGCGCGCGCCTTCGAGCGCGTGGTCGGCATCGACTTCTCGGCGCGCTTCATCCAGGCCGGCGCCAGGCTCGCAGAGACCGGCGCGCTGCGCTACACCATGCCCGACGAGGGCGAGCTGGTGAGCTACCACGAGCGCCGGCTGGATGCGCTGGGCCTCGCCGAAACCGCCGGCCGCGTCGAGTTCTGGCAGGGCGACGCCTGCAACCTCAAGGACGTGTTCACCGGTTTCGACCTCATCCTCGCCGCCAACCTGATCGACCGCCTGTACAGCCCGCGCCGCTTCCTCGCCGACGTGCCGCGGCGGCTGAACCCCGGCGGCCTGCTGCTGCTCGCCTCGCCCTATACCTGGCTGGAGGAGCACACCAAGCGCGAGGAATGGATCGGCGGCTTCAAGAAGGACGGTGAGTCCTACACCACGCTCGACGGCCTGAAGGACCTGCTCGCCGCCGACTTCGAGCTGGTGCAGGGGCCGCAGGCGGTGCCTTTCGTGATCCGCGAGACCCGGCGCAAGCACCAGCACACGCTGTCGGAGCTGACCATCTGGAGGAAGCGCGCATGAACGCCATCGACCGTGAAGCGGTGATCGACCGCGCCGCCGGCGCGCTGATGGGCGCCTTCATCGGCGACGCGCTGGCCCTGGGGCCGCACTGGTACTACGACCTCGACGAGCTGCGCGCCCGCTACGGCGAGTGGATCGCCGACTACACTGCGCCGATGCCCGACCACTACCACGCCGGGATGAAGGCGGGCGAATCCTCGCAGGCCGGCGTGCTGCTGCGCCTGACGCTGGAATCGCTGGCCGAGCGCGGCGGTTACGACGAGGCCGACTTCTGCCGGCGCATCGACGAGGACTTCTTCCCGCAGATTGACGGCGTGCCGATGCACGGCCCCGGCGGCTACACCAGCCAGTCGATCCGCGAAGCCTGGAGGAAGCGCGTGCAGCAGGGCCTGCCCTGGGGCCAGGTCGGCGGCAACGCCGACACCACCGAGGCCGCCGAGCGCACGCTGGCGATCGCGGTGCGCTACGCGCTCGACCCGGCGGCGCTGGCGGATGCGGTCACCCGCAACACCGTGCTTACGCAGACCGACGGCACCGTGGTGGCGATGACGGTGGCCTTCGGCGCGGTGCTCGGCATGCTGGTCGAGGGCCACACGCTGGACGCGTCGATCTCGGCGAAGCTGATGGCGCGCGTGAAGTCCGGCGCGCTGCCCTTCCACACCGTGACCGCCGGCAACCTGCAGGCGCCCAGGCCCGGCGCCGCCGAGGCCCCGACAGCCGGCCGCTTTCCGTCGCCCGATGCGCTGCTCACGCCATCCTCGATCGCGCGCGCGGCCCGCGACCCGGACGTACGCATCGAACCGGCGTGGAAGGTGTCGCTGGTGTATGGCATGCCATGCGCGGTGTACCACCAGTTCCCGGCCGCCTACTACCTGGCGGCGCGCTTCGCCGACGACTTCGAGTCGGCGGTGCTGCACGCGGTCAATGGTGGCGGGCAGAACCTGGCGCGGGCGATGCTGACCGGGGCGCTGGTGGGGGCGCAGGTGGGCATCGGCGGCATTCCGCCGCGGTTCGTCGACGGATTGGCGGAAAGCGAGGCGCTGATGGCGATCGTGCAGGGTGTCGCAGGGCAACTAACAGCAAACTGATTCTAGAGAGAACGTCTGATGCCGACTTGCTGGATCATCGCAGGCCCCAACGGCGCTGGTAAGACCACCTTCGCACTGGAATATCTGCCACAGGTGGCCCGCTGTTCGCGCTTTGTGAATGCAGATCTGATCGCTGCCGGCTTGTCTCCCCTGGCGCCCGAGCGTGAGCTGCTGGCGGCCAGCCGCCTGTTCCTGAGCGAGATTGAAGCCTGTATCGCCCAGCGTGAGGACTTCGCTTTTGAAACTACGCTGGCCGGGCGCACTTACCTCAGATTGGTACGCCGTCTGCGCGCAGAGGGTTGGCGCGTCGAACTGATCTACCTGGCATTGCCCAGTATGGAGATGTCCAAACTACGCGTGGCCGAACGGGTGGCCCATGGCGGACACAATATTCCCTCTGCCGATATTGAGCGTCGTTTTCCGCGCAGTCTGGCTAACCTGCTGGACGTTTTCAGTCCGCAGGTGGATGCCTGTCGCTGTTTCATGAACGCGGGCCTAACACCCGAACTGGTTTTCGAACAGGGCGGCGAGTTGCGCAACATCGTTCACTCCGCCCATTATCGACACCTACAGGAGGAGGCCCGCCCATGACCGAAGTTCGCCAAACCGCCAGCCCCGACACTCTGCAAATGTTGGCTGCCTTGCAGGAGGCTGTGCGCAAATGTCTTGAGCGCAAGCAACGCCTGGAGCAGTACGCCGTGATGTGGAAGGACGGCAAGCCGCAGCGGCTGATCTTGAACCCGAGTCAAGTTAATGACTTGGCGATCGATCGCAAACTTGTCGAGTTCGGTGATGAGTGAGTGACCTCGTCATCGTCCCTGACAGGGGCCGGGTGTAGGGTGCGGGGACGCCGTCCTTGAACTGAGCAGAAAATCGACACTATGCGGATCTTGGTGTGTAGGGGTGCTGCAGACGCCTGCGGCCGCATGCTGCGTTCAAGGAGCAGGTGCAGCCTGTGCCCGCCCTAGCGACCCTGCCCGCCCGCCGTCGCCCGCCCCCCTCCCAGCAGCGCCTCCAGCCGCTGGATCTGATGGCGCTGCATGCTCGTGGTGGCGTAGAAGCGCTCCTGCAGCAGCGTCGATCGCCCCACGCTCACCAGCACGCCCTGGCGCAGCTCGTCCTGCACCACCACCTCCGGCACCAGCGCCAGCCAGCCGCTGTCGCGCGCCACCAGGCGCAGCATCGCCATGTCGTCGACCTCGGCGCGCAGCCGCGGCTTGACGCCGGCCGACATGCACAGGGCGTCGAACTGCGCCCGCAGCGCATGCCGCGGGCCGGGCAGCGCCAGCTCCACGCCGTCGAGGTCCTCGGGCACGCGCAGGGTGCGACCCTGCCATGCGCGCGCCGGGCCGACGAGGCCGATCGCCTCGCTGCCGAGGAAACGGCAGTGCAGCGGGCGGTCCGGGTCGGAGGGGACGGGCTCGTTGGTCAGCACGAGGTCGAGCTGGTGCTGCACGAGCCGCTCGACCAGGCTCTCCTGCGCGCCGGATTCGAGGGTGAGCAGCACGGTCGCGTCCGCGAGCAGGGGGCGGATCAGGTTCTCCTGATAGTTGCGCGACATGGTGGCGACGCTGCCCAGGCGCAGCCGGGTCATGCCCTCGCTGCGGCCCTGCAGGCGCCCGAGCAGTTCCTGCCCGAGGCCGAAGATGTTCTCGGCGTAGGCGAACACGAGGTGGCCGGATTCGGTGAGCGTCAGCCGCCGCTTCTCGCGCTCGAAGAGGGCTTCGCCCAGGCGCTCCTCGAGCTGCCGGATCTGCGTCGACAGCGCGGATTGCGAGGTATGCAGTTCCCTGGACGACTGCGTCAGGTTGCCGGATTGCGCCACGTGCCAGAAGTAGAACAGGTGGTGAAAGTTGAGCTGCTCGAGTCTCATCGTTCTATTTTAGAGATTAAATCGTTCAGAACAATATATTTTACGGAACGATAAAAGGCGAGCATTCTCGGCGCAGCCTCACTCCGAACGGTGCCCGCCATGATTTCAACCTCGCTTCTGCTTGTCCTCTGCGCCATCGCGCCCGTACTCCTGATGACGTCCGGCGCGCTGCTGTTCCGCACCGCTCCGCATCATGCGGAGGCGATCGTGTGGAGACGATTCCGCCTGCTCGCCGCCACGGCGCTCGCATTCACCCTGGCCGCCCCGTTGCTGACGGCGTGGCTGCCTGTTGCCGGCACAGGTGTGGCGTTCAATGCCTCACCCTGGCTTGCGCTCGGCCCGCTCACCCTTTGGCTGGCCGTGCTGGTGCAGCTGCTGGGCACCGTGATCGGCGTGTTCTCGACGCGCTACCTGCAGGGCGAGCCGGGGCAGGCGCGTTACGCCGCGGCGCTGTCCGGCGTGCTGGCTTCGGTGCACCTGCTGCTGCTCGCCGACCACTGGCTGGTGCTGATCGCCGCCTGGGCCGCCGTCGGTCTCGCGTTGCAGCCGCTGCTCTGCTTCTATTCCGACCGCCCCTTCGCCCGCCTGGCCGCGCACAAGAAGCGCATCGCCGATCGCGTCGCCGACGGCTTCCTGCTCGCGGCGGCCTCGCTCGCCTGGTTCGAGGTCGGCAGCGGCTCCCTTTCCGCGCTATGGGCGCACCTCGACCAGCACGGTGCTTCAGTCGCCCTGCAGGCGAGCGCGCTCTGCGTGGCGCTGGCGGTGATCCTGCGCACCGCCCTGTTCCCGGTCCATGGCTGGCTGATCCAGGTCATGGAGGCGCCGACGCCGGTGTCGGCGCTGCTCCATGCCGGCGTCGTCAATCTGGGCGGTTTCGTGCTGATCCGCTTCGCGCCCCTGCTCGAGGCGACCGAGGCGGCGCGCTGGCTGCTGGTGGTCTGCGGCCTGGGCACGGCGGTGCTGGCGGGGATGGTCATGCTGACCCGGATCAGCATCAAGGTCCGCCTCGCCTGGTCGACCGTGGCGCAGATGGGCTTCATGGTGCTCGAGTGCGGGCTGGGCCTGTACAGCCTGGCGGTGCTGCACCTGATCGGCCACTCGCTCTACAAGGCGCACGCCTTCCTCTCGGCCTCCTCGGTGGTGCGCGAGAGCCGGCTGCAGATGCTGCGCGGTCAGGCCGCGGTGGCGCCGTCCAGCCTGCTGCTGGCGCCCGCCCTGAGCCTTGGCGTGGTGATGCTGGTGCAGGCGGCCGGGGTGGCTGGCGCCTGGCCGTGGTGGTGGAACGGCGTGCTGGCGCTGGCCTGGGCGCCGCTGCTGTGGTTGCCCGCCCGGCGCGCCCATGAGCCGAGCGCCGCCGGGGTGCGCGCACTCGCCGGCCTCGCGCTGGTCGCCGGCCTCACCCTGGTCTCGGCGCTCGCGCATCTGCTGCCGCTGGGCGTGAGCGATGCGCCCGCCACGACGGCCGGCTACCTCGCCCTGGGCTGGGCGTGAGCGATGCGCCCGCCACGACGGCCGGCTACCTCGCCCTGGCCGGCGTGGCGGCCCTGTACCTGGCCCTGGTGATGCTGCAGTGGCAGCCGCAGCGCCTGGCCGCCTGGCGGCGCTGGAGCTATGCCGGCTTCTACGTGGATGAGTTCTATACCCGCTTCGCGCTGCGCGTGTGGCCGGCGGGCTGGAGCGCCGCGACCCCGCGCGCGCCCGTCCCCGGCACTCGCGACAAGCCTTCGATGATCACCTCCGAATGACCCGCAGTCAGGAGAACGCCATGGATTCCCTTCTTCTCGAGACCCCGAGCCAGACCCCGAGCCAGGCCCCGAACGACACCCCGTCCCCGACGCAGGCTGCGGACACGGCGACCGGGCGCGCGCCCGGCACCGCGCTGCAGGCGCGCATCGACGCCGCCTGCGAGGCGGCCTGCCAGGCGATCGCACCGGCCTGGCCGCTCGATCGCAGCATCGCCGTCAATCCGCACTGGGAACGCATCGGTCGCCCGCTGCGCGAGGTGGCCGCGCGCATGGCGGTGCTCGCCGGGATCCAGGTCCTGCCGCCGCGCGACTACCTGCGCGCGGCGTGGGCGCGTGGGCGGATCTCGCCCGCGGATCTGGCGCTCGCGCTGCAGGCCGTGCCGGCAGGCGGGGCCGATAGGCTCGGCCGGCTGCCGCGCCTGCCGCTGCTGATCGACGTGCTCGACGAAGATCCCGCGCGCCACGCGCGCCTGTCGTGGCGGCAGGCAATCACGCACCAGGTCAGCCAGACCTGCGCCGCCTACTTCGGCCAGTACCAGGCCGACTGGCAGCCGGAGCGGGAGCAGGGCCTGTACGCCTTCTGGCGCGACACGCTCGCCCACGATCACGGCATCGGCATCCTGATGGGCCTGCCGCGGCTCGGCAGCTCGATCAGGGCGCTGCCCGCGACCCGCCAGGACGCCGAGACCTGGGTGCTGGAGCGCCTCGGCTTGCCGGCGTCGGTGTGGTCCGACTACCTCGAGGCGGTGCTGCTCACGGTCAATGGCTGGGCGTCCTGGTGTGCCTACCTGCGCTGGGAGGCGCGGCTGTCGGGGGGCGATGATGGCCACTTGCGCGACCTGCTCGCGATCCGCCTCGCCTGGGGGGCGATCCTGCTCGACTGCAAGGACGATGCGTCCGCCCGCCAGGCCTTCGCCGCCCTGCAGGGGCATTGGACCGACGCCCCCGCGATCCTGCGCCAGGCGGAGGCGGCCCTGCGCGTCGACGAGGTCTGGCAGCGCGCGCTCGAGATCGGCTACCAGCGCGAGCTCGCGCAAAAGCTGGGCGCAGTGGGCGGTGTCAGCGCAGCGTCCGGTGAAGAAACCGGAATCGGGATCGCGGTGCAGGCGGCGTTCTGCATCGATGTGCGCAGCGAACCGCTGCGCCGCGCCCTCGAGGCCGTGTGGCCCGCCATCCAGACCATCGGCTTCGCCGGCTTCTTCGGCCTGCCGGTCGCCTATACGCCGCTCGGCACCCAGGCGCGCCGGCCGCAGCTGCCTGGCCTGCTGGCGCCGGCGCTGGAGGTGAGCGACCGCATCGCCGGGGCCCCGGCGGCCGACGGCGCGCGCGGTGACGCCGCCGACCAGGCCGCCGCCAAGGCGCGCCCGACGGCGCGCGCGGTGACGCCGCCGACCAGGCCGCCGCCAAGGCGCGCCGCCAGCGCTTCGGCGTCGCCGAGCAGTGGCGCAGCGTCGGGCGCTGGCCGGGCACCGCCTTTTCCTTCGTCGAAGCCGCCGGCGTGGGCTACCTCGGCGCGCTGGCGCGCTGGCTCAAGCCGTCCCGCCAGGCGCGCGTGCGCGACGATCTCGCCGGCCTGCCCAAGCGCGTGCACGCGCGCTGCCGCCCCGAGCTGGTCGGGCTGGACGTCGCCGCAAAGACGGACTTCGCCGCCCGCGTGCTCCATGCGATGGGGCTCACGCGCAGGCTCGCGCCGCTGGTGCTGCTCGTCGGCCATGGTAGCCAGTCGGCCAACAACGCCCGCGCCGCCGCGCTCGACTGCGGCGCCTGCTGCGGGCAGACCGGAGAGGTCAATGCCCGCGTGCTGGCCCGCATCCTCAACGCGCCCGCGGTGCGCGCCGGGCTCGCCGCGCGCGGCGTCACCGTGCCGGCGGACACGGTGTTCGTCGCTGCGCTCCACAACACGACCACCGACGAGATCGAGGGCTTCGACCTCGACCTGCTGCCCCCCACCGCGCGCACGACCTGGGACCGGCTGCAGGCGGTGTTCGCCCATGCGACCGACCAGGTCCGCCGCGAACGCGCGACGCGCCTCGGCCTCGACCCGCGCGCGCCCAGTGCGCAGCTGCTCGAGCAGTTGCGCCGGCGCGCAAATGACGGCGCGCAGACGCGGCCGGAGTGGGGTCTCGCCGGCAACGCGGCCTTCATCATCGCGCCGCGCTGGCGCAGCCTCGGTGCGGTGCTCGACGGCCGCTGCTTCCTGCACGACTACGACACCACCCTGGACGCGGACGGCAGCGTGCTCGAGCTGCTGATGACCGCGCCGATGCTGGTGACGCACTGGATCAACTGGCAGTACCACGCCTCGACCTGCGACCCGGTGCATCTGGGCAGCGGCAACAAGCTGCTGCATAACGTCGTCGGCGGCTGCATCGGCGTCTTCGAGGGTAACGGCGGCGACCTGCGCATCGGCCTGTCGAAGCAGTCCCTGCACGACGGCGAGCGCTGGATGCACGAGCCGCTGCGCCTGACAGTGGTGATCGACGCGCCGCAGGAGGCGATCGAGCGCGTCATCGATCGCCACCGGGTGGTGCGCCAGCTGCTCGACAACGGCTGGCTGCACCTGTGGCGCTTCGAGGGGCAGGCGCTGCGGCAGTATGCCGCCGGGGCCTGGCAGCCGGTCGCGCTCGCGCAAGCCTGAGCTCAGGCGCGCTCCGGCGTGAGCCGGGTGAATGTGTCGAGGACGAAGGCCTGCGCATCGGGCGCGTAGTCCCAACGCTCGATGATGCAGTCCCCGCGTCCTGCGTCCTCGGCCGCCGCGCCAGCGCTGCGCGTGGCGGAGGACCCGTCCCAGCGCACGATATTGACCGAGTTGGGGCCCCCGGGCCGGGTCCGCGCCGACACGGCGGTGCCCGCCTGGACCACCCACAGCCGGCGCGCCAAACCGGGTGGCGCCAGCGTGTAGGGCAGGTGGATGTGCCCGCCCAGCACGAGGTCCGCCCCCGCGGCCGACCACGCCCGCAGGGCGGCATGGTGGCCGCGCAGCAGGTGCCTGCGGTCCTCGGGCCGGCACACGGCTGCCGGCTGATGTACGACCACCACGCGCAGCTGCCGCGGTCGGGCCGTGCGGAGCAGGGCGGCCACGCGATCGATCTGCAGCGGCGACACTTCGCCGTTCTTGTGCCGCCATGCGCGCGTGGTGTTTACCCCGACCACCAGCAGATCCTGTGACGCATGGACCGGCTCGAGATCGGTTCCGAACGCGCTGGCGTAGGGGGCGTAGGGCCGTGCCGCGCGCGCCCACAGATCGAAGAGCGCAATGTCGTGGTTGCCCGGGACGGCCAGAACCGGTGCGCCCAGGCGGTCGACGAAGGCCTTCGCGGCGCGGAACTGCGTGGGTCGTGCCCGCTGCGTGATGTCCCCCGACAGCACTACCAGGTCGGGCTGCTCGCGGACGGTCAGCGCGAGGAGGGCCTCGACCACCGGCGCGCGTTCGGTGCCGAAGTGGGTGTCGGAGAGGTGCAGCAACACGCTCATGGGGCCGTCCGGGGGGCGCGGGGCGTGTCCGCGGCCTCATCGCGCCGGAGCAGGTACAGGGGCGTATCGAGCACGCGGATGTCGATCGGCGTGCGCATGCGCGTCACCTCGCCGTCGCAGGCCACGACCACCTTGCGGTGTCCCGGCGCCAGGGTGGGCCTCACCACCATGTGCGTGAACTCGAAGCTTTCCACCCCGGCGGCCTCCCTGAGCCGGCCCATCGCCCCGTGCACCATCAGCCCGAGCAGCGCCAGCGTCCCGATCGGCCGCAGCACCAGCGCGGCGAGGCTGCCGTCGCCGGGCGTGCCGGGAACGGTGTCTTCCGGTTCCGCCCCGAACTGCTGCAGCTGGAGCGGGTTGTTGCCCACGAACAGCGTCAGCGTCTGCACGTCGCGCATCGTGGCGCCCGTCTCGATGTGTAGGCGCAGCCGGCGCTGCGCGCGCAGCAGCGTCGCGAAGGCGGCCACGAACGCCACCCAGCGGCTGCGGCCGAAGCGCGCCTTGAAGGCCTCGCGGTCCTGCAGCAGGTCCGGGTAGAGGCCAAGGCTGGCATTGACCAGGAAGACCCGCTCGTTGATCGAAGCCACCTGTACCGGCTTGGGACGCGCATCCAGCAGCTGGCGCGCGGCGGCGAGCGGCGCGGTGGGGATGCCGTGCGTGCGTGCGAAGTAGTTGAAGGTGCCGTAGGGGATGACGCCCATGGCGCAACCGGCCGCGTGCGCCGCGCGCGCCACCGTGCTCAGGCTGCCGTCGCCGCCGACCGCCACCACCGCCGTGTTGCGCGCCAGCGCTGCCGCCGCGGCCTCGGTGGCCACGCGTGCGAGTTCGTCCGGCTGGCACACCCGCAGCTCGCCCTTCCGGCCCCGCGCGGCGAGTGCCGATTCGATCACGGCGCGCTTGGCGTCGACGTCTTGCGCGCCCGCAGCGGCGTTGATCACGAACAGCAGCGGCGACGCAGGATCGAGCCGAGGGGCAGGGCTCGAGGCAGACTGCGCGCAGGCCTCTCCGGGGGGCGGGGGTTGCGTGTGTTCAGGCATGCCGCACCCGCGTGGAACTGTGAAACTTCATCGGGAGTCCGAGTGAACGAGACAGGATCCAGTCTAGCGCTTGCCGATCGACCTGGGCTTCGGTGCGGATTCGGCATGCGCGCTATCGGGATGATCGTGAGAGACAAAAACAACCAGTCAGCTTCCGGGGCAGAGTCCATGGACAAACGCCGGGCGACCGTGGAACGGATCGCCGGGGCACAGCTCGCATCGATGAACGGCACGATGGGCGATGCCCTCGGCCAGAGCAACCGCCAGCGCGTGGTGTGGCTGGGCCTGCTGGCGATGCCGTTGCTGTTTCCGGTCGCGCTCCCCGGCATGGCGTCGGCGGTGGGTGCCGTCTGCCTGCTGGTCGCGGTCGGGGTGGTGATCGGCCAGCCCGTGCCCTTGCCAGCCTGGCTCGCCCGGCGCGAGCTGAACGGGCGTGCCCGAGCGCTGCTGGAACGCATGCTCGGCCGGGTCGTGAATGTGATCGCGTCGTGGGGACGGCCGCGCCTGCTGCCGCTGAGCGACCGGCCGGCGCGCGTCATGAACGGGCTGATGCTTTCTGCCGCCGGGCTGTCGATGATGATCCCGGTACCGATCATCAGCTTCGACAACGTGCTGCCGGCGCTGGCGATCGTGCTGATGTCCTGGGGGCTGCGTCTGCGCGACGGGCTGATGTTGCTGGGCGGCTACCTCGCCACGTTGGTCGCGGTGGCCTCGGTGATGCTGCTGTGGTGGGGCGGGGCTTCTGCCGCAGCCGAAGTGTTGTCGCTGGTCGGGCTGGCGCCCGCGCAGTGAGCGTGTTCGGGCTGGGCGTGGGCGGTCGTACAGGCGCCCGGCTTCAGGCCGCGATGTCGCATTCGAACCACTCCGTCAGCGGCCGCACCTCGCCCAGCGCGCCCAGCGCCTGGTCGACGGCATCGTGGTTGCCCCACACCACGCCGCCCAGCTCGCCGCCGGCCACGCGCGCCTCGATGTCGCCGCAGTACAGGCCCAGTTCGCGCTGCACGTAGAAGCCATACGTCCGACACGCGACCGGGCGCTGGGCATAGACCGGGCAGGCGCCTTCCGTTTGATCCAGCATCGGGCACACCACGGGGCGGGCAGGTGAGCGCGCCAGCTCGGCGACCTGGCGCCGGATCGACGCCAGGCGTTCCGGCGGCAGCGCCATCAGGCCTTGCTTGAGCAAGGCCCATTCCGCCGCGGTGAGCTGCGGCACGTCGGCCAGTTGCCGGCAGCAGGTGGCGCAGCCGCGAGCGCATTGCCAGTCGGGGTGGGCTGCACGGATCGCGCCGACGCGCGCGTCGATGTCGGCGTGCAGGCGAAGGAGCGGGGCGGGTGTGGGGTCGGAAGTCGTGCGGGGTGTCGGGTCGTGCATCGTCGGGCGAGGTGTGGTCAGGGGCGTGCTGCCGAGAATACCCGCATCCCGTTCCGCTGGGGCCGGCAGGCGTCCGCCCGATGAACACCCCATGAACACCCCTTCAGCACGCGTTCAGATCGCGTGGCGCAGCATGGCCTCACGGTCGAAGCAAGGCCGCCAACCAGACTGAAGGAGAAGCCATCATGCGTGCCACCACCCTTATCGCGACCCTGGCCCTGACCGGCGGCATCCTCAAGACCGAAGTCAAGCGTAGCAAGTAAGCCGCGGGGCCGGGGGCGCGAGGCGTGCCGCCCGGCCGTCCTGACAAGAGGAGCGTGCATCATGGATTCGCATCGCACTGACTTTTTCATCGACCTGCCCCTCGCGCAGGGAACATTTCCGTTTCCGCTTCGTTTCAGTGCTCAGGACGGCATGGCCGCCCACTTCCACCTGACGACGAAAGGAACTCCCCGCTATGAACATCCACTCTGCCGCCCGAACGCTTACGGTCAGCGCCTTCGCCATCCTCGGCGCCGTGTCGGCGACCGCCCCGGCCATGGCCGCGGACAGCCACCGGCACGATGCCCCCCCGGCCGTCCTCAAGCTCGATGACGGCGCGCGCTGGCAGACCGACGCCGCGCTGCGCACCGGCATGGAGTCGATTCGCGGCGCGGTTGCGCACGCGCTGCCCGAGGTGCACGCCGGTCGCTTCAGCGCCGCGCAGTACCAGGCCCTGGGCGACCGCGTCGAGCAGCAGCTCGGCTACATCGTGCAGAACTGCAAGCTCGAGCCTGCGGCCGACGAGGTGCTGCACGCGGTCATCGCCGAGATCGGCAAGGGCGTCGACGTGATCGCCGGCCGTGCGGCCGGGGTCGAGCGCGAGCAGGGGGTCATTCACCTCGTCGGTGCACTCGATGCCTATGCCGGCCACTTCGATCATCTCGGCTGGAAGGCGCTGGAGAGTGGTCACTGAGTGACCAATGAGTGGCCGCTGAGTAGTCACCGAGCTCGCCTGAACGGCATGCGCTCGCCGCAGCCCCCAGCGCCGACCCTGACGCGTGCGCATGACTGACGCCCGCGACGCGCTGTTCGCCGACGCCATCGACAGCGCGCGCATCGAGTCCGCGCGCGCAGCCATTGCCGAGCTGCAGCAGACCCAGCAGCGCCTGATCATCGAGCAGCTGATCGCCGAGCGCGCGATCCTCGACGCGCCCCAGCGCGCGCAGCTTGCGACGCTGCTGCGCGGCCAGCCGGGTACGCGCAGCACGGTCGAGGACCTGCACGGCCGGTAGATGCACCTCAACGCATGTCGAAGGCTTCGTGACGGATGCGGATGCCGGTGAGCCCCGCCGCCGCCAGTTCGCGTCGGAGTGCGTCCAGCAGTCCGTGCGGCCCGCAGAACCACACCGCCGGCGGCGCGTTGCCCGGGGCACGCGCGCCCAGACGGCGGGCGTCGAGTCGTTCTCCGTGCTGGCTCTCCACCACATGCAGGCGAACGCTCGGCAGCGTGCGCGTGAGCGCCTCGAGGCGGCCAACGAAGGCGTCGTCGTCGCGGCTGCGCACGCAGTAATACAGCTCGGCGTCCGGCGCCTGCGCGGGCGCGTCCTGCAGCGACTCGAGCCAGGCCAGGAAGGGCGTGACGCCGATGCCGCCGGCGACCCACAGCTGCGGCCGGCCGGCGTCGCCCTGCGTCAGGTTGAAGCGGCCGTAGGGCCCCTCCACCGTCACCCGCGCACCAGTCTGCAGGCGCTGGGCGAGCCCGCGCGTGTAGTCGCCGAGCGCCTTGATCTCGAACGTGACCCGGCGGTCGCCGCGGTCGGCGCAGGCGAGGGTGAAGGGATGGTCGCCCTCGACGCGGTCGAAGGTGACGAAGGCGAACTGGCCGGCGCGATGGCCCGGCCACGGCGCGTCGAGCCGGCAGCGCACCCGGGTGAGGCCGGGCGTCGGTTCGACGACCGATTCGATCACCCCTGCGCTGCGCCGGGTGCGTCCGATCCAGCCCGCCAGGGCGTGGATGCTCGCTGCGCTGCCGCAGGCGATCAGCAGCCCGAGCAGCACGCCCACCGGCTGCGTCCAGTAGCCGATCGGCGCGAGGAAGGCGGCGTGGAAGGCGAGCATCAGGTACAGCACCGGCATGATCTTGTGCAGGTAGCGCCAGAGCCGGAATGGAAAGCGCTTCCATAGCGTCAGCACCAGCATTGCCAGCAGCGCGTAGACCGCGATCTCGCCGAACTCCTCGCCCAGGTCGCGCATCGCCTCGAAAAGGCCGCTGCCATGCTCCTTGGGCAGCCGGCCGTCGCGTCCGAACAGGGTCTTGATGAGGCCGTCCGACAGCTCGATCAGCCAGTGCAGCGCGGCAAAGCCGATCGCCAGGATGCCCGCCCACTTGTGCACCCGGTAGATGCGATCCATGCCGCCGAAATAACCCTCGAGCCTGGCCGGCCGCATCGCCAGCACCATCGCCAGCGACATCAGCGCGAAGGCCCACAGCCCGGTGAGGGTCAGCGCATGCTCGCGCACCGCCCAGGCGCTCGGTGCCGCGGCGCCCGCACCGGGGAACGGCAGCGCCCAGCCCCAGGCCAGGGCGACCACGGCGAGCCAGGCGAAGAGAAAGCGCTTCATGCCGGCACCTGCGCTCAATCGTCTTCGAAGTAGCCCTTGTCGGCGTCGACGTGGCAGGCCGGGCAATTGGCCTTGCTGCCCACGTCCTTGGCGCGCCATTCGGCGTCGCTCACCTCGTCGTGCTCATGCACCCATTTCGGCAGCTCGGTGATGCGCTGTGGCGCGGCGCCACGCGGCAGTCCGCGCAGTATGTCGCGGCGGTAGCCGCCGGCATCGCCGGCATTGGCCACCAGGTAGCGGGTGATGGCGGCGGTGGTGTCGGCGTCGAGGCTAGCGTCGTCGCCGAAGTGATCCTGCAGGTCGACCATCATCCGCGTCCACGACGCTGCAGGCAGCATCGCGGGCGGGAAGGCCAGGTGGCAGCTGCCACATTCGCTCAGCGTCGCCGGGTCGGTCACCGGCGGAAAATACTCGTCGTCGCCGGCCTGGGCGCGGGTGAATACCAGGCTGGCTGCGGACACCGCGAGCACGGCCATGACGAGTGGGCGGAAGGGGATGTTCATCGCGTTCTCCTGAAGTCGTGTGGGCCGGGCGTCACTGCTGTGCCATGTAGGCCAGCCAGTCGCCTTTCTCGAGCGGCGTGCATTCGCGCCCGAGCACCTCGGTGCAGTTGCGCTTGAACCACTTCTCGACCTTGGCGGTGTCGGCATAGCGCGCCGGGGAGACCGAGGCCGCCATGGGCTCGATCAGCTTGCCGGTGCGGGTCTTGCCGGCCTGGCGGGCGTCTTCGCCATGGCAGCTGGTACAGGCGGGGGTGTCGGGTTTGCCGCCGGCAAAGCGGGTGCGGTGCAGCGTTTCGCCACGCGTGGCGGAGAGTGGCGGAGAACGCGGTGAAGGCGGGGTCGGCGGCGCGGGCGGCGTCGGCGTAGCCGCCGATCAGCGCCGCCGGCGGGGCGGCCAGCGCGGCGTGGCCGGCCAGGCCGAGGGTGAGGGTAAGCAGCAGCGGGGGGGCGATTCGGTTCATGGCAGGGCTCCAGCGCGTCGGTTCGGTTCCGTCCCCGGTGCAGCACTGTGTGTAGTGCGTGCTCCGAGGCTGGACCCAAGCCTAGGGCGCGGCGGCTGAACCCGGCGTGAACGGGGCGCCCCCGGCAAAGCCGGGCGCGCAGCAGGCCGCTGCTGCGCTGGCGAGCCCGGCGCGCGCCCTACGCTCGTCGGCGCAGCGCGTCGTTGGCGGCCTCTGCGTCGCGCTGCAGCAGTCCGAGCGCGTGCAGGCGCTCGAGGCTCCAGCCGGGTCCGAGCAGGATCATGCGGGTGTTGAGGTCGTCGCGCAGCGCGGGCGCCGGGGTGTGACCGAGGTCGTGCATGCGCTTGTTGCGCAGCGCGACATAGCGCAGCGTGTGGCGGCGGGCGAGGGCGTGCCACAGCGCGTGCGCGCCCACCGACTGGCGGGCGCCGCTGACCAGGAAGAAGGCCGCGCCGTCTGGGCCGTGCACGCCGGCGCGGCCGGCGAGCGCCAGTTCGTAGATCGCACTGGCGATGCCGCGGCCCTGATAGGCGGCGGCGTATTTGGAGTGGGGGGCGCGCGCGTGGCGGTCGGTGCGGCGATCGACTTCGATCAGGCGGTTGAACACCGTGTAGCCGGCGAGGCGGGCATTGACCACGTCTTCGACATAAACGTAGTGCTCGCCGTCCGCTTCGCGGTGACGCAGGACCAGGCCGGGGATGGGGGAGGGCAGGGCCGCGCACTGCGACAGGGCGTCGTCCGGGTCGTGCAGGCGACGGTGCAGGGCGTCGAGTTCGGTTTCGATGGATTGCGGCGGTTGCTGCACGTCGATGCGCAGTTCGAGCCGGGGTGGGTCGTGCAGGCGCGCGACGCAGGCCTCGAACAGTTCGCGCAGGCGATGCAGCGGCGGCGGCTGCGGGAAGGCGAGGGCCGAGCGCGGAGACAGGGTGAGCGGCGAGAAGGCTGGCGGCATGGCGAGCGTCATGGCGGGAGCCTCCTTCAGCACGCGGCGGGGCCGGCCCACCAGCCGCTCATCAGGCCTTCGGGCTTGCGTGTGGCGCTGACTCGCGCGCTCGCCTCCCAGGCTTCCATGTGCACGCCAAGCCCGGCGAACACGCCATAACCCGCCCCGGCATGGATCGCCTCGCCCGCATGCAGGCCCTCGCCGGCGCGGATCGTGCCGCCGGCGACGATGCACGCGCCGGCCTTGATGCCCCAGCCAGCCTCGACATGGAGGGCGGCGTGGATGGAGCCGCCCGCGGTGATGCCCTGCTCGGCGCGCAGGCCGGCGTCGGCCCGGATGTCGCCGCCAACCTGCAGGCTCCTGAGGCAGCGGATCTCGTCCGCGCCGTTCAGATCGAGGCCGACGAAGCCGTTGCCGTCCAGATGGAGCCGGCCCGCGCACTGCAGGTCCCAGCCGATGCGCGCCTCACCGCGACAGTGCAGCTCGCCCGCGCAGTCCACACCCCAGCCGGCGCGCAGGTCGCCGCCGACATCGAGGCGGCCCTCGGCGCGGACATTGCCCTCGGCACGCAGATCCTCGCCGACGACGACATCGCCGCCGGCGCGCAGCCCTCCGCCCATCTGCAGCGTGCGCCCGACGCGGACGATGCCCTCGACGTCGACGCCGCCGCGCACCCGCAGCGTGCCGGAGAACACGATCGCCTCGGCGTCGATCGCGTCTACCTCGCGCACCTCGTCGGTGGGACCGAACTGCTCCAGCAGCCAGCAGGCGTCGCCGACGCGGCCGGCGGCGACCATCTTGTCGAGCAGCTCCTGGTAGTGGCCGCCCTCGTTGAACTGGCGGACGAACCAGCGGAATCCATCGGTGCAGGGCCGCTTCGCCCTGACGAAACTGCGTGTGAGAACCATGACATCACCCCTGGGCCGGCGTGGCGCCGCGAAGGGCGCACAGCCAGCGTATTGCGCTGTGAGGGCAGCTGCGGCGGGGTGAGGCTGGTCGGTCTGGATGGCCTGTGGCCCGACCGTGGGTGTGGTCCCGTGTCGGCGCCTGGATGGCGCGCCCCGCTCTGGCTGCACGTTGAACAAGGCACGCGGCAAGCGCGCCCTGGGCAAGGTGCCGTGCGGGGTGGCGGGGCCTTAGCCCCGGGCCGGATCCCGCACGGCCTGGGAAAGCACGGCGGGAGACCCTGTGACCTTGAAGGCGAGCTGTGTCGCCAGATCGCGCAGCGGGGAGCCGTCGCAACCGATGCCGCGCACACGACAGCCCCCGCGCAGTGGCGCGTGAAGGGTGGCGGGGCGACGGACAGCGAGCATGCGAGACAGGAGCGATCGATCGAAAGCGACATTATAGGCCAGTTTCGGACGAATGTTTCTTGCCGATGCCGCGTAGGGTCGGCGTCAGTCGACATCTTTGCTCACCATCTGGCCGGCGTGAGCCGCGGAACCGGTGCCGCCGGCCTGAGATAATCCTGCTCTCCGGCCGCGCCCCTGCGGCTTGTACCGATCCACCGCTCAGTACAGGAAGCCTCCTCATGACGTTCCGCCGATCTGCCTTGCTTGCGCTCGCACTCGCCAGTCTTCCGCTCGCCGCCCACGCGGTGGACGACATCCGCCCCGGGCTGTGGGAGTTCCGTTCCACCCATCTGAGCGTAGGCGGGCTGCCCGACATGTCGTCGCAGATGGCGCAGCTGCAGCAGCAGCTCAAGAACCTGCCCGCCGACACCCGCCGCATGATCGAGCAGCAGATGACGCAGCGCGGCGTCAGCCTCGGGCAGGATGGGACCGTGCGCACCTGCATCACGCCGGAGCAGGCCCGTCAGGACACGATCTTCTCCGGCAAGGTCGAGGGCAACTGCACGCTGACCGACGTGGTGAAGTCCGGCAGCACGGTCACCGGGCGGCTCACCTGCACCGGGCCGGACGCGACTGGCCAGTTCAGGGCGCAGATCGACAGCCCGGAGCGCTTTACCACGCGGGTGACGATGCGCTCGGCACGCGGCGATCTCGAGGTCGAGACGGCGGGACGCTGGCTCGCCGCCGAATGCGGTGCTTGAGTCCGGCATTTGCTCCAGGGCCGGCCTGCACGTCGATCGCGGGCCGGCTTCCTCGCCTATACTGAATTCGGTCCCCGAGCACAGGATGTGATCATGTTCTGTCCCCAGTGTGGCAAGGAGAACGAGGCGGGCGCGCGCTTCTGCGGCCATTGCGGTGCGACGCTCGCGGAGCCCGCGTCCGGAAGCCCGGCTGCGCCGGCGTCCGGCGAGCTGTCGGGGCGCCCGGCGCCCGTGGGCGATCCGGTGCGCGTCGTCGATCTCACCCGTGCCGACTCGGGCGTTTCGCCCGGCCTGAAGTGGGGCGTGATTGCCGCCAGCGTGCTGTTCCCGATCGTCGGCCTGGGCATGGGCCTGTACTACTGGATGCGTGCCGAATCACCCGCGAAACTGGCGACCGGTAAGACCTGGTTCTTCGTCGGCCTCGCCATCACGGTGTTCTATCTCTCGCTCGGCACCGAGCAGTACTGAGGCCTTCGCACGTCATGAACGCCCAGCTTGCCACGCTCGAACTCACCCGTCCGCGCGCCGCGGTCAATGTATTGCGCAGCTACAGCGTGCTCATCGACGGACGCAAGGTCGACAGCCTCGAGGCTGGCGCGACCCGGCGCTACGCCTTGCCGGCCGGCACCCACGAGATCGGTGTGGCGATGGATTTCTACAGGAGCCCGCCGCTCACGCTCGAGCTGGCAGCGGGCGAGACCGTGTGCCTCGAATGCGGCGAGAAGGCGCCTCTGCTCGGGCAGGGTGGGCTGTCATTGCGCGGGCTGGGCGATGCGTTCGGCTCGATGCTGTCGCCGGGCGATTACTTCTATCTGCGCGTGGCCGGCAGCGAGGCGAGGGAGGTGGCCGACGCCACCGCGAGCCCCGCCGCCCCTGCGCCGGGCATCGCACCGCCGCTGCGCGTGCAGGCGGGCGCCGAGCCGATGATCTTCCTCTCCTACCGCCGCGACGACAGCGAGCACATCACCGGCCGCATCCGCGACCGGCTCGGCATGCACTTCGGCGATCACGCCATCTTCCGCGACGTCGACTCGATCCCGGCGGGCATGGATTTCGTGCGCAAGGTGGAGGAGACGATCCGGGCCGCGCGCGTGCTGGTGGCGATCATCGGCCCGCAGTGGGCCGGTGCGACCGATCGTCAGGGGCGCCGCCGCCTCGATCAGGCCGACGATCCGGTTCGCTTCGAGCTCGAGGCCGCGTTCGACGCGGCGCTGCCGCTGGTGCCGGTGCTCGTCGAGCACGCGAGGATGCCCGCGCGCGAAGAGCTCCCGCCCTCGCTCGCGGCGCTGCCTACGATCAACGCGGTGATCATTCCGCCCGAGCCCTACTTCGCGGAAGGCGTCAAGCGGCTGGCGGGGGCGATCGAAGCGTTGATCTCGCCCTCGGCCTCGTCTGCCGCGCCGCGGGCGCAGTTCTGCGTCGCCTGCGGCCACCGCCTGGCGCCCGGCCAGGCTTTCTGCACGCGCTGCGGGCAGCGTGTGCAGGGGGGGTGAGCGCGCTGGCGGTCAGGCGAATGCACTCGATGGCCCAGGCGCGATGCACCGCCCCGACGGGGCAGAGTCAGAGCGCCGGCCAGCGCCCGCCCGAGACGCGCAGGATCTCGCCGGTGATGTAGCTCGACTCCTCGCTGGCGAGAAAGAGCACCGCGTTGGCGATCTCTTCCGCCCTGCCGAGGCGACCGAGCACGCAGCCATTGCGAAAGCCGGCGAGCTTGTCGGGGTCCATGCGCTCGACCACGCTGGTCTCGATCAGGCCGGGCGCCACGCAGTTCACATTGACCGCGGGCGCCAGCTCCATCGCCATGCTGCGCGTGAGCGAGGCCACCGCGGCCTTCGCGGCGCCGTAGTCGCTCTGGCCGGCCTCGCCGCCGTAGGAGATCGAGCAGAAGTTGACGATCCGGCCGTAGCCGCGCGCGACCATGCCGGGCGCCAGGCGCTGAGCGAGCAGCACCGTGCCCTTGAGGTTGAGGTCCAGGGTCTCGGCCCAGCGCGCCTCGTCGATGTCGAACATCGACTGGTAGAGCGCGCCGCGGATGCCGCCGACCACGTTCACCAGCACGTCCACCGGCGGCAGCGTGCGTTCGATCGTGGCGACGATCGCGTCGACCTCGGCGGCGTTCCGGACGTCGGCGCGCAGCGCCGCGACGCGGAGTTCGGGGAATTCTGCGCGCAGGGCGGCGCTCGAACAGCAGGCCCTCGTTGAGCGAGCTCTCGAAGGCGCGGTTGACCGACTCCTTGAGCATCATCAGCACGGGCAGCGACTGTCCGGCGATGGCCGCCGCCGTGGCGAGCGCCTCGTCCAGCACGGTGTCCGCCGGGTAGATATGTTGCCTGAAGCTGCTCGAACTCGACTTCGCCGATCCCCGCGTCAACCCCAACGGCGGCGCGATCGCCCTCGGCCACCCGCTCGGCGCCTCGGGCGCCCGCATCCTGCTCACCGCCACCCGCGAGCTGCATCGCCGCGGCGGCCGTTACGCGGTGGTGAGCCTGTGCATCGGCGTGGGGCATGGCATCGCGATGGTGATCGAGCGCTGCTGATCGGTTCGGCCTGCCGGCGCGATGCACGCGCACCGTGCGCGTCCCAACCCGTGACGCAGTTGTCGTCACGGGCGCTTTCGTCAATGACGCCGCGGTGCTTCCCGTCCATCATGGGCATACGGGCAACGAAACCGGCGAGCGGTCGCCTGGCGGCGAACGGCACTTGCCGGCAGGACCGACAAGACATCTCGTTTCACGCGACGCAGCCATGAAAAGTCACCTTGCAGAAGACATGCGGATCGCCAGTCCGCGCTTCCATCACCCGACTCGCGACGGCCTGTACAGCCCGATCGCGTTCATGTTCGTGACCGAGCACATGCGGGACGAGATCCTCGCCGAGCGGCTGCTGCTACTGTCCTCGCTGCCAGAAGCGCTCCACGAGCGTCAGCGGCGGTTGTTTGCGCGCTACGATCCCGCGCTCGGTGCCGCAGCCTTCAAGCAGCTGCTGCGCCTGTACGGATATCCGTTTCCGGCCCGGAGCTGACTCGCCCGCGGCGTACTGCCGCGCTCAGCGCGCCAGGCGCTGCGCGTGACCCTGGCGCTCGCCGGTCTCGAGTTGTTGCGCGAAGGCAGGAAAGTCGAGCCCCAGCCGCGCCTGCAGCGCCAACGCCTGGCTGCGCAGCCAGTGCCAGCGCGGCGCGAAGGCCGGGTCGCGGAAGGCGAACAGGATGTGGTTGCCGTCCTCGCGCACCGGGATCGCGATCACGCGCTCGTCGAACACCTCGAGCAGGCGTGCCACGTGCGGGGCATAGCCTTCGCGCTCGCCGGCCACGTTCATGACCAGGATGCCGCGTCCGCCGAGATGGCGGCGGGCGTGTTCGTAGAAATCCGCTTCCAGCAGGTCCGCCGCTACGCCGTCGGCGCTGAAGGCGTCGACCAGCAGCAGGTCGCAGTGCGTCTGCGCGTTTGCGATCCAGCGCACGCCGTCGCCCGCTACCACCCGGAAGCGCGCATCGTCGGGCGGCACGCCGAACAGCTCGCGCAGCGCGATCACGTGCGGGTCGATCTCCAGTACCGTGATGTCGGCTGCGGGCAGGTGGCGGTGGCAGAAGTTGGCCAGCGAGCCACCGCCGAGGCCGAGCATGGTGATCCGCCGCGGGCGTGGGTTGAAGAGCAGGCAGGCCATCATGCGCTGGGCGTAGGCCAGCACCAGCAGCGCGGCGTGGTCGATGACCATCACGCTCTGTACGAAGCCGAGGCTGAAATGCAGCGCGCGCAGGCCGCCGTTCTCGAGGACGAAGGGTTTGTCGTAGCGGCCTTCGGCGAGGCGGGCGGCAAGCGCGGCAGGGTCGCTTCCGGGCGGCTCGAGCAGGCGCACGACGCCGGGCTCGGCGGGGAACGGGCTGGGCAACTCGAGAAGGTGCTTCATGAAGTTCCGTCAGGAAAGCGGCGGCACCTGATGGGTGCCGTTCGAGAGGTGAGCGGCCGGACGCGAAGGCGGAGCGCGTAGGGGACGGCGAGCGGGCGGGACGGCCGTCGATCGCCCGCGGCTTCAGCGCCGCCCGCTGCGCCAGATCGACACCAGCACCCAGAGCCCGCCCGCCACCGCGCCGAGGAAGCCGAGCAGGCCGAAGGTGCGCAGGCTCGCGAGCCCGGGATCGCGCACCACCGCCATCAGGATCGCGGTGCCGATGATCAGCGCGGCGGTGACGATGCCGAGCGTCATGCGGCTGATGGCGCGGTCGAGCTGGTCCACCGTGCGCTTGAGCGCCACCACGTCCACCTGGATCTGCAGCTTGCCGCGCCGGCCGGCACGCAGCAGGTCGCGCAGGTCCTGCGGCAGGCCGGTGAGGAGCTCAAGGGTATTGCCCAGCCCTTGCCAGCCGCGGCGGGCGAGGGCGGCGGGCGCGTGGTGGGCGGCGAGCACCTGCTCGAGCAGCGGCTGCACCTCGCCGGCGAGGTCGAAGTCGGGGTCGAGCTGGCGGCCGAGGCCCTCCAGCGTGATGAAGGCCTTGATCATCAGGGCGAGGTCGGGCGGCAGCGCGAGCCCGTGCTCGCGCAGCAGCGCCATCAGGTCGGACAGCATTGCGGTGAGGTCGAGGCGCTTGAGCGGCACGCCCTTGTACTGGTCGACGAAGGCCTCGATGTCGCGGCGCAGGCGCTCGGGCGAGGTGTCGGCGTCGCCTTCGTCGCCGCTGCGCCATTCCTGCATGACGTCGGCGACAGTCGCGGCGTCGCCTGAAACCAGGCCGAGCAGCATCACCGCGACCTCGTGGCGGCGCGCCTCCGAAAGCCGCCCCACCATGCCGAAGTCGATCAGCGCAACGCGGTTGCCGGGCAGGTAGAACACGTTGCCCGGGTGCGGATCGGCATGGAAGAGACCGTCCTCCAGCATCATCTTCAGCACCGCCGCTGCGCCGCTGCGGGCGAGCGCCTTGCGGTCGAGCCCTGCAGCGTCGACCAGATCGAGGCGGCGGCCGGGGATGCCGTCGATGTGGTCCTGCACGTTGAGGCGCTCGCCGCACCAGGTCCAGTGGATGGCGGGAATGACGATGTCCGCGTGGCTGGCGAGGTTGCCGGCGATGCGCTCGGCGTTGCGGCATTCGGCAGCGAAGTCGAGCTCGCGGCGCAGCGACAGGGTGAATTCGCGCACTACCTCGCGCGGGCGGTAGCGGCGCAGGTCGGGGGCTTCGGCGTCGATCAGCTCGGCCAGCCGCGCGAGCAGGTTGAGGTCGGCCTCGACCTGCGGGCGGATGCCCGGGCGGCGCACCTTGAGCACCACCGCGCGACCGTCGGCCAGGCGTGCCCGGTGCACCTGGGCGAGCGAGGCTGCGGCGATCGGCACCGGCTGCAGGTCGGCGAACACCGTTTCGGGCGCCGCGCCGAGGTCTTCGGTCAGTTGCGCGTGGATGCGTTCCCAGGGCTCGGCGGGCGCGGCGTCCTGCAGCTTGCCGAACTCGGCGATCCACTCGGGCGGGAACAGGTCGACCCGGGTCGCGAGCACCTGGCCGAGTTTGACGAAGG
>CZCA01000584.1_pt1 | contig 23830 bp, 17 predicted proteins | sample 591981 | NCBI WGS metagenome assembly CZCA01 (sample SAMEA3556810, study PRJEB10932) | anaerobic digester metagenome
TGGCATTGACTCCGCCACTACTTCGGCAAACCGCATTAAGGCCTTGTCTCTGGATGCTCGGACTCTTTCTATGGGCTCGACTATTCCGTTTGCAATAGCCATTATGGGACGGATAGAGAGTAAAGTTCCAAGAAAAGCCGTGGCTTTTCCAATCCGGCCGTTTTTAACCATGTAGTCAAATGAGTCGACAGTGAAAAACAGCCGAAGTGTGTCTTTTATTGCCTCAATCCTGTCGACGATTTCTTGCGCTGTGATATCAAGCTTTGAAAGACGCGCTGCTTCAAGAGCGAGAAGGCCTGTGCCGGCGGAGACCGATTTGCTGTCTATTACATGGATCTTTTCGGATCCTATGGCATTTGCAGCCATGTTCGCAGATTGATATGTGCCTGATAGTTTACTTGACATATGGAGCGATACTATACCATCAGATTCATCCATGAGTTCCCTGTAGATTGTCTCAAATTCATGCGGCGCAGGTTGTGAGGTTCTCGGCATAGCCTTGCTTGAGGCTATTTTCTCATAAAACTGTTCACTGGAAAGGTCAACCCCTTCCCTGTATGTCTCATCTCCGAAGCGCACGTGAAGCGGAACTACCTTAATGTTGTTTTCTTCATACAAATCTGCAGGCAGATCCGCGGTGGAGTCCGTTACAACTGCAATTTTCGGCATGAGGTTTTGCTCCTCCTCCAATGTGGGTGATATCGGCTCTCAGCCCGAGCCTTAAGTGGTGTGCGCGTGAATCACACAACTAGAATATATCACATTTCATGTGAAATGTGCTAGCTAATTTCTTATTACACCAGCTACCACCAAGTATGAGTTCATTGTACGGTACGTACACTTTCTGGAACCGGCGATTACTTATGGTGATCTGCCTAGAGGTTAGGTTAGGCTGAGCGGAAGGGGTTTTCGACGGAGCTTACAGGGTAAACATAACATTATCATAGGCAGACGGTAACAGACAGTAAAAGTTTGGTGTTACAAAGTTTGGGCGGCTTATTGCAATACATGCCTTAATGTGCTAAACTGTCACTAGCATCAGACACATTTTATAGTAAAAGACGCGTTAATCCGAGCGGAAGTGGCTCAGCGGTAGAGCATCGCCTTGCCAAGGCGAGGGTCGCGGGTTCGAATCCCGTCTTCCGCTCCATTTTTTTGTCTTTTTCAGGGCTATGCGCGTCTATCATGACGTACATGCGTCCTCGTTTGGGTTAATGAGTCAAGCCGGCTGTGTTCTGTTTATGGAAGACTTAGGTTTGCCGGCAGAGATTTGCCCTAATAGCCCATTAGTCAAGGCTGGAGGGACACTTTGCCACTATGCTTGAATCTACTATGCCTGAATCTTCGGGTCCAGGATATCCCTGAGCGCATCCCCTATGAGGTTCCATGCAAGGACAAACAAGACGATGGCGATACCGGGATAGATCACAGTATACCAATACTTGAGGGGTTCGCCCGGGGCGCCAAGCAGCCAATTCCGTGAAAAGCTGATCATCTGACCCCAGTCAGCGTATCCTTCCGGCGCTCCAAGTCCCAGAAAACTCAAGCCTGCAGCTGTCACCACAACAGACCCTAAGTCCATGGAAGCGCTGATAAGCACCGGGAAGATAGTATTAGGTAGAATATGCCTTATTATGATCTTGATATCGGTGACTCCGGCAGCCCTTGCGGCCAACACAAATTCTTCCTGCTTAATCTGGAGAATGTTACCTCGAAGCAGTCTTGCATAGTTCATCCACCAGAAGCAGATCATTGCAATCATAACTTTGTCCAAACCTTTACCCAGTACACATGTTATGACTACCGCAGCGATGAGAAAAGGAAAGCTTAAGAAAATATCGACTATCCTCATGATAATTTCGTCTGTTCGCCCGCCGATGTAGGCTGAGGCTGCTCCCACCACAATGCCAATTGCGCAGCTTGATCCAACGACTACAAGACCGACGAAGAAGGCAGTTCTCGCTCCCCAGACAACGCCGTAGAATATGTCGTGTTGACCTTGCGTAAGGCCAAACGGATGCTCCTCGGAAGGAGGCGAAGGTGTTATCTCCCACCCGTACCTCGGGATGCGATAGGGTTCATGCTTGTGTCTCTCTGGAGTCGGTGCAATCATCGGGGCAAGAATAGCCATGACAACAAAGAAAATGAGTAAGACAAATCCGAAAAGGGACAGGGGATTCCTAAGAAGTTTCTTCATCATACCGCACAGGTCACCTCCTTCTCAGTCCAATCTGACGCGAGGGTCAATAATCGCGTACAAGATATCCACTACAAGATTGGACAGGACCAAGATAACGCCGTAGAACATGGTTGTGCCGAGGACACATGTATAGTCCAGCTGTTGAGCTGCAGTCGCAGTGAGAAGGCCAAGCCCCTTGTAGTCGAATACAGTTTCTGTGATCGTAAGTCCGCCCAGCATTCCGAGGACCATGAACCCTGCGACTGTGGCCACTGGAATCATGGCGTTTCTCCTTACATGCCGCTTTATTACGATGTTCTCCGGGAGGCCTTTCGCCCGTGCAGTCCTTACATAGTCCTTGTTGAGTACATCGAGCATGCTCGACCTTGTGATTCTGAGGATAAACGCCCACCATAAATACGATAAGCTTATGGTAGGCGCGATAAGATGCCTGATCGCATCCCAGAACACAGCCCACTCTCTGTTCAGGATGGCATCTACTGTATGCATCCCGGTATACCGGACGAAATCCTTGGACAAGACTATCATGTCCGCCCATGTAGAAAGCCTGCCCGGAGGAAACCAGCCTAACACCCCATAGAAGTACATGAGGAGAATAATTCCAAAGACGAACGATGGGAGTGACCAGCCGATTATTGCAAAGACACGTGTTCCGTGGTCCAGCGGACTGTTGTGGTGTATCGCTGAGATTGAGCCCAGCCATATTCCCCCGAGTACCACCGGGATCATTGCGAAGACTGTAAGCTCCAATGTCGCAGGGAACCTGGCTTTTATTGCATCGGCTACGTGCATGTTAGCTGACCGTGAGTACCCGAGATTGCCTCGGACGATATTGCCCAGCCATCGAAAGTACTTTATATGGGCAGGATCGTCCAGGTGATACTTTTTTACGAGGTCATCCAGGCTCTGGTTCTTTAGCTCATCCGGGGACTTAATGTACGAGCTTACAAGCTGGTACGGGGACAGAAACGACATGGCGATGAATATGAACAATGTCACTCCAAACAGAACCAGCGGAAGGAATAAGAGTCTTCTCCCTATGTAACTTAACATAAAACCATTCCCCTTATGTAGCGCCCGAGGGGGCAACTTAATTGCGAAGTTACCCCCTCCGGAGCGATTACGCGCTACTTAGATTCTATTTAGCTTCCTTCCAGATTTCATAAAAGTCGTAGTTTGCGCTGTATGCCGGATTATACACATATCCCTCTACCCAATCTCTGTGGACCCTGATGTCTTCCGGGTCTACATAGTACATAGAGAGTGCTAAGTCGTACGCCTTCTTCTGGAGTGTCTTGTATGCCTCAGCGCGGACTGCGTCATCAGTGGTTGCGATACCTTTAGCGATCAGGTCGTCGAATTCCCGTTTGCAAAGATCAGCCATTTCCCTACCGCAGTACCCTGCAAAAGCCCCTGCTGAGTGCATGTATGGGAATATGAAGTTATGGGCGTCGGGGAAGTCCATATGCCAGCCTATGAAGAATACAGGCAGAGCGGAGGCTCTCAGTTTGTCAAGGTATGTTGACCACTGAACACCTTGGACATCAATTTTGAATTTAGGGTTCAGAGATTCGATGCCTGCTTCGAGAATTTCAGCTGCGGTTTTTCTGTTGTCATTTCCCGTATTGTAGAGAATCGTCAGCTTGAACCCTACCTTCCACAGTTTTTCGTCAAAGGCAGCCTTGAATTCCTCTTCCGCCTTCTTGAGATCATACGGGTACCACTCCAGGGATTCGTCGCAGTACGGAAGAATCGCAGGAATGGGTCCGTGAGGCTTAGCGCCCAGCCCAAGTGCTACCTTATCTATGTAGGAATCATAATCGAAAGCGTAGCAGAACGCTTTCCTTACATGGATGTCATTGAAGAAGCCGGGAGGCACGCCTTTGCCGTCCAGAAGGCCGCTTCCTACTATGTCTTCATTGCCCGCAACCGGAATAGTGTAGTTAAACAGAAGTGCAGTATTGGTAATGGAAGGCAGGTGATCGAGGACTGTAACTCCGGGAAGCGCTCTTACCTGATCCAAGTACATAGGCGGAACTTGGATAGCGTCTGCCTCTCCCGTTTGGAGCATGAGTTTGCGTGTGTTAAATTCTGAGATGTACTTGATGAACGCTGTCTTCAGCTTTGCAGGCCCTTGCCAGTAATCGTCATGACGCTCGAACACAACCTGCGCTGCGCTGTGATCCCATGTAACCAGCTTGAACGCGCCGGTGCCCATGGCTTTTTCGTACAGGGCCATGCTTTCTTTTGGAGGATCGTACCACTTCAGCCAGGTGTCAGGCTTGCCGTCCCAGGCGCCGTTCTCAATCATCCACTTTTTGTTGACGATTGAACTCCAGCTTGCTCCCTTAGCAAGGATCTGCATGAAGGGAGGATAGGGAGTGGCAAGATGGAAAACCACGTAGTCTCCTTCAACTTCCACTGACTTATCGATTGCTTCATGTATCTTGACAACGAGATCCTTGTCAAGGTTCTGCATGTCCTCGATGTCTTCAAACCCTCCGAGCTCGCACGCAAGATCTTTCAGTGTCTGAACCCCGAAAAGAGGCTCAAAGAACATCCAGCACGGTCCGCCTGAAGGATCCGCTAACATGGCGCGCTCAAACGAGTACTCTACGTCTTCAAGAGTCATCACCGCACCGTTGTGAAACTTGACACCTTTACGAATAGGGAACTTCACTGTTTTGCCGTCCTTAGACAGAAGACCGTTGGCGACTGACGGGACTTCTGTGGACAGCATTGGCACCAGCGTGTCTACTCCGCCTTTCCCGTATGCAACGAGGTTATCGTATAGTTGGTGGAGAAGCTCGCCGCTTGCTGTATCGTAAGCATACGCAGGATCAAGCGTGTCCGGATCTCCAAAGCTTACGTAGACAAAGGTGTTGGGGTCTGTTGTCTGCGCAAAACCGGTGTAACCCAGGGTCACCAACATCAACGCTGTCAAAACCGCCACAAGAACCTTAGGTTTCATATCTCCGGCCTCCTTTATCGATACTAGGATCAAATTTGAGAATCCAAGAGGATTAGACTGTACGGACTATCACCTCCCATTGCCCATAGGGATTCCGGTGAGGTTAAGTTCATCTCTGAGATGGCACGCAACAAAGTGGCCTGTACCGTCCAGCGATTCCAGGCGAGGCGCTTCTCTCGAGCACACATCCTGCTTGTACCTGCACCTTGGATGGAAATGGCAACCATCCGGCGGATTTGCAGGGCTGGGGACGTCTCCTTCCAGGACGACTTGTTCGTATTGGAAGTCGGGATCAGGCACAGGTATTGCCGAGAAAAGGGCTTCTGTGTACGGGTGCTTAGGCTCTTCAAATAGCAGTCCCACCTCTGCCATTTCCACGATTTTGCCGAGATACATCACAGCCACCCTGTCACTTACATGCTGAACCACTGATAGATCATGAGCGATAAAAAGATACGTGAGCCCGAACTGTTCCTGTAAGTCCTCGAGGAGGTTCAGCACTTGTGCCTGAATTGAGACGTCTAAGGCAGAGACAGGCTCATCACATATGATAAGGGAGGGATTGAGCGCCAAGGCTCTGGCAATTCCGATTCGTTGCCGTTGTCCACCGCTGAACTCATGGGGGTATCTTCCCATATGATGGTGTCCTAATCCTACAGCAGCAAGGAGAGCTTCGACCCGTTCGTACCGCTGACTTCGATTCTTGAGTCCCTGTGCCTCAAGGGGTTCACCTACTATGTCTGAGACTTTCATCCTAGGACTCAAGGATGAGTAGGGATCTTGGAATATGACCTGCATCTCCCGACGGAGTCCTGAAATTGTGCGTTTGGACACGTCGGTCCAAGTCCCGTTCGAGTTGAACCTGATTTCACCGCCGGTGGGTTCCTCAAGGTATAGCACACACTTGCCTGTTGTGGTTTTCCCGCATCCGCTTTCACCTACAAGGCCTAAGGTCTCACCCTTGTGGATGAAGAAGTCAATGCCGTCCACAGCCTTAATCCAACCTATAGGCCGCCTGAAAACCCCGCCGAGGATAGGAAAGTGCTTTTTCAAGCCTCTTACGTCCAAGAGGATGTCATCGCTTTGTCTATGCATATAACCAGCACCTCACTGAGTGTCCATCTGCCACTTCAACGACAGGTGGGTTTTCCAGACATTCCTTTTTGAATTGCGGGCATCTCGGTCCGAAGGCACATCCTTCAGGCATTCTTAAGGAGTCAGGCACTACACCTTCGATGGGCACAAGCCTCTTTTTCGGTCCTCCCATTCTGGGGATGGAGTTCAGAAGGCCTACGGTATAGGGGTGAGCCGGTTCGTGAAACAATCTGTGAGTGTCTGTGTATTCAATGATTTTACCCATGTACATCACTGCGATGTCATCACACATCTTGCTGACGACACCGAGATTATGCGTAATGATGATTATTGCCATTTGATATCGGTCCTGGAGTTTCCTCATGAGGTCCAGGATTTGCGCTTGTATGGTGACATCCAGGGCGGTTGTGGGTTCATCTGCAATGAGGAGCGCAGGGTTGCATGATAAGGCCATTGCAATCATAGCTCGCTGGCGCATACCGCCGCTCATCTGGTGAGGGTATTCCCGTACTCTCTGAGACGGGCTTGGGATGCCTACTCTGTCCAGAAGGTCAGCTGCGATTTCCCATGCTTGAGGACTTGAGACTTTCTGATGCGTTACGATTGCTTCCACGATTTGAAAACCGACAGTGTGGACAGGATTGAGGGATGTCATCGGTTCCTGAAATATCATAGCTATCTCATTTCCACGTATGCTTCGCATTACAGAGCTTTGCGGGTTTTGCGTCGCTATGTCAATAAAGTCTCTGTCTCCGTCTCGGTAATAAAGGATTTCGCCTGATGCGATTTTGCCCCTGGGCCCCGGCACCAGTTGCATGATGGAAAGGGCGGTTACACTTTTGCCGCAGCCACTTTCGCCTACTAATCCCAAAACTTGCGTCCTTCTGACATTGAAGGACACTCCGTCAACTGCGCGGACAATCCCTTCGTCGAAAACAAACCGGGTATGGAGATCCTTCACTTCGAGGAGCAAATCCTCGGCGCATTCTACGTAGGCAGTATTAGGTGTGTCAGCGACGTTATCAGGTCTATCATCATGTGGCAGACTCATTTTGCCAAGATAACCCCTTTCACCTATATGTAGACTCAAGAAACATGAATAAGGCGGACAGTGTGGATGCAAGCCACGTTCCCAAGTACCATTATGAATGGCGCCTGGATAAACTCACAAGAGCCAACCGCAGACGTTTTTTGCCTGCTATTGGATCCAGGTGGTCCTAAAGAGCCGCATCCGGTATCTTTCAGTATCTCCCTGTATTCTCATGGGAGGAATAAACCCTCCGAAGTAGTATATATAATTTACGGTTATCAGACTATTGGTAATTGATAGTATTGGGGGTCTTCATGACAGGTTCAGGTGGTGTCAGTGTATGAGTCTGTTTTCCGTGGAGCGCGGACCTGTTCCTATATATCTCCAAGTAAAGAATGGTTTGGAGGAACTCATACGCAGTGGGTCCTTGCCACCGGGGACGAAGTTGCCATCATCGAGGACTCTTGCAAGAATCCTCGGAGTCAGTAGGAATTCCGTCCTTGAAGCATACGAGCTGCTCAGTACTGAAGGAATTGTCGAGGCATATGGTACGGCAGGGACATATGTCAGTGAGGCTTACTGCGCGAGGGTTGCTTCCAATTCGGCTGAAGTCTCATCTTTGCCTTTGACAGGTGAAGGTTTTCATTCGCTCAAGAGAGGCCAGGAGGCCGGTGCGGAGGAAGACTTATCAGATTGGGCATCAATGCTTCCTAATATAGCAGGAGGATTCGGGCAGTGCACGCACGATCAGGACACCATGGTATTGTCCGGTGTTACACTGGCATTTGATCGGTTGTCAGCAGAGAGGCTTCGCTCATGTCTAAACTACGTCTTAACAAATTATCCCCATAGACTTTTGGCTTACGGTGACACAGAAGGTTACAAGCCTCTCAGACAATGGCTGGCGACGTACATGACTGACAGAGGCGTAGTCACGACTGCTGATGAAGTCCTATTGACCGGTGGATTTCAGCAAGGCTTGACCCTCCTGTGTTCGACGTTTCTTAATCCCGGGGATACGGTCCTTATGGAGAACCCGGGTTACCCCGGCGCGCTCATGTGTTTGCTGCACGGTGGCGCTAAGGTGAAAGGGATAGACATAACCCCTTATGGGATAGATGTAGAGCAAACTCAGGAGCTCATCTGCAAGCTACGCCCGAGGTTCTTGTGTGTTACGCCATTTTGCCAGAATCCCACGGGTATCACTATGGATGCGCAAACAAGGAAGAAGCTTCTCTCACTCACCAAGGAGCGCGGGGTCATAATTGTGGAGAATGGGTTTACTGATGAATTGAGTTACTCAGGTAGACTTGTCCCGCCTTTGAAAGCTGAGGATCGCAGAGGATGTGTAGTCTATATGGGTAGCCTGAGTGATATCCTCTTTCCCGGCCTCAGAATTGGATGGATAGCGGCGTCAAGACCGATTATCCAGGCGCTTGCATTTGCAAAGCGTGCCATTGATCCTTTTTCCAGTCCTGTGCTTCAAGCGGCGTGCTATGAGTTTTGCAGGCAAGGCTATTTCACAAGTCATCTTGCGCGAATCCGGAAAATATACAGCCGAAAACGAGAACTCGCAACACAAGCTTTGAAGAAGCACCTTCCTCGAGACACCGGATTCAGAGTGAACGAAGGAAGAATGTCAGTCTGGATTACTCTTCCTCGAGGTATAGACTCCACTGAGCTTACGGGAGAAGCCCGGGCATTAGGGGCGTCGTTTGTCCCCGGCCCTGCGTTTTTCGTTAATGAGGGAGGAGAGCGGAATCTGCTTGTTTCATATGCCGGTTCTTCAGAACAAGAGATCATCCAAGAGACCAAGACTCTTGGTGATCTAATCAGTAGGCGGCTTTCCGGCCGCGCGTGATTGTCCGGTGGCGGGGTCTTGTTGCTACCGGCTTAGGTCGAGCCTCTTCATTCTTCTGTAGACTGTATTTCTTGAGACATCCAGCTCCTTTGCTACCTGCGTGATGTTACCGCCGTGCTTTTCCAGAAGGTACAGCAACTCTTCACGCTGTCCGGCCTCGACAGATCGTTGTATCCTCTCTCTATGCCGGCGGAAAGTCGTGGTTTGCGGATCTTGAAGTCCTTGGGACAAGGGTGTCAGGGTTCCGTGGGTCTGTTTCGGATAAAGTATTTCATCTGGGACATGCTTGATGCCTATACGTCCGTCTGTTGCAATGCTCACCATTCGTTCCACAACGTTTTGGAGTTCTCGCACATTTCCCGGCCATTTGTAGGCTGTGAGGCAGTCTATAATGTCAGGATCAACTTCGCATATATCAACTTCCAGTTGGGCAATGGCGTTTGAAAGGAAGAAATTGAAAAGAAGAGGTATGTCCTTGGGACGCTCTCTTAATGGCGGAAGAAAAATGTATATTACGTTTAACCTGTAGTAAAGATCTTGTCTAAAGTTGCCTTTTGCGACTTCACGCTTAAGATTCTTATTCGTGGCGCAGATGATCCTAACATCTACTTCTGTCATATGGGTGCCGCCTATGCGTGCCACCATTTTATCCTCTAGAACTCTATGAAGAGCTATTTGCTGTTCAAGGGGCATATCACCGATTTCATCCAGGAAGAGGGTCCCGCCTGACGCCAGTTCAAACTTACCGGGCCTGCCACCTCGCACCGCCCCTGTAAACGCGCCTTCTTCGTACCCAAACAGTTCGCTGCCAACGAGCTCACGTGGTATGGCGCCGCAGTTTATCGGCACGAACGGACCATTTGCGCGTCTGCTGTTGTTATGGATAGACTGGGCAAACATCTCCTTGCCGGTTCCGCTTTCGCCGTATATCAACACATTGCTGTCGCTCTCTGCTGCGATTCTGCCCAGCTCAATTGCACGGCGCAGCTTAATATCGCGTCCGACGATGTCCTCAAACCTGAACGTGGCGTAGGAACCGCTGTACCTACTGATTAGCTTGTTTATCCTTTTTGTGGGATTCAGGGATATGACGCCCCCTCTAATGCTATTACTGTCATCACGAATGACTTTTCCACTCACTAAGCATTGCACCTGTCCATTGGAGGTTTCCACCGTCATTTCAATATCGTCAAAGGCTTTACCGAAAGTGAGCATTTCTTCCAGATAATGAGGCTTGCTTATCATTTCGGAAAACGGAGTTCGGCATGGTTCTTCCGGGGATAGGCCCAGCAGCCGATTGGCGACAGAGTTGGTCCTGTGAATAAGGGTTTTGGTATTCACAAGCAGTATTCCATCGGAAGTTATCTGAAACATCTTGTCAAAGTGGTCATTTAAGACAGTCAATTCCCGAACTTTGCTCCTAATGTTCATCTGCGCCCCTATGGCTTCAACTGCTGCCACTACCATTCCCAGGGTATGAAGGTGAGTCTTGGAGGATGGCCCGGACATTTGAAGCGCGCCTATGATTTGCCCGCTACCGTCGCGGATCGGGGCTGCGGAGCATGTCCACGTGTGAAATGTCTCGCAGTAGTGTTCTTTTCCGGAGATCTGGACGGGTTTTTCGGTAACAAGCGCGGTTCCGATTCCGTTTGTACCGACGTCATTCTCCGCCCAGCTTGAGCCTGGCAGAACATTGACGAGAGCTCCTCGGCGAAGGGCGTTTTCATCCCCTGTGACCTCCATGATACGTCCGTGTTCATCGGAAATCATCACCATGAAACCTGAGCCTGCAACAAATTCATAGAGGCTTGACATGAAAGGACGAGCGATTTCAATAAGGTCAGATCGCTCTTTGATGACTGTTTCAAGCTGCTCTGCGTTAAGAACCATCTTGCCCATGACACCCTTGGGATTGACGCCTGCTTCCTGTGATCTTCTCCAGGATGCAGCTACTGCCGGTCTAAGGGCTTCCGTTCTTATGGCGCCTGTGTCAGCCAGTTCATCCCATGCTTTGGCCACAGTGTAAGCCACATATTTACCGGTCATTCGATATCCCTCTTTCCATTCATTGGGTTTCCTCATTCATTTAGTCTCCGACATGTTTCGGAGATTGCTTTCCTACTTATATTGTTACATAAGTGTCAATGGTTTGTCACGTATGATAAGCAAATAAGCAACAACAATGACACAACCACAAGATTCGATACCTCCCTAGACAGGCGGCGTGTGTTGGCATGGGAATTGCAACCAATGTATAATAAGCAGCGTCAGTTGGGCGTTTGGTTGATACCGGAGGGCCGGCCGGCGCTGTGAGGTCAAAACAAAGAAGGAAGGGATTGCAGACCATGAAAAAGCCGATGGATAGGAACTACAAGCTGTTTATCGACGGGAAATGGGTTGACGGCAAGGAAGGGAAAACGTTCGACTCTTACTGTCCGGCTAACGGAGAGCTGCTCTCAACCTGTGCGGAAGCAGGCCGAGAGGACGTAGACCTTGCTGTTAAGGCTGCGTGGAAGGCGTTTGATTCATGGAAAGTAACCAGTCCCGTAGAGCGTTCAGGGATTCTTCTTGAAATTGCAGACCGAATCGATGCAAATGCAGAAAAACTAGCTATGGTTGAAACTATGGACAACGGAAAGCCAATCAATGAGAGCTCAACAGTGGATGTCCCGCTGAGCTCAGATCACTTTCGGTACTTTGCGGGAGTCGTAAGAGCTGAAGAAGATAACGCGGTTATGATTGACGACCAGACACTGAGCATCATACTACGAGAGCCAATCGGGGTTGTGGGCCAGATCATTCCGTGGAACTTCCCGTTCCTCATGGCCGCATGGAAGATTGCGCCGGCTTTGGCTGCCGGAGACACTGTAGTTATCAAGCCTTCATCTGTTACGCCTCTTAGCATTCTGGAATTTGCCAAGATCATTCAAGACGTTGTTCCGCCGGGAGTTGTCAACGTAGTCACGGGGCGGGGCTCCACAACAGGCCAATATATGCTGGAGCACGAAGGCTTCCGTAAGTTAGCGTTTACAGGTTCTACTGAAGTTGGATACAATATTGCCAGAGCAGCAGCAGACAAGCTTATTCCGGCCACGTTGGAGCTGGGAGGCAAGTCTGCTAATATCTTCTTCCCGGATGCTCCCTGGGACAAGGCTATAGAGGGTGTCCAAATCGGAATCCTATTCAACCAGGGACAGGTGTGCTGCGCAGGCTCAAGGGTATTCGTGCATGAAGACATCTATGACAAGTTCCTTGCTGAGTGCGTCAAGAAGTTCAATGCAATCAAGGTAGGCTTGCCTTGGGAGAAAGACACTGTAATGGGCTCTCAGATTAATGAAACCCAGCTTGAGAAGATCTTGAACTACGTCGAAATCGGAAAGAAAGAGGGAGCCAAGGTTGCTTGTGGCGGCACTCGCATTACCGAAGGGGAGCTGGCTAAGGGCGCTTTCATGAGCCCCACGATTCTCGCGGATGTCACCAACGACATGAGGGTGGCACAGGAAGAGATCTTCGGCCCTGTCGTTTGCTTCATCAAGTTCAAGGATGAGGATGAGGTCATAAAGATGGCCAATGACAGCGAGTACGGCCTCGGCGGCGCAGTGTGGACCCGGGATATCAACAGAGCTCTCAGGGTCGCCAGGGGCGTTGAGACCGGACGCATGTGGATAAACAACTACAATAACCTTCCTGCACACACACCATTTGGCGGATATAAGAAGTCAGGTATCGGACGTGAGACACACAGAATGATGTTGGATCATTACACCCAGAAGAAGAACATCATGATTCATATGTCTGAAGCGAAGATGGGAATGTACGAATAAGACAAGTACGTGACAGTGTAGGAGCGATGTAGGCATCAAACAGCCTCCACCTTTAGCAGGTGGGGGCTGTTTAACACTTACCACATGTGCAGTAAAGCCCTTGTTTCAGCCATGGGGATATGAAGCGCGCTTCCCGGGAAACTTCGCGGGACGCTGCAGGCGTGAGATTAGACTTGACAGCAGGTCATATCTTACATAGAATAGAATCACACGAAACATAGCAGGGAACCCTTGGTAGAGGATTTACCTGCAATCGACATTTTTGGGGCGACATAGCCAAGTGGTAAGGCGGCGGTCTGCAAAACCGCTATTCCCCGGTTCAAATCCGGGTGTCGCCTCCATTTTATGTACAGCTTGCTACGTAACTTATGTATCTCATTCTCACAATGCTTTTCCCAGTTGATTAAGAGGTGAAACCGGTGTCCCTGACGACGCGCTAAATCCCCAGGAGGTGCGTTCGTTATGGCGAAAGTTCTTCGGATTGACAAATGGTGTCCAGATACCTGGCAGGCTGCGTTAAGTGAGATGAACAAGGGGGGGCACCACCGATACTTTAGGTGGTGCCTCTTTACGTATATGTGCCAGAGCAAATGACATGCGCCTGAATGGCCTCAGCCTAGAGTAAATGACATGCGACTAAATGGCCGCCGCCTATGTCTCTAAGCTCAGGATTCTTAGCTTCAGCGCACGAGCTTTCGCTCTCAGGGCACCTGTCATAGAAGCGACATCTGGGCTTAGGATCTATCGGCTTGCTCACACCGCCTTTGATATTGGGGATTGGGCGCTCTATAGCCGGATCCGGGACCGGGACAGCCGATATCAGCGCCTTAGTATAGGGGTGGACAGGCTTCTTGACAATGTCTTCAGAGTCTCCCAGCTCAACTATTTGCCCCAGGTACATGACAGCTATTCTATCGCACAGATATCGTGCGACAGCCAGGTCGTGGGTGATGTAGAGATAGCTGATACCGAGATCCTCACGGAGCTGGGCCATGAGTTTCATGATGCCTGTGCGGATAGATACATCCAGCATTGAAGTGGGCTCATCCGCCACGACAAAGCTAGGCCTGACCACCAGCGCCCTGGCAATGGCTACGCGCTGTCTTTGCCCTCCTGAGAGCTCATGTGGAAACCGGAACAAGAATGCTGAAGGAGGTGCAAGGCCTACGAGGTTCAGCATTTCCTCTACTTGAGCTTCGCGCTCCTCAAATGTGCCGATACCGTTTACGTTGAGTGGTTCGGCGACTATATCAAAAATGGTCATTCTCGGATCAAGAGACTCATAAGGATCCTGAAAAATCATCTGTACTTTCTGACGGAATTCCATCATGCCTTGTCCCTTGATATCCGCCACATCAGTATTTTCTATGAGAATGCGTCCGGACGTCGGGGTTGCCAGGCGTACTATTAGGCGGCCTGTGGTTGTTTTACCACAGCCGGATTCTCCCACAAGACCCAACACTTCGCCGCGATTTACTTGAAAACTGACGTTATCAACAGCGTGTAGCAGCGCTTTCTTTCCCGAAAAGAAGCTTTGGTTTACAGGGTAATATTTTGAGAGATTGCATACTTCAAGTATCACGTCTTTTGATTCAGTTGCCGTCGGAAGTGTCAATGACGTCACCTCCTTTGGCAGTCTTTTGCTGCTTGCAGGACTTGCCTTGTTTAGTCCGAATTGGATTGTGACATGCCAAATAGTGACCTTCCGTAATTTCACGCCAGAGGGGCGCCGTCTCTCCACACTCTTTAGTTGCCCAGTCGCACCTTGGATGGAATCTGCAACCTGTAGGAGGATCCAGTAGGTTAGGAGGCTCCCCCGGAATTGTCACAAGGTCATGTTTTTCCCCGAGTATGCTTGGATATGCGTGCATAAGGCTGTATGTGTATGGGTTTTTCGGCCTCTTAAATACATCATCCGCAGGACCAAGCTCCAGGAGTTTACCTGCGTACATCACGCCAACCACGTCACTTACCTCGGCGATAACCGACACGTCGTGAGAAATGTAAATCATACTCATGTTGATCTTGCGTCTTATGTCCTCTATCTCCCTGAGGATCTTGTCTTGCACAATTACGTCCAATGCTGTCGTAGGCTCATCTGCAATTATGAGACTCGGGTTACATGCAAGCGCCATAGCGATAACGGCACGTTGTTTCATACCCCCGCTGTATTCATGGGGATAGTGATCCATGCGTTCTTTGGGAATTCCAACGAGCTCAAAGAGGGACTCCACACGCTCTCTGGCTTCGTCTTCGCCGGTCTCAGGTTCATGGGTCACTATGGCTTCGATGATTTGATTTCCTACACTGTAAACAGGGTTAAGTGAGTTCATTGCAGCCTGGAAAATCATTGCGACTTCCTTCCATCTTAGCTGCCTGACCTCTTCATCACTCAAAGCATACAAGTTGCGTCCGCCGAAGAGAATTCGTCCCTTGACAAGCTGGGCGTTGTATGGCAGGAGTCTCATTATGGACATAGCGATTGAAGTCTTGCCACAACCGGATTCCCCGACAAGGCCTAAGGATTGTCCTTTGTCCAGGGAAAATGATACGCCGTCTATAGCCTGAACCCAGCCGGCTTTGGTCTTGTAATGCATAGTGAGATCTTCAAGACGGAGTAAGGTGTCCATTCTTATATCACCTCTTTCTAAGCCGCGGGTTCACGACTTCGTCGAGTCCTCTCCCGACCATGTAAAATGCAGCACAGAAAAGGGTGATGGCAAGGCCTGCAGGCGCCCAGAGCCACCAGTACTTGGCAAAGTCGAAGAGGTACCCGGCGACATCAGCGGTATGAATCATCATGCCCCAGCTCATATCTATATTTAGGACACCGAAGAACGACAGAGTCGCTTCGCTTAAGATGGCTGATGTAACACTAAACATCATATAAAGGAAAGACAGAGGCAGAACATTGGGAATGATATGCGAGACAATTATGTGAAAATCACTCCCTCCGGCGATACGCGCTGCGTCGATATACGGCCTTACAGATACAGACAGCGCTTGTGCCTTCAGTATGATCGTTATGCCTCCAAATCCTCCCAGCACTCCCATGATTACCGCAAACGGAAGAAATGAAAGTCTGACCATAGAGCCTATGACAACCAGCAAAGGTATAAATGGGAACAACAAGATGATGTCAGCTATGCGCATGAAAAAAGTATCTATAAATCCACCGTAGTACGCTGCAGCTGTTCCTACTGCAGTCCCAATTACTACTGTAATGACAGCTGACAAGACACCCAGCAGGAATTCACGCCCTGTGCTGTACATAAGCTGAGCCAGAATATCTCTCCCAATTGGATCCGTACCAAAGAGGTGCGTAGCGCTTGGGGGTGATGGGTGCATTGTCATGGGATCGAACCCTACGACAGGGTCATATACCATCGGATCCCATACGGTATTTATCATAATAGGCCACATGGCGCCGAATATCCCAAACGCTATGATCAAGATAATACCCAGCATTCCTATGCGACTTTCTTTGAATATCTCCCAGTTTTGCGCAATACCCCGCCTGATGAGCTTCCATCTGATTTTCCAAAGAGGCTCAGCAAGAGAGGCGGACCCTGTCTCGTGAGTTGGTACCAGTTCATTCATTTCGATTCATCCACCTTATTTCGGCCAGGCTCGATCCTAGACGTCTGACTGTCCTGTATACGTAATCCTGGGATCGAGCACAGCATAGAGTATGTCTGCGATAAAGTGCGCTATCAGAAGGAATATCCCGGTGAACGCCAAGGCGCCGGTAGCAAGGGGATAATCGTTGGATAGCGCTGCAGTAAACAGTGTCTGACCTAATCCCGGCCACGAAAACATGGTCTCCGTAACCATTCCGCCACTCATTGAGCTTGCTAAGGAAAGCACAAGACTCGTCACAGTCGGTAGTAGGGCGGTGCGTGCCGCGTATCGATCCCTTACAACGTGATCAGGAAGGCCTTTGGCACGGGCTGCCAGCACGTAGTCTTCTTGGACTGTCTCAAGCATCGAGTCTCGCATAAGAAGCATTGTGCCTGCAAAGTTTATCAGGGTAAGTGTTAATACAGGCAAAATCATATGACGCGTTATGTCCCATATATATGTGAGCATGCCTTTCCTTGCCGCGATGACGAGTACTGCTGCAACAAGTGCGGCAGCCAAGGACCATGCGTACACTCGAGAGCGTCGTGAGGGTTTTAAGCCTCGAAGCAGGTAGTAAGAAATAAGGAATATGCCAATTGCTACTATCGCAGCGCCGGATACCATATTTCCGAAAACCTGATTTGCAGTGAATGGCGCTGTGCTCCAGAGTCTTGGATCAATAAATTGGTTCAAGGGGAGCCACTTTAAGTTATATGCAAAGAGCCATATCACAACCAAAGCAAGGAGAGGGTAGAAGGCAGTCCAGAACGTTATGCCTACTACAGTTGCGGCATAGTCTATTGCCCTACCGCGGCGCCATGCGATTACTTTGCCCAGGACAAAACCAATATAGAAGGACAATACATTCGCTGTAAGAAATAGGACAAACGTTCTTGGCAGTTTCTCCATGAGGATATCCCATACCGGTTTTGGATATTGGGAGAACGATACTCCCAGTTCACCTCTGAAGAAGTTTTTCATATAGGAGAAATATTGCATAAACAGACTTTGATCTAAGCCCAATTGCTTTCTAAGTTCTTCCCTGGCTGCTTGGGGAATTTTAGGATTCGACAAGTACATCATTGTGATGTCGCCAGGCATAGCCTGCATCAGAAAATAAACAAGAGTGACGTATATTAAGAGCGTAAGAATTACCTGACCTAATCGGCCAAAAACATATCGGCGCATAACTATCCCCCAGACTTTCAGCAGCTGAAATTGACAAGGCGCAAATCGCGGGCCCGGGTCCACCCGGACCCGCGATTCGTACGTCCCGCAAAATCGCCTTGAACTACTTCAGCAGTTTAACAGTTGATGTGAGAGCTCCATAGCGCTGCAGACCGCTGAGTATCTGTGTGTAAGGATACTCCAATCGATCGCTCCTGTACGCTTCAATAATCGGAGTGTCAAAGAGCACGATGTACGGTAGGTCTTCAGCGAGCATCTCCTGCAACTCAAATGCCTGTTTGCGAGCTTTATCCATGTTGCTTTCCGCCATGAATTCGTCTGCAAGTTTGTCGAATTCAGGGTTGCTGTAACCCTGGGGGTTGAAACCACCAATACCGGCCTGATCACTGTGGAAGAACCATCTCATGTGGTCAGGATATGCAGTCAGGCTCCAGCCCATCAGACCTGCATCAAAGTCCTGCTCCTCAAATATTTTGTCGCTTATGACGTTGAAGTCGGTTGGAGCAGCTTCCATGGGTATCCCGGCATCTTTCGCCCACTGAGCGATGTTAAGGCCGAAAGTATAACGGAGTGGGTCATAGCCTGCGGTCATGATCATGAAATCAAATGAAGGCATCTTCTCGCCGTTAGGCATGATTAGGCCCTTACCGCGCTTTATAACCTTATTATTCTCTAAGTCTATCTGGGGCTCTGCTTCCCAAGAGAAGCCGGCTTTCTTTAGAAGTCTGACAGCTTCAGCTATCTTCTCGGTACGAGTAAGTCCCTTGCCAAGTTGAGGTGCATCAGGGTTATGCCAGAAGGCGTTTCCGGGAGGTACAACTGAGTACTGAGGGAAAGCTATGCCTTGAAGAACCTCATTACAGATGTACTCGCGGTCGATAAGGACAGATACTGCCTGTCGGAACTCTCTGATGCTAAATGGGTACTTTCTCAGGTTGAACATCATGAACCTGAAGCCGTTCACGTTGTTTTCCATAACTGAGACTCCTTGAGCTTGACTGAGTTGCTCTTGGAATCCTCTCTGAAGTCCCAGAGAATTCAGGATGAAATCAACCTGTCCGCCGATTAGAGACATAACCGCTGCAGCTTGATTTCCAAGTATGCGGTAGAGGGTCCCTGAAGCATTGGGGCCTTCCGTAACCTTTAGCTGGACTTTACCTGTTGGTTTACCGCTCTGCCATTTGAACCCGGTCTTAGGATTCTCTATAGTCACATTTCCGTCTTCGTAGAAGGTTGTAACCTCACCTTTCATGCTGTAAGCGGGGTTTGCAACGTTCTGGACAAACGCTCCCTTTTCCCACTTCGCAAACATGTACGGCCCGGCCACCGGTTCACCTACAGGCTCGTAAGCAAAAAGCTCCTTAACAGGATCAGCTGCCTTCTTCGCTTTCGCAAAAACCGGCTCCCAGTAACTTTTGTTCAGCAGGTAGGCCTGTAATACACCGTACTGCCACTGAGCGAGGCCCGGTTTCTCTTTGAGGACGAACTTAACGGTGTAGTCGTCAACTTTCTCAACGCGCTCAAGGACTGTTGGGTCCACAATGCTTGGCCAGTTTCCACCAAGTTTATTGGGATCCATATCCAGGATGGCATTGTAGCTGAAGACTACGTCATCAGCGGTAAGGGGAGTATTGTCGCTCCATTTGACATCCTTGCGCATCTTAACGATGGAGGTATAGTAAGTTGTGCCTCCGATTTTTTCCTTCTTCAGCTCTGAAGGTACATCTGCAGCTACAGACGGTACAAATATCATATAGGGCTGTGCAAGTCCGTATAGTGAAGTGTAGTACTGACTTGATGCGACAAAGTCATTCCACACTGTTGACTGTGGTCCGGTTGCGGAGAATAGGTTGAATGTTGTCGGGTTCTCGAAAATGGACATTTCATAAAGTCCATTGGAACCCGCAAAACCCGGCACGGCAATGGCCGCAACAAGCACTGTGATAATTAGTGTTGCCAATAGTCCTTTCCAAGACTTCATCTAAGTGTTACCTCCTTGGCACGTGGCGAATCTTATACCGGTACGAGTTTCATATATGAATATTAGCAATAGTATGTGAGTACAAGTATAAGCGCTTTGTACCTTACTCAATTTGGATAATATGAACGGTGTTGTTTAATAGGTCATACATTAAGACATAGCAAAACCAGCTCTAACAACCTCCAACGACTTGAAACACAAAACCGAAGCATCCCTCCTTCTATCTCCTCTCTAACTTGGATGGATTTCTGCATTCTGGTTTCAGTACCATCTAGCGTGTGAAAACACAATCCAGGGAGCTTCTTCAGATCTTACAATAAAGTACTATAATTCACAAGAGGTGTCGAAAATCCTTCTTTTATATCGAAAAAACGCTGAAACCCTGTTGGTAATGATTGCCGTGATCCTGGGTTTTCCAAATTTGAATGTAGCATGATTAAGCATTCATCCAATATGAATATGATATTCGCGTAGAAATCGTATTGACTTGGCTTCAACCACAGTATAATATGTATACATATTCATTAGCAATGAAAGTTTATGCACGACAGTCATGTTGCTTGACCTGCGTTCCCGGCCTGCCACGCTGCTTTTCAGGTTCGATTCGTTTTGGGAGACATGGTTCGCGTAAGAAGCAAATGACCAAGTAGAAAGGGTGTTAGTATGGATATCCTTGATCTGCCTTTTGTCGGGATACCGTCATTTTGCAAATTTCCCGTAGTCAATCTGTCCTGTTTAGAGGAAGCCCAAGCAGACGCTGCAATTCTCGGGATACCCTTTGACCTGGGTACTCAGGTGAGACCGGGCGCCAGGTACGGTCCACGAGGAATCAGAGAGCTTTCTACGCATTACTCCGGCGCATGTAACTTTGACTATGACTTAGGCGCTGATTTCGTCCCTTCCGATGTGAAGTTCGTTGACTGTGGAGACGTGGATGTTATTCACTATGACGCAGATGAATGCCTCATGCGTGCAAGGGATGCAGTGGAGATGATTCTGGCAAGCGGTGCAATGCCTGTTGTCCTAGGTGGGGATCATTCAGTTACGATCCCTGTATTAGAAGCGTACAAAGGCCGGGAGCCTTTCTCAGTTATTCAAATCGATACACACCTGGATTTTGTGGACTCCATAGCAGGCGTTACGAAGGGCCAGGGAAGCCCGATGCGGCGCGCATCGGAAATGCCGTATGTGGAATCCATAACCCATATTGGAATTCATGGCGCAGGATCCAGCAAAAAACAGGATTTTGACGAGACTCTTGCCCTAGGAAACGTGATTATCAGTAGGAGAGAATGGCTTAGAGTAGGTCTTGCAGAAGTACTTAAAAAAATTGCGCCTTCAAATAGGTACTTTGTAACCATAGACATTGATGTTATGGACGGAGCCCTGGCACCTGGCGCAGGATCCCCTGAGCCGGGCGGCGCCACTTACCGTGAGGTATCAGACCTCCTTATAGGTATTGCAAGTGTGGGTGAAATTGTAGGATTTGACCTTGTAGAAGTCAGTCCTCCCTATGATGTAGCAGGCATAACATGCCTTACCGCATCTCGCCTGATACTTGATTTTCTCGGCGCGATTTTCAGAAAACGTCAGTAGTAGAGAGTAACCTGTATGTAGGCGCGCTTCTCCTAAACGACATAACTCAATACTCAATCGAATCTATAGAAAGCTGCTCTTTTCCGCTCTTTCACGAGGAGTAGAGTGGATGTAGTAACGATGAAGGAAACGGTAAGGAGGAAGAGAGAAATGAAAAGAATAAAAGCCGTGCCCGGCGGATGGCAAATGGTAGCGCTACTGGTTTTCATACTGCTTGCATTATGTGTGTCAGGTTGCGGTAATTCAAAATCCGGGTCAAGTGCTGCAAGCGCTCTTGACGAGATCAAGCAGAGGGGATATATGATTTTCGCGACAGACGGAGCATATCCTCCAATGGAGTTTGCAGATGAGAACAATGAGATTATAGGGTTTGATGTTGACCTGGGCAAGGCTATCTGCGAGAAGTTAGCAGTCGAGCACAAGGTCCTTATAGCCGACTGGGAGGGATTGATTCCCGGATTGATGAAAGGAAAGTTCGACGTCATAATGAGCGCAATGAACATAACCGAAGAGAGACTTAAGTCAGTGGATTTTGTGCCTTACTACGAGATGGGGCAATTGGTTGTGGTGAGTGCAGGTAACCCTGAAGACATTCACTGTCTGGAGGATCTTGCAGGTAAGACTGTTGCAGTTCAAACCGGCTCCACAAATGAGGATGCTGCAAGAGACGTGGAAGGGGCCAAGATAAGACTTTTCGGTACGTTTACTGATGCAATGATGGAAGTTGCCGCTGGAAGGGCTGATGCATGTATCCTCGATAGTGTCGTAGCCAAGCACTACATGTTAATGCAACCAGGGGCTTACGAGGTAGCAAGTGACGTTTTCTTTGAAGCCCCTGTGGGAATTGCGGTGAGTAAGGAGTCCCCTGAATTGACGGAAGCGATAGAGGAAGCCCTGGCTGAGCTAAAAGAAGACGGGACGTATGACTCCATCATCGAGAAATGGTTTGGCAAAGATTGAATTTCAAAAGGAGCCGGTAGGATATGCGTTCCGGATTAGTTGGCAAGAGTTTCTTTGAGGTCTTTAGGTTGACTGCCCCTCTTTTCTTGAAGGGGGCGCAAATGACGCTGTTGCTTACCTGTGTCAGCATTGTGTTGGGGGTTTGTATGGGATTGCTTGTAGCTTTGCTGAAGATGTCAAAAAGGCCGGCTTGCCGTATGGTAGGCTCAGCTTACACATGGTTTTTGCGGGGAACTCCGCTTCTTGTACAGATCTGGCTGGTCTATTTCGGCCTGGGGCAGTTTGGAATTAACCTTTCAGGCTTTATCGCAGGCTCAATAGCTCTTAGCCTGAACTCCGGGGCGTACATGGCTGAGGTGATAAGGGCAGCTATCGAATCAATCCCCAAGGGACAGATGGAAGCGGCTAAGTCTTTGGGCATGACTTACGCTCAAGCAATGAGACGCATCATTTTGCCTCAGTCCGTAAGGCGTATGGTACCGCCTATGATCAATGAGTTTGTGGCCTTACTGAAAGATTCCTCATTGATCGCAACAATTGGTATTGTGGAGCTTCTGCTTACTGCGAAGCTTCTTACGTCATCGACGTTCATGCCGTTTACGTTTTACTCAATCGTAGCTATTTTTTACTTAGCTCTTACCACAGTCTTTACCACTCTTGGGGCGACTGTCGAAAGGTGGATGGCTGCCCTTGAATAGGAAACATGTAAATCACGAGCGTAAGCCTATGGTTGAATTTAAGAACGTCAGTAAACGGTACGGAGATCATCTTGTTCTGGATGACGTTTCCGCCACAGTCTACGAGGGAGAAGTAGTTGTCATATGTGGGCCCAGCGGATCAGGCAAAAGCACCCTTCTTCGGGCTATCAACGGTCTGGAGACCATAGATGAAGGTCTGATACTCGTGGAGGGCAAGGCTGTAGGCAAACGGTTTGAAAACGGCAGATGGGTGCCGGATACAGAGGCCGAGCTATGCAAGATGCGTCAGCAAATCGGTATGGTTTTTCAGCAATTCAATCTGTTTCCGCACATGACTGCCTTGGAAAATGTTATGGAAGGTCTGATATCCGTAAAGAAGATGAATGATAGGGAGGCTTTGGCTGTCGCAAGAGATACCCTGGAGATGATGAGCCTCTCTGACAAAACAGGCTCCCGTCCTTCGAAACTATCCGGCGGCCAACAGCAAAGGGTGGCAATAGCAAGGGCTCTCGCCATGAGGCCGAAAATCATGCTCTTTGATGAACCTACTTCAGCTTTGGATCCTGAGCTTGTAGGTGAAGTGCTCAATGTTATGCTTAGTATTGCAAGGGAAGGCTTTACTATGATAGTTGTCACCCATGAAATGGAATTCGCCCGTCAGGTGGCAGACCGTATCTTCTTTATAGACGAAGGACAGATTCTGGTTGAGAGCACACCGGATGAGTTCTTCAGTGATCCAGGACATAAAAGGGCCAGAGAATTTCTTGGGAGACTGTTGGGACTTTCAGAAACTCCTGATATTCCT
>CZCA01000687.1_pt1 | contig 23697 bp, 13 predicted proteins | sample 591981 | NCBI WGS metagenome assembly CZCA01 (sample SAMEA3556810, study PRJEB10932) | anaerobic digester metagenome
TGCGTAAAAGGGTCAAGGTTGACGCAGAGACGCAGCGGCGCAGAGGTTCGCAAAGGAAAACAGAAGGGGTCTGCGGCGCTTTTCTCCGCGTTTCTCTGCATCGCGGCGACAAATCGGCTGACTTTACAAACACGCTCTCATAGACAACACAAATAGACTTTGCTCATCTTCCCGGAAGCTCTGAGCTTCCGGGAAGATATCGGATGTACGATGTTTGATTGTGCTATCTATCAGATTTGTCTCTACTCTGTCTCTACTCTGTCTCTATGTCGCAGATCAAGGCAATGTTTGGGCGACGCGCAGGATATCTTCGGCATACTTGCGACGCGCGTCAGGCAAATCCTGCCAGCCGCCGCCATTTGCCAAAAAGTCGCTAACGCGATCCAGCCCCCAGTTGTAGGCCACCAACATCCATTCTTTTTCAGGATGCCCCTGCTGCGCCAGTTGTGTGCGCAGGTAATCCAGATAGATGGCGGCCACTTGCACATTGCTGTAGCTATCGAAGGGATCGCTGGCGCCGACTGCGGGCGCCCATTCGCGCCAGGTGGTAGGCAACACCTGCATCAGCCCCATTGCGCCCGCTTGACTAAGGGCAAGCGCATCAAAGCTGCTCTCAATGTACGCCTGCGCCGCCAGCATCCGCCAATCCAGGTCATACTGTGCGCCGACAGCTTGAAACATCTGGGCGTATGTCATGGGCGCGCCTCTCGCAGTAGTCGCGTTGGTCATGGCAGACGTTGGTGCGGCTGTGACCGGTGCGGCTGTGACCGGTGCGGCTGTGATCGGTGCAGCCTCAACTGGCGCTAACACACGCGCCGGCCCACCACTGCCAGGCGCTGTCACCTGGTCAGGCAACACAAGCGGCAGCGCAGGATCGGGTTGACTCTGCAATGCCGTTGCCAATGACGGGGTGACAACTATCGGCGCGCTCGGCGCGGCCACTGGCTGGTTCAACGTGACGATAATCACCGCGGGGACTGGCGGTGGTGAGGAGGCAACCGGCGAGGCTGTCGTGCCCGCACGCAAAAACAACACACCGGCAAGTAAGAGCAGGCTCACAGCAGCTACGCCGGCGCCTGCCACCCCGGCGAAGGAGGCCATCTGCCATGCACCGATGATGGGGCGCACCGCGATGGCGCCGCGCACTTGCTCAAGCGCCTTGCCTGTCGCGTCCTGCGCCGTCACCACAAAGGGAAGCACACGACTATGCAGCGCCAACAGTGGCAGCCGCTTCACAGTCAGTTGCACCGGCACGCGCACACGCTGCCCAGGTCGCAACTCTACTGTGGAGCGAGCGGCGACCTCACTCCCGCCAAAGGCAATGGCGCCGAGCCGAGGCGAGGTGGCGCCTTCGAGATGCAGGACGAGCGGATGATTGCCGGCGTTGACGATCTGTAGTGGCAGCAACAACCTGCGTCGCCACCAGGCCGCAGACGGTGCGGCGGCGTCTGCCAGTTCAAGCTGTACACGGTCGAAGGGCAACAGCGTCAACACCAAGCCGATGCGCACCAGATGCGCCATCGTTTCCAGCGCCCTGACCACCACTGCCACCTGATAGTCACCGGCCTCAGCTTGTGGCTGACGCGGCGGCGCTACGGTCAACTCCAGGATGCGTCGTTCGCCCGGCGGGATTGTTGTCTGCACATACGGATCGACGAGCCAGCGATCATCTAGCCAACCTTCAAGATGGGCGCGCACTGTCAGCCGGTGCGTGCTGTTATTGAGCACTGTCACCGGTAGGGTCACGGTATTGCCAGGGATGACCTGCCAGCGCCGTTCCATCAGCGTCGCCACCAGGACATCGTCAAGCTGGTCGGGAATGCGCGGCGCGGCCTCATCGCTCGCGTCGCTGCCAGCGTGCATTGGCGTAACATCGACGTCCCAAAGTTGCACTTCGTGGTCGGTCAGGGGCAAGGGACGCACCACTGATGCGGGCGCAGGCGACGCTGGCATGGGTGGCGAATCTGTAAAATCTTCAGGTGTGGGCATACCGAACGCCATTTCGTCGTTGTGCATGGCGGGTAGTATGAAACGTGAGCCAAAGCGTGTCAAGTAAAGGGAACTGACAAAGCGGGCGTGGTCGTTAAGCGCTTATGGCAATGGTCAGCAACCTCACAGAAAAACTGTCGCAGCGCCAGCATGGTGGAGCTATGAATCGACTCACGCGACGCTGGCGTTTGATTGTCGTTGCGACGACGCTGGTCGCCGCTGTCCTTGCGGCGCCCTTCGTATGGCGCGCCTGGGTGGATTGGCGCTACGCCCCGTCGATCTTTACCCCGGAAGAGGCGCCTGCTGCGCGCGTTGCGCTGGTGTTGGGGGCGCGGGTCTATCCAAGTGGTCGCTTGAGCGCCATGCTGCGCGATCGCGTTGATACGGCGGTGGCGCTCTATCAGGCGGGCAAGGTCGACAAGCTGGTGATGAGCGGTGCACGCGGCGCTGATTATGACGAGCCGGGCGCCATGCGGGCGCGCGCCATCGAATTAGGGGTGCCAGCGACAGACATCCAGCTGGATTACGGCGGTCTGCGCACCTATGATTCGTGCTATCGAGCCAGTGAGATCTATCGAATTGAGGAGGCGATCGTGGTCACGCAGCAGTTTCATCTGCCCCGCGCCCTGTTCTTGTGTGAGAGCCTCGGCGTGCGCGTCGTCGGCGTGCCTGCGGATCAGCGCGTCTACAGCATCCGGTCGCTTGCCTGGTCAGAGTTGCGGGAAGTGCCAGCGACCGCCCTGGCGCTAGTGGATGTGCTCCGCCGCCAACCACCGCCCATCCTGGGCGAGATCACTCCACTGGATTAGCGTGGCTCTGACTCAAAAACTTCGCAGAATTCGCGCGCCCGCCTCATTCAATCTCGATTGTCTGTTCTGAACGTCCTTCGCGCCAGTTGCCATTGGAATCGCCGACAGCCCATGCGGTTGTGATGCGAATTTTCATGCGGCCTGGCGCTGGCGATGCGCTTCGCACCTGAATCGGCTGACTGACAGGACGGGCCGGGCGCGTAAGCATGCCTTGTACGAGTTTCCAGCCCATGCTGAGCGCTAGACTAGCGGCGCCAGCCAGGAGTGGCACAGCCGCCTTGCCGACGAGCGCGGGCAGAGCATTCTGCACCGCAGGCAGAGTCGCATCCATGTCATAGCCGCAGTGGCTGCAGTGGCGCGCTTCCAACGCGAAACTCTTGCCGCACTGTGGGCAGATGCGTGATAGTTCGGTCATGGGTAGGTCCTTTGCCGGATGGCGTCACGGTTGCCTGAGCTGCGCTTACGCGCACCGATGGCTGCCTGCTTACTTGCGGGCAGTGTAACACGATGAACCGGTTGCGTCAACGCGCAGGGAGGGGGGCTACGGCGTGTTTTGGGCAAGTCGCAGCGTCGTTGAATCATGAAGATGGATCGATAGATTCGATCGTCGTACTATGCGCCCCCAACCAGGATAGCGTCTACACAGTGCAGATTTGAAGCGCGTTACGCTTCGCAAACCTTCGCAAAAAACACGGAGTCATTTCACAACGATTTGCAGAAATCTGCAAGCCCGGCTAGAATGCGCCCACAAGCATCCTCACTTGTAGCAATCGATGTGTTCTGACCCACCAATCGAATCAAGTCAAGGAGAACGAACGTGAAACGGAGACTCGCTCCCACTTTCTCACGCAGCGCAGCCTGGACGGTGCTGTTGCTGCTCATGGCGCTGTTGCTGCAGGCGTGTGCACCGGCGCCAGCAGCACCTGCCGCCAGCGATGGCGCTTCGCAAGCTGCTGCACCAGGCGCCCCGGTCGTGAACGCGCTCGGCAAGGAACTGCCGGCCGACGCCGCCCCGCTCGATCAGCAGGTGCTGATCTACCCGTATAGCGGCTGGAAGACCTTCACAACCGTCGATTTCTTCCAGGCAGTCTATGAACGCGCTGACGCCCTGAGTGACCTCATGTCCGACCCGCTGGTGCGCCTGGACAAGAATTTCCAGGTGATCCCTGGCGCCGCCACCGAATGGTCGGTCGATGACAGCGGGCTGGTCTGGACATTCAAGCTCGATCCGGCGCTGATGTGGAACGACGGCACGCCGGTCACTGCCGACGACTATGTCGCCACACTGCGCTATGGCGCCGATCCTGAACACGCCTGGGATTTCTCCTGGTATTATCAGGGAGTGATCAAGAACTGGACGCAGGCAGTCAACGGTGAAGTCCCGGTCGAGGAGATCGGTGTGCGCGCCGCCGATGCCAACACGCTGGAAATCACGACGGAGTCGCCTGCGCCTTACTTGCCGGCAATGATGCTCTATTCGGCGACGATGCAGAAGAAAGCGCTGGAAGAGCATGGCGGCTTCTACAACTCTGACCCGGCGACTTCGGTCTCCTCTGGTCCGTATAAACTGACTGAGTGGACCAAGGACCAGCGCGTTGTCTACGAGATCAACCCCGACTACAAAGGCAACAACATCCCCTATATCGAGAAGGTCGTCATCGTCAATATTGGTCAGCCGTCGCAATTGTTGCCTGCCTACGAAGCCAATGAGATCGACTTTGTCAATGGCGGCGGCACCCTCTCCCCGGCTGACCTTGAGATCATCGCCGCCGATCCGGAACTCAATGCGCAGTATCATCCACATTACGGCGACTTCCGCACCTACTATTTCGCCTTCGATGTCTCAAAGCCACCGTTCGACAATCTGCAGGTGCGGCAGGCTTTTGCGCATGTGCTGGATCGCGACGCCATCGTTGCCAACATCTTGAAGCGTCAGGGCATCCCTGCCTATTCCTTCCTGGCGCCAGGCTTCCCGGCTTCCAACTCTGCGGCGTTCAAGGACACGTACCCGCTTGATATTGAAAAGGCGAAGCAACTGCTGGCTGAGGCTGGTTACCCGAATGGCGAAGGCTTCCCCAAACTGACGCTCAAGCTGCGCGCCGAAGGCCCGGCGCCAACCGCCGTAGCACAGGCCTATGCCTCGGCGCTGAAGGAAAATCTGGGCATCGACGTGGAAGTCAGCAACATGGACTTCAAGGCGTACATGGACGAACTGAACGCCAAGCCAACTGACGTACAATTCACGTTGATCTCCTACGGGATGGACTTCCTCGACCCAAGCAACATGCTGGGCGTCTTCCTCACTGGCGGTCGCCATCCATGGAGCAATGCTGAGTACGACAAACTGGTCAAGGAGGCGAGCAGCTTCACTGGCGATCCGGCAGAGCGCATCAAGATGTTCCAGGAAGCCGAGAAGATTTTGGTCGATGACGCCGCGTTTATCTTCACCTATCATCAGACGCCGGGCGATCTGATCAAACCCTTCATCAAGGGGCCGGCGTTGGAACCAGACAACAACGGCGTGGCCGCCTGGCACTGGCCTGGCTTCTCCACCTATAGCAACCTGCTATCGGGAGTGTACATCACGAACGAAGTCAGCAACTATCGACAGGCCCCCGACTAGCCTACTCGCACAAGGTTCACTCCCCAATCGCGTGCGATTGGGGAGTGAAGACCTGGAGATATCTTCATGGCGCGATATCTGCTTGGCCGTCTGGGCGGCATTCTGATCGTTTTCTTCATTGTCAGTGTGGTTATCTTTCTGCTGATGCACGCCATCCCCGGCGGGCCTTACAACGAAGACAAGGTGCCGCTTTCCCCGGAAGCAAAGGCCAACTATCTGCGCAAGTATGGGCTGGATCGACCACTCGTGGAACAATATCTGCTTTACATGGGCAACGCGCTGCGCGGTGACTTTGGCGTGCCCTTCCAAAGCCCCACCGAAACGGTGACGGGTCTGATCGGGCGCACATGGCCGGTGAGCGCGTCGTTGGGGATGATCGCTTTGCTGGTGGCGCTGCCGCTGGGGTTGCTGCTGGGCACGCTTGCCGCCGCGCGCCAGAACACCTGGATCGATTACGCCACCTCGACAACCTCAACATTGGGGCTGACAGTGCCAAACTTTGTCGTGGCGGTGTGGCTTGTGCTCCTGTTTGCCGTACAACTTAAGTGGCTGCCCACCGGCGGCTGGGGGCAATGGTATCACTACATTATGCCGGTGGCGGCGCTGGCGCTGGCGCCGATGGCGCTGACCGCCCGCTACACACGCACCAGTATCCTGGAGGTTGCGCGTTCAGATTACATTCGCACTGCGCGCGCCAAAGGGTTATCCGATCAGCAGATTATGACGCGCCATACGTTGCGCAATGCCATGATCCCACTGCTCACCATTCTGGCGCCACAGATTCCCAATCTCATCACAGGGACAATTTTTATCGAGAGCATCTTTCGCGTGCCAGGGCTGGGCAAGTTCTTTGTAACCAGCATCCTAGGGCGCGACTACCCGATGATCATGGCGCTGCTGCTACTGGTCGCAGTCGTCTGGTCGCTGGTCTATTTGATCACCGATATCCTGTATGTCATCGTCGACCCGCGTGTGCGGTTGGGGAAGAGCAAGACATGAGCACTTCGACCTTGATCTCTGGTCAAAATATACAGACACTCCCCAGGCAGCGCACCTTGTTGGGCGATGCCGCGCGCCGCTTTGCGCGCAATCGGCTGGCGATCGTCGGCATGATCATTGTCGTACTGTTGGTCTTCGCCGCCATTTTTGCCGACTGGATCGCGCCCTATCCTTACGACGCCGCCAACCCCACCATGGCGCTGCAATTCCCCAGCGCTCAACACTGGATGGGCACCGACGAGGTCGGCCGCGACGTCTACTCGCGCATCATCTACGGCACGCGTATCTCGTTATCCGTCGGGCTGGGCGTCATGGCCATTGCGCTGCTCATCGGTATTCCAATGGGGCTGGCGGCTGGCCTGATGGGCGGGCCGGTCGACTATATCATCATGCGCCTGGTCGAGGTCTTCACAGCGGTGCCGGCGTTGATGCTGGCGTTGCTCTTGATCTCGGTCTTTGGCGGCGGCCTGTTCAATGTGATCCTGGCATTGGGCATTGTGGCTTGGCTCGACGCATGCCGATTACTGCGCGCCCAGCTGCTCTCTCTGCGCGAACGCGACTTTGTGCTGGCGGCGCGTACGCTGGGCGCCACCAGCACGCGCATCGCTACGCGCCATCTGCTGCCCAATGCGATGGCGCCGCTGATCGTGGCGATCACCATCGGCATCCCGGTCGCCATATTTGCGGAAGCTGGGCTTTCCTTCCTGGGGTTGGGCATCAATGACCCCATCCCCAGTTGGGGCAAAATGGTGGGCAACGCACTCTCGTACATGCGTGTCTACTGGCATCTTGGCGTCTTCCCTACGCTGGCGATTGCGATCACGATGTTGGGATTCACGTTTATGGGCGATGGGCTGCGCGATGCATTCGATACGTCGATGAATCGATAGCGGGATGAGTGGCGATGGGTGAGTTGCGAGTGGCAAGCATTTGGTGAAATCACTGCCTTGCGGCATAAATAATCAGCTTTGTCGTTTTGCCGTGACACACCGGAATCGATTCTATGCCTCTCACCTTACGCCTGCTCAACGGCGGCGGCTACATGCGTCGCCACGATGTCGAAAATATCCTGCGCCATCTCTATGTCATGCAGTGCGTAGAGATTGTCGGCATGAGCAATGTCGGTAAGTCGGCGTTGCTGCGGCTGCTGGCGCAACAGGACGTGTGGGTGCAAGAGTTGGGCGAGGCAGCGCAGGAGTTTCTGCCGGTCTATATCGACTGCAACCGCATCCTCGATATGACCGAACAGGGCTTTAGCGAGCTGATTTTACGATGCCTGCAAGAGGCAAGCCCCAAACTGGCGGCATTGCCAGAATTAGTCAACGCTTACGACATGCTGGTTGCCCCCTCCAGCGACTTCCAGGTGCCGCTGAGTTTCAGTCGCGGCCTGACGAGCGCCATCGAAGCGACCCCGTACAAGCTAGTGCTGTTGTTCGACGAGTTCGACGATCCCTTCAAGCTGATCGATGCCCGCGTCTTCCTGAATCTGCGCGCGGTGCAAGATCGCCACAGCAGCCAGTTGGTCTTTGTCACGGCCAGCGGACGCCCCTTGACCGTGCTCAATCAGGATGGGCGGCATGGCGAGTTTGCCGAGTTGTTCAGTCATCGCACCTGGCACCTGGCGCCGTTGACGCGCTCTGACACCGAACTACAGGTGCGTCGCTTCATGACCGCCTTCGAGGCGCCTTTCACCAGCGCCGATATCGACTTCATCTACCAATGGAGCGGTGGTCACCCGCGCATGGCTGAAGGCATCTGCCGGGTGTTGCAACAGGCACTGGAGACGGCGACGCCGCCCCCTAACGAACCGATGGAGCGCTGGCGTTTTCACCGCACCCTGGCTGCTTCCCTCTTGGAGGATGATTACCTGGCGCGTGAGTGCCGCAAAATCTGGGAGGAGCTGACCCCGGCGGAGCAGAGCGAGCTGACCGGGCTTGCCGTCGCCGATCACACGCCCGACCGGGTCGTGCTTGACGAGCTGCTGCGCCGTCATCTACTGCACCGCGTTGAAGGGCGGCCCCAGTTCTTCTGTCGTTTGCTGGCGGAATTTGTACAGCGTCAGGCGACGCCAGCCGCGCCAGCGGCGGCAACCTCCTTGTGGGTGGACACCGCCAGCGGACAGGTGCTGGTCGGTGGCGTCCCTGTCGAGACGCTAACGGCGCTCGAATACAAGCTCATTCAGTTGCTCTTTCAGAACCTCGACAAGATCGTGGATAAATACCAGATCGTCACCCATGTGTGGGGCGAAAGCTACATCGACGAAGTCGACGACGCACGCATCGAGAAGCTCATCAGCCGTCTGCGCCAAAAAATCGAACCGGACCCGACCTCGCCCATCTTTCTGACCACGATCCGGGGGCGAGGTTACCGGCTTGTCAGTGGCTAAAGTCAGTGGCTAGAGCGGCCCATTTGTGTGCGGCGCCTTGCTGGGAATTTGTTTGCTTTCCCGCCTTCCCGCTATACTGTGATCTATACTGTGATACAGTAAATTTACTTTCCCTCCTGCATTCGTTACTCATTTGAGGAGCAACGATCATGGCTGATGCATTACAAACAACTGCATTACAGACCAGCTTGCCAGAGCCGACCGCGCCTGCTCGTCCTGCCATCGTCTTTAGCGGTGAAACACGCAACATGGCAATGGGCATTGCGATGCTGGGTGGCGGGATCGCAGCCTTCATCGCCGGTCTAACTCACACCTTTTTTGCCCAGGCGCTGGCCTACACCTTCATCGCCTGGGGTATTTTCTTCCTTTATGGTGATCTGTTGTTGGCAACCCGACGGCTGATCGTCACCGACGAAGCACTGGAAATCAGGATTCCCTTCCGCTTCTGGAATCGCAGCAAGAGTTGGGCGTGGCAGCATATCTATCGGCTCGACATTGTTATCGACCGCCGCACCACACATGCCAAAGACACTGCAATCCACATCTATCACCAGTTTCCGGGTGAAGTAGCAATCGATCGCGAAGACACCAACTTCGACCCAGAGTTGGCGGCGCTAGTCATCGAACGTGCACGTTTGAAACCCGATGGCGAAGCCGCCAAGGTTGATCTGAACGACCTGCCGCTCGGCGCCTCCATGACGCTCACCTGGAAGCGCTAAAGTCGTGGGCGGATCAGGTGATCCGTGCGTCATCGCAACTTCAGTCGGTGTACACCAGAAAAACGCGCAACGTCGAGCCAGGCAGGTTCGACGTTGTTTTTTTCGGCGGCTGCATTCGAAGTCAGGGCGGTAACAGATCATGACGCAACGCGAACTTCCACGGCGACCAACCATCGGCGTGCTGGCTGGCTGGCAATTCTACTGGACGGCGACTCCGCTCAGCTATCTCGACCCACTCTATCGCGGCATCCGCACGGCGGCAGCACACTATGGCTGTAATCTCCTGCTCGGCTGTGGGATGGGTCTGTCGGCGACCTTCAACGACCCGATGCGGCCCGCCTGGCCGATGCCAGCCACCGAAGCCGACTACGTCCCGATCTGGGATTGGAACACCGACGGCCTGATCGCCGTCAACCCGCTCCACTCGCCAGCGCGCACGCAAGACATCCAGGCGCTGCGTGCACAAGGACATCCCGTCGTCTTTGTCGGCCTGGGTGAAGTCGGGCCGACCGTGGCGGCAGACAACGCGGGCGGCATCCATGCCGCCGTGCAACATCTGGTCGAGCATGGGCATCAGCGCATTGCGTTTATTGCTGGCAGCCAGGATGATATGGACGGCGACACTGGCGCACGGCTGCGCGCCTTTCAGGCAGCGCAGGTTGCTTTCGGCCTACCCGCTGATGCCCGCCTCGTTGCTTATGGACGCCACACCTACACCGGTGGCCAGGCAGCGATGCACCAAATTCTCGCCACAGGCGCCCCCTTTACCGCCTTGCTCGCCAGCAACGATGAATCGGCGTTGGGGGCGATGCAGACACTGCGCACCGCTGGCCGCCGCATCCCGGATGATGTCGCCGTGATCGGCTTCGATGACCGCCTGGAAAGCGCTGTCCAGACGCCACCGCTAACCAGCGTACATCTTCCGCTCTTCCAGATGGGCGTCCAGGCCGTGGAGCGCCTGCTCGCAGAGATGCGACGCGACGCCGATCGCCCCGACCTCATTGAGGTGCGCACCCGTTTGGTGACGCGTGCATCCTGCGGTTGCCAGGTGAAGCCGGAGTGGCCCGCAGCACCCATTGCCCCTGCACAGCACGAAACTGTCGGAGCCACACCGCCCACGTGGGAGGCAACAGTGCAAGCCATGAGTGCGGCCGTGTTGACTGAAGCGCAGACCTTGCACGCCGAGCACGCAACGATGTATTGCGGCGAACTGCTGGCAGCGTTTCGCGCTGACGTCATGCAACCGGATGGCGGACTGTTCGAGGTGGTGTTGCAGAAATTGCTTGAACAGACAATCGCCAACGGCGACGACGCCCAAATCTGGCAGCCTGCACTCACGCTCCTGCGCCGTGCGTCTGCCCAACTGTTGACGGCGCCGGCGCTCCAGACCCGCGCCGAGATACTGCTAGATCGTGGGCGCGCCCTCATCAGCGCGTCGATGTGGCAGCAGCATCGTCGCTTTGCTGTGGACACCCGCTGGATGCAGGATCGCATCGGGCTGCTCACCGCTCGCCTGCTGACGGCGCTTGACGCTGGAGAGATCTTTGCAGCGCTGGCGCAGCATCTGCCTGCCATGCAGGTGCATGACGCCTGGCTCGCCGAATTCGAGGCTGAAGCTGACGCGCCGCCAGGCGCCATCCCTGAGTGGAGCAGGCTGCGTGCCATTACGACGACCGACGACTCCGAAATCCGTTTTCGCAATGTTGAGTTTCCGCCGCCGCCGATCCGCAACGCGGATGCACCCTTCAGCCTGGCGCTGCTGCCACTGGTCGGGCCACGCGGCCAACGCGGTTATGTGGCCTTCGCCAGCACCCATTTGACGTTGTACGGCGCCATCGTGCAACAGATGGCGGCGGCGTTCAATACCGCCCAGTTGTACCGCGAGGCCACCGAAGGTCGGCGTCTGGCGGAGGAAGCCAATCGCATGAAGAGCCGCTTCCTCTCCACCGTCAGCCACGAGCTGCGCACGCCGCTCAATCTGATTGTCGGCACCAGCGCCATTCTGTTGCAGGAAAGTGACGAACAGAGCACGCCGCTGCCTCCACAAATTCACCGCGACATCGAGCGGATTCATGGCAGCGCCCAACATCTGGCCGGTCTGATCGGCGACGTGCTGGACCTAGCCAGCAGCGACGCTGGCCGCCTGCGCCTGACCAACGAATATGTCGATCTCGGCCAGGCGCTGCGCATCGTGGAGGAGGCTGGGCGACGACTGGCCGCAGACAAAGGTATTGGCTGGCATGCCGACATCCCGGCAGCAGGGCCATGGGTGTGGGGTGACCGCACGCGGCTGCGCCAAGTGGCATTGAACCTAGTGAACAACGCTGTCAAATTCACCGCACGCGGCGGCGTCACCCTGCGGGTGGAAACCACGCCTGCCACAGTGACGGTGAGCGTGAGCGACACGGGCATTGGCATCCACCCTGAAGAGCAGGCTGCGCTCTTTGCGGAATTTCATCGCACGGAGCGCACCATTGCACGCGGCTATGGCGGGTTGGGCTTGGGACTGGCAATCTCGAAACGGCTCGTCGAGTTGCACGGCGGCACGATCGGGGTGGAATCCAGCGGTGAGGAGGGCGCCGGCGCCACGTTCTACTTCACGTTGCCGCTGGCAAACGCGCCGGTGCTGCCTGTCGCAGCGCCCACGCGCGCGAGCACGACGCCAACGACCGACGCCGCCACTGTGCTCATGCTGACGACGACGCCATCGGCCGGCGCGCCGTTGGCGTCGCGCCTGACGCAGGCGGGCTTCCAGGTGGAACAGACGCCACTGGAGGGACTCGCAACCTGGTTGCCAAGAATGGCAGCAGGTGCGTGTAGCGCCGTCGTGCTCGACGCAGAGGACACTTCGGCGTCGAGCTGGCGCATCTTGAAAACAATCAAGGAAAATCCGGCGACGCGGGAACTGCCGGTGCTCTTCTACACAGCAAACGACCAGCAAGGGGCGCTCCTGGAAGTGGACTATCTGACCAAACCGATTGCGCTGACCGAATTGACCCGCGCTCTTGACCAACATTGGGTGACGCCCGCCTCAAGTGAACACAGACGGACAATCCTGGTCGTCGATGATGATCCAGAAACGCTCGACCTTCACGCGCGCATCGTACAGACCCACGCGGCTACCAATCGCGTGTTACGCGCCGCCAATGGCCGTGAGGCGCTGGAGCTATTGCGGCAGACATCCATCGATTTGATGCTGCTGGATCTGATGATGCCCGACATAGACGGCTTTGAGGTGTTGGAGGCAATGCGCACCCAGCCTTCGCTGCGTGATGTACCTGTCATCGTCGTGACTGGACAGACATTGACCGAGGCCGAAATTGAACGGCTTAATCAGGGCGTCGCCACGATCTTGCGCAAGGGACTGTATAGTCTAGATGAGACGTTGGCGCATTTGGAAGCGGCCCTGGCGCATCGCCGCAAGCTCAGCCTGGACGCGCAGCGCCTGGTGCGTCGGGCCATGGCCTTTCTGCACGCACATTACGCCGAGCCACTGACGCGCCAGGAGATCGCCCGGCATGTCGGCCTGGACGAAGATTACCTGACCTACTGTTTTCGCCAGGAGTTGGGTCTGACGCCGATCGCCTACCTCAACCGCTATCGCGTCAATCAAGCCAAACACTTGCTGAAACATTCTGACAAGAGCATCACGACGGTGGCGTTGGAAGTCGGTTTCGCCGACAGTGGCTATTTCAGCCGCATCTTTCGTCGTGAGGTCGGGTTGTCTCCCGACGCCTACCGCCGCGGCGCTTAGCGATCCCGGCCAATCACGCTGATTTCTCGGAATCGTCCAGCTTTTCCTCGCTTTTGTTCAAGCAGCCGCTGCGCGCTTTCTTTACCATAGACCTCATCAGCAACACGTTACAACGGTAATGCCAGGTGCGTCATCGCTCTGCGGAGCATGGCGCATGGCAGAAATCCACTATTCACATTCGTGACACAAGAGAGGTCAATCATGTCCAGAAGAGTTCTCACCCTATTCAGTGCACTGGTTGTGCTGGCGCTGTTGTTCAGCGCATGCGGTGGCGGTGGCGCTCCGGCTGCCGAACAGCCCGCAGAAGCAACCGAGCCGCCTGCCGAAAGCGCGGCTGAAGCTGCGGCAACACCAGAGCAAGTGTCGTTGGGCGGCGATTGCAGCGGCGTCAAGGTGCGCTGGTACATTGGTCTGGGCGCTGGCGGCAATCCAGAAGAGATCGAAAAGGAGAAGGCTTTCGTCGAGAAGTTCAACAGCGCCTATGGCGACCAGTACTGCCTGGTGATGGACATTGTCCAGAATGCCACCGCCTACGACGTGCTCAAGACGCAGATTGCGTCGGGCGACATGCCCGACATCGTCGGCCCGGTTGGGATTCGCGGCCTCGCCAGCTTCGAGGGCGCGTGGCTTGATCTGGCGCCGTACATCGAGGCGTCCGGTTACGATCTGTCCGATTTCAACCCCGAACTGATCAAGTTCTACCAGCTCGGCGCCAACGGCGAACAAATTGGCTTGCCGTTTGCTGTCTATCCTTCGGCGCTCTGGTACAACAAGGAACTCTTCGACGAGGCAGGGCTTGCGTATCCGCCGCACACGTGGGGCAGTGACTACGAGGGCGAGCCGTGGACCTTCGACAAGCTGGCCGAAATCGCCAAAATTCTAACCGTTGACGAAAACGGCAACGATGCCACCAGTCCCGACTTCAACCCCGACAAGATTGTACAGTTTGGTTATGACCCGCAGTGGACAGATGCGCGCGGCCAGGCGACCTTCTTTGGCGCCGGCAGCTTTGTGGACGCCGATGGCAACGCCGTCATGCCCGACGTCTGGCGCAAGGCTTTCCAGTGGAACTATGACGCAATCTGGAAAGAACACTTCCGCCCCAATGCAAATTATGTGAATAGCGACCTGCTCGCTCAGGGTAACACCTTTGGCTCCGGTCGCGTGGCGATGACGCCGATTCACACCTGGTACACCTGCTGCGCCGAAGGCGTGAAATGGGACGTCGCCGCCATCCCGTCCTATGAGGGCAAGATCACGGCAAAATTGCACGCCGATACCTTCGGCATTCTTAAGGGCAGCAAAAACCCCGACGCCGCCTGGGGCGTGCTCAGCCTGATGCTGGGTGAGTTTGCCCCTGACCTGATCGATGTCTACGGCGCCTTCCCGGCGCGCGCCAGCTTGCAGGAAGCCTCCATCGCCCGCCTCCAGGAGAAGTTCCCGGATGTCGACTGGCAGGTGTTCGTTGATGCGCTTAGCTATCCTGACATCCCCAACCATGAGTCAGGTATGCCCAACTTCCTGAAGGCGCAGGATGCCATCGCCTCGTTTGGCGCCCTTTACACCAGTACGCCAGACCTGGACATGAACGCCGAAATGGACAAGCTCGTGACGACATTGCAAGGCATCTTTGATGAAGTGAAATAGTAGGCCATAGTTCTGACAGGCGGCGGTCGCAGCAATATGTGACCGCCGCCGTTTATACCGTTATCAAGGTGCACCGTTGTCAAGGGAGGCAATGATGGCAGAAGTACTCACACAACGTGACGCCGGCCCTTCCACGCCAGCCCGGGTCGCGCCCAAGTCCCGCCCCGGCAAGTTGAGCCGCTACCAAACGCGCTGGGCCTGGTTTTTCGTATCGCCGTGGCTGATCGGCTTCCTGCTCTTCACGCTGATTCCAATCGTGGCGACGCTCGGTTTCTCCTTCACCAACTATAGCCCCGTCACGCCCGAAGCGACCCGCTTTATCGGTGTGCAAAACTACGTACGCATGACCACTGACCCCAAGGTGGCCACATCGCTGCTGGTTACGGTTCGTTACGCCGTGCTGGCAATTCCGATCACACTGGGGTTTGGGCTGCTGTTAGCGGCCATGGTCAACGCCAAGAGCCTGAAAGGTCAGAGTTTCTTCCGCACGATGTTCTACATGCCCAGCATGATCCCGGTGGTGGCGGCAGGTTTGATCTGGGCTGGTGTGATGAATACACAAACCGGTTGGCTCAACCTGGGACTGGAAGCGATCGGGCTGCCAGCGCCGGATTGGCTTAACAGCACCTTCTGGATTTACCCGGCGCTGGTGCTGATCGGGCTGTGGGGCACCGGCAACTTGATGCTGACGCTGCTCGCCGGGATGCAAGGCGTGCCGAATGAACTCTATGAGGCAGCCAGCATCGATGGCGCCGGGGCGTGGGTGAAGTTTCGCCACGTCACCCTCCCGATGATCTCGCCTGTGCTCTTCTACAACCTGACGTTGATGATCATCGGCGCGTTCAAGTATTTCGATATGGCTTACGTGCTCAAAAACGGCACCGGCGGGCCAGCGGACGCAACACTTTTCTACAACCTGAATCTCTATAAGAACGCGTTCGAATACAACCTGATGGGCTACGCCTCGGCGCTGGCCTGGGTGCTATTTCTCATTGTCTTTGCGCTTGCCGTCGTGCTTTTTGGAACGTCCGGTCGCTGGGTCTACTACGCCGGAGATGGGAAGAAATAACTATGACAACGACAGCATCGACTCAACCCAAGCTGGCCGCCGCACCGCGCCCTGCTGCAACCATGCGTCAACACAACCTGATGGAACGCATCCTGGTCAGCGGCCTGGCCGTGGTGATCCTGCTCATCTTCCTGATGCCCCTCGGCTACATGTTCACGACGGGACTAAAAAGCGATGCGCAAATGAGCGATCCCGACGCCCCCGTGTGGTGGCCTTTCTCGCAGGAGATGTTCACCTACAACGGCGAAACCTATCCGGTCTACAAAGTGCCCACCGACGCTGGCGTGCAGCGCCTGGCGGCAGTGAAGAAGACGCGCGTCGCCACCACCTTCATCGACCCGGCCAATCCCGCCGCTGGCGAGATCGTGTGGGAAGGCAACTGGCGCACGCTGGAGCCTGCCTACTTCCCGGATGCACAGTGGCATAATTTCGTGACGGCATGGGAGCAATTGAACTTCCCACTGCTTTTCCGTAACACATTGATCATCGCCATCACGGGCACACTGGGCGCCGTGATCTCATCGGTGTTCGTGGCCTATGGCTTTGCGCGCTTCAATTTCACCGGCAAGAACGCACTGTTCATGATCCTGATCGGCACCATTATCCTCCCCGTGCAGGCGACGTTGATCCCGACCTACATCGTCTTTGCGCGCATCGGCTGGACCAACACCTTCTTACCCTTGATCGTGCCGCATTTCTTCGCCAATGCCTACAACGTCTTTCTGCTCCGTCAGTACTTCATGCAAATTCCGCGCGAGCTGGACGAAGCGGCGATGATCGACGGCGCCAATCCGCTGCAAATCTTGCTGCGCATCATCGTGCCGAACTCCGTGCCGGCGTTGGCAGCGGTGTCGCTTTTCCACTTCTTCTTTGCCTGGAATGACTTCTTCTCACCACTGATCTACCTGGTGTCGCGACCAGAGCTTTGGCCGCTGTCGGTGGGGTTGCAGAAATTCAATGCTCTCTACGGACGCGAGCCGAACATGATCCAGGCTGGCGCCCTCATCACACTGATTCTGCCGGTGGCGGTCTTTTTCCTGGCGCAACGCGTCTTCATGCAGGGCATCGTCTTTAGCGGTGTAGAGAAATAACGTTCACCTGTACAAAGGAAAACCATCCATGAAACCCAGACGGCTCTTTCCCAATTTGTTCCTGCTTGTTGCCCTGTTGGTGCAACTGGTGGCGACCCCGCTGAGCGTCATCCCGGCGCGAGCCGCCACCTTTCCCGTGATCGACGATTTCGAGGCGCCGCTGACTTACGGCGTGACGCCGGAGAATGTCCAGGTCGGCTATTTTGCTGCTCAGGATGGCGGCAGCGGCCCGACCACCTTTGCCACGACGGCGACGCCGCCTGCCCCAGTGCCTGGCGCCGCAGAGCCGAACAATGTGCTTCAGGTGAATTTCACCACCGCAGTGTGGGCAGTCATGATTCACGGTTTCACCAATGATGCCGCCAACCAATGGCTCAACCAGGATTGGAGCGCCTTTGGCGGCATTTCGTTCTGGCTCTACGGCCAGGGCAACGGCGCCAGCCTCTTCGTCGACGTGATCGACAATCGCAACAGCCCGGCGCAGCCGCGCGACGACGCGGAACGCTATTCGGTCACCTTCACCGACGACACCGCCGGCTGGAAGCTGGTGCAACTTCCCTTCACCAGCTTTACGCGCAAGGAGATTGGCAACGGCGCACCCAATGACGGCTTCACCCTGAACGAGGTGCACGGCTGGGCGTTTGGCACCACAACGCCGGGCGCACAGAGCTACTTCATCGACGACGTGACCCTCTACGGCACGGCGCCGGTGCGTCCGCTGACCGTGGGTTTCGGCGCGGCGACCACCAATGTCAGGGAAGGCCGCACGGCCACGATCGTGGTCAAGCTGAGCAAACCGGCGGATGCCACCGTGACGGTGGATTACAGCACAGCGGATGGCACAGCGGTCGCCAATCGCAACTACCTGCCAGCAGCCGGCACCCTCACCTTTGCACCCGGCGTGACGCAGCAGAGCTTCCAGGTCGCCACTATCGGCAACGGCAAGTGGCAGGGCGGCAAGAGCGTGCTGCTTCGCCTTACCAACCCCACCAACATTGCGTTGGGTACGCCTGCCATTGCCGGTCTCAATATCCAGGAAGTCGATCCCTACGACCCGAACCTGCTCGACGACTTTGAGATGACGCCCTATCTCTTTGGGACGCATCGCGACGGCGCTCGCCCCACACGTGAGGGTGAACTGGAAGCCCCCGATGCAGCAGACGCGGCGGGGGTGGACGCAACCACGCTGGATGCTGCCGCTGCTGGCGGCAAGCCACAAAAGGTCACCCTGACCTCGCTGGAGATTCCCGCCGATTCGCCGCTGGCGCTGCCCAATCAAGGCGCCTTCGAGCGCGTGCTCAGCGTCGAGCGCGATGATCGCAGCCGGTCGGAGCTTGAGTTTGGGCGGCGCTTTGCGCTGGGGCAGAACTGGGCCGGCAACCAGGGCTTGAACTTCTGGTTCTACGGCAACAACACAGGGCGCAAGATTAAGGTGACGCTGCTCGACAACCAAGCGCCTGACCCTGGCCCCAGCGGCTGGAAACTGGTCTGGCGCGATGAGTTCAACGGTCGCGCCGGCACGCGGCCCAACCAGAATGTCTGGGGCTATGAAATCGGCGACGGCACGGTCAACGGCATCCCTGGCTGGGGCAATGACGAACTGGAATATTACACCGACAGCCCAGAGAACGCAGCCACCGATGGCGCCGGCAATCTGGCCATCACAGTGAAGCAAGCTGACGGTTCATTGACGTGCTATTACGGCCCGTGCCAGTACACCTCGGCGCGGCTGCTGACCAAGAACAAGTTCGAGGTGGCCTACGGTCGCATCGAGGCGCGCGTCAAAGTGCCACGCGGCGCCGGGCTGTGGCCTGCCTTCTGGAGCCTGGGCACAGATATTGACCGCGTCGGCTGGCCACAGACCGGCGAAATCGACATCATGGAAAATGTTGGCCGTCTGCCCAACCAGGTTTTCGGTACGATTCACGGCCCTGGCTATTCCGGCGGCCAGAGCTTTGGCGGCATCTACGACCTGCCCAACCCTGTCGCCGATGACTTCCACACCTTCGCCGTTGAATGGCAACCCGGCGAAATCCGTTGGTACATCGATGGCATCCTCTATCATACGGCGCGACCGACCAACGTAGCGCCCAACCAGTGGGTCTTCGACCATCCCTTCTTCCTGCTCCTGAACGTGGCGGTCGGCGGCAACTTCGGCGGCCCGGTCGGCCCCGACACGCTCTTCCCACAGACGATGCTGGTCGACTACGTGCGTCTCTACCAGGCGCAGGACACCGCCGAACGCTTCGAAGCGCAGTTCACCGACAACTTCAGCGGCTGGCAACGCGTCAGCATACCCTTCAGCGCCTTCAAACGCAGCGGCGATCAGCCCAAGGGCGCCCCGCGCGATGGGCTGACGCTGTCAAGCGTGTGGGGCTACGGCTTCCAGATCCCCGGCGGCTATCGCGGGCAGCACATCCTCTTTGATCAGGTGCGCGTCCAGCCCAATTGCAGCTACGATGTGACGGTGACCACCACCGCCGACAACGGCCCCGGTTCCTTGCGCCAGGCGCTCACCGATGTCTGCTTTGGCGGCGCCATCGGCTTTGCCCCCGCGCTGAGCGGTCAGACCATCACGCTGTCATCGGGCGAATTGACCATCGCCACACCGGTGACGATTGACGGCGCTGGCGCGCCAGGGCTGACGATCAGCGGCGGCGGCAGCGTGCGCCCCTTCGTGGTCAACGCTGGGATTCCGGCGACGCTGCGCAACCTGACCATCCGCGATGGCTACGGTTGGGAACTGGCGGGCGGCGTGCTCAACAACGGCATGCTGACGTTGGAGCGCGTGACTGTCGCCAACAACCGCGTCGCCACGTCAGGCGTCGACTTCTGGAAGGGCGGCGCCGGCGTCTACAACGGCGATGGCAGCTCGCTCACACTGGTCGATAGCACCGTGCGCGACAATCGCGCCGAGGGTGGGGCCGGCGGCGGCGTCTACGCCTTCTTCAACACAGCAGTAGACGTTGTGCGCAGCACCATCGCCGGCAACCTGGCGACCGACGTCGGCGGCGGCATTCGCTCACTGGGCGACTTCACCATCGTCAACAGCACACTCAGCGGCAACAACTCCACCGGCTGGCACGGCGGCGCCATCTTCCACACCGAGGGCGTGATGGAGATTCTCAACTCGACCATCACCAATAACGCCGGGCCGGATTGGGCGCCCTCCGCCATCTTCCTGGGCGAATGGGGGCCAGTAGTGCCGGTGCTCAAGCTCACCAACACCATCGTCACCGGCAATCGCTGGTACGCGTGCGAGCGCTTCGCTGCACCAAACCCCAACATCCTGCTCTCCGGCGGCAACAACATCATCCAGGATGGCAGTTGCAACCCGGTCGCTAGCGATCAGATCCTACCGGATGCGGGGTTGGAGCCACTGGCGGACAACGGCGGGCCTACCTGGACGCATGCACTCCAGCCCGGCAGCCCCGCCATCGACGCTGCCAATGCAGCCCAGTGCCCGGCGACGGATCAGCGCGGGGCGACGCGCCCTACAGGCGCCAGTTGTGACATCGGCGCGTTCGAGAGCGGCGGCGTCGCGCGGGCAGCAGCGGCGCAAAACGTGTCGCTCTTCCTGCCGACTGTGCAACGGTAATTGCATGACTATTACGCAGTGCATCCACCTTCCCGGATGCTCGGAGCATCCGGGAAGGCCAGCGCTATCCTACAGCGTACATTCCACTGCGTAACGTCTATTACTGATTTCTAGGCAGAGTTTTCATGTTTTCAGTGTTGCATGTTGCGTGCTACGTGTCGGACTCCCTCACGCAACACGTCATACGCAACCCTGCGCTCATCAAATATCAACCTAGAAATCAGTAAGCAGCGAGGCTTTCAACATGCTGGGCATGGCGTCGGCGGACTTGGGTGATTCTGGGTCATGCTGTACCATTCCCAGCATGTTGCTGTGATTTGACACCTAGCAGAAGACTAGAGGTGTAACCATGTCGTATGTGCCAACGGCCGTCATGTTCGCAAACAGTGGTGAGACAATCAGGCTGGTGGAGTCCAACGTCAGCGGCGAGTATGTCGAACTGCTCGGCGAGAGCTACTACTGCATTCGCCACTATGACGCCATGCCGCCCTTCTTCATGAGCATCATCAGTAGCGCCAACCACTGGCTCTTCATTTCGAGCACGGGTGGGCTGACTGCTGGTCGCGTCGATGCTGAGTCGGCGCTCTTTCCGTATTACACAGATGACAAGGTGACGGAAAACATCACCAACACCGGGCCTGTCGCCTGCCTCTTCGTCCAACGCGGCGACCAAGTGACGCGTTGGGAGCCATTCACTGCGTCGCCGGGCGATGCCCATGAGTGCGCACGCAATCTCTATAAGAATGTTGCTGGCGACAAGCTCATCTTCGAGGAGGTGAACCACGCGCTAGGGTTGACCTATCGCTACGCCTGGCGCACCAGTGACCGCTTTGGCTTTGTGCGCACTGTGTGGGTACAAAATGACCTGGCAACGCCCTGCCGCGTGCGCCTGCTTGACGGTGTGCGCAATCTCCTGCCTTACGGCGCTACAACTGCGTTGCAAACCACCATGAGCAATCTGCTCAACGCCTACAAGCGCAACGAACGCGAACCCTCCACTGGGCTGGGTATCTTTGCGCTGAGCGCCACCCTCACCGATCGCGCTGAACCCAGCGAATCGCTCAAAGCCACTGTCGCCTGGCAGGTGGGGCTGGCAGACCCTCTCGTGCTGCTTTCCACTGCTCAGCTCGACGCGTTTCGCGCTGGACGTCCGGTGACGCAAGAGGATGACATCAAGGGGCAGCGCGGCGCCTATCTGCTCTGCACAGAGATTGAGCTGGCGCCCCAAGCCACACAAAGCTGGAGCCTGGTCGCCGACGTGAATCAAGACCATAGCCAGCTTGTGACGTTGCGCAATCGGCTGCGCGAGGCGCGCCCCCAGTTAGCCGTTGCGCTGGAAGCGGACATCGCGCGTGGCACGGCAGAACTCAACGCACTGGTTGCTGCGGCGGACGGCCTGCAACTCTCCGCGGCGCCACTCACCACCGCCCATCACTTTGCCAACGTAGCCTTCAACATCATGCGCGGGGGCGTCTTTGCCGACAACGGTCAGGTGACCAGAGCAGACCTGGTCGAATTCTTCCGTACGCGCAACCATCTGGTGCACGACGCCCATGCCGGCTTTCTGGCGGCGCTGCCGCCCACACTGTCGATCGACGAACTCTATGCACGCGCCGCCGCTACGGGAGACCCAGATGTGCGCCGCCTCAGCTACGAATATCTACCGCTGACCTTCAGTCGTCGTCACGGCGACCCCAGTCGTCCATGGAATCGTTTCTCGATCAACCTGCGGCAGCCTGATGGTAGCCGGCGTCTCGATTTTCAAGGCAACTGGCGCGATATTTTCCAAAACTGGGAGCCATTGGCGTGGTCGTTCCCTGCCTACACGGAAGGTATGATTGCGCGTTTCCTCAACGCCACCACTGCTGACGGCTACAATCCCTACCGCGTGACGCGCGCCGGCATCGAATGGGAGACGCCAGAGCCAGACAACCCCTGGGCCAACATCGGCTACTGGAGCGATCATCAGATCATCTACTTGCAAAAATTACTGGAAATATCCAATCATTTTCATCCAAACCTACTGAAAGAGCTGCTAAATCAACGCATCTACAGCCATGCGGACATTCCTTATCGCATTCGCACCTACGCGCAGCTGCTGGAGAATCCCTACGCGACCATCGACTACGACTGGGAGCACGCTAACAGCGTCGCGGCGCGGGTGGCAGAGATCGGCAGCGATGGCAAACTCGTGGTTGATGGCGACGGGCGCATCTTTCACGTGACGCTGGCGGAAAAACTGCTACTGCTCATCCTGGTCAAGCTCACCAACCTTGTGCCCGAAGGTGGCGTCTGGATGAACACACAACGGCCAGAGTGGAATGACGCCAACAACGCGCTGGTGGGCAAAGGGCTGTCGGTGGTCACGGCGGCCTATCTGCGCCGTATGCTGTGCTTCTGCCAGCAGCTGCTTGCCCAAGGGCCGGCGACGCTTGAGCTGACAGAGGCGGTGCGAGAGTTGCTGGCGACCGTGTCTGCAATTTTCTCTGTGCACGAAGACGCCCTGGCAACAGGATTCGACAACACCCGACGTCGGGCGATCATGGATGAATTGGGGCAGGCCGGCAGCGACTATCGCGCTCGCATCTACCACGCTGGCGCTGCCGGCGAACTTACGGCGACGCCAGCGGAGGAGGTGGTGGCGTTCCTGGCGCTGGCGCAACGTTACATCGATCACACGCTGCGCGCCAATCGACGCCCGGACGGCCTCTATCATGCCTACAACATCCTTCAGTTGCAGCCAGGCCAGGCGGGCGTCGGTCGGCTGTATGCTATGCTAGAGGGGCAGGTGGCGATCTTGTCGTCGGGCCTGCTCAGCGCCGAGGAAGCGCTGACGGTGTTGCACAGTCTGCGCGCCAGTGCGCTCTATCGCGCCGACCAGCACAGTTACATTCTCTATCCCGACCGGGACCTGCCCGGTTTCCTTGCCAAAAACAACGTGCCAGCCAACTTGGTGGAGGCGTTACCGCTGGTGGCGGCGCTGACGGCGCGCAACGATCGCTCGCTGCTTTTA
>CZCA01000070.1_pt1 | contig 23658 bp, 15 predicted proteins | sample 591981 | NCBI WGS metagenome assembly CZCA01 (sample SAMEA3556810, study PRJEB10932) | anaerobic digester metagenome
GTGTTCGTCGCGGTCGGCGGGACGGGCGTCGGTGTGCTGGTGGGCAGCGGCGTGTTCGTCGCAGTCGGCGGGACGGGCGTATTGGTTGGCGCCTCGGTGGCAGCGGCAGCGATGACAGTCTCTGCTTTGGTCGCCGTCGCTTCTGCCACAGGTGACTCTGTGGCAACTTCTGCAGTTGGGCGTTGCGGCGGCAGTAGAACCTGATCGATGACATGGACAATGCCATTGCTGGCTGTGATGTCAGCTTGCGCCAGCGGGACGCCATTGACGCGCACCTGATCACCCATGGTGGTAAAGACCAGCAGGTTGCCTTGCGCCGCTTCTGCAATGCCCGCTGCTGCCAACTCTTCGGCGTTGAGACGGTTGAGGATCACGTGGTAGAGCAATACATTTTGCAGCGCCGATGGGTCGGCAAGCAGGGCGTCGAGCGCGCCTGCCGGCAGTTTGGCAAAGGCGTCGTCTGTAGGGGCAAAGATCGTGAACGGGCCAGGGGCGGCGAGGTCATCGACCAGGCCAGCAGTTTCGGCGGCTTTGAGCAACGTTGAGAAGCCGCGCAGTTCGCCGACGAGATCGGCGATTGTGTCGCCAGTTGGCGATGGCGCCGGGATCGCGGTGGCGGCAATTTGGGCGCCAGCCGCTTGTTCGTCGACGGCGGGCGGTAGTAACACCTGATCAATGACGTGGATTATGCCGTTGCTGGCGAGCAGGTCGCTGGCCACAACGTGGGCGCCGTTGACGGTGAGGCCGCCGTTGAGGGCGAAAGTGAGCGGCTTGCCTTCAAGGGTGGCTGCATTCATGCCATTGGCGAACTCCGCAGCGGGCACCGCACCTGCAATGACATGGTATTTGAGTACGTCTGCCAGCGCCTGTGGGTCAGCGAGCAGCGCGTCGAGGGCGCCGGCAGGCAGCGCGGCAAAGGCTTCTTCGCTCGGTGCAAAGAGTGTGAACGGTCCCGCACCAGCCAGCGCTTCGCCAAGCCCTGCGGCCTCGATGACGGCTGTCAATGTTGGGAATTGCTCGGAGGCGGCCAGGGTCTCAATCAGATTGGCGGTTGCCGCATCTGACGTGGCTTCTTCCGCAGGCGCCGTCGTTGCAGCGGCAGCTTCGGTCGGCGGCAGGAGCACCTGATCGATCATGTGGATCACGCCGTTGGCAACAGACAGATCGGCAGTGGTGACGGTTGCGTCGTTGACCCTGGCGACGCCGTCCGCCACTGTAATGTTGACGGGTGCGCCTTGCAGCGTCGGCAATTCGCCTGTGGCTAACTCATTCACCGTGAGCGCCTGTCCGTCAACAACGTGATAGAGCAACACCTGCGCCAGTTGCTCAGGGTCGGCCAACAGCGTCGCCAGGTCATCAGCCGGCAGTGCTGCAAATGCGTCATTGTCTGGGGCGAAGATGGTGAAAGGTCCCGGCCCCGCCAGCGCATCGCTCAGATCGGCTGTCGCCAGCGCCGCCGCCAGGGTGGAAAACTCTGGGTCACCCGCAATCAGCCCGCGCGCTGTCGTCTCGACGCCCGTCACGGCGAACGGGTGCATGACAATCCGTTCATTGACTGCCACCGGTGCATCCGGTCCGTCAGGGAATTCGTAGACGCCTGGGGCGCCGAGATCGCTGTGAAGCATGGCAAAGAGCGTATCGGTGCGTCCAGTGGGGCTGACAGCAACTTTGACGTTGGCGCTGATGCCACCTGGAATTTGCGTATAGCCAAGTACAGCGCCGGGCTTACCGCCAGCATCGGCGTGGATCACCACCCAGCCTGGCCCATTGCTGGTCAGCCGGGTGATGTTGACCTGGCCATCGACAACGGGCTGATCGACGGTGAAAATGTCCGGCGTGAATTGGGCAAGCACGGCTGGCGCAATGCCCAAAAGCGCCAATAGGATGAGCACGAGCGTGAGCACATAAGTGCGTTTTGGCATAAAGCGGCTCCTGACTTGCGGTGCGGCTTGACCATTAAATTGTGCCGTCGCCGAAGATGGCGAACGGGCGCTGTTCTATCTGTGCGCTACTGCGAAGTGGGATGGTAACGCTTTTTGTATTCTAAATCACTTTTATCGTGAGTGCAACGCCGCGCGTGTTGCGTATTGATCACGTCACACGCAACACACAACGCTTTGCTCCCCCTAAATCGACGGATCGCTTGCGCCGATCGGTGCGACCTCGGAAAAGGTGACGCCGGGTGCACTCGGTTGCTGCATGGCGGTCGCTGCCCAGACCTGATATCCGGGCGTCAACAGCTTTTGGTCGGTCAAAATATGGATAATCATATCAAGGGTCTTTTCTCCGTGTGTGCGCCCACGCGCATCGTTGGGTAGTTTCGTCTCCATGTCGAAGTAGTTGCCCTTGCCGTTGTGCGTGTATGCGCCCAGACAGATGATGTCGATACGCCCGTTCGCCATTGCTTGGTTCCACGGTGAGTTGGGCAGAATCGGCCAACGTCCGGCGTAGAGCACGCCGCCCAATGCCTGCAAGGGGTCGGCGACGCCGTAGAGATGCCAAAGATGCGTCAGCTTCTCCAGCCCAGGATCGTCGGAGAGCATCCCACCCAGCGAGATCACGTAGAGCGGACTGGGCAGCGCCGCCAGATAGCTAGCCGCGCCGATAGAGATTTGCCCGCCGCCGCTCCAGCCTAACAAGATGATCGGGCGCTTGTTCTCAGGACGATAGCCCTTTTCGCGGAGCACCCGATAGATTTCGTTGGCAATGCCCAGGTTGTAGACTGGCCCATAGCGCCGATCGGCGGAGACCAGCATTTGCAGCGCGTTGCGCAAATTGACCAGCAGCGAGAGCACGCTGTTGGGATTCTTAAAGCGCAGCTTTTCGATGCGACGCCACAACCAGGCGAGCTGGCGCTGTCCGGTCAAACCGTTGTTGGTGACCGAGTAAGGGTAGACGTCGGTGATGACTTTTGCTGTTGCCAGTCGCTCTTCCAACCCGTGTAGAAACGGATATTCTTCTTCGGGGAACGAGTCGCCGGAGATGGCGCCGATGCCGGAAAGGTAGATGACATAGAAATCTGGCTCCGCTTCATTGTTGGCGGCGGCTTCCGCCTCACTCAGTTCGGTCGGCCCTTTCTTCTCTCCTTCACGCGTCCAACCCGCCCACCAGTTGAGCGATTCTAGCGGCGCCAGGGCTGCAGTGACAAAAAGTAGCAAGAACACGCCTATCAAGAGGTAGGTGATCATGGGTGCTGGCCTTTCAGCAATTCAGGCGCGTGTTCAGATTGGCTGAACTGAAGCAGCAAATCTTGCGCCGTGGCGTCAAGCGTTGTGCCCGCCACCTTCCGCCAGATGCGGTTGCGCATAGCCGCGATCGGCTTGCCCACCAGGTTGTTGAGCAATATCATCGCCAGCCATCCTAGCCCCACGGTGACCAGGGCGCCAATCAGACCGACCTGAAAGCCGAATTGAACCACACTGACCAGGATCAGAAACCCCCAGATGTTAAGGATTTTGCCAATGAATGGCCCCATCCACGGAATGAGAATGAAAAAACCAAAGATTAGCGGTGTAGTGCTCAGACCGACCATCCGCACAATCGCCCATGGCCCCGGGGCGAACTCGAATAGAAAACGCCCGATCGCACTAATCGTCACACCCCAAACAAAATAGCTGATGACATACATGATCCCGTTGAGCAGCAGACTGAATAGAAAGCGTCCACGGCGGACGCGATTCACAAAGAGCACTACACTCTGCCCTAACAACACGGACGCCCCCGCCAGAAAGACGACGCCTAGCACCAACCCGCTTGAACGCGGGTTTGTGGCGACAAATTCGTAGAGGCGTGGATCTAGCGCCAACGCATAGCGGATGACCTGGAAGAGATGATCGAAATAGGTGAAGAAATTTTGCATCAACTCAAGCACGTTGCTGCTTCCTTTTGCTTGGGAACGAATTGCGCCAGATCATCGACGATGTCTGCATCATAAACTGAACCCGGCGTTCTCGCAATCCCCTTTTCTGGAGGATTGCCGGAACGCCGGGTGCTTCAGGGGTGTTACAGCCTTTCCCGTTCAATGGGACTGTTTCGCATTAGGGGCAAAATTTATCTATGCATAGGCTTCCACCGGGAGACATGCACATACCAGGTGGCGATCGCCATAGACGTTGTCGATGCGCGAGACATAGGGCCAGAACTTGCGTTCTCGCACCCACGCCGCCGGGAAAGCGCCCTGCTCTCGGCTGTAGGCGCGTCCCCACTCGCCAGCGATCACAGCTGCCGTGTGCGGTGCATGCTTGAGCGGGTTGTCGTGCGCGTCGCTGCGCCCTTCCTTCACCGCCATGATCTCGCCGTGAATCTGGATCATCGCCTCGCAGAAGCGGTCCAACTCTGCCAGCGACTCGCTTTCGGTTGGCTCGATCATCAACGTGCCCGCCACCGGGAAGGAAAGCGTCGGTGCATGGAAGCCAAAGTCCATCAGTCGCTTCGCCACATCTTCCGCCGTGATGTGCGTTTCGTGCTCCAGCGGGCGCAGGTCGATGATACATTCGTGCGCCACGCGGCCATGCTCACCCTTGTACAGCACCGGGAAATATGGATCGAGCCGCGCCGCAATGTAATTGGCGTTGAGAATGGCAACTTTCGTGGCCTGCGTCAAGCCCTCTGCACCCATCATGGCGATGTAGGCGTAAGGGATTGCCAGGATGTCGGCGCTGCCCCATGGTGCGGCAGCCACCGACCCAACCGATTGTGAACCACCCACGCCTGGCATAACCGCGCTGCCGGGCAGGAAGGGCGCCAAATGCGCCGCCACACAGATCGGGCCGACGCCAGGTCCACCGCCGCCGTGAGGGATCGTAAACGTTTTGTGCAGGTTCAGATGGCAGACGTCGGCGCCGATGGCGGCCGGGCTGGTCAGGCCGACCTGGGCGTTCATGTTGGCGCCGTCCATGTAGACCTGCCCACCGCGCGCGTGAACGATCTCGCAGATATCGTGAATCGCTGCCTCGAAGACGCCGTGCGTGGAGGGGTAGGTCACCATCAGCGCGGCCAGGCGGTCGGCATACTGATCGGCTTTGGCGCGCAGATCATCGACGTCCACATTGCCATTCTCGTCACATGCCACGACGACGACCTCCATCCCTGCCATGACCGCACTGGCGGGATTGGTGCCGTGCGCCGACGAAGGGATCAGGCAGACGTTGCGCTGTCCTTCCCCGCGCGCCTGATGATAGGCGCGGATCACGAGCAATCCGGTGTACTCCCCCTGTGAGCCGGCATTGGGTTGTAGCGAAACTGCGGCAAACCCGGTGATCTCCGCCAGCCACGCTTCCAGTCGCCTGAAGAGTTCCTGATAGCCCAGCGATTGATCGGTTGGGGCAAAGGGGTGCAGGTTGGCAAATTCGGGCCAGGTGACAGCCAGCATCTCGGTCGTGGCGTTGAGTTTCATCGTGCACGAGCCGAGGGGAATCATCGATTGCGCCAGTGAGAGGTCGCGCGCCTCTAGCCGCTTGATGTAGCGCAGCATTTCATGTTCGCTGTGGTAGCTATTGAAGACCGGGTGGGTGAGGAAGGCGCTGCTGCGCGCAAAGGGCGCCGGTATCTCCAGCGCAATCGTCTGCGCTAATGCTGCAAGATCAGCGCTGTCGTCGTCGCCGAAAATTTCCAGCAGTGTGCGCATGTCTTTGAGAGTGGTTGGCTCGTCGAGGGAAACGCCCACGCCGCCATCGGCAAAATAGCGCAGGTTGACCGCATTGGCGTGCGCCAGCCGCGCAATCTGCGCCTGCGTGTGCGGGCCGCCACTGATCTTGAGCGTGTCAAAGACGGGGCCGGCATTGGTCGTGTAGCCAAGCGCGTGCAGCCGGGCGCGCAGCAGCTCGGTCAACAGATGTGTGCGCCGGGCGATGTCGCGCAGGCCATCCGGTCCATGATAGACTGCGTACATCGAGGCCATCACAGCCAGTAGCACCTGCGCCGTACAGATGTTGCTGGTCGCCTTGTCGCGGCGGATGTGCTGTTCGCGCGTTTGCAACGCCAGGCGCAGCGCCGGGTTGCCCTCGGCGTCAATGGAGACGCCGACAAGACGACCTGGCATCAGACGCTTCAGCTCTTCCCTGGTCGCCATGAACGCAGCATGCGGCCCGCCAAAGCCCAACGGCACGCCGAAACGTTGGCTGTTGCCGACGGCGATGTCGGCGCCAAACTCGCCGGGCGGCGTGAGTAGCGTCAGCGCCAGCAAATCTGTTGCCACAGTCACGAGCGCGCCGGCGGCGTGAGCGCGTTCACAAAAGCCGCTGAAATCCTGGATTGTGCCTTCAGTGTCGGGATATTGAACCAGCGCGCCGAAGGTGTGGTCGTCAAATGCATAGGTGGCGTGATCGCCCACAACGATGGTGTAGCCGAGCGGTTCGGCGCGCGTGCGCACCACGTCGATTGTCTGCGGATGGCATTTTTCCGACACGAAAAAGGTGTTGCCCGTGTGTCCACGCTTCTGGGCGCGTTTTGCCATGGTCATTGCCTCGGCGGTGGCTGTGCCTTCGTCGAGCAGCGAGGCATTGGCGATGTCCATCCCGGTAAGTTCCATCACCATGGTTTGGAAGTTGAGCATTGCTTCCAGGCGCCCCTGTGAGATTTCGGCCTGGTAGGGTGTGTATTGAGTGTACCAGCCGGGGTTCTCCAGGATATTGCGCAGAATCACGCCGGGGGTGAGCGTGCCGTAATAGCCCATGCCGATAAAAGATCGATAGATGCGGTTGCGGCTGGCCAGGCTGCGCAGCTCGGCGATGACCTCGGATTCACTGCGCGGTGGGTCGAGGCGCAGCGGCTGTTGCAAACGAATCTGTGTTGGTACGGTAGCGTCGATCAGTGCGTCCAGGCTGTCGACGCCGAGCACCTCGACCATGCGCTCAATGTCGAAGGGGCTGGGGCCGAGATGGCGGCGCGGGAAGGTGTCGAGGGGCTGGAGCAACTCGACCGGGTTGGTGTGTGGCATGACTCAATTCTCCTTTGTACTGGCAATTCCACAACAAAAAACGGGCGCTCCAAAAAGCTGCCCGTTGTCTCTGTCCTTGACCTGAGAGATTGACCGGTGCAGCGTTGCGACCGGCTTGCCCCGTGGGTGGCGCTCAGGCGACCCTGAAGATCGTCTGAGGCACTTTCCAGAGTTGCCTGCACATTGCGATCCATTTGCCTGAGAGTGTCACCGCCGGGCTGTGGCCTGCCCGCACGGCTTGCACCTTCGGCGACCGGCAAGGGAGCCGGTGCTCTCTCACAATGAGCTTGCGGCGTATGTAGTTGATCAACCGCATTTAGTATATCACACGCTTGCTGGCGCGCAACCAGAAAAAGAGGAAATCAACAAAGAGGGAGCAGCGGCAAATAGATGGGCTTGTTCGCGCGCGTTTCGCTCAGAAGCCTCGGCAGCCGTTTGATTTCCTTCACAACGCCGTCGAGGTCCTCAAAGTACATGAGCCTGAAGCCTGTGACAAAGGCGGAGTCCAGGTTGCGCGTCTGGCAGTCGATGGCCTGGGCGCGCAAGGCATAGGTATAGCCGCCCAAATCTGTCCCGTTATTGACATCCAACCAGTAGCGGGCGCGCTCACGCGGCGCAACGGTTGGCAGCGAGGCGACGGCGCCGCCGATCTCATCCGTAATCAGCACCGACTGTTCCAGGTTGACCGTGTAGGTGTACATCACCGGGTCGCCGCGAAACGCAGTGACGCCTGCGCCGCTAGGATTTGCCAGGTCGATGTCAAGATAGGCTGTGGCAGTGCCCAGCCCGCAGCCACGCGAACGCAAGAGCAGGCGCTTGCCGTCAGGCTGTGTCAGCAGGTATTCAACCGCTGCGTAGACATAGTCCGCTCCGCCGCCCGCAGCGGGGATCGTGTAGGTGTAGACGCGTTGCGTGACCGTGTAACCCTGCCCGCTATAGGCCACGCCCATCGGCCCGCTCCCATCAATTGAGACCAGGCGTTGATGCTCATATATCCGCCGGCCGGTGTTCAAGTAGGTAAAGTAACTGTGCGCCCAGGCGTTGTTGACGACCCACACGGCGCCATTCCATACCAGCGCCCCATTTCGATTCTCAATGCTCCCGTCGGCTGGCAGTATGTCAACATCGCCGCCAATCTCTTGGCGGTACTCGATATTACTGATTTCTAGGTTGACATTCTATGAGCGCAGTGTTGCATATTACGTGTTGCGTGAGGGATTCCGACACGTAGCACGCAACACGCAACACTGAAAACATGAAAACTCTGCCTAGAAATCAGTAGTGGCTTCGCGACACCAGCGGGAGGTAGATATTCTTCTCCACCAAACGAGCCTCCGCTGCGGTGACGTTGCTCTGCGTTCGCGACACCAGCGGGAGGTAGATCTTCTTCTCCACCCCGGTCACGACGACGGTCGCCGTGTGCCCCAGGCCATCGCTGTAGGTGTACGTCCCCAGCGTGGTGAACTGCCGCCGGTAGACGCGACCCGGCGCCAACATGCCGCCGTCAAACCCCAGGGTACTGGTGAGCGGATCCAGCGCATCGCCGGTGCGCGGCTGCGCGACCGGGTTGGTGTTCAGGCGCGCCAGGTCGGTGGCGGTCGCGTCCGCGTCTAGGGTGGAAATCCATTCCACGCTGGTGTTTGCCGGTATGGTCAGGGCTGCGGGATGCGGGCCATCTGGCAGCAGTGCAACCTGGGCGACATTTTCCGCCGTCCACCGCGTGAGCGGCACGTTCACGTGGACGATGTCGTTGATGACCTGCACGACCGGACTGCGCCACGATTGGTAGCCATTCGCCCCTTCGACCTGCAAATAGTAAAAGCCCGGCGGCGTGAAGAAGGCAAAGTAGCCCTGCGGCCCGGTCACCTGCGGGTTGACCTGGTTCTTGTAGAGGTGCGCCGGCCAGGGGATCCAACCGCCCCATTCCGGCACCGAGACGTAAGCCGTCACCGTGATGCCCGCCAGCGCCTGCACCGGCGCATACATCCCCGTCGCAGCGTTGTAGCTGCCGCCGGCATCCACATCGAACACGAAACCGTCGGGATCAATCAACACCGCGCCATGCGTGGACTTGGGATCGCCTTCCGCGCCGCCCACGCCATAGCATTGCGATTCGACGGTGACATCGTGCGCCCCACCAATGTTGAAGGTCCAGAAGCGTCCGTTATGGGATACCGGATTCTCATATATGACTCCATCGGCTTTGACTTTGAACGGGTTGATTGTGTCGTGCGGGCAACACGAGTACAGGTGCATTTGTGTGTTCCAGAACCCGTAGACGCCGGGCAGATGAAAGTCGTTGGCGGCGTAGCGGCCTTCATCATTGCGAAAGAAGAAGGTGTGATGCACGCCGAAGGCATCGCCTTCCCAATACGAACGCTGCGGACACCAATCCGCCTGTGGATAGGCGATGCTCACGTGATCGGAAGGCGCGCTGCACGCACCACCCGCGCCCGGTTCGCAGGCGATGGCATACAGATCAACTCCGGGATGGGTGTGGGTCAAGGCTGAAGTCCAGGTGAGCGCGAATTCGCCGGTAGCACTGGCGGTCGTTTCGCCCTTGAATTCGCCATCCTCGTAGAGACGCACGATCATCCCCGCGCCGGCCAGGCCGGAGGCGCTCAAGTACTTCCCTTCGTCCAGGCACATCTCGCCATCCAGCGGGGTGATGAACAGCGGCGGGAAAACCGGGCGCGGGGGAACCTCGGTCGTCGCCGTGAAGGGAATCGTCCCCGCATTGCCGTTCGCCAGCGTGTAGGTCATCTGCCCGATGTTGGTGATCGTGTCGCCGCTGGTCGCCGTGTCCGAACGTGCGCTGAGGCCGACCCAGCCCCATTCACCGGGAAGGAGCGGCGCTTGCGCATACCACGAGAGCGCTGCGCCATCGCGAGCAAAACTCAGTCCCGGCGGGCTGGAAACCGAGAGCAGGTCCAGGCTTGTCGGAAACGTGTCGTGTACGGCATAGCGGGTCACTTGCGGCGCGGTGGTGGGGGCGTAATAGGCATAAGGAATCAGATAGTCCTGCTGCAAGTAGGTGGAAGGGGGAACGTTAATCCCAGTGTAATACACCTTCCACTGCGGCGCACTGGCGATTTTTGAGGCTTGCACGCCGCCACTGAGCGAGTACGGGCTTTCGTCGGCGCCGAGGTCGGGCGCGCTGCCCAGCGGGCGCGGTTGCCCGTCTATGTCGTGGGTGACATCGGTGGGAATGCCGGCATCCACCGCCGTCGAAGCCGCCGTGAGGTGATAGCCGTCGGCGGCAAAAGCCGGCGTCCCTGTGATCGGCGAGCGGTCGGTGAGGCCCCATGTCCCCGCGTTCAATGTCGGCGTGAGGACATCATACCGCAGCACGTGATCCAGGGTGACGTAGTCGTTTTGCCGCTTGATGCCGATCGTCCCGCTGTACAGAATCGTGTTGGTGTAAAAGGCTTTGCCCATCATGTGATAGATCATCGTGCCGTCACCGCCGGTGTTGTTCGCCACGGTCAAGTGCTCAAAGCGTGCAGGGGTATTGCTGTAGCGATAAAAGTAGAGGGCGCTGCCGGCGCTGGTGGCCGTGTTATCCAGGAAGGCCATGTTGCGGTAGGTGATGTTGAGATTGTCGCTGTATTTGGGGACGCTGTATAATCCGCCGCCCTCAGCCGCCGAGTTGCCGCGGAACAGATTGCCATCGTACACGGCGCTGGCGTTGTCTTGACAGGTATAACTGCTACTGCCCGAGCAGTATTCTTCCTGATAGACGCCGCCGCCTTTGCCGTTGGCGTGATTATTCAGAAAGCGGTTAAACAGCACATCCACCGCGCCGGTGAGATACGCGCCGCCGCCGTTACCGGTGGTGGTATTGCCCTGGAACAGGTTATCGCGCACGATCACGGTGGTGGCTGCGCCGGTATCGGATTTGGCGGCGAGTTTCAAGCCACTGTTGCCATTACCGATCAAGTCGTTTCCTTCCACGATGATGCTGACGGCTCTCACGGGAACTACCAAGCCATAGCCGGTGTTGTCCCGCAGCAGGTTATGGGTGACGGTGATATTCACCACCGGCTCGCCCCACGAGGACACCACCAGGCCATTGCCCACGTTGCCGGTGAACGTGTTGTCCGCGATCAACGCGCCGGCCGTTTGCACCACCGCGCCGCCGTTGGTATTGCCCTCGAAGGTTGAGTCCAGCAGGCGCAGCGAGCCGATCCGCGTCCAAATCCCACCACCGCCATGGTTGCAGGTGGTGGCGACGTTGTTGCGGAAGGTTACCCGCTGGAGCAGTGACGTACAGTTCTCCAGGCGGATAGCGCCGCCCGTCCCGCAGGAGCCTCCATCCTCGAAGGCGGCGGTATTGCTCAAAAACTGGGAATCGCGAATCTCCACCACAGATTGATAGCCGTACAGGCCGCCGCCGTCGTGCGAATAGTTACCGCCAGGAAGCGGCTCGTTTTCCTGCACGATGCTGTTTTGCATGAGCAGTGTGCCGCCAGCGATGTACAGCCCGACCCCGAAATTGCCGTGAAAGGCGGGGTTCACGCGATTGTGGCTAATCGTACTGCTCAACACGTGCAGCGTGGCACTGTCGGCGTAGACGCCGGCGCCGCTGGCCGAATGATAGCCGTTGACCAGCCGCAGGCCTTCCAACGTGACGGTGATATCACCCTGGACGTAGACCACCCGGCCCGTACCTTCCGCATCCAACGTTGTCGCATAGAGCGCGGGGTCCCACGCGGTGAAATCGGCGTTGTAGCCACCGCGCAGCGTCAGGCTTTGGGTGATGTAAGCCATCTGCCACAGCCCGGCCCGCGAAACTGTGCCGGTGTAGATGCCGCTGGCGATCTGGATCACGTCACCGGGACTGGCGGCATCAATGGCACTCTGCACGTCGGTGTATGGGCAACCCTCGGCGCAGACGCGCAGCTCGGCTTGCGGCGCGGAAAGCGCCGCACTCGCCGGAAGCGCGTTGTTTCCCAGAAAAGTCAGCACGACCAGCACAGGCGCCAATCCTCCGGCAATGCCCGAAAACAGGGCTAATCCATTTCGTAGTTTCCTTCCTCTTTCCTTCTTGCTCGATTGCCAAACCTGTTTTACATCCATACTATCCCCCTGTTTCTGCCAAAATTGCGAGCTTTGCCTCGTCTCAGTCGTTATGCGTCGTTTGCTGTACATCCGCCGACCGTTGCTCCGCGTGGGGCAGCGTGCCGGCTGCGACGTGCATGTGAATAAACCTGACCAAATCCTCCGGTGCGCAGATATGCGCGCGTTCGCCATCGGCGACGCACTCCACCTGCCCTTCCCAGGCAGGCGGCTCGGCTTGCGGTTTCACCCACAAACGCACGATGAAGGTGATCAACTGACGCATAGCACGCCTCCTCGAGTATCTGGAGAACACTAAAGCAAAGCGGAATAACGGGGGAATAACGGGGGCGGAGTAAAGAGTGGAGAGTATGGAGTAGGGAATCAAAAGTAAACTCGCTCATTTATCCATTACTTCTTACTCTATACTCCCTCCTTTGATCGCTTCGTACAATGATGAAGTTTCGGGCGCGGGATCGGCGTCGAGTTCGACGCGCAAGGCGCGGGCACATGCTTGATAGGTGTGCAGTGCTTCGCTGCGGCGGCCCAGGCGGGCCAGACAGAGCATCAACGCCCGCCAGACTTCTTCCAGCCAGGGTTCCAGCTCCAGGATGCGGCGCGCCAGTTCGGCGCCCTCGCGCCAGGCCCCGGCCTGCATCTGCTCTTCCAGCCAGGCGATGAGGGTGTTCAGATACAGGTCGCGCAGCCGCTCGCGCGCGCGCAGCGCCCAATCCGCATACGGCTCTTCGGGCAAAAAGTCGCCCCGATAAAGTTCGAGCGCCTGCCGCGCTGCCTGACCGCCGGCACGCATCGCCCGCTGAAATTCGGCTGCGTCGTACCATACCTCGCCCGTAAAGGTCAGTGTCTCTTCATCGCGCGTTAGGTAATGCGAAGGTTGCCCCTGGCCCAGATAAGGTTCCAGAATGTGGCGCAAGTCAGAAAAGGTGGTGTTGAGCGCCCGCCGGGCCGAATCGGGCGCAAGGTCCGGCCACAGGGCTTCGATCAACTCGTCGCAGGTAACGCGATGCGGGGCCTGACTCAGCAAATAGAGCAACAACAGGCGAGCTTTGCGGCGCGGCTGCCAGATGGAAGCAGGAACCAGGGCGTCGCCCCGCCACACCTGGAAGTCGCCCAGGGCCCGCACCCGCAGCGGCGGGCGCGGCATGGCGGCAATGCGATCCAAGGCGGCCTGGACCACTTCTTTGAGGTGACGGTGGCGCTGCAGGCGGCTCAGCGCCGGTGCGGCGCGTTCGTCGCCGATCTCACCCAGCAGGGTGATGACGCGCGCCTGCACCGCATCGTCCGCCGTGCCCAACAGCTCGATCAGCGGCTCGACGGCCGGCGCCCCAATGAGCGTCAGGAGGCGGTAGGCTTCAGAGACTTTTTTTGAAGCTTCTGAGAGCTCCAGGGCTTGCACCAGGAGAGGCAGGGCGTGGGTCCGTTCGCGTCCGGTAAAGAGAAAGTCGTAGCCGTGCGCTTGCGAGAGCGCCAGTGCCTGCCCCAGGTGAGCCTGCGCCTCCTCAGCGCGCCCGTCGCGGCGGCAGAGGTCGGCCAGGCGCAGATGAAGGATGGCCTGATCCAAACGAGCCTGGGCCGTCTCAACAGCACGCAAAGCCTGGCTGTAATGGGCTTCAGCCTGTTGCATGTCGCCGGCGGCGTCCGCGACCTGTCCCAGCGTGATGAGCGCCCGCCCTACGAGCTGACGGTCAGGCAATGGGTCGGCACGCTGAAGGGCCATGTGCGCCTGCCGCCGCGCTTCGCGCAGATCGCCGGCGTTCAGCGCCAGATGCGCCTGCCCCTGGTACAGTTCAAAACACACAAAGTTATCCTGGGTTTGCTCGGCAATGCCCCACACTTCATCGTAACAGGCGCGGGCTGCTGCCGTATTGCCCTGTTCACGGTGCAAGTGGCCCAGCAACAAGAGCGCATACCCGCGTCGGACCGCATCCTGATAGGCGTCGCTCAGGCGCAGCAACCGTTCCAACACCGTGCGCGCCGTTTCCAATTCGCCGCACTCCAGGTAAGTTTGCCCCAGCGTGATAAGAGGAAAGCAGATACGGTAGCTGTGCAGTTCTTCCAGGATGCGCAGGCTGGCTTGCTCTGTCTCGCGGGTTTCTTGCAACAACCCTCGCAGCAAATCATAGGCCGCCATGTTGTGGAGGATCAGCGCCTCGTGTTCGCGATTGCCCAGACGGCGGAACAGTTCGAGCGCGCGACGATAGTGTTGCTGCTCCTGCTCCAGGTCGCCCAGGTTGCCGTAGCAGCTTGCCAGGATGTTGTAGATGGCTGCTATCTCTTGCTCGTTTTCAGCCGGCAGGATGGACAGGGCTTGCTGGCAAAGCGCGATGGACTCGGCATAGTGGTCCTGTCTGAAATGCACCCAGGCCTGCCAGCGATACGCCTGCGTTAGCTCTTTGACGGCTCCCGCCTGATGCGCTGTCCGTTCGGCTTGCTTCAGGGCCATCAGCGCCTCCGCCCAGCGACCCTGTCGCTCGCGCAATTGTCCCAGCGCCACCAGCAAGCGGGGGCTGGCCGCCATCACCTCGGCCGGCAGGCGCGCCAGCCAGGGTTCTAGCCGCGGCAGGCTCCCAAAGTCGAGCGCATCGGCCAACTCTTCGATGACCTTTGCTGCGCTTGTCCAGTCGTGCGCCGCCAGCAGGTGCTCGACGGCCGCAGCCTGATCTTCGACCCCGGAATGCTGCGCCAGCAAGCAGGCCGCCGCGCGTCTGCGCCACTCGCGCACCGCTGCGGCGCCTTCTTCTTGCTCCAGACAACGAAAAAGAAATTCTTGAAAGAGCGCGTGATAGCGATAGCGGCGGTCTGCAGCTTTGTTTATGCGTGAAATGAAGAGATGTTGGCGCTCCAGTTCATCCAGCACTGCAGCAGCCGTAGAAATGTCCAGATAGGCGTTGCATAGCTCGGCGCTGAGGTAGGGCAGCAGTGACGTGCGCCGCAAAAAGTCCTGCAGAATCGGCGGCTGATGTTCCAACACCTGCCCGGCCAGGTAGTCGAACAACGGTCGCTCATCGCCGATGCGGCCCAGGATGGTCGCCCAATCGGGCTGCGGCGCGCGCTGTGCCGTCTGACAGAGCAGGCGTAGGGCAACCGGCCAACCCTCGGTGCGCCTGGCGATCTGACGCGCGGTCTCCTCTTCTATGACCAGGCCGCTGGCAGTCATGAAGTGCTGCGTCTCGGCCAGTGTAAAGCGCAGATCGGCCTCATCCAATTCGAGCAGGCGGCCTTCCACCCACAACCGGGCGATCATCGTCAACGGCGGCTGGCTGCGGCTGGCAATGATCAGGTGCACTGGCCAGGCGGGCAGGCTCAAAGCCGTATCCAAAGCCTGGTGAATTGCCGGGTTGGTGATGAGATGATAATCGTCGAGCACGAGCAGCCAGGATTCGCCGCCCGGTCGAGCTACTTGCTGGAAAAGCTGATCTAGCGAGTAAGCCAGTGGGCTGAAGGCATCCAGCGTGAACGCAATCTCGGTGTAGACGCGCAGGCTTGCCAGCAAAGTCTGGCGCAGGTGAGCAGGGTCGTTATCCAACTCACTGAGGGCAAGCCACAGGACGCGGCCAGCCTGCTCCTGCGCCCATTCCCTGAGGAGCGTGGTTTTGCCGTAACCGGCCGGAGCAAGGACGAGGGTAAGATGCGCGTTAACTGCCCGTTCGAGCTTGACCAGCAGATGGGGACGGGGCAACTTCAAGGGGTCAATGACGGGAGTTAGCATGGCTCTATGGCTGCTGCGCCTTGCTGTCAACTGTTGCGCCGCGTGCCTCTGCGATTCACTGGATGTTCTTGCTCGCCTAGATTGTGGCAGCCCACCGAGCAGTCATTACACTCGTTCACACCTGATAAAGTCGCCGCGCGTTGTCGCTGAGAATATCCTGCGCGGCTTGATAGGCTTCGGTCTCGGTGAGGAAGCCCTGCGTGGTCAGCTCACCCAATGCCTGCGTCAATGCCCAACGGCCCCAGCGCGCGGCGATCCAGTAGATTTCCGGCATAGTGAACGCGTCGGTGGCGAAGAGCACTTTGCTGAACGGCGCCATCCCCAAAATATCGCGGATCATCGCCGGAATGCCGACGGTGGCAAAGGGCACCGCCAGCGAGAGATCCATCCACACGTTGGGGTAGATCGCGGCCAGGTGCGTCAGCTCGCGGAAGAAGGGCCAGCCAGCGTGGAGCAACATCAACTGCGTATTGGGGTACGCCTCGATCACGGCGCGCATGTGCAATGGGTTCGCATAGCGAAGATCAGCGTCGCTGTCGCCAAAGCCGGTGTGGAATTGGAAGGGCAACTCCTGGCGCGCCGCCTCGGCCAGGGCAAAGTGCAGCAGATAGTCGCACAATGCCTTGCGCGCCAGCCGCACGCGTCCTTGCTGTGCGGCAACTTCTTTGAGCGCTGCAAAATCCGCAGCTGCGGCGGCGCGGTCGGGCGCTTCGATGTGCAGCCCGGTGCGATAGGCGACGATACTTTTCAGCGCGACGACGCCACGGTCGCGCGCCTCCGCCAGCGTCGTGTTGAAGGCTTCGATCATACGCTCGAAGCTCGGCTCTGCGACGATCAGCTCCTCCGCCAGCCGCTCCAGCCGTAGCACCGGATATACGGGGCAGGGCAGTACGCTCTGCATGGCGGCGTGGTCGTAGGCGTCGGCGCTGCCATAGCCATAGTCGCACAGCACCATGCCGATGTTGACGTTCCCGAACAAGCGCGCAGTATATTCCCGCTCCTCGATCTGCGCCCGCGCCGCCAGAATTGCCGGGATTGTCGCCTCGCAGCCCAGGAACTCCGCCAGCCAGCGCACCGCCGTGCGGAAGACGAGCAACTGCGGCACATGCTGCTGCTGGATGACAGGATCGGTCGATTCGGTGAACCAGCGCTGAAAACGCGCCGCATCGTCCGTCGCTGTTCGACTCAGAAACGGGTGTGCGTGGTGGTCGATGATCGGGATGTGGTCGAAGTTGAGTTCAACAGCGCGCATAGCCTTGCTCCCGGAAAATCCTTTTGCACTTTATATCTGCGCAATCTGCATATCTGCGCAATCTGCGCAATCTGCGGATCAAATACTGACGAAACCGCAGATGACGCAGATTGCGCAGAGAAGCTCAGAATTTGTAAATGTGATGTTTGATCTCAAAGTCGACGTCTTCAGCGGAGAAGGCGGCGTATTCGGAGCGTTTGACGGTGATGTAGGCATTGGCAAGCACCGGCCCCAGCGCCTCCATTAAGACCGCGTCGGCTTCCAGCGCGTCGAGCGCCTCAGCCTGCGTCGTGGGGAAGCGACGGATGCCGCGCGCGGCGCGCTCTTCGTCGCTGTAGTTGCCCGGGTCGATCAGCGCCGGGTCGCCGACGGACAGCTCGCGGTGCACGCCGTCCAGTCCAGCCGCGATCAGCCCACCCAGCGCCAGGTAAGGATTGCTGCTAGAATCCGCCGATTTCAGCTCCATGTTGATGCTGGTTGCTTCACTGCCCCAGGCGCCCGAAGCCACGCGCACGGCGGCTTCGCGATTGTCCGGGCCCCAGGCGGTGTAGGCGCTGCTCCAGAAGTGCGGCTGCAGGCGCCGGAAGGAGTTGTAGCTCGGCGTCGTCAGCGCCAGCAACCCCGGTAGATGGGTCAACACGCCGGCGATGAAGTGATAGGCGACTTTGCTTAACAGGTACGGGTCGGCAGGATCGTAGAGCAGGTTGCGCTTGCCTTCCAGGTCCCACAGGCTCCAGTGAATGTGGCAGCCGTTGCCGGCTTGGTCGGGCATGGGCTTGGGCGCCAGCGATGCGATCATGCCGTGCTGGGCGGCAACGTTGCGGATCGTCTCGCGGAACCAAATCTGGTTGTCGGCGGCGCGCAAGACCGGCGCATGACGCAGCGGCATCTCATGCTGACCGTGCCCCAGCTCCGGATAGTAGGCATCCACGGAGATGCCCTGCGCCTCGAACGCAGCCACCATTGCGTCGGCGACTTCCGCGGCGGCGGTCATGGCGATGGTGCTGAAACAGAGCGCGGTGTCAATCGGGACATATTTGCCCGGCGCTTCTTCGCGGAAGAGGCTAAACTCGCCTTCCATCGCCGCCTGCATGGTCATGCCAGCGTCCGCCAGGCGAGCGATCATTCGCCGCAGAAAGGAGCGCGGGCACGCCTCCCAGGGCTGGCGGTCGAGCTTGATCATGTCGCACATCATGGCTGCGCTGTGCGGCGCGTAGGGCAGGATCACCAGCGAGTCCGGGTCGGGCACCAGACGAACTTCGCCAACTGGCCCCATGCCTTCGACCGGCTGGAGCTGGTCGAGCATATTCATCGCCTGCATCGCCAGCGTTAGCCCCTGTCCCGACGCCATGCGCCCGGCCAGACGTTCCATGGGGACGAGCTTGCCACGGATCGTGCAGCCGTTGTCGCAATATAAGAACCGGACCAGGCGCACACCCGCCGCCTGGCACTGGGTGACGACTTGGTCAATGTTCACAGTCTAATGTCCTTTCCTGGTGGTGCGTGTTACGTGTTGCGTGGTGCGTGACGAGCGCTAACACGCAACACGCAACACGCACCACGTCTTTACAATTACGGCTGCACTTCTGCTGCGAAGGAGTAGACGCCGTCCTGCACCTGGATGATGGTCACCGATTTGCTTGGGCTGCGTTTGCCTTCAGGGTAGCTGATTGTGCCGGTGACAGCCTGGAAGCCTTGCGTCGCTGCCAGCGCATCGCGAATGGCGGCCGGGTCGGCGGAGCCAGCGCGGCGGATGGCGTCGGCGATCAGGTTCATGGTGTCATAGCCCAGGGCGGCGAAGGCATTCTCCGGCTTGCGACCGTACTCGGCCTCATACGCGCTGACAAATCCCTGCACAACTTCGGATGCATTGTCCAGCGATGCGTGTGTCGAGTAGTAGACTGCGTCCGCCAGTTCGCCAGCCACTTCGCCGATCAGCGGCGTGTCGAAGCCGTCGCCGGAGAGAATCGGCTGCAACAGCCCCGCTTCGCGGAACTGCTTGGTGGTGATGCCGGCTTCATTCGGGATCGCCGAGATAAAAAGAACGTCCGGCTGCGGGTCGAGCGCCTTGACGCGGGCAATCTGCGCCGAGAAGTCGGTGTCGCCGGAGTTGTAGGTGTCTTCGAGCACGATGGTTCCGCCGTTGGCTTCCCAGCGCTCCTTGAAGAAGCGCGCCAGCGCCGTCGTGAAGTCATACGCCTGGTCGACCAGCATGTAGGCTGACTTGGCGCCTAGTTCATTCATGGCGTAGTCAGCGACGGCGTGTGCTTGCGTGTCGTCACCGAAGGGCGCCATGAAGAAGTAGTCGCCGATCTGTTCGGGCAGCGTCGGCAGCGTGGCGCCCGCAGTCACAAAGGGGATGCCCGCCGCCTGCGCCAACGGTCCGGCTGCCAGCGCAAAGGTGGAGTCGTTCAGCCCACCGATCGCCACGACCTTGTGCACCTCGATCAACTCGGTCGCCGCGCTGGTGGTCGCCGTCTGGTCGGACTTGCCGTCGATGGCGACGACTTCGATCATCTGGCCATTGACGCCGCCGGCGTCGTTGATCTGTTTGGCAGCCAGCTTGAAGCCGTTCAGCCCTGGTTCGTCGATCGAGGACATGCCGCCAGTGACGCCGTAGAGCGCGCCGACCTTGATCGTCTCACCGCCGGCCGCCGTCTCCTCCCCGCCCGCCTCAGTTGCCGCAGCAGGCGCACCAGCCGGCGCCGCCACCGGCGCGGCACACGCCGCCAACAACAGGCTCATCACCACCAACAACGAAAGCAGCTTCCATGTGTGTCGCATACAGTTTCCTCCTTGTTGAACAAAAAATTGACGAAAGCAATTCAGAGATGGAGATTGGCGATTGGAGATTGGAGATTGGAGATTGACGTCCCCTCGCCCAATCTCCAATCTCCAATCTCTAATCTCTAATCTCTAATCTCTAATCTCTAATCTCTAATCTCTAATCTCTAATCTCTAATCCCTCTCCACCATCCCCGGCAGTCGCAACTCCTTCCCGCCGAACAGCCCTTGCCGACGGAAGATCATCACCAGCGCAGCGAGCAAGGCAATGATGATCTGGCTAAGCCCGTAAACCGGCGTTCCGCCTGATGCCAGCGCTGTCTCGACCTGACGCAGCCCCTCTGGCAACAGCGTCAGCAGCACGGCGCCCAGCACTGAACCGGTGATACTGCCCATGCCGCCCACCACCAGCATCACCACGATGTTGAAGGTGATCACGAACGAAAACGACGACGGCGTGATCGCCGTGATTAGGTGCGCCCACAGTGCGCCCGCCACCCCAGCAAAAAAGGCGCTTACCGTGAACGCCAACATCCGTGTGCGCAACAGCCGCACGCCTCGCGCCTGCGCCGCCAGCCAATCCTCGCGCACGCCGATCATGGCGCGACCGTAGGGTGAATTTACGATCATCCACACGACATAAACTGTCACGACCGCCCAGCCGAAAGTCCACCAGATGTTGCTGACTGGCGGCAGACCGTTGATGCCGCGTGCGCCGCGCGTCACATCCTGCCAGTTGTTGGCGACAATGCGCACGATCACCATCAGCCCCAACGTGGCGACGGCGAGATAGTGCCCGCGCAGCCGCAGCACCGGAATCCCAACCAGCGTAGCCACGCCCGCCGCCAGCACTCCGCCCACGATCGTGGCGGGCAGAAAGGGCACGGCGATCCCTTGCAGCCACTCCGGCAAGCCGGGGAACGACGCTGTTTTCATCGCCACCGGCAGCGAGAGCAGCGCCGCCGTGTACGCGCCGATCGCCATGAACGCCGCGATGCCGAGCGAGAAGTCGCCGGTGAAGCCGTTGGTCAGGTTCAGGCTCACGGTCAGGATGATGTTGATGCCGATCACTGCCAGGATGCGCAGGTAGTAGTTGTTGAGCGTGCTTTGCGCCAGCCACAACAGCCCGCCCAGCAGCGCCACGTAGATGACGCCCACCAGCAGATTGCGCGTTGAACCTTTCATACCCTCACGCTCGCTCGTCGGTGGACACGCCCAGGATACCGTTCGGGCGAATCAGCAGGATGATCAACAACAGCGCAAAGACAAAGGCGTCGCGGTAGCCGGAGAAGGCGGGCGGCAGGAAGCCGACAAAGAAAATCTCTGCAAAGCCGAGCAGATAACCGCCTAACATGGCGCCCGGAATCACGCCGATGCCGCCGATCACCGCCGCTACGAATGCCTTCAGCCCCGGCAGAAAGCCCATGAACGGCTCCACCGTGCTGTACTTTGCCGCCCACAGCCAGCCCGCCACCGCCGCCAGCGCCGACCCCAGGAAGAACGCCACCATCACCACGTGGTTGATGTCGATGCCCATCAGCCGCGCCGCGCGCAGATTCTCCGCCGCTGCGCGCATGGCGATGCCGGTGCGCGAAGTGCGGATATACAAGGTCAAGGCGATCATCAGCGTCACCGACAACCCGACCGTCAGCATATCCAACGTGCTGAAGCTGACGCCCGCCACGGTGTGCAATTGGTTGACGCCAGGCGGCAAGGTGAACGCGCGCGGCTGCGCCGTCACTGACATCACCATCGTGTTCTCGATGATGCTGCTCACCGCCAGCGAGGTGATCAGCATGGTCACTTCCGGCGCGCCGCGCAAGGGGCGGTACGCCACGCGCTCCACCAACACACCGACGAAACCGATCACCAGCATGGGAATCAGCAGCGTGAGCAGCAGCGGCGTAAAGGTGGCGCTGAGCAACAGCAGCCCCAGGTACGCCCCCAGCATCATCAAGTCGCCGTGCGCAAAGTTGATCAACCGCAGCAACCCGTAGACAATGGTTAGCCCGATCGCGATCAACGCATACATGCTGCCCAGGTTGACGCCGTTGATAATCTGTTGCACCACATAGGTCGGTGTGAACAATGCCGGTGCTCTCCTCTCAAAACTCCCAGCCAAACGTCTGCCGGAGCCATTCCACCACCAGCCCCACCACCGTCAAGGCGGCGGCGGCCAGCAGCGAATCGCGCCAGCTAAAGTCGAGCCAGACGCCCATCCCAAAGATAAACACGAACATGATCACGCCAACAATCACGTAGGTATTCTTCCACCATGTCATTGGCTCAAATACGCCTTTCTAACTTCTGGATTGTCGATCAATTCTTTTGCTCTTCCGGCGAGCCGCACTTCCCCTGTCTCCAGCACGTAGGCGCGGTCGGCGACGGTGAGCGCCAGGTGTGCATTCTGTTCCACCAGCAGGATCGTCACGCCCTCTGCGTGTAGCTGTCGGATCACGCTAAAGATACGTTGGACGATCAGCGGCGCCAGCCCCAGCGAAGGCTCGTCCAGCATCAGCAGGCGCGGACGACTCATCAGCGCCCGCCCGATCGCCAGCATCTGTTGTTCGCCGCCGCTAAGCGTGCCCGCCAACTGGGTGCGGCGCTCCAGCAGGCGCGGAAAGAGCGCATAGATGCGGTCGATGTCCTGCCGGACGCCGGCGCCATCTCTGCGTTGATACGCGCCCAGCCGCAGATTTTCATGCACGGTCAGTCGCCCAAAGACGAGCCGGCCCTCTGGGCAATGGGCAACCCCGCGCGCCACGATGGCATGTGGCGCCAGCCGCGTCGTCTCCGCGCCGTCGATGACGATGCGCCCGCTGCGGATCGGCGCCACGCCGGAGATCGCCATCAGCGTGGTGGTCTTGCCAGCGCCGTTGTTGCCAACGATGGTCACCAGCTCGCCTTCTGCCACGTCGAGCGAAACGCCGCGCACCGCTTCGATGCCGCCGTAGGCGACGGTCAACCCCTCAATCTGCAGCATAAGTCTCCGCCTGCCCCAGATAGGCTTCGATGACCTGCGCGTTGCCCTGAATTTCTGCCGGTGCACCTTCGGCAATCAGCCGCCCATAGTTGAGCACTTGAATGCGCGGGCACATGTTCATGATCAGCCGCATATTGTGTTCGATCAGGATCGTCGTCAACTGGAATTCGGTGTGCAGCCGCAAGATCAAGTGCATCAGTGCGTCGGCTTCGGTTGGGTTCATGCCTGCCGCCGGTTCGTCTAGCAGCAGCAAGCGCGGACGCAGCGCCAGCGCGCACGCCAGCTCCAGCCGACGCTGTTGACCGTAGCTGAGTTGCGCCGCCGGTTTGTGCGCCGCTGCCTGCAGATCGACCGTCGCCAGCAGATCGTGCGCAGCGCGGGTCAACGCCGCCTCGCTGTGCAGAAAGCCCGGCGTCCGCAGAACCACCTGCCACAGCGCCGCGCGTTCGTGTGTCTGCAGCGGAATGCGCAGATTCTCCAACGCGGTCAGCGCCGGAAAGAGGCGCACCTTCTGAAAGGTGCGCGCCACACCCAGCCGTGCGATCTCATCGGCGCGGCGTCGCGTCACATCGACGCCAGCGAAGTGAATGGCGCCGCTGGTCGACGGCACGATGCCGGTGAGCAGGTTGAAGAGCGTCGTCTTGCCCGCGCCGTTGGGGCCGATCACGCCCAGCAACTCCCCGGTGCGCAGGGTAAGGCTGTATTCCTCCAGCGCCTGCAGCCCGCGAAATGATTTTCCCAGACGCTCGACGTTGAGCAGTGTTGCGGTCGAAGAGGTCATGCGCTTCCGACCAATATCTGTGATGAGCTTGTTTCGCCGTGTTCATCCTGTCAGGAGGGCGACAGGATGTTGGAAAAATGCGCAGTCGCTGCACTTTTTCCCAAACAGCGATAGTATAGGCAGGTCGCTCTCG
>CZCA01001233.1_pt1 | contig 23632 bp, 17 predicted proteins | sample 591981 | NCBI WGS metagenome assembly CZCA01 (sample SAMEA3556810, study PRJEB10932) | anaerobic digester metagenome
TTTTTCACTCATCCCGGAAAACGATTTTTCGGACCCGCAACGCTTTTTTTATCGGATAGTGTTCAGAAAATCAGGCAATAAAGCGCTCTTCGTCCAATCGGGAAAAGGAGCACCGGTCGTTTCTTACGTATTAACGTCAATAAAGTTAATAATGTTAATTATGTTAATAGTGTTAATTTGGATTTTCAGAAACCACAAATATAATTTTTCTCATGCAACCATGAATTGCATCTTTTCCTTCGTAAAATCACGGAAAAAATAATGTTCTATTTGAGTCCACTCCAAAAAATCTATTTTAGAAATTGTAATTTCTAAAATAGATTTTTAAAGGGTACTCCTACTTTTATAGTCGAATTTTTACGAAATAAAAATCATTTATAGGGCTTTAGTGTGTTGTGTAGCTCACGCCGGCCGTGAACCAAAAACCGGGTTGAGGCACATTGCCAAAATCGATGAATGAGGTGTCGAATATATTGTTTGCATTGGCGAAGAAACGAAAATGCTTCATCGCGTAATCCACTTTGACATCCAACACCGAAAAGGGTTTATAGGCCGTTTTTTCGCCGGGTTTTCCATCCACATACCGCACATACGAGCCTATACGGTCTTGCCAACGAAAATTCCAACTCACGGAAAGGTTCTTGACGATTTCGTGATAAAGGGTTGCCGTGAATTTGTGTCGCAAATGGTTAAGCGTGTAGTTCGATATCAGTTCATCTTCCACCAAATTTTGATGCAAATAGGTATAGCCTGCTCTGAAATTTTTGAACGGTTGATGATTGCCGAACCACTCCTGCAAATCGAGCGAAAGATTGGTTTCAACACCCTTTTTGTTGATACGGGAATGGTTTCTCGATTCCCACAGGGCGTCGGGATCGGGTTTTACCCAATCGATCAGGCTGTCGCCACGCATGTAGAATGCCGATGCCTCCGCACTTACAATGCGGTTTCTGAATTTGATGCCGGTTTCCCATGCTTGTGAACGTTCGGCTTCCAGATCGGTATTCCCGGTGTGGGTTGCCGTGGTGTAGTAAAGCTCGGTGAACGTGGGCATGCGTGTCGCTTTGTTCCATGAAGCATAGATGCTTACGGAAGGGGTTGGTCGGAACGATGCGTTGACGGCCGGGTAAAACGTAAATTTATCGGCAATGGCCGTATTGTGATTCAGCAGTCCGCCGAGCGATAAGGTAAATTTGTCGGTTACGAAACTGTGTTCGGCAAAATAGCTGATGTTGGTGCGGCTATCGGATTTGGTATATTTTCCGATGGGCTCATCCATAGGTTTTCCCAACACATTGCTAAGGATGCTTTCGTTGCGAAACTCGCCCCCGAAGCTTGTAATGCCCCATGCCGAGGCGTATTGCATATTGAGATTGGTGCCGAGCACATCGCTGCGATGGTAGTTATGCCCTTTGTACCAATCGGGAATGTTGGATGTACCGTCGCGAAAGAGTTGGAAACAGTCGTAATGCCTATTCCAGTAAAGTACGGGAATCACTTTCAGTTGCCCGTTGGTTTCCCCTTTTATCGATGCGAAAATGGTTTCCGTATCATCGAACTGATTGGGATACGCTGCTGTATAAAACGTATTGGCTCCGTAATCTTTGTCGTTGTATCCCAGTTGCAGATCGAGTGTGCTATTTTTTATGTCGAAGCGGCTTTGCCATAACATATTCAATATCCGGTAGTCGCTGTTGGCAATATATCCGTCGGAACGATTATACCCTGCGGATAATTGGTGTACGGCGGACGGGGTTTTCATTGCGCCGCGTGCTTCGGCACCAAATAGGCCATACATGCCGCCTTCTGTTTTGACATACGCGTTTGAAAGCGTATCTTTTTTGGTAATAATGTTGATTCCCCCTGCAAAAGCTCCGGCTCCATAGGCCAACGATGCGGGTCCTTGGATGATTTCGATACGTTCGATGTCTGAAAGATTGAGGGGAATGTCGAAACTGTAGTGTCCGGTTTGAGGATTGGTAAGGTTAATTCCGTTGAGGAGAATGGCGGTTTGATCGAATGATCCGCCGCGAAGTGAAATGTCCGCCTGTACGCCGTGCGGCCCGCGTTGCAGGACGTCAACTCCTGCCACATAATTTAGAAGATCTTCTGTACTTCGGACGGGCGCAGCCTCAATGTCTTTTTGTGTAATAACGATTACCTGCTTGGCTGCCCGACTCAATGGAAGCTCGGTCTTCGAAGCGGTAACCACCACCTCATCCAATTCTCGCAGCAGCGTGCTGTCGGTAGAGGTTTCGATACGTGTTCGTTCAACAGGATTCACCGAAGCCGAATGGGCATTCATCAATGCACATCCCGAAAGCACTCCGATGCTCACTACCTTGTGCAAGCTGTTGAAAACGCTGTACGATTTTCGGGCAAATCGCTTAAAACGAAATGCCTTTAACGAAGTTGATTTTGATTGTTTTTGTTTGTTCATAATGATATAATTTTAAAAATCACGGCACAAAAATACACTTAATAATTGAACAAAAGGGTAATTATTAAGTATTTTTTGTTTTTACAGCAAGTAAAAAACAATCCGTTTTATTTTTTGTTTTCGAAAATGGAAAAATGAACCCGACCGTATTTTCGTTCTTCTTTGAAAAAAGGCAAGTGCGAGAAACGGTGTTTATCGGAGTGTTCCATGATAAAAATACCCTCGGGTTTGAGCAGATTTTTTTCGATTATGAATGTGGGAATGGTATCGATACCGGGCAAATCGTAAGGAGGATCGGCAAAAATAAGGTCAAATTTCTCGTTACATGATGCAATGAATTTAAAAACATCGGCCCGGATAGGAAACAATTCGTTGGCAGCCAGTGTTTCTTTTGTTTTGACAATAAAATCGTAATGATTTCCACTTATTTCGACGCTCACTACCCGTGGGCATCCACGAGACACCATTTCCAACGCGATGCTGCCGGTGCCCGAAAACAGGTCGAGCGCCGTGGTTGCTTCCCAGTCCAGAAGATTGTTCAGGATATCGAAAATCCCTTCCTTTGCAAAATCGGTAGTAGGCCTTGCTTTTAAATCGGGAGACACCTTGATCCGTCGTGACTTGTATTTTCCGCTGATTATTCGCATAATTGAATTTTTACGTCAAGTGGAACAGAGGAAATTTCTTCTTTGGGAACCGTTATGTCGGGAGAAAACGGAAGGATTTCTACCTTTTTGATGAGTTTTTTTAGCGTATCTACGGTTTCTTTTTGAGAATCGGTATTGCCGGTTAAGTATAAACGATCGGTTGATTGATTCAACGGGAGTTTTTCCCATACGCCGACAATAAAATATAAAGCATTCGGTTTATCGTTAATGGGGAAGGTATTTGCCGAAAGCAGTTTGTTTTGACTGAAACAACAGACATCCATCAAATTTTCATGAAAATTAACGTAGCACCTTTTTTCTTTCGTTTTATTATGATGTCCGGAGAAATAAAAGAGCAGTTGCGATATGTGATGGGTGAAAATCGGATTCCACAAACTGCGAAACAGAAAAGAGTGCAACCTGTCGTCCATTGAAAAGAGAACGTAAAAATTATTTTCGGCAACCTTATCGCTTAATACGGTCTCGTTTTTGGTCGTAATGTTGAAATCGAAAATATCTTTCGCCTTTTTTTCCTCGTAAAAAATTTCGGGCACGAGTGTATATTCTTTCGAAACCACACTAACGCGTGTGGTTTTAAATGGTTGAGTAAAGAATTCGAAATCGAAAATCAGTTTTTTGATGTTTTCGAAGTAGCTTAAGTTGTTGTTGAACGAGGTGGTTTTATAACAAAAAATATCCTTGTCCGTTGGACAATGAATAGAGAAAGAAAATCCATCCGGAATAAGCCGGATGGATAGTGTATATTTCTCTGTCTGAGCTAAATCGATATTTGCAGGCAAAAACATACCGTATCAGTGGAATATAAGTTACTCCCAGTTGCCCGCATTGTTGTTGGCTACGGTAAGGGAACCGACTTTCAACCCCGGATAATTGTCTTGTCCCGGTCTGTTTAGTGCATCCTCAATTTTTTGATTTAAAAGTTTTTTGTCGAGATCACCCAAAAAGACGGTATACGGCGTTTTTGCCTCAAAAACTTCTACGGGGATACCCGAGGCCGTTTCAATGGTTCCTGTTCTAAGCTCAAATTTTGCGCCATTGGCGTATGGCACATAGGGTAACGAATCCGGATTAAAATCGGGACGGTTGGGGAAAAGAACCTCTAATGCCGGCATAGAAATGGTGTCTCGCACCAATTGCGGAGCATTTTTTTCCTCATCCCATAAGCCTGCGTTTTTCATTGCTTTTATGTTTCCCGAACGGATAATTTGCATTGCTTTTTCCTCGGTCATACCGCTTTCCAATTGTTCTTCCGTGAGGTCGCCTTCTCTTTTCAGCGTTTTGATCTTACCGTTTTTAATGAAATCGACCAACGTATCGAAATTGGCTGTGTATTTACCGTACTGATCGCGATAAGCGACTTGAGCCGTGCGGATGTCGACCAACCGCTGGATAACGGCTTTTTCTCGTTTTTGGACTTCCTTTTGAAATTCGATAGGTGCTTGTATGCTTCTCCAGCAAAGGAAACCTAAGAGAACGATTGCAACAATCAAGGTTGCTTTTACTACAACTTTCATGGACTTTTCCTTTTTTATTTGTATTATTGATGTATGATTGAATGTTGATTTTCTTGTTTCTGACTACAAATTTAGAAAAAGAATAGTAATTGTACTACTTTTGCATAAAAAAAAACATAAAAAATGATTGAAAGGTTCTTTGTCGATAAAATTAAAGCCAATTTTCCGTTTACTTTAACACATGATCAATCCATAGCTCTTGAAAAAATTGTCGATTTTATTTTCTCTTCCGATAAGGATCGTGCTTTTTTGTTGAAAGGATACGCGGGAACCGGGAAATCGCTTTTGGTTGGGAGTTTGGTAAAAACCATGAACGAATTTAACCGCAGGTCGGTGCTTTTGGCTCCTACGGGAAGAGCGGCAAAGGTTTTTTCGGGGTATGCCGGCCAGCCTGCCTATACCATTCATAAAAAAATATACCGTCAGCAAAAATTTTCGGAAGGAATCGGCAAGTTTTCGCCGGCTGAAAATTTGCACAGACAAACGCTCTTTATCGTAGATGAAGCTTCCATGATTAGCGATAATGCATCCGATTTTTCCCTCTTTGGTTCGGGACGGTTGCTGAACGATTTGATCGAATTTGTCTATGCCGGCGAAGGATGCCGATTGATGTTGCTTGGCGATACGGCCCAATTGCCGCCGGTAAAAGAGGAAGAGAGTCCGGCTTTAAATAAAAGAGTACTTCAATCGTATGGTTTGGAAGTGACGGAAACTACGTTGACCGAAATTGCCCGCCAAGAAAAAGAATCGGGAATACTCTATAATGCCACGTTGCTCAGAGATGCATTAAAAACGGGCAAGACCTATGATTATCCGAAATTGGAAGTAAATCGTTTTTCTGATGTGAAAACATTGACCGGAGCAGAATTGATTGAGGAGATTTCGGATGCTTATCGGCGCGACGGCGTGGACGATACCGTCGTTATTTCGCGCTCAAACAAGCGGGTGAATGCCTATAATAACGGTATCCGAAATACAATTCTTTATCGTGAAGAAGAATTATCTAACGGCGATTTGTTGATGATTACAAAAAACAATTATTATTGGGTAAACGATTTCGAGGATATCGGTTTTCTTGCCAATGGAGAGTTTGTGGAAGTTGTGCGCATTCGGGGTTATGAAGAGATGTATGGTTTCAGGTTTTGCAATGCCGTATTGCGACACAGGGATTACGATGTGGAATTTGAAGCAAAGATCAATCTGGATGTTCTCCATACCGAAGTTCCCGGTTTGACGCGCGAACAAAACGATGAGCTGTTCTCCGCAGTAATGGAGGATTATAGCAATATTCCACAAAAAAGGAAACGTTACAATAAAATAAAAGAAAATCCGTATTTTAATGCCTTGCAGGTTAAGTATGGTTATGCCGTTACTTGCCATAAAGCACAAGGTGGCGAATGGAAAAACGTGTTCCTCGACATCGGATACGTGAGAAGTTTGCAAATGGATGACAATTTTTATCGTTGGCTTTATACATCCATCACTCGGAGTGCAAAAATGTTATATCTTATAAATTTGCCTGCCGATTTTATCTCACTTTCCAAATAATTATTACTTTTGTTTTTGGTGAAACGATAAGCCGATAAATTCATAAAAAAACGCTATCGCATTGGAAAAGAAAAGAGAATACATCGACAACCTTCTGACAAACATTAAAAGTTTGGAAGAGAAATTTCTAGCCGTGAAAGACGAAGGGGCTATCCCTTTTTCGTTCTTTCGAGAAGCGTATAATCGGACCGAAACCATCATGCGTTTGTTGCATGAGCTGGAAAATTTGCAAATCGATGAGATGCGAACACAAATGGAAAAGCTGATAGCGTTACTTTCCGAAGCAGAAAACAACAAACATGCCGTTGCGAAAACGGTAGAAAAAAGCGAGGTAAAAGAAAATCGGGGAGAGACGGTTAAAACAACCTTTTCATTAAACGATGTCATCCCAACCAAACCGGCGACTCTCGATTTGATAAAAAGTATCAGTTTGAATGATCGTTTTTTGTTTCAGCGTGAGCTTTTCAACAACGATCGCGAAGCAATGCATGCCATGATGGAAAAACTCAATACTTTTGAAAATTACGAAGATGCCGAGGCTTATTTACGAGGAAATACATCATGGAATTTTGAAGATCAAACAGTGAAGGATTTTCTTTATGTCATAAAAAAAGGATTTGAGTAAATCTCCAGGTCGAGATAAAAATTATGGGAAAATTGTTTATCGTGCCTACACCGATAGGCAATATGGAAGATATGACATTGAGGGCGATCAATGTACTGAAGGAATGTGATCTGGTGCTCGCAGAAGATACGCGTACGAGCGGTTTTTTGTTGAAACATTTCGGTATCGAAACCATCATGCAGTCGCATCATAAATTCAATGAACATCAAACGTTGCAACAAATTATCCAACGTTTGCGGGCCGGCGCCAATATTGCTTTGATTTCCGATGCCGGCACTCCGGCTATTTCCGACCCGGGTTTTCTCCTTGTTCGCGAATGCATAAGGGAAGGCATAGAGGTGGAATGTTTACCGGGAGCAACGGCCTTTGTTCCGGCGTTGGTCATGTCGGGTATCCCTTGCGACCGTTTCTGCTTTGAGGGTTTTTTGCCACAAAAGAAAGGGCGACTTACCCGCTTGAAAGCACTTTCGGATGAAACACGAACGATGGTGTTCTACGAATCGCCGTATCGTCTTATAAAAACATTGACGCAATTTGCCGAGTTTTTTGGTGCTGATCGATACGTTTCTGTTTCGCGCGAAATATCCAAAATATATGCCGAAACGGTTCGAGGAACGTTGTCTGCATTGATCGATCATTTTACCGAAAATGAACCGCGAGGGGAATTTGTAATCGTAGTGAGTGGGCAAAGTGACCGTGATTAAACTATTTACAGAGTTATTCGTTTATTAATTAGGAATAAAAAATTGATTTTATGAAAAAAGTAGTGATTTTATTTCTGGGCATGGGAATGATGTTCGCATGTACCAATGTAAAGGAATCGAAAGAATATAAGGAATTGGAAGCTGAAAGAGATTCCTTGTTGCAGCTATCTTCGTCAGCTAATGAGGAAGTAGCAGAAATGATGTCTGTAATCAGCGAGGTAGAAGAAAACTTCAACAAAATCAGAGAAGCCGAAAAATACCTTTTCACCCAGTCATCGGAAAGCGGCGAAATGAGTCAGGATACCAAAACACGTATCAACGAAAATTTCAAGATGATCAACGAAATTCTTCAACGAAACAGAGCACAATTGGCCGACCTGAGGAGTAAATACGACAGCAGCAACAAACAGATTGCCTTGCTGAAGAATACAATTGAACGGTTGAATAGGGAATTGGAAGAAAGTGCCGCTCGTATGAAAGAACTTCAGGGTTTGCTTGCCGAACGCGATTCGACCATCGTAAAATTGTCGAGCGATATTACTGCACTTGCAAGCGAAGCCGAAGCTCAATCGGTAACCATTCAGGAACAGGATAAAGCATTGCACACCGCTTATTATGTTTTTGGAACCGCTAACGAATTAAAGGATCAGAAAATTTTGTCGGGTGGTTTTCTTCGACCCACACGGGTAATGCAGGATACTTTCAATACAGATTATTTCCTGAAAATCGATATCCGAGAAGTAACGGAAATTCCTTTGTATGCAAAGAGAGCCAAATTATGGTCGACTCATCCCGAAGGAACATACGAATTTATAAAGGGACCGGACGAGAATCTCATTTTTCATATTACCGATACGCAGCGTTTTTGGAGTTTGACAAAATATTTGGTTATTGAGGTATATTGATTTTTTGAAGGATTCAATGGCAAAACATGCGGAGTGATCGAAAGTCACTCCGCATTTGAATCGAAGAGGGTTATTTGAAATGGCATATAAAAATCTTTTCATTGATCTTGACGATACGCTTTGGGATATTCATCAAAACGCCCGAGAATGTCTTCAAGAGATTTATCGCGATTATGGATTCGACGAATTTTACAAGACTTTCGAAGATTATTATAATGTATACTTCCCGGGCAACAATTACCTGTGGGGATTGTATCGTGAAGGAAAAATCAATAAAGACGAACTGATTGTAGAGCGGTTTCTTTTGCCGCTTCGCCCGTTTGGAATCGACGATCCTGCGTATGCCAAAAGTGTGAGCGACGATTTTTTGGAACGTACCACGCATAAAACAAAATTGATTGAAGGAACGATCGATTTATTGGAATACCTCAAACCAAAATATCGGATGTATATTCTTTCCAACGGATTTAGTGAAGTACAGCATAAAAAAATAGAAAATTCGGGTCTTCGGCCTTATTTCGACAACGTGATTCTTTCGGAGGATGCCGGCAGAAATAAACCGCATCCCGACTTTTTTACCTATGCTTTGGAAGTTTCCAATTCGCGTCGGGATGAGACGCTTATGATAGGTGATAGCTGGGATGCGGATATTGTTGGCGCATATAACAGCCAAATCGATCAGTTGTGGTTAAATCCAAAAAACGAAAAACCGACGGATTTTGAACCGACTTTTACCGTGCAAAAACTCGAGGAGATAAAAGGAATTTTGTAAACACTGTCGACGCTCTTTTAAATTCTCCCGATTGCTGCTATTTCATAGTTCTTTGATCCGAATGGCATACCCTCCACCCGGAGCGCAATATTGCGTAAGCCGCGATTTATCGGTGACTTTCATTTTTCTGATTTGGTAGGCTTGCGGATTGGTTTTATAATGCGATGCTTTGGTGTCTGAATAGATCGTAGCCTCATATTTTTTTCCTTTTTCCAGAAAGTCGAACGCTATTTTGGATTCCCGTCCATTATAACCATTTGTGCACCCAACAAACCATTCGTTTTTCCCTTTGGCTTTGCGGGCATAGGTGATGTATTCTCCCGGTTCGGCTTCCAATACTTTTGTTTCATCCCAGTCGATGGCGACATCTATGATGAACTGAAAAGCATCGGGGAAACGATTGTAATTTTCCGGCAGATCGGCAGCCATCTGCAATGGACTATACATGGTGACATACAAAGCCAGCTGATTGGCCAAGGTTGCGTTGACGTGCGATTTGTTATCGGGATTGATCTTTTCGATATCCATCTCAACGATCCCCGGCGTGTAATCCATCGGTCCACCGATTAAACGCGTAAAGGGTAAAATGGTGGTGTGGTTGGGTTTGCTTCCGCCGAAAGCCTGGTATTCCGTACCGCGAGCCGACTCGTTTCCGATAAGGTTGGGATAGGTGCGGCACAATCCCGTTGGGCGCACAGCTTCATGGGCATTGACCATGATGTGGTGTTCGGCCGCTTGTTTTACGGCATAAAGGTAATGGTTTACCAGCCATTGTCCGTAATGGTGTTCGCCACGGGGGAGAATATTGCCTACATAACCGCTTTTCACTGCAGTATATCCATAGTGATTCATTAGGTCGTATGCCTTTTCCATGTGACGTTCGTAATTGCGAACAGAGCTTGAAGTTTCGTGATGCATCATTAATTTCACGCCCTTGCTGTGGGCATAGTCGTTTAGCATGTCGATGTCGAAGTCGGGATAGGGGGTGAGAAAATCGAATACATAATCTTTTGAGTTTCCGAACCAGTCTTCCCAACCGATATTCCATCCTTCCACCAGTACCTGGTCAAAACCGTGTTCGGCAGCAAAATCGATGTGTTTTTTCACATTTTCGTTATTTGCACCGTGTCTACCGTTGGGTTTCACTTTGGTATAATCGGTAATGCCGAGTTTTATGCCCGGAAGATCACAGTATGCCCACGTGCTTTTTCCCGTGATCATTTCCCACCATACGCCAATGTATTTCACGGGCTTAATCCATGAGGTATCTTCCAATTTGCAGGGTTCGTTGAGATTCAACGTAATGCGCGAAAGCAGTATATCTCGTGCATCGTCGCTCACGATAATTGTTCGCCACGGCGAAACACAAGGGGCTTGCAAATAGCCTTTCCTGCCTTGGGCATCGGGAGTGAGATGCGATTCAAAAACAAATGTCGTATCGTTTAAATTAAGGTGCATGCAGGAATATTCAACCAGAGCGGCTTCATGCAAATTGATGTATAGTCCGTCATCGGTTTTCATCATCAACGCTGTTTGTACGCCCGTATCTGAAAAAGGAGTCTGTGATACATTGGGCGTGATGGCCTGTTTCATCAATCCTCGGATTTCCGACAACTTGGACGTGGTATAGTCATATTCCTGAGTATCGTAATCCCCCGGAATCCAGAATGCGGTGTGATCTCCCGTCATGGCAAACTGTGTGTGTTCTTCTTCAACGACAAAATGGATGAGATTGTCCTGTTCGGGAAATTCATATCTGAAACCCAATCCGTCGTCAAAAAGACGGAAACGGATGACCATTTTACGTTCGGTGTCTTTTTGCAAGAGGGTCACTGCCAGTTCGTTGTAATGGTTTCGGATTTCTTTTTCTTCACCCCAGACGGGTTGCCATGTTTCATCGAATGTCGATGTTTCGGTGTTTGTGACCGAAAAATTGTGAATCAGATCGGTGTCGTTGAAGAGTTCCAATCCCATTTTGCTCGGTTTGATTACTTGTTTCCCTTTGTAAACCAGTTGGTAAGTGGGAATACCGTTATCGAGGGAAAAGGTCGCTTGTAACTGCCTGTTCGGGGATTGCAGGGTTTGTGCGTTGAGTCCGAAAACGGCTAACAATAGAAGAATAAATAGATGTTCGATTTTTTTCATTGCTTTATATGTATTTGATAAATTGAATTAACGGGGTTGAAATGTAGTATACATTTTGAAATGGTTTGCGGGTACATCGATGGTCATTGTGGTTGAAGTCACCTCAAGTGTTTCGGAAGAATCCATATAATTGTACCACATGCCGGTTTTTGGGAACGAGGTGGTGGCCGAAATAGCCGTATTGGTGAAATTGCCGATGACGATCATATGTTTTGTTCCGTTGGCATCGGATAAAGTGAGAAAACGGCCATTTTCCCAATCCGAATCGGATACTTTCCATTGCAAGGTCGCGGTTGAGGAAAACATTTCCGGTTCGTCCATGCGCAAAGCAATGAGTTTTGCATAGGTATCATGCAGTTGTTTTCGTTGAGAAACGTCGAGGTAGTCCCATTTGATCGGTTTTCTGCCGGTACGCCCGTTTTCTTCAATGGAGATATCATATCCCATTTCTTCGAATTGCCATATCATCTTGGGACCGGGGACTGTAAAGAAGAATGCGGCATTGACCGATAATTGCGACATGCGGGCGGTGAGGTCGGTTTTCAGTATTTCGGTACCCCATTGGATTTGCTTATACGCCGCGCGTTCTTCGTCGTGGCTTTCCATATAGCTTACCAGGCTGTTTGCAGGACGGGAAGCCGTGCCGTAATAGGTGCCCGAAAAATCGGAATTTTCAGGGTATCCCATTGCCGATTGGCAATAATTCCAGTTCATATTTCGCCATACCATCATACCCTCGTTGCTTAGCTCGATTTCTTCTTCGTCTTCGCAAAAATGTTCCAGAATAACAAAGGCGTCGGGTTTCACGGCTTTGATGGCAGCATGGTAATCTTTCAGGATAGCTATGCGCGAAGCGTCGTAATCGGCGGCAGTGGCTTCTGTACTCGATTTCTGCGTAAATCCCTTTGACAAGTCGAAACGAAACCCATCGAATTTGTATTCGTTGAGCAAAAACTGCAAGTTGCGTTTCACAAATTTCCACCGGTGGCGATTCGTGGTTAAAATCATTGAAAACGCTGTAGGGATGGGGTGCCGTGACGTTGAAATACGGATTGTTGGCAGCAGGTCGGTTGTTGGCCGAATCCCACCACATTTTTGCGAAGGAATTGTTTCCCGTAGCGTGATTATACACTACATCGAGGATAACAGCCATGCCGCGTTTGTGGCACTCGTCGATAAATTGTTTATACATATGGTCGGTTCCGTAAGCCTTGTCCATAGCGAAGTAAAAGCAAGGGTTGTATCCCCAGCTGTCGTTTCCGTCGAATTCTTGTACCGGCATCAGTTCGATGGCGTTTACGCCCAGCGATTGCAGAGAATCGAGCTTTTGCAAAGCTCCGTTAATGTCGCTTGAAGTAGTGAAATCGCGCAATAGCATTTCGTAAATCACCAGATTATCTCTCTTGGGTTGTTGAAAATCGTCAATTTCCCAGTTATAAGCATCTTCTTGAATTTTGAAAACGGAAACAATACCGATTGCCCCTTTTTCCGGATAGGTTTTGTTTTCGGGATAAGTGGAAGCAGGAATGTAGGGGTCGTTGTCCGGATCGAGAACCTTTCTTGCATAGGCATCTGCCAAACGTATTCTTTCCCCATTTTTTGTGCCGACATAGTATTGGAAGGCATATTCTTTCGTTGCGTCCAAGTTGTTTAAAGTAATCCACCAACATCCTTTTTCTTCGTCCCGGAACATCTGCGATTTATCGTCATTGCTCAGTGTCCAGTTGTTGAAATCTCCGATCGCATGCGCAAAATCTTTGTGATTGCCCTCTTTGTCCTTGTCGTAAAGCACGAGCGTGATGGTGGAATTATCGATAATGTTGATGCCCTCCATAACGTTATCCGGCAGTGGGGCATATTTTATGTCTGCGGGTTCGAAAGGATGGTATTGGGTGTCGGTGACGGTAATAAAGAAATCGTTCTCGAGACCTTTTTTTGTGCCGTCGGCACTGCGGATGACGATACCGATTTTGGTTACCGGTGTTTCGCCCGACCCAAACCACTGCCGTATGGATGGTGAAAGCGTGATGCTCCAAACGTTGGGTTCAACAACGGCCATTTTGCATTTCTCCAGGTTTTGCTCCCATGCAGCAGGTACATACAGCCATTGTCCTTCTGAAACAACCCCTGTATGGATATATACATCGCCATTATAACCATAAAGCGCAGATGTTTTGGGTGCTTTGAAGATAATAGTCAAGGAATTATCCGCATCGGGTTCCGTTGGAGTAATGTTGAAGCCTTCTTTTATTTCTGTAACAGGGGGTTCTGTTGGCGGAGTATCGTCTTTACTGCATGAGAAAACGATCAACGCAATGAGCCACAATATTTTATATAAGTCTTTCATCTATTTGTTTTAAACACATCCGACTACAGTTCAATTATGTATATCTGCTTTGGTGTTAGTTCGAGTGTGGTATTCAATTTGAGTTGTCGTTCGGTTAAAATGTCGAATCCCACTGATTTTCCTTTAAGCGATTCGGCATACCGATTCAATTCGATGGTTACATTCTTTGAAGTTCCGTTCATAAAAACCATTACGCTTTTTTCTCCCAGATAGCGTTCATAGGCATACACGCCTTTTTGAAGTGCGTAGTGTTTCATTTTTCCATTAGCTATTATATCATTCCCTTGTCGCCATTTAAGCAGTTTTTGCACAAAGCCGAATGCTTCGTTTTGTAAACTATCGCGCCCATCGGCAGTAAACCAGTTTACCTTGTCGTCTGGCCATCCGCCGGGAACATCCTTGCGGATATCGCCGTCGCTTTTTCGTTTATTTCCGTACATCAAAAGCTCCGTACCGTAATACAGTTGCGGAATTCCGGGTATGGTCAGCAAAAATGTAATGCCTTGCTTAAATGCAGAAAGATCGGAGGGATATTCCGGTAAAAAGCGATCGGTATCGTGATTGTCGAGAAAACGGAGTACGTGATAAATATCGGCATAGACAAAATCGTAGGTCATATGTTCGTAAATGTCGTGCAGTCCGGCGTTCCATTCGGTGGTTTCTTCAAAGAAGGCGGTGTGGGCCAGTCCCATGAAGCGAAAATCCATAACGGTTTTTAATTGCGTGTTATGCGGATTGATTTTGCTGTCTTTTTGCCAAAAAGAGGTTCCTATGGGATTGTTGAGCCATGCTTCACCAACAATGTTAAAACGGGGGTATTCTTTATAAACTACATTGCACCAATTGACCATCATATCATAATCGGCATAAGGGTAAGTGTCTTGACGGATACCGTCGATGCCTGCATATTCGATCCACCAGATACTGTTTTGAATAAGATATTTGGCTACATGGCGGTTGCGTTGGTTGAGGTCGGGCATTGAAGGGACAAACCACCCGTCGGTCATGCGTTTTTTATCGTATTCCGATGCATAGTTGTCGAAATACACTTCTTTCATGTGTGATGTTTGAACGTAATGGTCGAGGTCGTTAAACCAATCTTTCGATGGCACATCATTCATCCACGGATGATCGCTTCCGCAATGATTAAAGATCATATCCATTACGACTTTCATACCTTTGTCATGAGCATCGGCAATGAGTTTTACATACTCCTCGTTGGTACCTAAGCGCGGGTCGATCCGATAATAATCGGTGGTTGCATAGCCATGATATGAGCCGCCTTTCATATCGTTTTCCAATACGGGATTGAGCCAGATGGCAGTGACACCCAGCTCGGAAAGATAATCCAGATGATCGGAAATCCCTTTTAAATCTCCGCCATGACGGGCATTGGGATCGTTTCTATCGACTTTATACGGCATTCGCATCGGGATTTGATCGTTTGATGGATCACCATTTGCAAACCGGTCGGGCATGATGAGATAAAGCACATCCGAAGAATCGAATCCTTTGATATTCCTGCGCGAAGGATCGCGTTGCTTGAGTTCGTAGGGAATGGTTATTTTCTTTTTACCGTTCGAGAAAACGATGTCGAAAGTTTCGGGTTTACTGTTCGAAATATCAAGATACAATAGCAAATAATTGGGGCTTTCGAGTGTTACGACTTCTTTCAAATAGATTTCTTTTGAAGTAAGAGTCGGTTTGTAATCCGCAATATCTTTGCCGTATACCATGAGTTGTAATTCGGGTTCTTCCATGCCGCTCCACCAAAAAGCCGGCTCAATGTTTATCTGTTGGGCACTGAGTTCAATGGATAAGAAAAGTAAGAGATAAAAAAATATTTTTTTCATGCTGAAAAAGCTAAAAAAGTCTGAAGCTGCCATTTGCAACAGCTCCAGACCTTTATGCATATTAATCTAATTTTTTAGTTGATTGACCCTTTATTGTCATCGAAATGAAGTGTAATAATCTGACCTTCGGTACCTGGAACAGCGGGCTGATCTCCGCCATCGTTTCGATAAATGATGTCGGTACCGTACACATTGAATTCGGCATTCCACCAATCAGGAATCCATGAATGAGAAACGTACATGCGAATATTGCCATCCGCTTTCAATGGAGGCGATACGAGAGTTTTTGTTGCATTATTCACAGTGAACTTATTAGCTGCAACGTCTTTATCCCAGCCTCCAAAAGCATCGCCTATTCCATAAACAGAAGCTTCTACGACAGAAAGTTTTTTGGCGCCGTTTCTCAAATCGAGAACTACGGTGTACATCCCCGATTCTGCAACGGACATATTGCCTTCACTGTTCGATACGGTTACGCCATTCGCATCAAATTCCGTTATTTCACCAAAGCCCAAGTTGGGATCGCTCCAATTGGCATTGGAGACTTTGAATCCTTTTCCACCTTCGAGGTAAAGAATTTTCCAGTAGATTCCCTCATTATTGCCTCCACCGGCAAGTTTATGCATTTCTGCAGCGGCATGCGTTCCAGGGTCGTCCCATCCATAAGCAGTAGCATCACCAACCAAATAAACATTTTCAGGATAAGTTGGAGGGATAACAGGGCCACCAATCAATGCATAGGTTGCATTGAATGTTCTTGATCTTAAATCATACTGTATAGTAAATTCGAATTGTCCACCAAATGAAGTCGAGAAATTTGCGCCGCCGGGTTTAATTTGAGATAGAGAGTTTTCAATCAAAGGGGCTGCAGAAGTTCCTATGTTGCCCAAGTCAGTAAAAAGACGAGCTGTAGTGCCATCCGATACATTTACAGAGTTGCCCCAATCACCGCCATATCTAAATTTATATTCGCCGGCAGTCAGATTAACAGTTCCTTTCCAAGTTACGGTAAGTTTTCCATCGAAAGTCGGCGCATCAAAAGGTGTTTCAGCATCCCAACCTTGAGCAGTTGCTGCTCCGATAATCCCATAATTGACAGGAAGTATATTAATCTCTTTCAGGCTGGTATTTACGACAATAAAATAAAATCCGTCTTGATCGACTTTAAGGGGAGTGGCATCCTGTACGAGAGAATATACGGCAATATTATTTGTTTTTTCCACCTCGTCACCTTTACCATATTTGACAACTTGATTGAGATCGGTTGCGATGGAAATGGTGAAATCACCATCGGCGTTGAGCCAAGTGTATATACCCACTAATTCGGATAAACCATCGGCATTTCCATCTAATGGAAAAACTTTAAGAGCCGATGCCGGAGCTTCACCACTGTACATGGTTGCCGAACCCGTAATATATGTACCGGGTTGGACATCCGTGACTATGGTCCAGTTTTCATTATCGCTACAATTCGCAAGGAATGGGAGCAATAAGAATAAAAGATATTTATATATATGTCTCATAATTGTTTGATTTAAACGTTTTAATTAGAATATCCGGGGTTTTGGGTTAAATTTGCATTCAACGACAAAACATCGGCAGGAATTGGGAAAACAGTTTTAGCAGGAGCAGAAGTTGGTCTATCCGATATCGGTTGAGTATATTTTCCGAATCTGATTAAATCCTGACGACGCCAACCTTCCCAAGCAAGTTCGAGCAATCTTTCGTCCAAAATATTGTCGAGTGTGGCTACGCGAGCTGGTGCATTTACTCTTGCTCTTACTTTACCCAAATCATCATCCCCATTCAATCCCATACGAACCAAAGCTTCCGATTTCATCAACAATACGTCGGCGTAACGGAAGAGCACCCAATCGTTATGTGGAAGTTGTCCTGCAGCCTGCGCAGTAGGATCTGTTTCGTATTTTGCCATACGTGCTCCTGCCGTCTTCTCGAAAGTCGTTCCACTAACATCCAATGCAATTGCATCGGGTTTGTATTCCAAGTCCACAGTGCCATCTTTGATATAGTTTCCGTCTGGTCCTTTCACTTTGCCAGTGTAGTATGTTTTTTCCATACGTGGGTCTTCAGTGTCTTTTCTGAAGATAGCTAATGCTTCTTTCGTTGCCGAAGAACCATTCCAACCATCTTGCGAATAAGCTTTGCCGTGTGCGTAGTGACGCGAACGAACCAAATTCATGTTTCGAGCAGTGAAATTTGTTGGATCCATAGGTATCACAAAGATATTTTCTTTGGATGATTCGTTGCTGATGCTGAAATTCGCTGAAAAATCGTTTTCGAGTTCATATCCGAGAGCCGTAATAGAATCGCAATAGGCAACCGTAGCTTCCCATGGGGTTTTCGTTGCCCCCTTAATAGTAAATTCGGCTGTTCCGTTTGGAATTCCGTTATTATCCGTCCAATCGTCATCAGCATAAACCTGTGCATTTAAGGCGAGTTTAGCCATCAGGAAAAATGCGACGGGTCGTGTCATTCGCCCGTAGTATTCTCCGGTTTTCGAACTGTTTGCTGTCGAAAGATATGGAATAGACTCTTGCAATTCTGTGACTACAAAGTTAAATACTTCCGAGCGCGTAGATTGCTGAACGTCAGATATCTGAGTCGTAGCAGTTTTCACAATGGGCACGCGTCCAAATAAGTCCATCAGATAATAGTAGTACATGGCGCGCAATGCTCTTATTTCTGCTTTGTAAACTGGAAGATAGGTGTTTTCGGGATCTTGCTCGATAAGACTGTTTAATTTGTCGAGAGACATGTTTATTTTCCCAATTACGCGATATAGATAATTCCAGCTGTTTAAAATAACAGAATTGTCGGATTTCCAATTGTGTTTGAATAAGTCTTGCCATAGGCCTCCATCGAACCAGTCGCCACCACGCGTGGGAAGCATCACTTCATCTGCAGTAAAGGTGTTTAAGTCGTAAATGCCCCTATCCGTTCCGGCTAATCCGTTACCTCCACCGGATCCGCCAATTTCCGTATATAAGTTGGCGACAGTGTTCAGATAGATGAGCGAAGGACTTTTATAAGCCTCGTTTTCAGGTAACTGGTCGATTGGAGTTTCATCCAATGAGCACCCGAAAAGAGCGAGTGAAAATGAAAGTATTAAACTGTATTTTAAAAGATTTCTTTTCATGATTTGGTGAGATTTAGAAATTAATACTTAATCCTAAAGAGTACGTACGTGTCAGCGGATAGAATTGTTTATCGTCAAGTCCAAGTGAGCCGTTGACAGTAGTGCTGTTAATCATCGGCGAAAGGCCGGAATAGTTTGTGAACGTATATAAATTGTTCACAGAAGCAGTAAGGCGAATACTGTTAACCCAGTTTTTTATTTTTTCGACATCAAAATTATATCCCATAGTAACATAAGCGATATGAACATAATCTCCTTTTTCTAACCAATAATCGGTAACAGTGCTGTCAAAAATTTTCTTTTCGGGAGCATCCGGTAATACATTATATGTCGGAAAAGTATTCATATTCATATAAGATAGAGAGGTTCCATTATATATTTTGTGTCCAAAAGCACCATTTAATTGAGTTTGGATATCAAAGGATTTGTATCTAAAATTGATATTAGCGCCCATCAATACTTTCGGCATAGCCTGACCTGCAAAATAGCGATCTCCGCCATCGTTCAAATTAATATTTGGATCATCATCCAAGTTGAGCACATTATAGGTGTAACTTCCCAATCCGTCGTTAATCAATCCATTTGATTTAGGTAAGTAAAACACTCCCAACGGTTGTCCTACAACTTGATAAGTAACATAAGTATTGCCTCCCTGAAATCCCGCACCATTGATACGGGCGAGCTTCATGTATTCTGCAGCATTTAATTCCTGACCCATATATGTTCCGCTGAGTGACAATAACTTATTCTTTTGATAAGCTACGTTGCCAGAGATGGTAAGATCCATATCTTTGCTTCTTATGGGTGAATAACCAACAGTAAATTCTAAACCGCTGTTTTCCATTTCTCCCAGATTGGCTAAAAGCTTAGGATGAACGAATGGGGGAACAGGAACATCATAGTCATACAACAAATCTTCGGTTTTCGAATAGTAGTAGTCTATGTTGGCTGTTAATCGGCGATTCATAAAAGCCATGTCAACTCCGACATCGAACATATTTTTCGTTTCCCATTTCAAATCCGGATTTGCATTTCTGTTGTAGCTATAAGTTACCGTTGGAACTCCGTTAACTGACGTTATTCCTGAAGGGCCCATCAGCAAGAGAGAATTATATGCACTAATAGCATCCTGGTTACCGGTTCTACCATATCCGACTCTTAATTTGAATTCATCGATAGCATCGATATCTTTCATGAAATCTTCTTCACTCATAACCCATGCAAGCGAAGCCGATGGGAAAAATCCCCATTTATTATTTTCTCCCAATTTGGATGATCCGTCAAAACGAATATTAACGGTTGCTATATAACGATCTGCATACATATAATTAACACGTCCCAAGAATGAACTTAAGTTATATCCGTTTTTATAAGATGAAACATCTCCATACTTCACAATTGCGCCAGCTGCCAAATTGTTGTAAAGAAAATAATTGGTGTCGAATCCTCGAGCATTTGCTGAAAATCCTGTGTAATCATATTTCTGACCTTCAACAAGTGCTAATGCATCTATGCGGTGTCGCTCAACAATCTTTTTGTAATTCAGGCTCAAATTTCCCATAAGAATATTGCTTTTGTTGAGTCCTCGATAAGCTTTGCCTCGTCCTTCACGAATACCAGCCTTAATATTGGTAGGAATATAATTCAAATTTTCTTTTGCATTATATGTGTATGAACCAAATGCACTGAATTTTAAATTTTCATTTATATTCCATGTCAAACGACTGTTAGTTGCAAGATATGCGTTATCTTCGCGGTCGTCAATTGTCAGACGGCCTAATGGATTGTCCACTTCATTGGCATTAGGATCTTCGGGCCAACTTCCATCCTCGTTTTGCATTGCAGGAAGAGTAGGATTGAATGAGGCTGCAGAATAGAAAGTCTTTTGATAGTCGTTTACGTATCTACTTTCCTTTTTAGAACCAAATACACCGATATCCAACTTTAATTTGTTGTCGAATAATAATTGACTACCGTCTATTTTAACGGTATAGTTTTGCATCCCGTTGTTCTTGATAATCCCTTTTTGATCGATAATTCCGAGCGATGCTCTGAAGTTAGTCTCTGCCGTACCACCGCCAAAAGAAATTCGATGATTCTGAGTGTAACCTGTTTGGAGCATTTCTTTCATAAAATTAGTACTTGCTCCTCCGTCGAGAGCATTCACATAACCGCCATCAATAACTGCCTGCCTGTAGCCTTCAGCACTCAGCATGTTGATTGTTTTATAAGAGTTTTCTATTCCGAAAGTTCCCTCATAATTGAGAATTTTCGTGCCGGCTTTTCCTTTTTGAGTTGTTACTACAATTACTCCACTTGCACCCCTTGAACCATATTGGGCTGTTTCGGAGGCATCTTTTAGGATAGTGAAACTTTCAATATCCCCTGGAGATAAGGCATTGAGAAGTCCTAAATCGCCAAACATACCATCGATTACAACCAGAGGATCATTACCCCCTGAAAGAGAAGTTGTTCCGCGTACACGAATAGAGCTTCCTGCAGTTGGGTCACCTCCGGTCTTCTGTATGTTGACACCGGCTACTTTGCCTTTTAAGGCATCTAATGGATTGACAACCACACCCGCGTTCATGTCTTTTTGACTCACTTTTTGCACAGCTCCCGAAATGGTGCGTTGACTTCCGGTTGCATATCCCACAACTACCACTTCATCCAACAATTCAACATCTTCTTCCAAAATAATTTGGATCGATGTTCTGTTGTTGATAGGAATAATTTGTGTTTTATAACCGACATATCTGATTTCCAACACGCCGTTGGGGGGAGCTTGAATCGAAAAGTTCCCTTCGAAATCGGTTATCGTGCCTATTGAGGTTCCCTGTAAAAGAATATTGGCCCCAATAATGGGCTCTCCGTTAGTGTCTTTTACAGTACCTCTTACATCAATTGTTTGACTTGTTTGGGCAATAGCCAAAACCGTCATTAGCATACTCATCATTAAGACAAGTGTCGCTTTTCTGTCTTTTTTTGATTTTTGACCCATGTTGTTTAGCATTATAAAGATTAATGTTGAGTCCGCTCTGAAAACCCCGTTTTTTCAAATTACTGAAAAACGCAGTTTCGCCGGAAAAATGTGATTACTTTTATTGACTAAGAATATATTTACAATAATGTACATATTGAAACATAAATTAGCTATATCCTGAGGCAATTTTTGCCCAAAAAGTGCTCTTTGACATATTTGCGTGATATATCTCACTATTCTGACGAAGTTTATCCACAATGAGCGGGAGTAAGCCCATAGTTTATGCTTGGCAAGGCTTCTGTATCGGCTCTTGTCGTTGGAGTAATGGTAACCTAACTGGAAAATACTCGCTTCGACATTGTTCCTGATATTGGTTTCCTCTATCGGGATTTTCTTGAGTTTCTGCCTTAAAGCGGAAACCCGAAGGCTATCCTCATCGAAATACCGATAATCTCCTTTTTCAGTTTTGATCCTCCATTTCTTCTGCGTTTGATCCTTGCGGGGTTTTACTTGTTGTGCCTGTACGGTTACTCCTGTTTTGTTGTCCGTTACGATTAAATTGTTTTCGTCTTGCTCGTCTAAACTGAGCTCGTATCTTGGTGCGGATCCCTGCATGCCGGTAAGCACCAAGTCGATGGGGTGTTCATCCCTTTGGCAATACTCCTGGTTAGAGGTGCTGTGATAAGCCCCATCGGCATATACCTTCTCAATGCTATCGGTTAATATTTCCTGTGTATTATCCACGGCTGGCTTAAGGAAACTGTTGTCCGGGATTGAAACCACATTTACTTCCGTGTCGGTGATCAGGTTTAGTACCGGGGTCTCTTCTTCCTTCGCCTGGTCGCAGGTTTCGGTGACGTTTATCGAATACCCTTTGACCATGTTGCCGTCCTTGTTGCGGTAGTGGCAGTCGGTGTCGTGGGGCGACTGGATGGATTTGGCGCTGACCTTCTCATTTTCAAGAGGGAGGATGGTTTTATCGCTGCTTACCACGTATTGCTGTTCCAAGACAGTCTTAAGTGTCCCGTACATCCCGTAGTCATATCTTTTGAAAAGTTCGATAAAGCGGTACATCAGCTTGCCCAATTCTACAAAGCGGCTGTCGATCTCAGCCTTGGTGCTGCGATATACCACCTTGTTTCCCTTTTCACTCCTGATGCTTTCAATCAGGGAAAACATCTCTTTGGAAAGACTCTTTTTAAAGATATGCTCCTCTCTTTCAGCGATAAAGAGGCGGAGGGTCTCGTGAACCAGCTCGTAACGCGAGTACCAGGCGATGTTGCTGCCGATCAGCTTGCTATCCATGCGTACCTGCTTGCCGCTTACCTCGAACTCCAGTATCTGATCCCTGGTAATTTGGGCCTGGCATTTTTTGAACAAGTCTTCACCGTGCTCCCTGGCATATTCCACCAGCTTGCGGCGGAACAGATAATAAGTGGAGGGTACCGGTTCGGCGTCTTCCAGCGACATCAATCCTAAAGCGCTGCGTACCAAAAGATTGTACTGACAGTTCTCGAACAACTGTTCGTCGCTCCAGCCTTGGCCCTCTTTGAGGATCATCATGCCGACCAAAACGCGTATGGAAGCATTGGGAGCGCCATTACCTTCTGTATAGAGCACACTGAAAATGGACTCATCTACTCGCATTACAACCTGTTTTCTGAACTGGTTATGCCAGGAGTCCTCTTTTAGGAATTTCTTCCTCTTGGAGTCCCTAAAGTACTCCGTTGGCGAAGAAAACAGATCCAATTGAGTATGGATGTCTGATTTTTTAAACATTTCATGCAGTTTTAGACACCGCTAAGATAATGAATAATAATGATATACGCAAATATTTCAAAGAACTTTTTGGGTGAATTTCACCTGCTTTATAAAATTTATTGTACAAAAGAATTATCAACTAAATTGTCCCGCCGACTTTTCGGAGTGGACTCATGTTCCATATTATAACACTATTATAACACTTTGATT
>CZCA01000990.1_pt1 | contig 23631 bp, 23 predicted proteins | sample 591981 | NCBI WGS metagenome assembly CZCA01 (sample SAMEA3556810, study PRJEB10932) | anaerobic digester metagenome
CGAGATCTACACTATCCTCTTCGTCGGCAGCGTCAGATGTGTATAAGAGACAGGTGATGACCTTGACCGCATCGGCGCTCTTCACGGTGGCGAGCGCGTTGCCGGCGTAGATCGGGCGCACGAAGGTGTCCGCGGCCTCGACCGCGACGATGTCGCTGATCTGCGCCACGTCGAGCAGCGCGGCGACGCGCGGCAGCATGTTCTTGCCAGCCGGGGTCGCCGGGGCGAGCACGTGGCTATAGCCGGCGGCCAGGCCCTTCACCAGCTCGGCCACGTTCTCGGCGGTCTGGGCTTCGTAATGAGCAGCGTCGCACACCAGCACCTTGGCCACACCGGCCACCTTGGCGGCGGCTTCGGCCACACCGGCGCAGCCGGCACCGGCCACCAGCATGTGCACATCGCCACCGAGCCTGGCAGCGGCGGCCACGGTGTTCAGCGTCGAGGCCTTCAGCGATTGATTGTCGTGTTCAGCAATAACGAGAATGGCCATGTTCAGATCACCTTCGCAACGTTCTTGAGTTTGTCGACCAGTTGGGCCACGTCGGCCACGCGCTCGCCGGCGCTGCGCTTGGGCGGCTCGGACACTTTCAGGGTCGCCAGGCGCGGGGCCACATCGACGCCCAGATCGGCCGGCTTGACGGTGTCGAGCGGCTTCTTCTTGGCCTTCATGATGTTGGGCAGCGTGGCGTAGCGCGGCTCGTTCAGGCGCAGGTCGGTGGTGATCACCGCCGGCAGGCCCACCGACAGGGTCTCGAGGCCGCCGTCGATCTCGCGCGTGACCTGCGCCTTGCCATCGGCCAGCGCCACCTTCGAGGCGAAGGTCGCCTGCGGCCAGCCGGCCAGCGCGGCCAGCATCTGGCCGGTCTGGTTGGCGTCGTCGTCGATCGCCTGCTTGCCGCAGTGGCCGGTCTGGTTGGCGTCGTCGTCGATCGCCTGCTTGCCGCAGATCACCAGGTTCGGCTGTTCCTTGTCGCACACGGCCTTGAGCAGCTTGGCCACGGCCAGCGGCTGCAGCTCGACGTCGGTCTCGACCAGGATGGCGCGGTCGGCACCGATCGCCAGCGCCGCACGCAGCGTCTCCTGGCAGGCGCCCACGCCGCAACTCACGGCCACGACTTCGGTGATCACGTCGGCTTCCTTCAGCCGCACGGCCTCTTCCACCGCGATCTCGTCGAAGGGGTTCATCGACATCTTGACGTTCGCCAGATCGACGCCGCTGCCATCGGCCTTGACGCGAACCTTGACGTTGTAATCCACAACGCGTTTGACTGGGACCAGAATCTTCATGAGTCATCCTCCTTGTTATTGGCGCCGACTGGCGCCTCTATGGCGTGTTGTTTCGCCATGCATGCGATGCCCACGGAGTCGAGTTGCTCGATCCCGTGCCCCGCGTTCGTCGTNNCTGCAAACCTGCCGGCACCGGCTGCATCGGACCCCGCAGCCGCCCCCTTCCCAAGCTGTGCGGCTTGCAATCGGAAGGGGTTGAGCGAGCTGCCGGCTGTCCCTGTCTTCAGAAGGTCGCGCCGACGGCGAGGGCGAAGAAATCCCGGTCCTTCGCGAAGTTGTATCGACCGCCCCAGATCGGCGTCCAGGAGGCCTCGACGAAGAACCGTTTCTTCACGTCCGCCTGCAACGCAACGATCGCCAGACGCCGTCCCTCGATGAAGAGCGAGTCGTAGGACCAGCCCTTCACGTCATGGCCAAAGGTGATGGACGGCTTGAGATCCACGCCATCGAAGACATTGCCATATACGGAAGATGCCCTCAGGCGGTAGCCCCAGGCCAGCGCCGAGGCGTAGCCGTCGTTGCTGCACTGCGCAGCCGACGCTCCAGGCACGCACACGCCATTGACCGGACCTTGCCCGTAGAGATCGGAGCGAACGTAGCGCCGCTCGCTCACGTCCGGCAGGTCGTGGATGTACTTCACGCCGACTTCGCCCGCCAGGGTGAAGTCGCCGCCCAGCACCTTGCCGAACGGCCTGGACGCACCGGCGCTGAATTGGCTCATCTTGAGGCGGTCGTAGCCGTGGTAGACACCGCCCGCCGGCGTCGCCGTCGCATCGGCCCGGAGCAGGCTCGGGGCGGTGTTCGACACGAATGCCGAGAGCAAATCCCCGGTCGCCAACTGGATGGTCTGGTTGGGGCGGTAGGTATATTCGGCGAAGACCCGGGTCTGGTCAGGCAGACGCGTCTTGAAGTTCAGCCCCCAGACCTTCACGTCTTCCGGATACTCAACGAAGTACTGCACATTCTCGCCGTTGGGGTCGCCCGGAATGAACGGGGCGGTCCCTGACGACTTGAGCACGCTGACCGCGAGCCGGCGGCTGTGATAGTTGGCGAAATAGGCGCCGAACTGCCCCAGGTTCTCGGCAAGATAAGTCACGCCGACGCCATATTGGCCGCCGTCCGAAGGATCCCCGTCCGCCCCGCGCTTGACGACCAGCCCAAGGTCCTCGGCTTGTGCATCGCTGACCGTCACAGGCGCGACGAAGACCTGGTTGCAGCCCGCAGTCGCGTAGTCGACGAATGCACCGAAGGTGCCGCAGCCCGCCAGTTCACTGGGGCGGAAGCCGAACTGGTAGAACGCCTCGACATTGGTGTTCTTGTTCAGGCCCAGCCTGGCGAAGACCGCCGGAATCGGAATCCGGGTCTCCTCGGGAACCGCGCCGGCGCGCAGGCGCGCGGGATTGTCGATCGGGTTGATCTGCTCCAGACCGCCCAGAATCGTACCTGGGGAGCCCCAGTCGATGGTCTGATAGCCGATGCGGGTGAGCAGGGATTTGCCGTCCAGGTCGAAGTTGCCGTAGACGTTGGCCCTCAGGTCGGCCCCCGAGAAACGTCCGAGGCGACTGAAGCCCTTGTCGCTGAGGTTCTTGTCGGGCGCGTAGCCGTTGGCCGCATTGCCGTGCGGGACGCTGTCATCTTCAAGGTCGAAGTCGTGCCAGGCCTTGACGCGCACGAACATCCCCAGGTTCCGGTACTTCAGGTCGGCATCGAGCACGGCCTTGAGCACGGTCGAGGTATGGTCGCCACGCCCGTAATTCAGTTCGCCGTCGTCATTGTTGGTGCCGCCCCTCGCCGTACCGTTGACGCCCACTGCTACGCCGTTGCCGTACGGAACCAGCTCGGGATTACGGTCATCCGCGCGGATGATGGTGCCGTAGGTCATCGTCCCCTTGGTGCGGACCGTCACCTCGCCGAACTGGAATTCCTTCGGCTTCGCGACGCCGGGCCCTCCGGCGGTCAGCTCAGCCGCCTGTACCGCGCCCATGAGGCACGTATGTGCAAGCACGGCAGTCCCCAGGATGCGAATCGACGACGCGCGCCACTGGCCGCGAACGCCGCTTGCAGTCGTCGTGCTCGCCCGCGCCGCCCCCTGCGCAACGGCACGGATTGCCTGCGCTGCAGGGTCTCGATCAGCAGGGGTACAGCCATGGCACCTGGCTCGATCGGGGGCCTTGTCGATGAACGTTTCCTTCACGTCTTGCTCCTTTGGTCGATATCGCCTGAATGGGCGGTGTTGTTTTGAGGTTTTCTTGCAATGCGAGCGTCGATTCGACCGCTCGAGCGCCCCCGTGCAGGGGCATGGGAATGGGAATGGGGATGGGTTTTCCGGGATCCGCCGCGCAGGAAAAGACCCCATCCGGCACATGTGCCGGATGGGCAAATCGCCAACAGAGGGAGAGAGGGAGCTCCGCTGGTCGAAACCGGCCTGTTACCTCGCGGACGGGCTCTGTCTCATTCGAACAGCACGTCGCCAAAGCCCCGGATCGCCGCGTCGCCGGCCATCGCCACCTTGCTCCAGGCCTCGGCCTGCGCCAGCAGTTGGTCAGCGTAGAAGCCGGCGGTGGCGATCTTGCTGCGATAGAACCGCTGGTCGCCGGCTTCGCTGTCCAGGTAGCCGGCGGCGGCCAAGGCCGCCCTGCCCATCATCCAGCCGCCGCAGACGAGGACGGCTAGGTTGAGGTACGGCAGGGCCGCGGTCAGCACGGCCGCAACGTCCGACCTGACAGTGCCCAGTACCCACTCCGTGGCGTCGGACCAGGCCTGTTTCGCGCCCAGCAGTTGCGCGCCGATGGCACGCAGTTCGGGCCGGTCGGAAGCCAGCAGCGCGTCGGCCGTGCCCTGCACCTCGGAGAGGACGGCCTGGGCGGTGGCGCCCTGGTCGCGCATCAGCTTGCGGAAGATCAGGTCGTTGGCCTGGATGCCGGTGGTGCCTTCGTAGATCGTCGTGATGCGCGAATCGCGCCAGTGCTGCGCGGCGCCGGTCTCCTCGATGAAGCCCATGCCGCCGTGCACCTGGATGCCGAGCGAAGTCACCTCGACCGCCATCTCCGTGCCGCCACCCTTGACCACGGGAATCAGCAGTTCGGCCAGGAACAGGTCGCGCTTCTTCTGCTCGGGATCGGTGCCGGCGTGCGCACGGTCGAGCAGCCCGGCGGTGAAGTAGGTGACCGCGCGGCAGGCTTCGACGCGCGACTTCATCAGCATCAGCATGCGGCGCACGTCCGGATGCTTGTCGATCGTGACCAGCGCTTCGCCGGTCACGGCGTCCCGCCCCTGCTTGCGTTCGCGGGCATAGCCGAGCGCCTGCTGGTAGGCGCGCTCGCCGAGGGCGACCCCCTGCAGACCGACGCCCATGCGCGCCTCGTTCATCATGATGAACATGTACTCGAGGCCGCGATTCGCCTCACCCAGCAGATAGCCGACGGCGCCGCCTTTGTCACCGAAGGCCATGACGCAGGTCGGGCTGGCGTGGATGCCGAGCTTGTGCTCGATCGACACGCAGTAGGCATCGTTGCGCTCGCCGAGCGAACCGTCGGCATTGACCAGGAACTTCGGCACCAGGAAGAGCGAGATGCCCTTCACGCCCGCCGGGGCGTCCGGCAGGCGGGCGAGAACGAGATGGACGATGTTGTCCGTCATGTCGTGGTCGCCATAGGTGATGAAGATCTTCTGGCCGAAGACGCGGTAGCTGCCGTCAGCCTGCGGCTCGGCGCGGCTGCGGATCAGGGCCAGATCGGAACCCGCATTCGGCTCCGTCAGGTTCATCGTGCCGGTCCATTCTCCGGAGATCATCTTCTCCAGGTAGATGGCCTTGAGTTCGTCGCTGGCGCAGGTCAGCAGCGCAGCCACGGCGCCACCGGTCAGCAGCGGACCGAGCGAGAAGGACAGGTTGGCGGACGAGGCCATCTCCTTGACCGCGATGCCGATGGCTTCCGGCAGGCCCTGCCCGCCGTACGCCGTCGGCGAGGCCAGGCCGTTCCAGCCGGCGTCGCAGAAGGCCTTGTAGGCTTCCTTCCATCCGTCGGCGGTGACGACGCCGTCAGGCCCGAGCTTGCAGCCCTGCGTGTCGCCGATCCAGTTGAGCGGGGCCAGCACGCCGCTGGCGAACTTGGCCGCCTCCTCGAGGATGGCGTCCGCCATGTCGGGCGTGGCTTCTTCGTAGCCGGGAAGCGCGGCGATGGCGTCGAGACCGACGATCTCGTCCATCACGAAGCGCATGTCCTTCACGGGGGCGATGTAATCACTCATGGTGTTCTCTCTTTCGATCTGTTCGTTCAGATGCTTTCGAAGATGCCGGCGGCACCCATGCCCGTGCCGATGCACATGCTGACCATCCCGTACTTGCCGCCGGTACGGCGCATGCCGTGCAGCAGCGTCGCCGTGCGGATGGCGCCGGTGGCACCGAGCGGGTGGCCGAGCGCGATCGCGCCGCCCAGCGGGTTGATCTTCGACGGGTCGAGGTCGAGCTCCTTGACTACGGCGAGCGCCTGCGCTGCAAAGGCTTCGTTCAGCTCGATCCAGTCCAGGTCTTCCTTGCGGATGCCGGCTTGCTGCAGCACCTTGGGGATCGCGACGATCGGACCGACGCCCATAATCTCCGGCGCCACCCCGCCGACGGCAAAGCCGGCAAAGCGGGCGAGCGGGGTCAGGTTGTGTTCCTTCAGGACCTTCTCCGAGACCAGCATCACGGCGCCGGCGCCATCGGACATCTGCGAGGCGTTGCCCGCGGTGACCGAGCCCCTGGCGTGGAAGACCGGGCGCAGCCTGGCGAGCTTCTCGACGGAGATGTCCGGGCGTGCGCCCTCGTCGTCGGTCGGCGTGCGGTCGCGCTGGCGGATTTCGCCGCTGGCCAGATCGGGCTTGTAGTCACGCACGGTGAAGGGCGAGGTCTCGGCCTTGAAATGCCCGGCAGCGATCGCGGCGCAGGCCTTGCGGTGGGACGCCTCGGCAAAGGCATCCTGCGCCTCGCGGCCGATGCCCCACTGCTGCGCCACCTTCTCGGCGGTCAGGCCCATGCCGTAGGCAATGCCGATGTTTTCATCGGAGAACCAGGCGGGGTTGGCCGCCACCTTGTTGCCCATGATGTTGGACATCGCGGTCATCGACTCCGTACCGGCGGCGATCATCACGTCGGCCAGGCCGAGACGGATCTGATTGGCGGCGTCGGCGACGGCCTGCAGTCCGGAGGAGCAGAAGCGGTTGATGGTGATGCCCGGGACGGTATTCGGCAGACCGGCGAGCAGCGCACCGATGCGGGCCACGTTCATGCCCTGCTCGGCTTCGGGGATGGCGCAGCCGACGATGACGTCGCCGATGCGGGTCGGGTCGACGCCGGGCGCCTGCGCGACCACGGCGCGGATGGCGTGGGCCAGCATGTCGTCCGGCCGCGCATTCCTGAACATGCCGTTGCGCTTGCCCACCGGCAGGCGGGTTGCGGCGACGATGTAGGCTTCCTGAATCTGTTTGCTCATTATGGTGTTCTCCTGGGCCGGATCAGTTGCGGAGCGGCTTGCCGGTCTCGAGCATGTGCTGGATCCGGGCCTGGGTTTGGGGGTTCTTCAGCAGCTCGACGAACAGGCGGCGCTCGACCGTGAGCAGCCAGGCCTCATCGACCAGACTGCCGCTATCGACTTCACCACCGCACAGCGCAACCGCCGCGGCACGGGCGACCTGGTAGTCGTACGCGGAGATCATGCCGCCGTCACGCATGTTGACCAGCGTCATCTCCAGGGTCGCGATGCCGCCGCGCCCGGCCACCGGCACGGCACGCGCCGTGGCGGGGGGCGCATAGCCGGATTCGGCCAGCGCACGGGCTTCGCGGATCGCCACGTAGAGCAGCTCGTCGGGATGGAACAGCACGGTATCGGTCGCGCGGGCGAAGCCGTAGCCCACCGCCTCCGCGGCGCTCTTCGAGACCTTGGCCGTGGCGATGTTCATGAACACCGGTTGCAGGAAGGCCATCAGCTCGGCCGGGGTCGCGGTCCGCCCCGCCCATTCCGCCGCCTGCAGCGCGAACTCCTTGCAGCCGCCGCCGGCCGGGATCAGGCCGACGCCCGCTTCGACCAGGCCCATGTAGCTCTCCAGCGCCACCACGCGGCGCGTTGCCTGCATGGCGAACTCGCAGCCGCCGCCCAGCGCCATGCCCTGCACCGCCGCCACCACCGGCACCGCCGCATACTTCAGCGCCTGACCGGCCTGCTGGAAGGCGGCGACATAGCGGTCGAGCTGCGCAAAATCGCCGGCCACGCACCCCTCGGCCACCTGGGCCAGGTTGGCGCCGACGGCGAACGGCGGCTGGTGCCAGATGACCAGGCCGGACAGGCTCTGCTCGGCCTGGCGCACCGCTGCCACCACCCCATCGACCACTTCGCTGCCGATGGCGTGCATCTTGGACTTGAAGGAGAGGATGCCGATGCCGGCGTCGACCGCCGGCAAACGCCACAGACGGACACCGTCGTTCTCGAACAGGGTCTCGCCGGACTGCTCGGGCGCCAACGAACCGTCGCCGAGGACGGCTTCCTGGAAGAGCTGGCGCTGGTACACCGGCAGCGCGGAACGCGGCACATAGGCCTTACGGCGCGGCGACCACGAGCCCTGCGGCGTGTGCACACCCTCACGATCTTCCAGCACCCAGGCGGGCAGCGGCGTATCGCTCATCGTCTCGCCGGCGGCGATGTCGGCGGCGATCGCCCGGGCGATGTCCGCCCAGCCGGCGGATTGCCAGATCTCGAACGGCCCCTGCGTCCAACCAAAACCCCAGCGCATCGCGAGATCCAGATCGCGGGCATTGTCGGCGATGGATTCGAGCTGCACGGCGGCATAGTGGAAAACGTCGCGGAAGATCGCCCACAGGAACTTCGCCTGCGGGTCCTTCGAGGCACGCAGTGCGGCGAAGCGGCTGGCCGGGTGCTGGCCGGGTTCCTGTCCTTGAGGATGCCCGCCACCTCGGCGCTGAGTTCGCCGCTCGAGGGGCGGAAATCCTGCAGGCCAAGGTCCAGCACGTGGACTTCCTTGCCGACCTTGCGGTAGATGCCGCCCTTGGTCTTCTGACCCAGAGCCCCCTGCGCGATAAGCTGTTCCAGCCAGGCCGGCACCTTGAAATGCGCATGCCATGGATCGTCGGGCAGCGTGCCGTGCATGTTGCGCACGACGTGGGCCAGCGTATCCAGGCCGACGACGTCCGCGGTGCGGTAGGTGGCGCTCTTCGGGCGGCCGATCTTCGGCCCGGTCAGGGCGTCGACCACATCGAAACCAAGCTCGAAGCGCTGGGTGTGATGCATCACCGCCAGGATCGAGAGCACGCCGATACGGTTGGCGACGAAGTTGGGCGTGTCGAGGGCGCGGATCACACCCTTGCCGAGGCGCGAGGTCAGCCAGGTCTCGAGCGCATCGAGCGTGCCCGCATCGGTCGTGCGGGTGGCGATGATCTCGACCAGGCGCATGTAGCGCGGCGGGTTGAAGAAGTGGATGCCGCAGAAGCGCGGACGAACATCGGCCGGCAGCGCCTGCGACAGCGCGTCGATCGACAGTCCGGAGGTGTTGGAGGCGATGATGGCATTGGCCGAAATGTGCGGCACGATCTTGCCGTACAGGTCGTTCTTCCAGTCCATGCGCTCGGCGATCGCCTCGATGATCAGCTCGCAGCCGGCCAACTCGGCCAGATGCTCATCGTAGTTGGCGGCCGAGATCAGCTTCAGCGCCGCCTTGTTCGCCAGCGGCGCCGGTTCGAGCTTCTTCAGCCCGTCGATGGCCTTCCTGACGATGCCGTTCTTGTCGCCTTCCTTCGCGGGCAGGTCGAAGAGGACGACCGGCACGCCGGCATTGGCGAGATGCGCCGCGATCTGCGCACCCATGACCCCGGCGCCGAGTACGGCGGCTTTCTTGATATGCAGTCTGTTCACGCGATTGACTCCTGGTTTGCGATGGCCGTCAGGCCAGATGTTCGCGAATGGCTTTCTTGTTGATCTTGCCGACGCTGGTGCGCGCCAGCTCCTCGACGAATCGGATCTCGTCGGGCACCGCGTAGCGCGAGATGTGGCCCGCCTCGGCCGATTTCGCGACGGTGGCCTTGATCTCGTCGGCCGTGGCCGTCTGCCCCGGCTTGAGGACGACCATCGCCAGCGGACGCTCGCCCCACTTGTCGTCCTTCACCCCGATGACCGCGACCTCGCTGACCGCCGGGTGCTGGGAGATGATGTTTTCGAGCTCGAGCGAGGACACCCACTCGCCGCCGGTCTTGATCACGTCCTTCAGACGGTCGGTCACCTGCAGGCAGCCGGCCGGGTCGATGGTCCCGATGTCGCCGGTATGGAGGTAGCCGCCGGCCCACAGCTCGTCCGATGCGGACGGGTTGTGCAGGTAGCCCATGGTCAGCCACGGCGCGCGGACGACGATCTCGCCGGTGCTCTTGCCGTCACGGGGGGCGTCGAGGAGGTCGCCGTCGACGGTGTGGAGATCGACCAGCGGCACCGGATAGCCGGTGCGGATGCGCTGGTCGGCCTGGCCGTCCAGATCCTCGGCCGGGAGGTCGCCGGGCACTCGGGCGATGGTCAGGATCGGGCAGGTTTCCGACATGCCGTAACCGGCGAAGACGTCGATACCGCGCTCCAGCGCCGCGGCGGCGAGCCCTTTGGGCAGCGCCGAACCGCCGATGATGACCTTCCAGCCCTTGAGATCGACCGCCTTCGCCTCGGCGTTGGTCAGCAGCATCTGCAGGATGGTCGGCACGCAGTGCGAGAAGGTGACCTTCTCGTCCTGGATGTAGCGGGCCAGGGTCTCGGGCGCATAGCGGCCGGGATAGACCTGCTTGAGGCCGAGCAGCGTCGCGATGTAGGGCACGCCCCACGCGTGGACGTGGAACATCGGGGTGATCGGCATGTACACGTCGCCGCGGTGCAGGCGGCCGTGGTCCTCTGCGGTACCCAGATGGGTGGCGACCGCCAGCGTGTGCAGCACCAGTTGGCGGTGGCTGAAATAGACGCCCTTCGGCAGCCCGGTCGTACCGGTCGTGTAGAAGGTCGTCGCCCGCGTGTTCTCGTCGAAGTCGGGGAAGTCGTACTCGCTCGACGCCTTCGCCAGCAAGGCCTCGTACTCGCCGACAAAGGGAATCTGCCACATCGCCATGTCGCTGCCGGTATCGGAGATCAGCACGAAGCGCTTCACCGTCTCCAGTTGGCCCTTGATGCCCGCCAGCACCGGGATGAAATCGGCGTTGACCAGGACGATGTCGGCACCGGCGTGATTCAGCGTGTACAGGATCTGCTCGGGCGACAGGCGCACATTCACCGTCTGCAGCACCGCACCCATCATCGGCACGGCGAAGAAGCATTCGAGATAGCGGTGGCTGTCCCAGTCCATCACCGCGACGGTATCGCCCGGGCCGACCCCGGCATCGCGCAGCGAATTGGCCAGGCGACGGATCCGGGCGGCCAGGTCGCGGTAGGTCTGGCGGTGGCTGTCGCGGTAGACGATCTCCTGATCGGCGGCAGTCGCCAGCGGTGTATGCAGGAGTTGCTTGATCAGCAGCGGGTAGGCGTAAGCCGAAGCTGCGGCTTGGATGGATTCGGTGGGCATGAGCGAGGTCTCCGGAAAGTCTTCTCTTTTCTTGCGCGCCGGCTTGGGCCAACCAACACCTTCCGCCATGCGCTCTGCGCCTGAGTCCGGTTTCCCGCATCGACAGAGAACTGCTGGCGCGGCCGGACGATCTGGCAATCCAATCCACTTATGCGCGGATTGCGGGAGCAATTCTAAGAACGAGCGCATCCGATGCCGATTGCGACTTGCGCCGAAACACTTGCATAATCGGCCATTCTCGCGATGCGAAGCACCGCACCATGGCCCCGACCGACATCACTGCCGGCACGATCCCGATGTCCTTCGTGCTGAACCTGTTGAACGGCACGCCGCTCGATCCGGCGGGGCAGGCGGACGCGCTGGCGCGGGCGGGTATCGCTCCGGTCCTCCTTGGCGCGGAAACGGCCAGGGTGACCACCGAGCAGTTCGCCACCCTCTACCGGCAACTGGCCAGCCAACTGGATGACGAACTGCCGGGGATGTTTTCGCGGCCCGTGCGCTCGGGCTCGTTGAAGTTTCTCTGCCTCAGCCTGCTCGACTCGGCGACGCTGCAGACCGCCCTGTTCCGACTCAGCCGCTTCTTCCACCTGCTGCTGGATGACTTCCGCATCGAACTTGCTCGCGAAGGCAGCCTCATCCGGATGGCCCTGATTCCGCGGACGCCGCAGGCCGCGGCGAATACCTTCGGACAGGAGATCTTGCTCAAGCTGATCCACGGCGTGGCGTCCTGGCTCACCGGGCACCGCATGACCCTGGCGCGTGTCGATTGCAGTTATCGGCGCCCGAGCCACGCGTCGGAATACGGTTTTCTCTACCCCGGCCCGGTGTTTTTCGAGCAGGCGGTTTCAGCCCTCTACTTCGAGGCCGCCCAGTTGGCCACGCCGATCCGCCAGGACCGGCGCTCGCTCGCCCGGTTCCTGGCCCGGGCCCCCGGCGACTGGCTGTTCGTCGCCTTCGAGCAGCACCCGACCCGGCAGAAGGTCCGCGAGCACTTGCGCCCACGCCTCGGCCTCCCGATTAGCGCCGGTCAGACCGCCAGCGCGCTGCACCTGTCCCTGCGCACGCTGACCCGCCGGCTGGCCGCGGAGGGCACCACCTTCCAGGCGATCAAGGATGAACTCCGCCGGGACGCGACGATTCAGTTGCTGACGAAGACCAATACCCCGATCGCCGTCATTGGCCAGGAAATGGGCTTCGAGGACCCCAACGCCTTTCATCGCGCGTTCCGGAAATGGACCGGCAGCACCCCGGGCGCCTACCGCCCCAAGTGAGGCTCACCAGTAGGTCACCGAGGGCCCGACCCATGCCTTGCAGGTGGCCGGTCGCGTTAGAGCGCGCTATCGTTCGCCCGCAGCACCCGCTGGGCACGGCGTCGATGGAAGCGTTGCGGGTGCTTTCGCGCGGATCGGGAGAGGGGCATTGCACTCAATTGTGATTGCGCGCACGACCCGTGAGCGCGGCGCGCATTACGGGCTGGGCGTGAAGGAGAAGGTCTGAACCAGCACGACTCGCTCCTGTGTGCCGACATCGACCCTCGAGGCCCGCCGACGCTGTGCGTACTGCGCGGGCCGCGCGCGGTCTGAACTCGATGCCGCCACCCTTACGGATTCTTGATTAGCAACGATGTTCAGCCAGGCACCCCAACAGGTCTATACTGTACAAAGATACAGCTTTTCCGCTGAGAGGTGTGCCATGCCGATGAACCGAATCCAGTTTCAACCCGGACTGTCCATGCCCTAGTTTCTCAAGCGCTACGGAACCGAGCCATCCTGCGAGGCGGCTTTGGAGCAGGCACGCTGGCCGGCGGGGTTTCGGTGTCCGCGCTGTGGGGGCGTTACTTACAGCCGGGTACGCGGGCGAACCCACGCGCTGTTCGAGTGCCAGGCGTGTCGACATCAAACGTCGCTGATCGCCGGCACCGTGATGCAGGGCACCAGACTGCCACTGACGACTTGGTTCCTCGCGATCTACCTGATCAGCCAGGCCAAGACCGGACTGTCGGCGCTCGCACTCAAGCGCCACCTCGGGGTGAGCTATCCGACCGCTTGGCTCATCCACCACAAGTTGATGCAGGCGATGGCCGACCGTAAGACGCGTTACGTTCTGGATGGCCAGGTTCAGGTCGATGATGCCTATTTGGGCGGCGAGCGCACCGGTGGCAAAGTCGGTCGGGGCTCGGAGAACAAGGTCCCGTTCGTCGCCGCCGCCTCCCTCAGTGACGAGGGCCACCCCCTGCGCGTCAAACTCACTCCTGTCTCGGGTTTCAACCTGGTCGCAATCGGCCAGTGGGCCAAAACACATCTGGCCCCGGGCAGCACTGTGTTCCCCGATGGACTGGCCTGTTTCGGCGCGGTGAGCAGTGCAGGTTGTGCGCATCAGCCGACCGTTGTCGGCAAGCGCAAGCCGAAGGACTTGCCCGAGTTCCAGTGGATCAACACCGTACTCGGTAACCTCAAGACCAGTTTGAGCGGCAGTTACCATGCGTTCGACTTCCGCAAATATGCTACGCGATACTTGGCCGCGTTCACCTATCGATTCAACCGCCGATTCGATCTGCGCACGCTTCACACGCGACTGCTCGTGGCTGCCGCCACCTGTGTGCCGCAGCCTCAGCGGGTGATTCGGGCGGCTGAGCATCATTGCTAATCAGGTACTGATTTGACTACGGTTCACCCAAGTGCTTCCGTGCGTGGATTCTGAGTTGATCGCGTCGATCGGATGGCCGGTTTCTGGGCAGAGCGGCCACCCGAACAGCCGCTCTGCCTGCGAGCTAAACGGCAGGTCGTGGCCGGGTGCGTGAGGTCACGAACGGCAGCTTCGGAGCAGCGAAACTCGTGGAATCCCTGGGTACCTGACCGGCAGCTTTGCGGAAGTCGCAACGACCGCTCGGGGTCGGGTCGAGACACTCGCGGTCAGTTCTGCGGAGCCGCAGCAGCGTCGCTTAGTCGATCGTTGCAGCCGACTTACGAGAAGCGCCGTTCATCCGCGGGGAAACCGGCGATAATCGCGCCCACTTCACTCAGCGCGCCGCCTCAGCCTCCCCCATGGAAATCAAGGTCAACTTCCTCGACAAGCTTCGTCTCGAAGCCAAGTTCGACGACTTCACGGTCATCGCCGATCAGCCCATCCGCTACAAGGGCGACGGCTCGGCGCCCGGTCCGTTCGATTACTTCCTGGCGTCCTCGGCCCTGTGCGCGGCCTACTTCGTGAAGCTGTACTGCGACACGCGCAAAATCCCCACCGACAACATCCGCCTGTCGCAGAACAACATCGTCGATCCGGAGAACCGCTACAAGCAGATCTTCAAGATCCAGATCGAGCTGCCGGCCGACATCTCCGACAAGGACCGCCAGGGCATCCTGCGCTCGGTCGAGCGCTGCACCGTGAAGAAGGTGGTGCAGACCGGGCCGGAGTTCGTGATCGAGGAGGTGGAGAACCTGGACGCCGACGCGCAGGCGCTGCTGACGCTGACTCCGGATCCGGACGCCCACACCTACATCCTCGGCAAGGATCTGCCGCTCGAGCAGACGATCGCCAACATGTCGAAGGTGCTGGCGGACCTGGGCATCAAGATCGAGATCGCGTCGTGGCGCAATCTGGTGCCCAACGTGTGGTCGCTGCACATCCGCGACGCGCATTCGCCGATGTGCTTCACCAACGGCAAGGGCGCGAGCAAGGAGAGCGCGCTGGCCTCCGCCCTGGGCGAATACATCGAGCGGCTCAATTTCAACCACTTCTACAACGACCAGTTCTGGGGCGAGGACATCGCCAACGCGCCCTTCGTGCATTACCCGGACGAGCGCTGGTTCAAGCCCGGCCGCAAGGATGCGCTGCCGGCCGGACTGCTCGACGAGCACTGCCTGCGCATCTACGACCCCGAGGGCGAGCTGCGCGCCTCGCATCTGTACGACACCAACTCCGGCAACACCGCGCGCGGCATCTGCGCCCTGCCCTATGTGCGCCAGTCGGACGGCGCGGTAGTGTATTTCCCGACCAACCTCACCGACAACCTGTTCCTCAGCAACGGCATGAGCGCCGGCAACACGCTGGCCGAGGCGCAGGTGCAGTGCCTGTCGGAGATCTTCGAGCGCGCGGTGAAGCGCGAGATCATCGAGGGCGAGATCGCGCTGCCCGACGTGCCGGCCGAGGTGCTGGCGAAGTATCCCGGCATCGTCGCGGGCATCGAGGAACTGGAACGGCAGGGCTTTCCGGTGCTGGTGAAGGATGCGTCGCTGGGCGGGGTGTATCCGGTGATGTGCGTCGCCCTGATGAACCCGCGCACCGGCGGTGTGTTCGTCTCGTTCGGCGCGCACCCGAGCATGGAGGTGGCGCTCGAGCGCAGCCTGACCGAACTGCTGCAGGGACGCAGCTTCGAGGGCCTGAACGACCTGCCGCCGCCGACCTTCGAGACCGCCGTCGTCACCGACCCGCACAACTACGTCGAGCACTTCATCGATTCCAGCGGCGTGGTGTCGTGGCGCTTCTTCAGCGCGCGCGCGGATCACGACTTCGTCGAGTGGGACTTCTCCGGCCACGGCGAGAACTCCAACGCCGACGAGGCCGCGACCCTGTTCGGCATCCTCGCGGAGATGGGCAAGGAGGTGTACGTGGCGGTGCGCGACCAGCTCGGCGCCATCGCCTGCCGCATCCTGGTGCCGGGGTATTCCGAGGTCTATCCGGTGGACGACCTGATCTGGGACAACACCAACAAGGCGCTGCGCTTCCGCGAGGACATCCTGAACCTGCACCGCCTCGACGACGACGCCCTGGAGGCCTTGCTCGAGCGCCTGGAAGAGAGCGAGCTCGACGACTACACCGACATCATCACGCTGATCGGCATCGAGTTCGACGAGAACACGGTGTGGGGCCAGCTCACGATTCTGGAGCTGAAGCTGCTGATCAACCTCGCGCTGCAGCAGCTCGAGGAGGCGAAGGAGCGCGTCGAGGCCTTCCTGCAGTACAACGAGAACACCGTCGAGCGCGTGCTGTTCTACCAGGCCCTGAACGTGGTGCTGGAAGTGGTGCTGGACGACGAGATGGCGCTGGACGACTACGTCGCCAACTTCCGCCGCATGTTCGGCAACGCGCGCATGGACGCGGTGCTGGGGTCGGTGGACGGCAGCGTGCGCTTCTACGGGCTGACGCCGACGAGCATCAAGCTCGAGGGGCTGGATCGCCACCAGCGGCTGATCGACAGCTACCGCAAGCTGCACGCGGCGCGGGCGAAGGTGGCGGGCTGAGCTGGGCGGTGGGGCGGCGCAGGCGACGCGTATCGAGCACGAATCTCAGGCTCGCCCCTCGTTGATCAGCGACTTGAGATCGGCACCGGGGACGCGCGGCGCGGCGCGCATGAACTGTTGCAACGCGTCCACGGCCGCCGCGGCATCCGCTTGCTTGCTGCCTTCAGCCGGAACCAGGTCGGCAACCGGCTCGCCACGCAGGGTGATCGTGTAGCGATTGCCTGCCTGCACGCCGCGGAGCAGTTCGGGCAGTTTGGTCTTGGCCTCGTATGCGCCGATTTCAAGGTTCATCGCGATCTCCGATTGATATAGACCAGTCCCAGCAGGCATCAAGGACTCCACCCCCGACCGCAGCTGCGGACCTCGCGCCATCCTCGCCTTCCACCGACGCGACCCGCATGCTGTCGCCGCGTCGGCGAGTGACGGATGGCGCGTGCAGCCCGTCGTCTAGAACCCGGCTGCCCTCTGGTGCCTTACCGTCAATATCGTGACCTGGTCGCCATCGAACCGGTAGCGAACCACATAACCAGAATCACCGAACTGTATCGGCCAGTCGCGGAACGCTTCGTCCATGTCCTCGACGACCCGCCCCACCTGGGGGTGCGTCGCCAGGATGTTCACGCCCTCACGAATCGCCCTCACCGCGCGTTGGGCTGCAGCAGGATTCTTGGCGGCCAGAAACCGATGCAAGCGCTGGACGCTGGCGAGCGCCGGTTCCGACCAGATCAGGCGAGGCATCAGAGGTGCGCTCGGGGTGGCTCGACGTCGTTACCGGCCTCCAGTTCGGCCAGCCAGGCATCCGCCTCAGCGCCTGTGAGATGCAGGCCAGTGCTCTGAAAATGCTCCCAGGCGTCGAGCGCTTCCTGGCGAAAGGCCTCGCGCTGCTCCTCACGCGTCACGTATTGCTCGATCGCCTCGCGCATCAACCAGTGCACCGGGCGGCGGCGCCGATCGGCCAGGCTGCGAACGCGCGCCTTCAGGGGTTCATCAAGACGTACCGAAACAGGGGTCGTAGCCATGAGTAATCTCCTGTATTACACCTGACTGCAGTATAGCTTTGGTTTGCGCGCGGGCCTTCCTTGTATGGGACGGATCCTACGGAAAGCGCCCGCCCTCCCCGAAGTACTCCACCAGCCGGTCGAACACCAGGCGGATGCGCGCCGCCACCGGGCCGCGCTGCGGGCGATACACCGACAGGCTCCACGGCTCGGGCGCCAGCTCGGGCAACACTTCAACCAGCCGCCCCGCGCGCAGGTGCGGCGCGGCGAGGTAGGCGGTGAGCTGGCCGAAGCCGACGCCGGCGAGCACCGCCTCGGCCTCGGCGCCGGTGTCGTCGGTGGCGAAGGTGGGCGTACGCGGCAGCCACTGCTGGCCGCCAGCCAGGAACCACGCCCACGGCCGTCCAGTGTTGGGGTCGATGGCGACCGTGGTGGGGCGCTCGGCCAGATCCTGCAGCGAGTCCGGCACACCGCAGCGCGCCACCAGATCAGGCGCGGCGACGATGTGGAAGGACACGCTCGACACCGCACGCGCGACGAAGCGGCTGTCGCGCAGCACGCCGACGCGGATGCCGATGTCGATCTGCTCATCGACCACGTCGGCGAACTGGTCCGAGAAGCGCAGGTCGAGCTGCAGCCCCGGATGCTGCGCGCACAGCTCGGCGAGCACCCGCATCAGCCCGTGGCGGCCGAGCGCCCGCGGCGCGGTGATGCGCACCAGGCCGGCAAGCTCGCTGTCGCGTGCCTGCTCGGCACGCTGAAAGATCGCATCCACTCCCTGCAGGCTCTGCCGCGCGCGCGCTGCAAGCTGTTCGCCCGATTCGGTGATGCGGTTGTGGCGGGTGTTGCGGTGAAAGAGCAGCTCGCCGACGTGGTCCTCCAGGTCTTTCACCGCGCGCGTGACGGCCTGCGGCGACACGCCCAGGCGCGTGGCGGCTTCCTTGAAGTTGCGCGATTCGGCAGCGGTACAGAAGATGCGCAGCATTTCCAGGCGGTTGAGCATGCTCGGCTCCGGGCGTGGCGAAAGAGGTGCAGCCACACAGTATTCCAGCCAAAGGAATACTGAAATCTGAAATTATCCATTTATCGGATTTAGCCGCATACGGATACTTTCAGGGTCGCGGGCCGTGCGCCCGCTTGCTTCCAGGAATCCCGCCATGACCATCAAATCGCGCGCCGCCGTGGCCTTCGGCCCCAACCAGCCCCTGCAGATCGTCGAAGTGGATGTCGAACCGCCGAAAAAGGGCGAGGTGCTGGTGCGCATCGTCGCTACCGGCGTGTGCCACACCGACGCCTTCACGCTGTCGGGCGACGACCCCGAGGGCATCTTCCCGTCCATCCTCGGCCACGAGGGCGGCGGCATCGTCGAGGCGGTGGGCGAAGGCGTGACCTCGCTCGCGGTCGGCGACCATGTGATCCCGCTGTACACCGCCGAATGCCGCGAGTGCAAGTTCTGCAAGTCGGGCAAGACCAACCTGTGCCAGGCGGTGCGCGCCACCCAGGGCAAGGGCCTGATGCCCGACGGCACCACGCGCTTTTCCTACCAGGGCCAGCCGATCTACCACTACATGGGCACCTCGACCTTCTCGGAATACACCGTGGTGCCCGAGATCTCGCTCGCGAAGATCGACAAGGACGCCCCGCTCGACAAGGTCTGCCTGCTCGGCTGCGGCGTCACCACCGGCATCGGCGCGGTGCTCAACACCGCCAAGGTGGAAGAAGGCGCGACCGTCGCCATCTTCGGCCTCGGCGGCATCGGCCTGGCGGCGATCATCGGCGCGAAGATGGCCAAGGCCTCGCGCATCATCGCCATCGACATCAACCCGGCCAAGTTCGACATCGCGAAGAAGCTGGGCGCGACCGACTTCGTCAATCCTAAGGATTACGACAAGCCGATCCAGGACGTGATCGTCGAGCTGACCGACGGCGGCGTCGATTACTCCTTCGAGTGCGTGGGCAACGTCAAGCTGATGCGCGCCGCGCTCGAGTGCTGCCACAAGGGCTGGGGCGAATCGACCATCATCGGCGTGGCCGGCGCGGGGCAGGAGATCAGCACCCGGCCGTTCCAGCTCGTCACCGGCCGCGTCTGGCGCGGCAGCGCCTTCGGCGGCGTCAAGGGCCGCACCGAGCTGCCGAGCTACGTGCAGAAGGCGCAGAAGGGCGAGATCCCGCTCGACGATTTCATCACCCACACCATGCCGCTCGAGGACATCAACAAGGCGTTCGATCTGATGCACGAGGGCAAGAGCATCCGCACGGTGATCCACTTCTGATCCAGCAGCAGTCGAAGCGCGCGGCCTTGCTCCCTGAGAGCCCGGCCGCGCGCCCCTTTCCGACCCTACTTTGCCCGGAGGCATGGCGATGAGCCTGGAAATCCTCAGCACCCAGAAGAGCTTCGGCGGCTGGCACAAGCGCGTCCGCCACCATTCGCAGACGCTCGATTGCGACATGGTCTTCGCCGTCTACCTGCCGCCGCAGGCAGAACAGCCGGGCGCGCGCCTGCCGGTGCTGTACTGGCTGTCGGGGCTGACCTGCACCGACGAGAACTTCATGCAGAAGGCGGGCGCCCAGCGCATGGCGGCCGAGCTCGGGCTGATCATCGTCGCCCCCGACACCAGCCCGCGCGGCGCCGACGTCCCCGGCGACCCGGACGGCGCGTGGGACTTCGGCCACGGCGCCGGCTTCTATGTGAACGCCACCCAGGCACCGTGGTCGCAGCACTACCGCATGCACGACTACGTGGTCGAGGAGTTGCCGGCGCTGATCGAGGCGAACTTCCCCGCCTCCGACCAGCGCGGCATCAGCGGCCACTCAATGGGCGGCCACGGCGCGCTGGTGTGCGCGCTGCGCCACCCGGGGCGCTACCGCTCGGTGTCGGCGTTCGCGCCGATCGTCAATCCGATGAACTGCCCCTGGGGCGAGAAGGCGTTCTCGCGCTACCTCGGCGAGGATCGCACGCAGTGGCGCGAGTGGGATGCGTGCGAACTGATCGCGCAGGCCAGCGAGCGCCTGCCGCTGCTGGTCGATCAGGGCGAAGCCGACGGCTTTCTGACTGAGCAGCTCAAGCCCGAGGCCCTGCAGGCCGCCGCCACCGCCGCCGGCCACCCGCTGACGCTGCGCCTGCAGCCGGGCTACGACCACAGCTACTACTTCATCGCCAGCTTCATCGAGGATCACCTGCGGCATCACGCCCGTGCGCTGGCGGGGTAGGCTCCTGCACCTTGAGAGTCATCAAAACACGCATCGACTGGTGCTATATTTGATGCACACTCACAGGAGCTCTCCATGCGTACCACCCTCGCGCTCGACGACGACTTGCTCGCCAAGGCCCAGGCCCTCACCGGCATGACGGAGAAGACTCAGCTGGTTCGCGAGGCGTTACGCGCGCTGATCCAACGCGAAAGCGCAAAACGCCTCAGCCTGCTCGGCGGCTCCGAGCCGCAGCTCCGGGATGTCCCGCGGCGCCAACCTGCACCTCGCGCATGATCCTGGTCGATACCTCGATCTGGATCGATCACCTGCGCGCCGGCGACGAACACCTCCGCGGGCTGCTCGACCACGGCCGGGTGCTCTCGCACCCGTCGGTCGTGGGAGAACTTGCCCTCGGCAACCTGAACAACCGCAGCGTCATCCTGGATGCGGTGACCCAGCTGCCACAGGCCCAGATCGCGACGGATGATGAGGTTTTGCGCTTCATTGAAGCGCACGCGCTCTTCGGCCTCGGCATCGGCTACGTCGATGCAAGCCTCCTGGCTGCGACCCGACTTACCCCCGGCGCCAAGCTATGGACGCGCGACAAGCGGCTGCTGACTGCAAGCAGCCGCCTTGAGCTGGCCTACTTGCCCGAACACTGATCAAGGGCGTTCGCACACGCACCCTGCTCCGCAAACCAGCTCTTCGTATTGAACGAAGCTTCCCGTTGGTGTCGCACGGCGAGGAACCAGTCATACAAACGGATTGAGGACATCCACGCCGAGCGCCTTGAAGTCGGCGACATTGCGCGTCACCACCGTCAGGCCCTGCGTCCTAGCAGTCGCCGCGACCATCGCATCCTCGTAGAGCGTGTCGGACTGGCGGTGCATCAGCCGCGCCCATTCCCTGAAGGCCGCAGCATCCATCGCCAGCACGTTCCAGGCGCTGGCCACGCGCTCGAGCCAGGCCTCGATTTCCGCGGCCTTCTCCGGGTCCTGTTCGCGCGTGCGCTCGATTCCGGCCTGAATCTCGCCGAGCGTAACCGCCGACAGGAACAGGCTGGCGTCATCCACCGACTGCAGCCACGCGACCACGGCGCCGTGGGGTCGGGGCCTGCGCAGTTCGGAGACGACGTTGGTGTCGAGCAGGTACATGCCGGTCAGCCCAGATCCACCGGCGTGCGGCGCCTGGCCTTGCCGCGGGCGGGAACGAGCTCTTCGGTGCGCGCCTCGTCCGCCAGCAGCAAGGCCTTGAGCGAGGGCTGCGCTGCGGCCTGCAGGCGACGCCACTCCTGCACGGGCACGAGGACCGCCGCCTCGACACCTCGTCGCGTCACCATCTGCGGCCCCTCGGACAGGCAACTGTCGAGGAATTCACTGAAGCGCGCCTTGGCATCCTGTACTGGCCATACGTGCATAATCGATCCTCGCTGACTAGCTACATGACTAGTTTGTGCCGACGAGAATTGGCCGTCAATTCCTTATCGGCCGCCTCCCGGAGCCTCAACCGCCTCGAGCCCGCATCTCAGCGCGGCGCGCCGCCATCCTTCTGGTAATTCGGCGAACGCGGTCCGTACAGGATGCCGTTCGGCCGCCCCGCCGCCAGCAGCCGGTTGCTGGTGATGCCCGCGACGGGATGCGACTTGTTCGTCACGCTCTCGACGATCTGCGCGACCACGGCCTGGACCAGCAGGCCGACCAGCCCGCCGTTCGAGCTGCGGCCTTCGGCGCTGGAAGCGGTGGCTTCGCCTTGCCACAGCAACTGCTCGCTGCGCAGGTCGATGAGCTTCGCCTCGGCGGTGACGCGGCTCTCGCTCGACAGCACGGCATAGCTGGTGCCGTACTGCTTGATGTTGATGTAGAGCGCGGCGTCGGCACCGAAGATCTCGCGCAGCTTCTGCGGCCCGACCTCGTGCATTTCGCCCGGGTTGTAGAGCCCGTTCTGGCGGAAGGTCTCATCCACCAGGCTGACCGGGAGCACGTAGTAGCCCGATTCCGCCAGCGGCAGAGTGACCTGGGACAGCATGCTGTAGGTGGCGGCCACGTCGGGCGAGCTGTTGAGCGGCGGCAGGACCAGGATCGAGCTCGGGCGGCTCTGCTTGAAGGCGCTGTAGTCGTAGGGCGTGGGCGTGGCGCAGCCGGTGGCGAGGAGCGCCGCGGCCGCGGCGACGGCAAGCCCGGCGCGCGTCAGGCGGAGGGAGGGGATTCGGAATCGCATCGTCGTTCGCTTCATTTCGGCCGCTTGAACTTGGCCAGCAGGAAGTCCATGTAGGGCGCGCTCTCCGGATAGAGCGCCTTCTCGGCCTCGAAGTACTTCAGCATCTGGTCGGTCTGTTCGCCCTCGGCGTAGAGCAGGCCGAGGTGGGCGTTGTATCCGGGCGGCACCGGCTTGCCGGCGGCGCGCGCCTTCTCCAGGCCGGCTTCGAGGCTGGCGATCTGCTCCTGCGGCCCGCTCTCCTTGGTGAAGTGGCCGTAGAGCGCGGGCTGGTAATCGCCCCAGTAGTAGAGCGGCCCGGGTCCGGTGGCGCAGCCACCAAGCAGCAGGGCGGCGGCGGCCGTGACACCGGCCGCGCGCGGTCTGAGAACAAAACGCTTCATCGTCGTGGATCCGCCGAAAGGATCAGCGCCCGGGCTGCCAGGCGCCGGACTCGATGCCTTCGATCAGGCGGTTGACCGCCTCGCGCATGGCGAGGTCGAGCACCTTGCCGTTGAGCGTGGAGTCGTAGCTCGCGGTGCCGCCGAAGCCGATCACCTCGCGGTTGTCGAGGCTGTATTCGCCGGCGCCCTGGGTCGAGTAGACGACCTCCGAGGTCTCGACATTGACCACGTTGAGATTGACCTTGGCATAGGCGACCTGCGACTTGCCGCGGCCGAGGATGCCGAACAACTGGCGGTCGCCGGTTTCCTTGCGGCCGAACTCGGTGACATCGCCGGTGATGACGAAGGTGGCGCCCTTGATGTTCTGCGCCGACTTGGCGAGCGCCGCCTCCTGCTTGATCTCGGGCATGTTGTCGCGGTCGAGCACGTTGAACCGGTCTGCTGCAGGTGGGTGATCAGGATGGTCTTGGCCTGGCTGCCGAGGCGATCGACGCCGTCGGTGAAGATGCCGCGCATGAAGCTCGAGCGGTTGTCGAACTTGCCCACCGCGATGAGGCTGCGCGGGCCGTTGTACGGGGTGCCGGCGGAGGCGACCTTGGCGACTTCCAGCGTGCGCGATTGCTCGGTGGCGCAACCGGACATCAGGGCGACGCTGCCGAGCAGCGCGACACCGGCGGCAACTTTGCGAAGGGTGGATTTGCGAGGCATCTTGGCGGACTCCAGGTTATGCCAGAAAGATAGAAG
>CZCA01000046.1_pt3 | contig 23331 bp, 24 predicted proteins | sample 591981 | NCBI WGS metagenome assembly CZCA01 (sample SAMEA3556810, study PRJEB10932) | anaerobic digester metagenome
TGGAAATCCACTTTGGGATCGCCATCGCCGCCACGCGCACCCATTTCTGGGTGTTCACCGCCGTGCTCATGTTGGTTGGCATGCGCCTCGTCTCTGTCGTCCCATCTGAGCTGGTGATGGCGGCGCCCGCTTCTCTCCCGGAGGCGCCCCCTGCCGGCAAGCGCAGCAAGAGTGGCAAGGGGGCGCCTGCCGCACCGATCCGCCGCCCACGTGTGCCGAACGGCGCGGCGCGCCTGCCGCGCACCGTGTTGACCGACGTACTGGTCTTCTTGACGTTTGTCTACATCTATTCGACCAATGCCGGCGGGCTGGCGGATCCGCTGCGGATTCTTGGTGAAAGCATCTTCTTCAATCCCAAGACCGGCGCCAACAGCCCGGCGATCTTCTTCTTGATGGTCTTCACCTGGCTGGTGGCCGCCACGATCGGGCTGGCTGAGGAGTCGCTCGCACAGCGACGCGCACCCGGCGTCGGCTGGTGGCTGACCGGGCTGGGGCTACATGCCGCCGTCGTGTGGGGCGCCTGGCTGATTTACGGCCTGATCCAGGCGGCGCGACTGGCGCCAATTCCGCCGCCAGCGGGCATCGACAACCAGGCATTCCTCAACATGCAACTGGAACGCGTGGGCGGGCACTTTGGCTTCTTCACCTTCATTGTCATCGCCTGGATCGTCGCAGCAGGCACGATCTATGTCTGGCCGGCGCTGCGTGAACGCACCTTGCCTGCGGTCGGGCGCGTCTGGGCAGCCGCCGGAGTGGGCGTCGCAGCCATGGTGTTAGCCACCTTCCTGGTCTACACCATCAACGTCAACCTGGTCAAAGCTGACATTGTCTATAAACAGGGACAGCAATTCGACAGCCAGGGCAACTGGCTCAGCAGCATCGAGTTGTACAAACGGGCGCTGGCAACGCGTAAAACAGAAGATCACTACATGCTTTTCCTGGGGCGCGCGTTGTTGGAACAGGCCAAGCAGGCGCCACCCGCCGGCGCAGTGACGTTGCCCGCAACGCTGACGCTCGACGATGTGCTGGCGCTGACGCCGGATACGGTCGCGCAGTTGGGTCGCACCGACCTCTTATGCGCCGCCGAAACCGTGCTGCTCGAAGCGCAACGCGTCAATCCGCTCAACACAGACCACACCGCCAACCTGGCGCGCCTCTACCGCACCTGGGCCGATTTGGTGGCTGATGACGCCGCCATGCGCGAGAAGATGCTGGCCGCCAGCATCGCCATGTATAACACCGCCGTGACGCTCAGCCCGAACGCGGCGCACCTCTGGAATGAACGCGGCAACGCTTTCCTGGCTGCTGGCCAAAATGATGAGGCGTTGGCATCGTTCGAACACAGCCTCAGTCTGGACAAACTGTTCGATCAGACTTATCTGCTGCTGGCAGACTTCTTCGAGCGCACCGGACAGACCGACCGTCTGCTTGATATCCTCAACCAGGGCATCGAGTTATTCGGTGCCCGCGGCAACGCGGCTGTGACCGGGCAGTTGCTTAGCTATCTGGGTGTGATCGAGGCGCGCCGGGGTAACCTGGACGCCGCCGCCGCCGCCAATCAACGGTTGTTGGAACTGCTGCCCGGCAACCTGCAGGCGCTACGCAACCTTGCCATCATTGCACGTGATCAGGGCAATGTTGAACAAGCAATTGCCTACGCGCACGAAGCCATTGCGGCAGGGCGTGACGTCAGCCCCGAAGAGCTGGCCGGTCTGCATCAACTCGCCGCCGAGCTTTACCAGCAGCAAGGAAACACCGAGGCGCTCCTGCGTGAGTTGGAGGAAGTGCGCCGGCTCTTGCCCAATGATGTGAATACGTTGCGTTCCCTCAGCTCGATTTATGCCACCCAGGGCAATCAAACAAAGGCGTTGGAGATGGCGCAAACGTTGATGGCGCTTGACCCGACGAATTATCAATATATGTTGGACGCCGGCATGGCGCTGCTGAAACTGGCGCGCGGCCCCGAAGCCTTGACTTTGTTCCAACAAGCCAAAGCGTTGGCGCCTGCCGAGCAGCAAGCGGCCATCGACGCTTTGATCGCCCAGGCGGGCGGCTGAGAAGCTTGTCATGCCCGACACCTTACCCTTGACCGCATTTCTGTTGATCGGCGCCAGCGCATTGCTGTTGGCAGTTGGCGTTGTGCCTGTGATGCGTCGTGTGGCGCTGCAAACCGGCACGGTCGATAAGCCCTCGGCGCGCAAGATTCACAGTTCGCCGGTGCCGCTCCTGGGTGGCGCCGCGATCTACCTGGCGTTCATTCTGGTGCTGATCTTCTTCGGCGATCGTGACTATGTCAACCAGACGGTGGGCATCTTCACCGGCGCCACCTTAATGAGCTTCATGGGCGTGCTTGATGATCGCTGGGGGCTTGGTAGCTATGTCAAGCTGGTGGGTCAGGTGTTAGCAGCGGGCATCCTGATCTATTCTGGCGTGCAGGTGCAATTGTTTGGCGGGTGGATGGATATTCTGATTACCGTCGTGTGGGTGGTTGGGATTACGAACGCCCTCAATCTGCTCGACAACATGGATGGGCTGAGCGGCGGCGTAGCCATGATCGCAGCTGTCTTCTTCACCCTGTTGGCGGCGCTGAGTGATCAATACCTGGTCGGTGCGTTGGCAGCGGCGCTCGCCGGAGCGTGTGCTGGCTTCCTCATCTACAACTGGAACCCGGCGCATATCTTCATGGGTGACGCTGGCAGCCTCTTTCTGGGTTTTATGCTGGCGGCGGTGGCGATCAAGCTGCGCTTTCCCACCAACAGCGTCGTCGTCACCTGGATGATCCCGCTGCTGGTGTTGGGGTTGCCGATCTTTGACACCAGCCTGGTTTTTATCAGCCGGCTGCGACGGGGCAAGAATCCGTTGACCACGCCTGGCAAGGATCACATCAGCCACCGGCTGGCATTTCTGCTGGGCAGCCGCCGCGAGGCGGTGCTTGTTTGTTACCTGATCTGCTGTGCGTTTGGGTTGGCGGCGATCTTTGTTTCGCAGGCGACCTTTGGCGAGGCGTTTGTCGTGGCCATTGGCATCTTTGGGCTGTGCGTCTACAGCTTGTGGCGCTTCGAGTTTCGACGGGGCGGCATCCGCCCACAATAGCAAGGAGAGCACCTGAATGGCAACCGATCCCTATCTCGACCTGATCAAACAGCAGTGGCCGGCGATTGCCGAGACTTACAATCGTTTTGCCGAACAGCAGCCGGTGATGCTGCTTGATGTTCAGAGCGCCGAAATCCGCGCGTACCCGTTCGAGGAATTCGTGATGGTGTTGGAGCCAGCCTCGCGCCGCCAGGTGGAGGCGCAGTATCGCCGCGCTCTCGCCAATCGGCAAATGGTGCTCTTTGTGCGCGACCCAGACAACAAGGTCTTTCAGTCGTACACGTTGGCGCTGGAAGATTGAGACAACGCCAGGCCGTCACCCCCGCACAGCGCTATTGCTGCTCACTCTGCTCACTCTTCCAACCGCCAGCGTTCCCCACATGCATCTCGATAGCCACAATGCAGGCAACGCACCTGGACATGATGGCTACGCGGCATATCGGCGGCTGTGTGGCTAGCGCGTATATGAGCGGACGCTTCGATCACAGCACGCTTCAGTTCCGGCGTGTAGGGCACCGTGAAGGCGCCGTCAGCATAACGCAACACGCCATACGGCGGTGCGCCGTGCAGGTCTTCCAAAATCAGGCAGTAGGTCGCAAGTTGAAGCACATGGTGCTCAAGTGGCAGGGACGGCGCACGGCGGCTTTTCACCTCGACCGGGATCAAGATGCGCCGGCCAGCATGCGTCGTCTCCACCAGGTAATCCGGCTTGCCGATTAGACCGTAGCGCTGACTGATCAGCGGCTGCGACACTACCTGGTCGGCGCCGGTGTCGTGGTAGGCAACCCGCCCCAAGGGGACGCCGATTGTCCGCTGCTGGTGGCGTCCCCAGAGAAAGAGGGCGCCCCCCAGCAGGAGAAGCAGAAGAGCCAGGAAGAGATAGAGATAAGGCATTGCACTGTGCAGATGTGAAGTGCGCCCGCCATGTTGCCTACTGCGCCGCCAGCGCTACGCCTCTTCAGTCGCTTCTTGATAGGTCGCCTTTTCCACCAACCGCTCATTCAGAAGGCGCACGGCAGCGTTGGAGAGCCTGACCTGTTTGGCACGCGCACGCACATAATCTTTGATCTGGTCGGCGCGCAGAACAGGCACGGTGGGGTTGGTCAGCTCGAGTTGAATTTCCTGATTCAGAAAGATGGCGACGCCCTCGATCGGCGCCTGCGGGTCGTCGCTGCCCGACGTCTGTCCAAGCAACTCGCGAATCTTCTGCTTCTGATCCTCCAGGTCGGCGGCAGGATTGCCAACGCCTTCACGCGCAAAGATCGTGAAGATGCGGCCAAAACTGAAGGGTTCGCGCCACTTGTCGCCGTTGACGACGACGCGCCCCTTGTCGGAGCGCACGGCAAAGACGGTGACGCCATTGGGGCCAGCCAACGCGTAGCCAACAGGCAGACTCATGGCGAAATAGCTGTATTTATCATCAAAGCCTTTCATGGCGCGTTCGAGCACCTCATCTGGGCGCTCGAAGAAGCGACTGCCGGGCCAACGTCGGCGTGCAAAGCGATTGATGTAGTAGCTGCCAATGCTGGCCAACATGAAGCCAATCGCCAGCGCTGCAAAGCTGATCCATGACCAGTACTGCTGGAGGAAGCCGTTGAAACCCGTCTGAATCGGTTCAGGCGGAATCCAGCTCGGCACAAAACTCGCCAGCAGGCCAACAAAGAGGATCGCCAGGCCGGCTAGGCTGAAGCGACGCCCCATACTCTCTTTTTTCTTAATTTGCGTCAGGTTTCGGTAAATTTTCATCGATCGGCCATTTCATAAATGATGGAAAGGTTAATGCGCTGATGCGGATTCGTGCACAGGGTGGTCATGTTCGATGGCGGCAATACCGCGCTGAATTTTGGTCAACAAATCCTGGTCGACCGCCTGTTTGGCCACGCGAATGGCATGGCGGATAGCGAAGGCGTTGCTGCGTCCGTGCGCCACGATGACCACGCTCGACAGTCCCAGCAATACGGCGCCGCCATAGTGACTATCGTCCATGCGTTCGCGCACACGACGCAACGACTTGCGCGCGAGCAAGGCTCCAACAACGGCTAATGGGCTTTTCTTGACTTCTTCTGTGATGACCTGATTCATCAGACGCGCCGTCGTCTCAGCGGTCTTGACAAAGATGTTGCCTGTGAAACCATCAGTCACGACGACATCCGCTAGCCCGGTCGGGATCTCTTTGCTCTCGATGTTGCCCTCGAAATTGATGCTGGGCGTCTGTTCCAGCAACTTGAAACTGTCAATCACAAGCTGGTTGCCCTTGCCAGCCTCCTCGCCATTGCTAAGGATGCGCACGGTTGGGCGTGCAATACCGATGACATCGCGGGCGTAGATGGTGCCCATGATGGCAAATTGTTGGATATGTTCCGGGCGCACATCGGCATTGGCGCCGATGTCCAGAATCATGCACGCACCCTTGAGCGTAGGGAACGGGCCGATCAGCGCCGGGCGCAAGATGCCCTTGATGCGCCCGATGTGGAGGATGCCCGCCGCCAGCGCACCGCCAGTGTTGCCCGCCGAGACAAACGCCTGCGCTTCGTTGCGTTTCACCAGCTTGCAGCCTACAACCATCGAGCTGTCGCTTTTGGCGCGCACTGCGGCTGCCGGCTTATCGTCCATCTCGATGACCTGCGAAGCCGGTACGATCGGCAGATCAAGCCCCTTTGTATCATACTTTTTCAATTCAGCTTCGATTACATCGGGTTTGCCCACCAATGATACGGTCACGCCGTAGATACGCGCTGCTTCGACGGCGCCTGCCACAATCGCCTCTGGGGCATGATCCCCACCCATTGCATCTAGTGCGATATTCATAACATGATTTACTCCAGGTGTTGGAGATGGAAGATAGAGCTTCGGCGTTTATTGATTTCTAGGTTGTAACGTCATATTGTTCACAATCTTCCTGGATGCTTTGGAGCTTCCAGAAGGATGAACAGCGAATCTAGCGGTCAGTAATAGATTGTGCGACGCGCAGGCAGCCGGTTCGGCGCCAACCATGATCTCTCAAGCGTTAAATCCTTTTTCCGCTAGATGCCCAGATCGTTTGGGCAGCCGGCCAACCCGACGACCCCTGGCCCGGCCAGCGCTGCAATCGCCGGGCCGATGTCGCTGAACTGCGCCTCGTCGATGCGCAACACTTCGCGCGCTTGCGCCAGCAAAGTTTCGGCGTCTGCCAGCGCGTTGGCGTGCAGGACGCCAACGTTGAGCGGACGGTCACCGTAGAAGTTGTGCAGGCGCTCAATCACCTCTTGCAGAGAACGCTTACGCCCGCGCACGCGCGCGATAACCGTTGCAGCGCCGTCCCATAGTTCCAGGATGGGCTTGACTTGTAGTAGTTCGCCAACGCCAGCCTGCAGATTGCTGACGCGCCCACTGCGCGCTACATATTTTAGCGTCTCCAGGGCGGCAAAGCCAATGATTTCGCCACGCAATCTGCCCATCTTGATCAGGAACTCCTCGCGAGAGACGCCACGCTCCAGCAGTCGCGCCGCCATGATGGCCTGCCAACCGCTGCCGATGCTGATGCTGTTCGAGTCCCACAAAGTGAAGCGCTCGGCGCCAAACTCCTGCGCCGCCATTTGCGCCGAGCGGTAGGTGCCCGATAGCTTACTCGTGACCGTGACGACCAGGATGTGGGCAGCGCCTTCGTCAAATGCCTGACGGTAGGCGTCAGCAAAGTAGGCAGGCGGCGGCTGACTTGTCGTTGGCGAGACTTTGCTGGTTGCCAGCCTGGCGTAGAATTCCTGTTCGCTCAGCTCGTACTTGTTGCGATAGGACTCTTCGCCAAAGATGACCAGCGCGGGCGTCTCGATCATGCGGTAGCGCATCAGCAGCGCGTCGGGCACATTGCTGCTGGTGTCGACAACGATGCGCGTGTTCTCGGCAGTCATGAAGTCTGGCGTCATTCTGCTCCTCCTGTGACAGACGTTGAAGAGCGGCGCAGACGCTGCTGGAGACGCGGCAACACCGCCAACAGATCGGAGGCAGTCACGCCAGCGACGCCGATCTCCTCTGCACAGGTCATGCCCGCCATGCCGTGCAGCCATGCCCCCGTGCAGGCGGCGGCGAACGGCGCCATCCCCTGCGCCAGCAAGCCGCCAATGACGCCAGCCAGCACATCACCCGCGCCGGCGCTTGCCAGCGCCGCCGTCGCCACCGGCAGCACCGCCAGTTCGCCGCTGGGCGCAGCGATCACGGTGTACGGCCCTTTCAGCAAGACGGTGCACTGCCAGCTTGCCGCCATGCGCCGCGCCAGTTCCCAGCGATCGGACAGCACTGTCGCAACCGACATCCCGCACAGACGGGCCATCTCGGCGGGATGAGGCGTCAAGACGCACTGCGACGGCAGGCGTTGCGACCAATCAGGTTGGGCGGTGAGCGCATTCAAACCGTCGGCGTCGATTACGGTGGCGGGCAGGGGCTGCGCCAGCAAGTCGGCAACGAAGCGTTGCGTCGCCGGCGTGTTGCCCAGACCACAACCCAGCACCAACGCCTGATAGCCCGCCAGCGCATCCGCCACCTGCCCCGCCGCCTCCGCTGCGATCACGGCGCCATTAGGCCCCGGCGCATCGGGCAGTAGTAGATAGGTAGGCTCTGGCAACTTTGCCGCCACCAACGCCCACACACTACGAATAGCCGCCACCGTCACCAGTCCCGCGCCGGCGCGTCCGGCGGCGGCGCTGGCCAGATACGGCGCGCCCGGATAAGCCTCACTGCCCACCGCCAGCATAACCTTGCCGAAGGCGCCCTTGTGGCTATACGCCGGTCGTGGCGGCAACCACTGGCGGATCAGCGCAGCGTCGAGCACAAAGGTCTGCACTTCCTCCAACAGCGTTGCGTTCACTCCAATGTCGGCTACGACCAGTTCGCCTACTGCCTCTGCTGCCGGGAAGAGATAGTGGCCGCGCTTGGCGCATGCAAAGGTGACGGTCAATGTCGGCGACAGCGTGTGTGGATCGAGCGCGCCACTGTCACAATTCATACCACTGGCGCAATCGACGGCCACGACGACTGGCGCCGGCGCGCTTTGCAACCCCTGCCGCACAGTTGTCAGCAGGTCGGCAAGTTGCCCCGTTATTGGGCGATTGGCGCCAGTGCCCAGCAACGCATCCACGATGACGCCGGCCGCTTCCAGCCAGTCGCGCAACGTGAGAAAGTCGGGATCATCTTCGGCGCGTGCTGCAGGAACGCCGAGCATCGTCAATTTTGTGTAGTGCCCCTCATAGTCGTGGGTAGGGTCGGTTGGACGCTTCCACAAATAGACGCGCACCGCTGCGCCGGCTTCGTGCAGATAACGCGCACAGACCAGCCCATCGCCACCGTTGTTGCCCGGCCCGGCCAGCACCAGACAGGAGACTCGCCCGTAGCGCGCCAGGATCGCCTCCGCCACGCGACGCCCGGCCAGTTCCATCATGGCGGCAAATGAGTGACCGGTAGCATCGGCGCGACGCTCAAGCGCCTGCATTTCAGCAACGGTTACAATTCGACGAGCGGCAACCCTATTCACAAGCAAGTGTACTTTCTGGATGAATCGTCGCGGGTCACGGGTCACGTTCCCGACATTTCTGGCGGCGGCGGCGCAAGGTTCATTTCCTGCAATAATCCGATCAGCGCGTAATTGTGACTCAGGATGAGCAAGCCGGGCAGCAACAGTAAGATCGGCGCCACCAGCACAATGCACAACACAATCAACAACATCTGGAATAGCAACATCAGCAGCGAATAGAGTGGATGGCGCACGACCAGCAAGAAGCCATTGCGCACAATCAACCCCAGTGATGGCTCCGTCTGCTGCCAAAACAGCGGATAGAAGTATTGCACCGCCAGCACCGCCAACACCAGCAACCACAAGGTGATGAATCCCGGCACGATCAACCACCCGCCGCCGCTGAAGTAGAAATTCAGGCTGATCCCCATCACGGGCGGCGCCAGCACGATCAGCAGCCACAGCCACACGCCGCGCATGACATGCTGGCGCGCGCCTTCCCAGAAGAAGTCAAAGCCGGTGCGCCGATAGTTTGCCATGCGGTTGGCAACATAATTGACGCCCACCCAGGTCATCGGCGCCGTCACCACCAGCAGCGTGCCAACCCAAAAGATTAGGCTTAACGCCACCACCAGGAACAGTTCATCGTAGGCGCCCTTGATGATGCGCCACATCACGGTAAAGGCTTTCATGAGCGGCAATTATAACACAAGGTTTCCCCTGGTCGCGGTTGCGGAAGACTGGCGCCATGATGGAAATGAACAGAATCATCCTGACCATTGCCCTCCATTCATCAAGCGCCCATCAATTCATCAAGGTGTTGGCCCCGTGGCAATTGGACGCCCAGGATCAGCGATCCATTCACTCCAGGAGCCGGCGTATAGTCGTCCCATGCCCAGGCCAGCCACCTCCAACGCGAGCAGGTCGTGCACGGCGCTGACGCCGGAACCGCAATAAAAAATTGCTTCAGCCGGCGGTGCGTCACCTAGCAATGTCTCATAATGTTCGCGCAGCACGTGCGGGGCGAGGAAGCGCCCGTCGACGTCCAGGTTGGCGGTATACGGCGCACTGACCGCGCCGGGAATGTGGCCGGCCACCGGATCGAGGGTTTCATTTTCGCCCCGATACCGTTCGGCGGTGCGCACGTCGAACAGATGCAAGGTCGGGTCGGCGCGACGTTGGAGTAATTCATCAACCGTGGCAAGGAGATGTGGACGCGGGTGCGAGACAAAGCGACGCGGAGGGCGCGCCTCGACGCCAGCACGGATCGCGCGCTGCTCTGCCAGCCAGAGGCGCCAGTCGCCATCCAGCACGGCTACTGCATCATGCCCAAGCCAGCGCAGCATCCACCACAGACGCCCCGCAAACATGCCGCTCAAGTCGTCGTAGACTACCACCTGCGTTTGGGCATCGATGCCCCATGCGGAGAAGCGCGCCGCACATACTTCGGCGGGTGGGAGCGGATGACGCCCCGTCACGCCGGGAATCACTGGCCCGGAGAGGTCTTCATCCAGATGTGCGTAGACGGCGCCAGGGATATGACCAGCCAGATAATCGCGGCGCCCTTTGTCCGTATCGGTCAAGGCAAAACGACAATCGATGATCGCCCACGCCGGGTCATCGAGATGAGCGGCAACTTCTGCACTTGAGATCAATGTGGTAAAGGCCATGCTGTGAATCGCTCTCGTAGTTCAATAGGGTGGTCTAGCAGGGCCGTCGTATTTGCAGCGGCCAGTGCGTGGGGAGTTGAAGCGACGCTTTGGCCCACCGTACAGCGTGCAACCATGCTGCCTGGCATGATCGGCGCAGAGATAGCAGCCCGGCTCCCCGATCTCAAAATAACACTGCATACAGATATGGGTCGCGGGCGCGCCACATTCAGCGCAGAAATAGGCGGGCATGAGGTTACGCGCCAGCAAGACAACCGGCTTTGTCGTCAGGGGCTTACCCTCGCGCACCGCCACCACCTCGAGCTTGAGTTCAGTGGGCGCACCGAAGTCATATTCGTACTTACCTTTGAGACCGGGCCGGAAAACATCGCCGATCCTGGTGGTGATGTTCTTTTGGTCGCCGATTGCAAAGAAGCCGTCGATCAACTCCTGATAGCGTGTCGTGCCAAAGACGAAATGGCTCATATGGCCGCAACAGTCGACCCAGATTGCGCGCAGATAGGCGTCGATCTCTTGGAGCGTCGTAGCTGCGGGCGCCTCCAGGTGCAACCAGTATGTTCCATCGACGGCATCGCGCACGATCAGGTGGTAAAGGAGTTGCGGCTTGCGTTTGCTGGCCTCGGCTTTGTCGATGGCAGCCAAGCGCGCCGGACAGGCGGCCAGATGACGGACGACGCCGGCGGCGGCCACCTCGCCAGCACAAAAGGCGCAGGTTCCCGCCGGCGTTGCCTTGCGCGCCATCAGCCCACCTCCTGCATGGGAATGGGGCGGATGGAAAAGTGGTCGAAGAGCACGTCGAAGCCCTGGCCGTCAGGCGCTGCGCACATCACACCCACCATCGCCTCAGGGCTGGGGCGTAAATAGGCGATGCGCAGCAGTGTATAATCGACGCCATCTAGCGAATAGAAGATTTCGGCGGCCTCAGCCTTGCGCACCAAGCGCAGCCAGATTGCAGCCGGGTTAGCGAGCGGCGCCACCGACCAGTCGGAGAAGTCGTTGGTCACGACAGCGCTGACATACTGTACGTCGTGCACAAATTCGATGCCGGTCTTGATCCAGTGGGCGTCGTCGTTGCGCACCATCAAGCCAGCCTGATCATACAGTGCGTGATAGGCGCCTCGCACCATGACCTCAACCGCGAAGTCGCCGGTCACCGTGGTGTAGTAAAAGTGACCGTTGTCCCGAATAAAACCATAATGCGTCTTGCGCCAAAAATCAGTGCCGGCGCCGACGGTCACTTGCACTTCCTGGTCGCGATGACGCCAGCGTGGCGGTTCATTGAGCCATTGCATGAGCAGAGGTTCCTTTGTCCGTGAATCCGCAAAAGCGTGAAGAGATATGATTGACGCGTGCCTCAGCTCATTCTATCATCAAGCGCCAACGTTGGGGGTGCGACGATCCTGTCGATCGCACAACTACATTAGGGGCGTCCACGATCCGCCTGGCGCCGCCATAACCGCGCGCCCCGGCTAATCCCCCCCAAAGCAACAAACCGGGTTTCACGATGGAACCCGGTTTGTTGTCTGTTTGTCATCTGTACTGGTCAGCGCCCGCTCACAGACACTTTACTTGACCTGCACCTTAATCTGCTTGGGTTTGATCTCTTCAGCCTTGGGCACACGCAGCGTCAGCACGCCATTGCTGTAGGTCGCCTCGATGGCGTCGGCATTAACCGGCACATTAAAGGTGACCCGACGCTCGAAGGCGCCATGGAAAAGCTCGCGTTTGATGTAGTCAACGCCCTCTGTCTGCGGATCGAACTTGCCGCGGATCGTCAATTCCTCACCCTCAAAGACAATCTCAACATTCTCTGGGCTGACGCCGGGCACATAGGCGCTCAACACAAACGCATCATCGGTGGCGTAAGCATCGATGGGCAGGCGCATGGTGCGGGTGGCCTGCGCGCTTTCGCCATCATGGCCGCCATTGCGAGCATAGTCGTAGGGCGTGGCGCTCAAGCGGCGATTCATCGCATCGGTCATCTGCACAAAGTCACGAACCATCTGATTATAAACATCGGTGCGCATGGTAGCATCTCCTGTTTCAAATTCGGTCTTCCGACCGGTTTACTTGCTCTCGATGGTCTTTACTTTAGCGGCGTCGTGTTAGAAGGGCGCAAACAGTGCGTTATCGAAGAATAAGCACATTGTCAGCGAAGTATTTGCGCGCCACGCTTGGGCAGCCGTGCGCTTTCGTCTATACTGTCTCTGGAAAGACGGGACGGGCGGAGCGTGTAAAATGCTCCAGTCTGGTTACGAACAGTGCTGGTGCAGGTCAAGCCAATGCCGCCGTTTAATCAGGTGGGTCCTGTCGCCTGTATGCTTACCGGCATAAACAGATCAAGGGAATGGGTTGAGAGCGTGCGCGTTCTGTTGACGGGGATTGCTGGTTTCGCTGGCAGTTATTTGGCCGAACTGCTGGTGCGTGAAGCCGCAGTGGAGTTACATGGCATCGTGCATCGCCATGATCGGCGCATTGCGCACCTGGTCGGGCAGATCCACCTGCATCGCGGCGACCTGCGCAACGCCCTATGGGTGAGTGAAGTGGTTGAGGCAGTACGCCCCGACTACACGTTGCATCTGGCCGCCTGGAGTGACGTGGGCGGAAGCTGGCAGCAGCCCTGGACGACTTACGAGCTGAACATTCAATGCCAACTCAACTTGCTGGAGGCGTTGCGACGCTGGCAGCCGACCTGCCGCACACTGGTCGTTTCCTCCAACGAAATCTACGGACTGGTCACCCCGGATGATCTGCCCATCGACGAAGAAACGCCCTTTCGCCCCAACTCGCCGTATGGCGTGAGCAAGCTGACGCAAGACATGATGGCGCTGCAGTACTTCAACAGCCACCATTTACCGACGATTCGGGCGCGCAGCTTCAACCATCTCGGCCCTGGCCAGGCAGATGACTTTGCCGCCAGCGCTTTTGCCCGTCAGATCGCCGAGATCGAGCTGGGACTCCGCGAGCCGGTGGTGTATGTCGGCAACCTCAGCGCCGAACGTGACTTCACAGACGTGCGCGACGTAGTGCGCGCTTACTGGCTGTTGGCACAGCGCGGCGAGGCTGGTCTCTGCTACAATATCGGCTCTGGCAAGCCGCTTCCAATTCGCGTCGTGCTGGACACGCTGATCGAGCTTTCACCGGCGCAGATTCGTGTTGAGCTTGACCCGTCGCGGCTGCGTCCCAGCGACGTGCCGCGTTCTTATTGTGACAATCGGCGTCTGGTGCAGGCCACCGGCTGGCAACCGATGATTGACCTGCGCACGACACTGCAAGACTTGCTGGAGGACTGGCGCGCCCACCTGCGCTGAACAGGCGGGGCGGGCGGACATCGCGCCCCGCCCCTTGCGACGCGTCTCTGCCTCCCAATGTAACTCAGGAGAAGGATAGACTGTATGCCAACTGCATTGATTACCGGCGTCACCGGACAGGACGGCAGTTACCTGGCCGAACTACTGCTGGAAAAAGGCTACACCGTGATCGGCATGGTGCGTCGCACCAGCACGATCAATTTCGACCGCATCAACCATATTCAAGACAAGATCGAAGTGGTGCAGGGCGATCTGCTCGATCAGATGAGCCTGATTGGCATCCTACACGACTATCGCCCGGATGAAGTGTACAACCTGGCCGCGCAGAGCTTTGTGCCGACGAGCTTCACCCAACCGGTGCTGACCGGCGAGTTCACCGCCTTGGGCGTCACGCGCATGTTGGAAGCGATCCGCATTGTCGATCCTCAAATCCGCTTCTACCAGGCGTCCAGCAGCGAAATGTTTGGCAAGGTGGTCGAGGTGCCGCAGCGCGAGACGACGCCCTTCTACCCACGCAGCCCGTATGGGGTGGCAAAGGTCTATGGCCACTGGATCACCGTCAACTACCGCGAGAGCTACAATATCTTTGGCTGCTCCGGCATCCTCTTCAACCACGAAAGCCCACGCCGCGGCCTGGAATTTGTGACGCACAAGATCACGCACACCGCAGCGCGCATCAAGCTGGGCATGGCAAAGGAACTACGTCTTGGCAACCTGGAAGCGCGCCGCGACTGGGGCTACGCCGGCGACTACGTGCGCGCCATGTGGTTGATGCTGCAGCAGAATGAGCCTGATGACTACGTCGTCGCCACGGGCGAGACGCACAGTGTGCAGGAATTTGTCGAGGAAGCCTTTGGCTATCTTGATCTGGATTGGCGTCAGTACGTTGTGCAGGACTCGCGTTACTACCGCCCTGCAGAGGTCGATCTGCTAGTAGGCAACCCTGCCAAGGCAGGCGCCAAACTCGGCTGGGAGCCAGCAGTCGACTTCCGTCAACTCGTGCGTATCATGGTGGACGCCGACATGGAACAGTTGCAAAAAGGCCAGCACACGCCCAACAATCCGTTGATCTGATTCGGGTGAGCTGAGTCGGGCGGCATAGACAACCGCCTTCTTCCCGGAAGCGCAGCGCTTGCGGGAAGGAACACCCAAACGTGTTTGCGTGTTTCTGAGTGAGAGGCAAGATATGGCATCGCTCGACGCACAACCATCAAACGCAGGCGTCTATCAGGCTGACGCCGAGGCGCAGGCCAGCAAGCGCACCTCGATAGGTCTCTCTGCGCATCGACCTACTGCGCCCAGCACCGTACAACGCCCGCCCAACGCCGGGCTGGCGCTCTCGGCGTGGTGGTTGGTTTACCTGTTGATCATGTTGATGCTGGCGATTGGCATCCTCATCGTGGCGCGCGTGGTTGCGCCCGCGCGGACCCTGGACGATGCAGTCAACCTGCTGCTCAATCGTCCCGTTGCCTCGACGGACGTCATCTTTGCTACGGACTTCACAGACGATGATGGAATGTTGCGCGCCATCACCATTCCCGATCAGGCAGCAGTGGCGGTGCTGCCGGACACAGGCGTCTATCGGCTGGACGTATGGCCTGGCTACCTGGCATGGAGCCGCTTCACTGTGGCTGACGTCACATCGCTGCGCATTGACGCCACCGCCACGATTGACGCAACGACGCCGGACGCTGTCGTTGCCCTCATCGGGCGCTTTGTCGATGAAGCCAACTACTATCTCTTTGCCGTCGATGGCGCGGGCCGCTTTCGGGTAGTGCGCTATCAGGCGGGCGTAGCGCAAGAAGTTATCCAACCAACAGGTGCGTCGATGCTCAACCCGGCCGGCGTCGCCAATCGCCTGACGCTGCGCGACGATGGCCGAGTGCTGGATTTTCGCGCCAATGACGCGTCACTGGCGGTGCTTCCTGTTGAAGCGACGGCGGTGGCGCCGGTCGGCATCGGCGCCCAGGCCACCAATGCGCGCAGCGTCACTGTCACCTTCGACGAGATACGTGTGCAAATACCATGAACACCGCAACCGCGTTCGCTGCATTTTGCACTGCTATCGATGCTGGCGTCGATGAGATCACCGAGTCCCTGGCGTTACAACTTTCCCCCGACGCCGAACCTGCCGTGCGAACTCTGCTTACGTCGCCAGACGCCGATCGCCGCTGGTGGGGCGTGCGCGCGCTGGCGGTGTGCGGTGGGGCAGCAGTTGTCCCTGACGTGACGGCGCGCCTGACCGACGCCGATCCTGCCGTCCGCGCAGCAGCATTGCTGACGCTGGCGCATCTCCATCAACGCTACCCGGAGGCCGTGACGCCCTCTCTCGACCGCGTGGCCGAATGCCTGCGCGATGACGATGGCATGGTGCGTCAGGTCGCCGCCGATGCCCTGGCCCAGTGTGGCGATGACGCAGTGCCCGCTCTGGCGCGCATTCTCTTTGAGCAGAACCATGAGGGCGCACGCACACGCGCCGCCAGCGCGTTGCGCAAAATCGCCACGATGAAAGCGGCGGGCGTGCTTTACGCATTGCTGAACGATCCGAATCATCTGGTGCGAGCCTATGCCTACGAGGGTCTGGATGACATGGGCTTACTCGAAACCGTGCTGGTCATGCCGCAATGATGACGCACTGCATCTATCATTGCCGCTATCGTTGCGTTTTGTTTCCCGTCTTATCGAGGCTGATGCTATAATGGCCGTTGTGCCTGCGTTCGTCAGTTAGCTAAGGTTCAAGAAATGGCTTATGAACGGTAAATTACTGAATAGTACGCACCGCTTCACAGCGGGACATTGGATGCGGAACAGACGAGCGGCGTTGTCGCTGCTACTACTCGTTACCGCTTTGATCGTGGGCGGCTGCACTGCATCGGCAGCCACTGTGCAGAATGCCGCCAGCATCGCTGACGCTGCGTTGCCGCCAGCGATCACGACAGTCATCGAGCCGCTGGACGCCTATCAGACGCCTGGCGACGACGCCAAATCCCCGCTGCCTACACCCACTGCCACACCAACATCAGATGCACCATTGCGCATCGTCATCGCCAGCCAGGTGCGCGCCAATCTGCGCAGCGGACCTGGCACGACGTTCGACATCGTGGCCAAGGCGAATCCCGGCTTGACCTTTGACGTAATCGGGCGCAGTGAGGATGGCGGCTGGTATCAGGTCGCCACCAATGTTGCGGGTATCACCCCTGTCGAAGGCCAGAGCGCCGACAAGGGGTGGGTGGCCGCCGAGCTGGTGCGCGTGGCCGGGGAGGGTGACGCCCCTGTCGTTGCGACCGGCGCCGATATTCTGCTGAAGCCTGACCTGTCGGCAGAGTGGGCAGTGAACTGGAAATGCGATTCTGAGCGTTGTCAGATCAAAGAGTGCGCGGCTGAAGTGAAGGCGGTGGTCAATCGCGCCCCTAGTGGCGGCTATCTGCCCGTCGAGCACACTGTCACCTGGGATGACGCCTGTTTCTCCACCGATGCCTGGACCTTCGATGTTAGCCAGAGCACCGGCGAGGAACGCACTGGCGAAGCGAAGCAGAACTTTCTGTACGGCTACTGGCTGGGCGCCAAACCCGGCGACCCGACGGGAGTGTTGCCCTTGGCCGATGGTAAGGGCGTCGAGGTCTACTGCACCGGGCCGCACACCGTCGAAATTGAAGAAGGCGGTGGCTGGACGACCGTCTATCAGGGCAACACCTGCCACGATGTCAACACTGGTATGCTGGCCTACATGAACTACACCAAGCGCTGGCTCTTCACCGGCGATTACGACGGCAAAACCTACGCACGTGCGTTCTTTGGCGATGTCGAGCAACTCGAGCAGCGCCTGGTTACGGCGAACACGTCACTGGCGTTGGTCGAAAAGAAGCAGTAGCGCCAACTTCTCGTTTAGACAACAGCCAACGTCCCCAGTTAGCCGCCACCTTTGTCGCTAACTGGGGACGTTTTGTTTTGCCTGCGCAACCGGGCGTTGATTGGCTTGGCCTCTACGCCAGCCCGTCGATGACGCTGCCCAGGATATCCACGATCTGATCCACTTCGTCGGCGTTGATCATCAGCGGCGGCGCAAACGCCATCGTTGCACCAACGTTGCGGCTTCGCAGCCCGCGCGCCAGACAGGCATTGTAGATTTCGAGCGCTTTAGCCGGATCGGGTTCACGCGTCTCCTTGTCCTTCACAATCTCAACGCCGCAGAGCAGCCCGCGCCCGCGCACTTCACCGACAATCGGGAAATCGAGCAACTTTTCGAGACCCGCCTTGAGCCGTTCGCCCATCACCCGGCTGTTTTCGAGCAGATGCTCACGCTCGATGATCTCCAGGTTCTTGAGACCGACCGCGCACGCCGCCGCATGACCAGAATAGGTGTAGCCGTGCATCCAGGTGTCTTCGGGCGGCGCGTTGTCGATCACCTCGCGGATCGCGTCGGAAATCTGGATGCCGCCGAGCTGTAAGTAGCCGCTGGTGATGCCCTTGGCAAAGGACATGATGTCGGGGCGCAGCTCCCAGTGATGCTGCCCAAACCACAGCCCCGTGCGGCCAAAGCTACAGATCACCTCGTCGGCGATCAGCAGCACGTCGTACTTGTCGCAGATCGCGCGCACCAGCGGAAAGTAGTCGTCTGGCGGCACAATCACCCCGCCCACGCCCTGGATCGGTTCGGCGATGAAGGCAGCGACCGTCTCCGGTCCCTGGCGCAGAATCTCTTCCTCCAGCGCCCGCGCCGCCGCCTGCCCGACCGTTTCGCCGGGACGGATGTCGCCGGTGTAGCGATAGGGATTCGGCGCCGGGATGTGCGAGAAACCAGGCGAGAGCGGCCCAAACATAGTGTGATAGCGCGGAATGCCGGTGGCGGCAGTGGCGGCGACGGTGATGCCGTGATAGGCGCCTTGCCGTGAGATGATCTTGAACTTGTCTTTCTTGCCGAGCCGATGCCAGTAGTAGCGCGCGGTCTTGAACGCCGAATCGTTGGACTCGGAGCCGCCCGACGTGAAGAAGGTTGTATTGAGCGTGGGGTGGGCCATGCCGGCCATGCGGTGCGCCAGCTCAGCCGCCGGCGGCGTCGTCATGCCCACGAAGTTGGAGGTGAAGGCGATCTTGCGCATCTGCGCCGCCGCGACTTCGGGCAGTTCCTGGTTGCCGTAGCCGATGTTGACATTCCACAAGCCAGCCATACCGTCGAGCACCGTGCGCCCGTCGGTGGTGTGCAGCCAGACGCCCTCGGCGCGGTCGACGACCAGTGGGTTGGCATGTTGCTTGGGATGATGCAGGGGATGCAGTTGTTGTTTGTCGTGTTCGACCACGGTGGCGTGGTCGAGAGCCATGTTTTGCATGATGACCTCAGTTTTTACATGATCTAATGAAAGAGAACTATCGAATGACGACATTAAAGTGATATGCGATAGAGAAACCGAGTTTCTTGGCCGTCGATTCGGTCAGGGCTGTGCTGACCAGAAACTCGGTTTCTCAAAGTAGCAATGCTTTAGCTGATCGGTGTTGATGCAGCGACACCCAGAATCAGAACTGGGATGTCAATATCAGCCACACCGCGCTGCTCCAAATCCCAGATGAACTGCTCGAAGTAGGAAACGCCGGTCGACATTTCTTCAGCAAACACCTTCACTGGCACGATTTCGACGCCGACGTCGATTACGCCGAGATTGTGGAAGATAGTCATCTTTGCACACACGTTGTAGAGAGTCCTGCCGGGCATTGTTTTTTCGAGGCTAGTTTTGGTCTTGCAGAGCGAACTGTCAACCGATGTGATCGCCTGCTCGATTTCTGCCAGTTCTGCCCCAAACCTTTCCTCAATTATCTCTCTACCGAGGTTGAAGGAATAGATGCCCGCAATGATCATTCGTACTCACCCTTGCTTTCTAGCAACCGGTCCTGGCGGGCGTCCTTCCATTCATCGGGAATCTGCGAAACTTTTTCCGTACCTGTCGGCTGATGCACCGGTCTTCCAAGCGGGCGACGGCGCAGTGTTCCGTTGAAATGCTCTGCTAGACGCTGCCGGGCAATCGCAGCATATTCTTCCTCCTTTTCGCAGCCAATGGCACGCCGGCTATGCATCACCGCTGCAATCAACGACGAGCCGACGCCCATGTAGGGATCGAAAACCCAATCGCCTTCATTGCTAAGCGCCAGAACACATCTTTCCACCAATTCGATTGGAAACTGGCAAGGATGAATTGTCTTCTCTGGGTGATTCGACTTGACATTCGGAATGTCCCAGACCAGGTCTTCCCAGTCCTGGACGACAACTTCCCAGAAATCGGATGGATTCTTGCCCAACGGGTTGCCTGACGGTTTTCCTTTGTTCGGTCCCTTGAAGTGACGTTTGCCAGGATACTTGGCAGGCACGCGCACATCATCAAGGTTAAAGACATACTTGTCCGTCTTCGAGAACCACAAGATCGTCTCGTAGCGCCCCGAAAAACGCTTGGAGGCGTGCAAACCATGCCCAAATTTCCAAATGATCCGGTTGCGCAGTTTCATGCCCAACGCTTTGAAGATCGGATAATAGAGCACATCCAGCGGATACACCTCGCCATTCTCGACAAAGTTGCCGACCTGCCAGCAAAGGTTGCCGTCGTCAGCCAACACGCGATGAAGTTGAGCGATCAGCTTGCTTTGCTCGTGCAGGTAATGCTCGATAGAGACGCGATCTTCGTACTGCTTGCCGAGATTGTACGGCGGTGATGTGATCACCAACGTAACCGATCGATCGGGAATCTGCTGGACAAAGCTGTTGACATCGCCTGTCCCCAACACAATCTCTGCATCCTGACTGTACTGAGTTGCAATCGATGCAGCGGATCGAAACAAAGGCATATCGCTCATGGTTCGTATTCTTTTCTGCCCGAACTCCTGTGTTTGCCAAATCCTGGCGGTGGGACGCGTCTCGGAAGCTTCCCGCCTTGACTGGATTATAACAGCATCAATCATCACAAGGTGATTTTCAGACACATCGTCGTCGTTCGCTACAATGCAGAAGTGTTGTGACCAAAGACGGTTGCACAGAAAGAGGAGCCATGCATTTCGAGGTTGCGATTGTCGGCGGCGGGATTGTCGGGCTGGCGACGGCGTTGGCGTTACAGGAACAAGGCGCGCGGTCGCTCGTTGTGCTCGAAGCGGAGACGCAAGTTGCTGCACACCAGACGGGCCATAATAGCGGCGTGATTCACGCTGGCGTCTACTATCGCCCCGGTTCGCTCAAGGCAAAGCTATGTGCGGAGGGGCGCCAGGCGCTCTATGCATTTTGCGAAGAAGAAGGGATCGCCCACGATCGCTGCGGCAAGTTGATCGTCGCATCCAGCGAAGCCGAACGCGCGCGCCTCGACGCGCTGGCGGAACGCGCGCAAGCCAATGGTCTCGCGCCCAGACGGCTGGCGGCGGGCGAATTGCACGAGTACGAACCGCACGTCGCCGGTGTGGCCGGGCTGTGGATCGCCGAGACTGGCATCGTCGATTACAAGGCGGTGGCGGCGGCTTATGCGCGGCGGGTGCGCGAGCACGGCGGCGAGATTCGCACTGGCTGGCGGCTGGCGAGCGTGCGCCGCCAACCTGAGCACCTGACGATCATCTCAACCCGCGAGGAGGCGATCACCTGCGCGCACTTGATCACCTGCGCGGGCTTGCAGGCGGATCGCGTGGCGCGGCTGTGCGGCGTCGAGCCGGGTGTGCGCATCACGCCCTTCCGCGGCGAATACTACGAACTGACGCCCGACGCCCGCCATCTCGTGCGCAACCTGATCTATCCGGTTCCCAACCCCAACTTCCCGTTTCTTGGCGTCCACTTCACGCGCAAGATCGATGGCAACATCGAGGCTGGCCCCAACGCAGTGCTGGCGTTCAAGCGCGAAGGCTATCGCAAAAGCAGTTTCTCCCTGCGCGACGCGCTTGACGTGGCTGGCTACCCCGGCTTCTGGCGACTGGCGACGCGCTACTGGCAGACCGGCATCGGCGAGTTCTATCGCTCATACAGCAAATATGCCTTCTGGCGGGCGCTGCGCGTGCTCGTTCCGGCGCTCGAGGCGCAGCATCTGCAGCCAGCTGGCGCTGGCGTGCGCGCCCAGGCGCTGACGCGCGACGGCCAGCTTCTCGACGACTTTCACATCGTGCGCGGCTATCGCATGACCCACGTGCTCAATGCGCCCTCGCCCGCCGCAACGGCGTCACTCAGCATCGGCAAACACATTGCGCGCCTGGCCAGGGGGGCGTAGACTTCAGCAGTTGACAATACACTTCGGACGGCCCAAGATGCACCTGCGTATGCTTGCTGTATAACGTGCGTCCTAGGAGGGCGGCGAATGATCAGCTCTATCTGCTGTTAGCGCCAGGGGCATTCAAATTTCACAATGGTCGCCCGGTTGCAAGATGCGCACCTCAACCTGGGGCGCCAACCGCAGCATGAACTCGCGGAAGAGGCGTGGGGGATCGATCAGAAACGCCTTGGTCAGGTAGTGTATTGCCAGCGGGTAGAGTGTGCCCCAGTGAATAGGGATGGCGACTTGCGGGGCAATGAGTTGGCTGGCTTGTGCAGCGCGGTAAGGATCCATGTGCCCGGCGCCCAAGGTCGGCCCCCAACCCCACACCGGCATTAAGGCCACATCGACGCTACCAGCCATCTGCACCATCTCCGGGTAGAGATCTGTGTCGCCGGCGAAGTAGGTGCGTTGCCCATCGTCGCCAACGATGTAGCCCAGGCACTCCGCGGTTGGCCCTAGTGGGCCACGCGCGCCGTTGTGCACCGCTCGCACCGCCGTGACAGGGACGCCGCGCACACTGGTGCGCTCGTCGGCGCGCAGCTCCTCGACGTGGGTGAAACCGTGCTGGCGCAGCAACATCGCCGCGCCGATCGGCACGATCACGCGGGTGCGCTTACCCAACTTGTGCAACGAGGGTAGGTCGAGATGATCGTAGTGCAGATGTGAGATCAACACCGCATCGATCTGCTCTTGCCACTGCGCTAGCAACGGCGAAGGGCGCCGACGTAAATGCACCAGCCGTGTCCGCAGCACCGGATCAGTGAGGATACGCACGCCACCGGCTTCGATCAAGACGGTGGCGTGCCCGATGTAGGTAATCTGAGGCATTACACTTCACATCGATACACCTTTTTCTGTTTCTGGAAATTGCAAGTTTGCAGAAAACAGATTCAAGCGTCCATTATGCTTGTCGTCAAGCGTTGCGCAGCCGGAACGCCATAATAATGGAGAAGATGCCGCCCACGACAGCAAAGCTGCCGATCACCCATGGCAGCACCAATGCATAACCAAATGGGCTACCCAGCAACATCAGGCCGATGATGATCGAGATGGCGCCAAGCACCCCAGGCCCCCAACCAGCGCCCTGGAAGGACTCAATCAAGCCGAAGATGCCCATAATGACACCCTGAATACCCAGGATGATCACTGCCGCAATGCCAAAAACCAGTGTGGAGCCATCTGTAATGTTTGAGACCAGGAACCAACCGGCAAGAAGACCGATGATGCCGTTGATCAATTTCCAGATGGTATTGCCGCGATCGGTGAAGATGCGAATCAGCGACAGCACGCCCGTGACAATCCAGTAGAGACCAATATAGAAGACGATCAAACGTGCGGTGCCGACCGGGTCCATTAACAAAAAGATGCCGATAGCAAGTGTTGCAATGCCCTGAATCAATACTAACCACCATTGAATCGGTGGCTTTTCCTGTGTTGCGACTGCCATCTGTAAACTCCTTTGTCTTATGAATTTGGGAAAACTGGGAAACAGGGTTAGTGGACAAGCTTGC
>CZCA01000006.1_pt1 | contig 23326 bp, 21 predicted proteins | sample 591981 | NCBI WGS metagenome assembly CZCA01 (sample SAMEA3556810, study PRJEB10932) | anaerobic digester metagenome
TGGGAGATTGGGAGATTCTCATGTCGTGCACTATATTCTCCAATCTCCAATCTCCAATCTCTCAATCTCTCAATCTCTCAATCTCTCAATCTCTCAATCCCCTAGTCACACTTCCAAAATCGCCGGTCGCGCAATGGTCTGTCCGTTGACCGTCATTTCCCACGTGGGCCAGCCTTCGATCGTGGTGAGCACCTCGACGCCGTCCGCGCCAACGAGAATCGTGTCCTCGGACTTGGCGCCAGCGATGGATGGATTCCAGGCATAGACCTGCCCGGCGACCACTGCCTGCGTCATATCGGGCGTAGCGATGACTTCGCGCGGCTCATAGGCGGCAGGCCCGCCCTGGTGATGATACTGCCACTCGTCGGCGAAGCCGGTGCTGGCGTAGGCGGCTTGTGCACTGCCGAAAATCTCGCCGATGGCGCGCCCCGGGCGTGTGCCGAGAATGAAGGTGGCGTCGATCTGCGCCACGGCTTCCGCTTTGACGCGCAGCGAGTCGGGCAGCTTGCCAAAGCGGATCAGCCGCGTGATCGAGCAGACCAGCCCATCGCGGCGCCCGCACAGCACAAGCATGGCGTAGCGATCCAGCTTCTTAGCGGTCGGCAGTGGATGGCGGAACTTGAAGATGCGTTCATCGGTGGCGATCAGGTTGACGATGGCTTGCGCGCCGCGTCGTTCCGTCTCGAAAGCAAGTTGCGCTGCGATCTCATACTCGCTCATACCCGGCGCAATGGCACGGATCGCAGCGTTCATCGCGGCAGCGCACGTTTGTCCCAGGCTGCGGAATCGTTCTTGCTCCTCCGGCAGCAACAGCGAGCGTTGCCAGGCAATCGCCCCCGACAGGTCCGCCGCACCAGCCAACGCAAAGTCAGCGCCAGCGCGCTTGCCTGCAATCAGCCGGTTCACGGTGTCGTCGGCTTTGTACCAGGGCGCCACGCGCAGTTTCCACCCGGCGGCGACCAGTCCTTCTTCCTGGTCAAGCCGCGGCGCTTCGATGGTGTTTGTCACCACAAACTGCTCGTCCGGCGTGATCACCAGCGTCCCGATGCCGTTGGACGACGCCGTGTTGACATACGAACGATGTCCTGCCGTCGCCCACGCAAAGCTGCTCACCTGCCGCAACACCAGCGCATCCAACTCCTGGGCGCGCATGAACTCACGAATCTGGTTGAGTCGATTTTCTTGCAATCCCATAGGTATTTGGGCTCCTTGATTGAATGGAGATTGGGAGATTAAGAGATTAGAGATTGGAGATTGGAGATTGGAGATTGGGGGATTTGCGCGTAGACGCTTGAATCTCTAATCTCCTAATCTCTAATCTCCAAATCTCTTAATCTCTACGCCTCATGCCAATATGTCGACCAACCCATGTACTTGTTCAGCGCCTCGTGCACCGCCGGTGCGACCTGCGACAGATTCATGGCGACGTGATGTTCGAAGCCGTTCTCGCAGATGTAGTTGAGCAGCTTCTGCAGCTTCGGCACATGCACCACGCCGTAGCCGCCGAAGGTCTTGATCGGGTCATTAGTCAGCGTGCCTTCGCCGACGTAAGCCACGATGCGCCCGTTCAGGTCATCGGTCGAGACGCGTAGATAGGTGAAGGGATCAGCTTTGACGCGACCGACGACGGTGCCGAAGGTGTTGTCCTTGCCCACAGTGCCAGCGATGATCTCCTGGAAGTCCATCACTGCGATGTCGTCGGCGCGGATCAACCCGCCGGCGGCGTTGACGTCGCCTTCCTCTACAAAGATGCTCTTGGGCAGGTTGGAGCAGTGGAAGATGATCGCCTTATCCGGGTCGTCGCCGTAGTTGTTGTTCCAGTCCACGATGGCGCTCGGTTTGCCCGACGCATACGCCAGCGCCATCATCGCGACGGTGCCGGCGATGTCGGTCTCGCACGCCGACGGCATCAATCCGTCGCTCATGATGCTCATCAGGGTGCAGGGCACGACGCCGTAGTATTCCTCCATCGCCGTCCAGCACTGGATGGCGCTGGCAGTCAGCTCGGTCTCCTTCATCCACTCGTCGACAACAGCGCCGAACTTCGCCATACGCAGCAACGATGCTTCCGGCACGCCGGTGGTCTGAATGTACTCGCTGATCTGCGTCAGCTTGGCTTTGACGATGCTTGCTTCGTTGTCGAGCCGTTCGATGCGCCCAAAGACCTCGGACAGATCAAGCGTCTCGACCGAGATGCCGCTGCGTTCGAGCAGCTTCTCGCTGAAACGCACGGTGTTGAAGGCGGTCGGGCGCGCGCCGATGACACCGATCCGCGCGTGCTTGAAGCCGCGCACGATGCGGCAGATGCCGGCAAAGCGCGCCAGGTCCTGCGCAAACGCCTCGCTCTCAGGATCGACGCAGTGCAGGCTGGTCAGCGAATACTTGATGCCATACTGACGCAGGTTGTTGCACGCCGACATCTTGCCGCAGAAGGAGTCGCGGCGGTCGGCGACGGTCATCTTCGCCGGGTCGTCGGGGAATGCCTGGATCAGCACCGGCACATCCAGCCCGGCCCAGCGCAGCGCATCGGCAATGGCGCGCTCCTCGCCAAAGTTGGGCAACGTCACCAGCACGCCGTCGATCTCGTCGCGGTGCTGTTTGAAGAGATCGGCGCACTTGTGCGAGTCGGCGTGCGTAACGATGCTGCCGAACTGTGTGTCTTCGGGCGACAATGCAATCACGCGGAAGCCCTGTTGCTCCAACACCTTGAGCATGGTCTTGCGCCCGCTCTCTGCCAGGTGCGCCGGGAAAAAGCCGCGGTTGCCGACAATTAAGCCTAATGTCACCGGTTTGGTCGCTAGTTTCATTGTTCGATCTCCATAGTTTGAAGGAAATGTGGGTGATTCAATCTCTAACCTGGTCGTTGGCGAGACTGCACACATGCACAGCCTCGCCGGGCAACGATCAGGCTGATTTGACTAGCTACGGGCAACGTCCCATGTTCGCAGCGGCATACCGCTAACGAATTAAAACGTTTTAAGCGCCATCATCATAACATGGTCAACCTGCGGTGTCAACGCAACGGCGCTTTGACCTGAAGCGCGCCGCGCATCTGGGTTGAAACCTGGATTCGGTGCTGTGATGCAAACAAGCGTCGCTGTGATTATAGCACACGCAACATATCTTCGGCGCCACAAATCAAAATCAACGGGAACAGAGTTATTCACCTTACCAGCAGCCATCGGCGTTGTCTTCCTCAGGCGCGACATAACGCGTAGGTTATGTCGCATCGTTACAAACAATTGCCTGACGAAGGAATGTCAGGTATTTGTTATTGTGTAAAGGCAGAGACAGCGCCGCGCGTTGATGCGCGATCAACGCTACATCAGCGGTCAAAAGGTTATATTGAACTTGAGAGCAGACAAGGTGAACCCAGAACACTGCATCATTCGACACAGCTTGCGATTTTATCCATCACCGGTTCTCTCAGGGGGCAGCATCATGGCAGAACTCATCAAAGTGTCCGCCCAGTCACGCACCACCGCTGTTGCTGGCGCCATCGCCGGGATCATGCGCGAACAAGGCTATGCTGAGCTTCAGGCAATCGGCGCCGCCGCCATCAATCAGGCGATCAAAGCTGTAACCATTGCGCGGGGCTATGTCCGCGATGACGGCTTCGATTTAGTGCTCGTGCCCTATTTTACCGAGGTGGAGATTGAGGGCGCAGAACGCACCGCCATCCGTATGGTTATCCACAAATACCCCGTGCTGGCCAACGGGATTGCTCACTAACCGTTGGCGCAGGCGCTCCACAACAGGGCGTGTGCAAGTTGTTTCTTCTGTCGTTCTACAGCAGTAACCGGGCCGGTGCTTCCAGTAGCGCTTTTAGCTCCGCTAAAAATGCCGCCGCCACCGCGCCATCGATCACGCGATGATCGACAGATAACGTCACCTCTAGCACACGACGTGGCTCAAACACTGCACCGTTCCACACCGGCTGCATCTGCGCCTGCCCCACCGCCAGGATCGCCACCTCTGGGGGATTGATGATCGCTGTGAAGCGCTTGACCGGATACATGCCCAGATTCGAGATCGAGAAAGTGCCGCCGCTCACGACATCCGGTGTGATCTGGCCACTGCGGGTGCGCGTCACCAGATCGGTGATGGTTGCCGCTAGTGCAGTCAATCCCAGGCGCCCTGCATCGTGCACAACGGGAACGAGCAACCCATCCTCCAGCGCGACTGCAATGCCGAGATTGACCGTTGCGTGTTGACGATAGACCCACTCTTCGCCATCGAGCTGCAGCCAGGCATTCAGGCGCGGATGCCGCGCCAACGCAGCGGCAACGGCGCGGGCGATCCATACAGTGAGCGTCAGCCGCCCACCGCCAGCTTCCACCGCAGCCGCCAGCTCAGCGCTCAAGGCGTCGATGCGCGTCAGATCAATGGCGCTGGTGAAAAAGATGTGTGGCGCACGTTGCCAGCTCTGGCTGAGGCGTGTGGCGATCACGCGACGTCGGCCACGCAGCGGCTCGCCAATAGGGGGGCCAACAGGGGATTCAGTCGCCTCTACTTTGGGTTCATCCACAGGAAATTGAGGCTCGGCCAGTATTGCTCTGCCTTCCTCACTGTTTACCCTTTTTACCACATCTAGCGCCTGGATGCGTCCTGCTGGCCCGCTGCCGGCAAGTTGCGTCAGATCGACGCCATGCGCACGCGCCAGCCGTCGCGCCGCAGGCGTTGCGCGCAACGAGGAGACAGCGCTGGCCGCAGGCGCCGATGGCGTGACGGCAGCGACAACATCCCGCTTGACGATGCGCCCCGCCGGCCCGCTGCCGGCAAGCTGCGTTAGGTCGATGCCGGTGGCAGCCGCCATCCGCTGCGCAACCGGGCTAGCGCGCACTTCAGTGGGCGGCGCAGATTCTGGCGCAGACGTAGCTACTGCTAGGGCAGGCTGAACAGATGCGCCCGCCTCCCCAGGTGAAGCAATATAGGCAATGACCGTGGTGACCGGCACAGTGGCGTCAGCGCCGTAACGCACATCGGTAAGGATACCGTCGGCAGTGGCTTCAACCTCCATGTCGATCTTGTCGGTCTGCACCTCCAGGAGCGTCTCTCCTTTTTTGACCGCATCACCCGCTTGCTTAAGCCAGCGAATGATCGTGCCTTCTTCTTGCGCCATGCCGAACTTGGGCATGATGACAGGTGTTGGCATATCGTTCACCTCGCCTCGCGCACCAGCCGCCGCGCAGCCGTGACAATGTCTTCGACCTGTGGCACCATGCGCCTTTCCAGTTCACGGTTGTAGGGAACAGGTATATCCAACCCAGCCAGACGGCGGATCGGCGCGTCCAGGTAATCAAATGCCTCCGACTCAGCAATGACAGCCGCCAGCTCGCCGCCAAAGCCGCCTGTCTTGACCGCCTCGTGAACAATAAGCACGCGACCAGTCTTGCTAACGGAGCGAACGATCGGATCGGCATCGAGTGGCTTGAGCGTGCGCGGATCGACGACTTCGACCTCGATGCCCTCCTCCGCCAGTTTCGTTGCCGCCTCCAATGCCCGCACCACCATCAGCGAGGTGGCGACAATGGTCAGGTCGCGCCCGCTGCGTTTGACTTCGCTCTGGCTGAGGGGCGTCGTGTAGTAGCCCTCAGGTACGCTGCCTTTGGTGCGATAGAGCAACTTGTGCTCGACAAAAATCACCGGATTGGGGTCTTCGATGGCTGCTAGCAGCAAGCCTTTGGCATCGGCGGGCGTGCTCGGCATGACGACCTTCAGCCCCGGCACATGTACAAACCAATTTTCCAGGCTTTCAGAGTGCTGCGCGGCGGCGCCTGTACCGGCGCCAGCTGGGGTGCGCAGGACGAACGGCACTTCGACCTTGCCCCCCAGCATGAAGCGCAGTTTCGCCGCCTGCAAAACAAGCTGCTCCATCGAGAGCGTGATGAAATCCATGAACTGAATTTCGGCGATGGGGCGCATCCCGGTCAATGCTGCGCCAGTGGCGACGCCAGCAATGATCGCCTCCGAAATCGGGGTGTCGCGCACCCGCTCCGGGCCATACTTCTGATACAGGCCGTCGGTCACACCAAACGCGCCGCCATAAACGCCGACATCCTCGCCAAACAGGAAAACGCGTTCATCACGCGCCATTGCCAGATCGATCGCCTCGCGGATCGCTTCGGCGTAGGTCAACTCGCGGCTCATGCGTAGACTCCTTCGAGGATCGTGGCCGGGTCTGGGTCCGGGCTGTTTCTGGCAAATTCGATCGCCGCTGCAATCTCAGTCTCGACTTGCGCCTGTAGTTGGGTGAAGGCGTCCTCCGTCAGGATGCCTGCCGCCATCATCCGCTGTACAAGGCGCGCAATCGGGTCGCGTTCCTGCCACTCCTTGACCTCTTCCTTGGTGCGGTAACGCTGCTTGTCACTCTTGCTGTGACCCTTCCAGCGGTACGTTCGCGCCTCGATCAACGTTGGCCCCTCGCCGCCGCGCGCCCGCGTCACGGCCGCCTGCGTCGCCGCATAGACAGCAAGCAAGTCATTGCCATCGACGGTCACGCCTGGGATGCCATAGGCGGCGGCGCGGTCGCTGAGCTTTTCAACTTTGCTGGCGCGTGCAATCGCCATTGACATCGCATATTGGTTGTTCTCGCAAAAGTAGATCACGGGCAGGTTCCAGATCGCCGCCAGATTCAAACTTTCATGGAAAGCGCCCTCGTTGGTGGCGCCATCGCCAAAGAAGACCAGCACCACGCGATCTTGCCGCTGCATCTGAATGCTGAGGCCGACCCCTGCCGCCATTGGCACGCCCCCCGCGACAATGCCGTTGGCGCCCAGGTTGCCGGTCGTAACGTCGGCAATGTGCATCGAGCCTCCCCGCCCGCGACAATAGCCGGTCTCCTTGCCAAAGAATTCAGCCATCATCTGATCGGCGCGCGCACCTTTGGCGATACAGTGACCGTGCCCACGATGGGTGCTCAGGATATAGTCGGTTGGGCGCAAGGCCGCACATGCTCCCACCGCCGAGCCTTCCTGACCGATGGAGAGATGCATGGTGCCATGTATCAGCCCCTGCAAATAGAGTTGCTCCGCAGACTCCTCAAAGGCGCGGATCAGCAACATCTGGTGGAGTAGTTCGTGCAGACGTGCAGGTGATAATCCTGCGAGTGAATCATTCATGAGTCCCCTGTCATTCGTTGAAATCACGCGACAACTATCGCCAGCGAAGCGACTTTTCTGCACAAATGTGCTTTACCTGGTCAAATGTGTATTTTACTGGGGTGAGGAAATCCTGTCAATGCGCAGAATCGTCAAGGGAGAACTGATGCACGCTCCTGGCCTTCGGGGCGGCTGCCAATCTTCCGGGAAGTTTTTGAACTTCCGAGAAGGTGCAACCCTCGATAGATAGAACGAGACAGACCTAACGATCAGTGGCGCTTGGTAGCACTGCCTCCGCTGCCTGCAACAGCAAAGCGAGAGAGACCGCGCCGGGGTCAGCATGGCCCAGGCTGCGTTCGCCGAGCTTTGCCGATCGCCCGCGTTTGGCGACCATGCTGGCGGTGGCGGCGGCGCCCTGGCGCGCAGCCGGCAGCGCAGCGCGCCACGCCGCCGCAAGTGGCTGGTCGGGCGGCTGTGCTGCCAGTGCATCGACAAATGGCTGGAGCGCGTCGATCAATGTCTTGTCGCCGGGCTGCGCCTTGCCCAGCCGCTTGACCATCGTCAGTCCTGCCTGCAGCGCCTTGACGACCGACGGCGTGTCGTAGGGTCCGTCGCCCAATGTGCGTCCGGTCGTTGTGAGCAGCGCGCCGACCAGCGCGCCGGACGCGCCGCCAGCCGCATCGGCAAAGGCGGCGCCAGCCGCCGCCAGCAGTTGACCATCGCTGCCGTTCACTTTCTCCGCTGCCGCCACCGCCGCGCGCAGTCCGCGCACCATCGTCGCGCCGTGATCGCCGTCACCCGCCGCAGCATCAAGCCGCCCCAGCTCTTCTTCGTGTGCAGCGACGGTCTCCAACGCCAGCGCCAGCCAGCGGCGCACAACCGCGCCTGCGATTTGCGGTGAACTCATCGTACATTCCTCTTTCTTTGCGAACCTCTGCGCCTCCCCGCGCCTGTGTCAAGCCCCTCGATGTCAGCATCGGCTCACATGTTGGTGTAGGCGGCGGAGGCGCACGGCGCGTCGAGCAGGGTGGTCAGCTCGTCGTCGAGCCAGCAGAGCGTCAGTGAGCAGCCCGCCATGTCGAGTGAGGTGACCATCTCGTTGACAATCGGCTTGTAGGGCGTCAGCCCTTCCGTCAACAGACGACGGTTGATATCCTTGTAGAGCACGAACATCTCTTCGTACTGTGTGGAGCCAAGCCCGTTGAGCAACACGGCAACCCTCGAACCGGAGTCGGCGGGCGCGTCGGCGAGCAGCGTGTCGAGCAGCAGATCGGCGACCTCGCGCGCAGGGCGCATGTGGCTGGATTGGATGCCTGGCTCGCCGTGCACGCCCAACCCCAACTCCATGCGCCCCGGTGCGACGGTGAAGAGCGGCGCCGACTGTCCCGGCAATGTGCAGCCGCCAAAGGCGACGCCAAAGGAGCGCGTGCGGTCGTTGGCTTTGCGCGCCAGCCGTTCCACCTCATCCAGCGCGTCGCCGCGCGCTGCGGCTGCGCCCGCGATCTTGAAGACGAAGAAGTCGCCAGCAATGCCGCGACGCTCCTCTTCCTGGCCGCGCGGCGCCGAGGCGACATCGTCGGTGACGCGCACGGTGCGCACGTCGATGCCTTCGTCCTGGCAGCGCAGTTCCGCCATGTCAAAGTTGAGCACGTCGCCGCTGTAGTTGCCGTAGCAGTAGAGCACGCCAGCGTCGCTTGCCACCGCCTTTGTGACGCGGTAGACCTGTTCGGCGGACGGCGCGGCAAATACATTGCCCATCACTGCGGCGGCGGCTAACCCAGGCCCCACGTAGCCGCAGAAAGCTGGGTAGTGTCCCGACCCGCCGCCCACCACGACAGAGACCTTGCCCGGCTGCGGCGCGTCGACTGCCATCACGCCGGAAGCATCGGGCACGCGCCTGACCAGGCGACCGTAGGCGGCGACAAAACCTTCGATCAACTCTTCACGAAAGTCAGCAGGATCGTTGAATAATCTGGTCATAGGTGTTGTGTCTCCATGGTGATGAAGAGAGCGGCGAGGGGCGAAACGCCGTTGCCGCCGTCCTCTCAAGCCGCCGGCAATGCAGGCGGAGTCGAATCAATTCTACACTTTGATGAAGGCCGCCACTGCTGGATGCTGGCGCAGCAGCTCCAGGTCGGCGGCGGTGGGCAACTGCGGGCGGTCGCGCTCGGCGTTGACGATGCACAGAAAGCCCAGCGGTTCATCGCCCGTCGGCTGGAATTGGTGCCAGGTCATCGGCGGCACCAGGATCAGATCGTAGTGACCGATGTCGTAGACTGCGTCTTGCAGGAGCACGCGCCCGGCGCCGCGCACCACCATCACCGCGTGCTCGTGCTCATGCCGTTCGAGCGAGGAGTAGCCACCCGGCGCCACCTCGAAGTAGCGCCACTGAAAGTGCATCTGGGCGCCCTCAAAGAGTATCTGCTTGGTGATGTCGCGAAAGCTGGTCGTGCCGTCCTGTTTGTAGCCGAGGACAGGCGTCTCTGTCCAGCGGCAGTCGCCGAGATGAGAACGAATCATCATAGTTTGGCTCCTTTCTGCACATTTTCGACAAAGGTGCGGCTGCGTTCGTAGAGTGCGTCGCCCGCCATGTAGAGGCTGCCGCCGATCAGCAGGATGGTGTCGTTGCCGTAGACATCGATCATCTCCTGGACTCGATCGACTTGCATCCCACCGGCGGGGACTGGCAGCGCGTCCTTGTGCGCACTCCATGGCCGCCGCAAGTGATTCGCCAGGTCAAGACAGGTCTGCTGGCTGTAGCTGAAGCGCCCACCATAGTTCGGGTAGATCACGGCGTCGGCGCCAAAGAGGCGGAAAATCTTGCCAAAGAGCAGCTCCGGGGCAATGCGCAGCGCGCCGGCAAAGGCAGGATGCGCCATCACCGCCATGTCCAGCCCGTCGGCGACCAGCTCGTGCAGCAGCGGCAGCCCCACCAGCATCGGCTCGATCATCACTACCTGCACGCCCAGGTCATGGCAGATGCGCACCTGCTCGGCGATGGCGCGCGGCCCCCCGATCAGGTTGGGGACATAGAGCGAACGGCGACCGGTTTCGGCGGCGGCTTCCGTCACCGCTGCCTGGCAGCGCGCCACCCGCTCGGCAAAGGGCGCGTAGCGCTGATTCGCCAGCCCGTGGTCATCCTTGATGAAGTCGATGCCGGCGCGCGCAAAGATGCGGCAGTACTCCGCCAGTTGCGTCGCCGAGAGTCCTTGCGGTTTGAGTGCAGTGCAAGTCAAGGGGCGATTGTAGCCATCGACCAGGGCGCGCAAACCGGCGCCGCCAAACTGCGGCCCCACGAACGCAGCGACCTGTTCGTCGGGCATGGCGACATCGACGAGCAGCACATCGCTCTGCAGCGACGTGTTGCCAAAGAGCATGTTGAGCCATTGCGCGGGGTCGTCGCCGGTGGTGGCGCGCGCCAGCCGAATCACGACCTCATGCAGATCGTCGCCGATTGCCCGGATCGACTCGACGCGCGCCAGGATATTCTCGACGATATGCGGGTCGCGCACGGCCGCGCGTGGCAACTCAACGCTCTGCTCCAGCGCCACACCCTCGGCGCGAGCGACAATCTCATCGGGAGTTGCGCGGATGTGATAAGTGACGAAGAAAGAGTCTTGCATCGTAAGTAGTCGGTAACGTGGTAATGCGACAAAAATCGAGAATTCGCCCCCATGCAACAGGTTGCCAGCACAAGGAGCTTACTCAGTGGCTTGTTTTCGGCTCTGAAGCCATCGGACCAAAAGAGGCAGGGCTTTCGGTTGCGCGCTTGCCGAGCAGGAGCCCCTCGACGCCGATATCCTCATCGAGATGTAGTTGGCATTTCCTGGCTGATCAACCTTTTTGCATCAACGTATTTGCAACAGTCTCGATGTGTCAAGCCTGCGCAAGCGGCAGCGGTGTGGCTGAACGCATGAACGCCACGGTCTGCGCCAGATCGACGATGCCGGCGTCAGAGCCAAGCCCGCCGGCCACCAGTCCGGCGGCTGCTGTGCCGAGCCGCCCCGCCTCTTCCAGGCTCCACCCCTGCCCCAGCCCAACGATGAAGCCGGCGCAGTAGGCGTCGCCGCAGCCGGTGGTGTCCACGACCGGGACGTGAAACGCCGGCAGGCGAATTTCCTGGATAGCGTCACCTTCCTGCCAGGCGATGCTGCTGCCCTCGGCGCCCATCTTGAAGACAGTGTGACCGGCGCCGCGCGCCAGGAAGAACGCGATCACGTCGCGGCGTTCGTGCAGCTTGCACATCATGCGCGCCTCATCCAGCCCGGGCATGAAGTAGTCGATGTAGGGCAGACACGGCTCGATCAGGTCGAGCAGGTCGGGGCGTTCGATGGCGACCAGGTCGAAGGTGGTGATGACGCCTTTGGATTTAGCGAACTTGAGCACTTCCACCGTCGGCGCGCCGTCGAATTTGGGCATCAGCGACGTGCCGCCGACATGCAGCACATCGGCGCTGGCGATCACGTCGAAGTCGATATCCTCCAGCGTCAGCGCGCCGTTGGCGCCGGGCACATGCAGCGCCGGGCGCTCGCCGTTAGGGCGGATCGGCAACATGGTCGCCGACGTTTGCACGCCGTCCTTGCGCCGCAGATAGCGCGTGTCGATGCCATAACTTTGCATCGTGTTGACAATAAAGTTGCCCAGCTCATCCTTGCCGAGCGCGCCCATCGCGATCACGTGAGCGCCGAGTTTAGCGAGATCGATGCTCGTCCCGGCTGCTGTGCCCGCCACCGTGATGCGGATTTCTTCGAGCAGATCGACATTCTGTCCATCGGGGATACGCGTCACCGGGCGCCCCAAAATATCGACAATGTGAATGCCAAGACTGACGACAGTTGTCATGCGTGCGCCTCTCCTGCTTCGAATTCATCAAGATATGCTTCGATCTCCGCCGCCGTGCTCATCTCCAGGGCGACGGCGGCAATTCGCTGTGCTTCCGGGCGGGACAATCGCCGGATGCGCGCCTTCACGGCTGGAATCTCGGCAGCGTTCATACTCAACTCATCGAGTTCCAGTCCCACCAACAGCGGCGTCGCGCGCGGGTTGCCCGCCAGCTCACCGCAGATGCCGACGCGGATGCCGTTGGCGTGACCAGCCTGCACCACCTCGCGAATTGCTCGCAGCAACGCCGGTTGAAAAGCGCTCACCAGCCCGGCTACGGTCGCGTTCCCCCTGTCTGCGGCCATGACATATTGCGTGAGATCATTCGTGCCGATGCTGAAGAAGTCCACCAGGCGCGCCAGATGATCGGCCAGCAACACGGCGGCTGGCGTCTCGACCATGATGCCGCGCTGGATGTCCTCGTCAAAAGATAGCCCATCTCCCTGCAACTCGGCGCAGATTTCGTCGATCAGTGCATCGATCAACACCAGTTCATCCCACGTGCTCACCATCGGGAACATGATGCGGATCGGGTGTTCTGCAGCGGCGCGCAGAATGGCGCGCAGTTGGGGACGAAACAAGCCAGGATGATCGAGGCAATAGCGCAGACCGCGTTGGCCCAGAAAGGGATTCGGTTCGTGCGGCTGGCGCAGGTAGGGCAGCGTTTTGTCGCCGCCAATGTCCAGTGTGCGGATGATCAGTGGCCTTCCCTGCAGCCGGCGCGCAGCATCCAGATACGCGGCAAGTTGCTCCTCCTCGGTGGGGGGAGCTTCGCGGTCGAGGTAAAGAAACTCGGTGCGAAAGAGACCTACGCCTTCCGCACCGTTTGCCAACGCCAGATCGACATCGCCAGGTAAGTTAATGTTGGCGACTACTTCGATGCTGCCGCCATCGCGCAACATAGCGGGCGCCTGAGCATCCTTCTGGGCGGCCATGCGTTGCGCCTGCCAGCGTGCGCGTTGTTCGGCAAGCTGCGCCAGCAAGTCGGCGTCGGGCGCCAGCCAGAGCAACCCCGCGCTGCCGTCCAACGCCAGCATCTGGCCGTCGGCAATCGTGGCAAGGGTGGCAGCGCCGATGCCGGTGACGGCAGGAATCCCCAGTGCACGCGCCAGGATAGCGCTGTGTCCGGTGGCGCCGCCCTCCGCCGTGACAATGCCAAGCACTTGATCCAGCGGCAGGCGCGCCACGTCAGAGGGCTTCAGCTCACTTGCCACCAGGATTGCGGGCGCGGGTGGCGCAAAGACAGTGGCTTCGGTGGGGGCGCCTGCCAGATACCGCAGCACGCGCTGCCCGGCGTCGAGCACATCGTCGGCGCGACGCGCTAGATAGGCCTCTTCCAGTGCGCGGTAGCGGCTGACGACGCCTTGTAGCGCCTGCTGCCAGGCGCTGGCCGCGTCGATGTGACGCAGCTCAATGGACTGCTGCGCCGCCTCCAACAACTCACTGTCAGTGATCATCAAAATCTGTGCTTCGAAGATGCCAGCTTCGGCTGGCCCGGCGCGGCGGCTCAGTTCGCTGCGCAGATCGCGGAGCTGCTCGACGACCGCAGCGATAGCTTCGTTCAATCGTTGTCGTTCGGCGGTTGGGTCATCGATTGTGCGCTCTTCTATTTCAGGTGCGACATTGCGCAGCCGGAACGCCGGCCCAAACGCAACGCCCGCCGACGCCGCAATGCCTGGCACAGAATCAGCATCATCTGTAGTGACAGCTGCGGCGATGATCTCGGTCGGCTCGGTCACGTCGATGGGATCGCCAAAATTGTCCAGCGCCAGCGCCTCAATTGCCGTGAGCGCAGCAAGGGCTTCGGCGCCCTGGGCGCGCACAATCACAACATCCTTCTGCCGCGCGCCGAGCGTCACGAGCTGATTCAAGCTGGTGGCGGCGACAGTGCGACCCGCATGAGTTAACGTGACCTGTGCGTCGTATTGCGCTAATAGCGTCACCAGGCGCGCCGCAGGACGCGCGTGCAACCCCAATCGGTTAGGAATGACTATCGCCAGCTCGGTGCTCGCTTCGCCACCTGTGGCGACAGCCGACTCGTTGCTTGCGTCGGGGGGTGGCGTCAGGTGTTGCCAGGTCGCCAACTGTTCCGTCTTGGCAGCAAGCGCCCCGCGTGCATCGGCGAAAACCTGCGCCAGCGTGCCGCCGATCCTGGCGCGCACGGCAGCCGCCAACGTACCCTCCACCAGCGGCGCCTCGCAGAGATGGACGCGCGCCCGCTGCTCTTCAGGTAGAAAATCGAGGGCGGCTTCGGCGCTCATGATGGCGCTGCCGAGGTCCATCATCACCAGGACGCTGTCAACATCTGCGCGCGCCAGCAAAGTTGTGATGGCGGCGGCGACTTTGGCAGGGTCGGTGCCAATTGGGGCATCGGGGATGTCGACACCGCCCGCCAGCGCCAGCGGTGCGCCCCCTTGCACCATCTGCTCCACCAATTCCAGCAGACCCTCGGCTAACCTGGCGCTATGCGAAACTATGACAATTCCAACCATGGTCTCCTACATTTCGTCCGACGCCGTTGCCAGCGTTTCAGCCAGCGCGCGCAAAATCAGATAGGTGGAGGTGGCGCCAGGGTCCTGGTGACCGATGCTGCGTTCGCCCAGATAGCTGGCACGCCCCTTGCGCGCCTGCAGCGGGATCGTGGCGCGCATCCCTTCCTCGGCGGCGGCGACGCATGCATCGAGGGCCGCGGCAGGCGGCTGGCCAGCTTCCAGGCTGGCGCGCAGGGCGGCAAGCGCCGGCGTCCATGCATCGATCATCGTCTTGTCGCCAGGTTCGGCGCGCCCACGCTGGATGATGCCATCGCGACCCGCTTCGAGCACGGCGAGCAGCTCGGCGTCGGTCAACGCGTGACGGTCGCCAGCCACGCCCGCCGCTTTGAGAAAGAAGTTGCCGTACAACATGCCGCTGGCGCCGCCCACAGTGGACATCAACGTCATACCGGCTGTCTTGAAGAGCGCGCCAAGCGACTGCCCCGGCTGCGCCGCCAACTTCTGCACGACCGCGCCAAAGCCACGCGCAATGTTGACGCCATGATCGGCGTCGCCGATTGCGGCGTCCAGGTCGGTGAGGTAACTCTTGTTTTCATCCAGCACGGCGGCGGTGCGTTGCAACCATGCTTCAACTATCGTTGCTGTGATCATGCTTTTTGTCAACTTCCCGTGACAGATCATCTTTCAGGATTTGAGAAAGAGGAATGCATCATAGCTCATGCCAGCTGTGTAGACTTGAATCCGTTGAATAGCTTCCTGAATGACGCGTCTCCACTCTCTACACGCCCCAGCGCAGCGCGGGTGTGTGCACGGGTGCATCCCACAGGCGCAGCATCTCGTCATCGGCGCGCGTCAGCGTGATCGAGCAGCCCTGCATCTCCAGCGAGGTGATGTAGGCGCCAATCAGCCTGCGCGCAATCGTGATGTTGCGCGCTTCACAGATGTGCGCTAGTTTACGATAGACGGTGTACAACTCGGAAGCCGGCGTGCCGCCCATGCTGTTGACCAGTGCGATCACACGGTCGCCGGGCTGAAAGGGCGCGCTGGTCAAGGTCTGCTCGACCCAATCGCCAGCGTCGGGGTCAAAGCTGCGCACTGTGCGCGTGTAGGCGCCATCGTCGAGAATCTCTTCGGCAAGCAGCGTGGTGATGGCGTCGGCGTCGGTGATCGGCATGCGGCGCTGGCCTGGCTCGCCGTGAATGCCGATGCCGATCTCGATCTCGTCGTCGCCCAGCTCGAACGTTGGTTTGCCGGCGGCGGGCGTCGTGCACGAGGTGAGCGCCATGCCCATCGAACGCGAGCTGATGCTGACGCGCTGCGCCAGTTCCGCCACCTGCGCCAGGTCATAGCCCGCCTCGGCGGCCGCGCCGGCGATCTTCTCCACGATGACCGTGCCGCCCACGCCGCGACGACCGGCGGTGTAGAGGCTGTCCTTGACGGCTACGTCGTCGTCCACCAGGACGGTGCGCACCGGCACACCGTCACCGTGCAGCAGCTCCGCCGCCGTCTCGAAGCTGAGCACATCGCCCGTGTAGTTCTTGACGATCAGCAGCACGCCGGCGCCGCTGTTCACCGCCAAGCCGCAGGCGTACATTTGATCGGGCGTGGGCGAGGTGAAGATTTCGCCCGGACACGCGCCGGCAAGCATCCCCATGCCGACAAAGCCACCGTGGAGCGGCTCATGCCCGCTGCCGCCGCCGGAGACCAGGGCGACTTTGTCGGCAACCGGCGCGTCGGCGCGCACGATGAATTTCGGCTCCAGATTCACGCGCAACAGGTCGGCGTGGGCAAGCGCCATGCCTTCCATTTGCTCGGTGATGACGGCGTCGATGGCGTTGATCAGTTTCTTCATGGCAGGCTCCGTCAAGGTTGAATGCGTTGCGCCGCAGCGGTTGGCGGCTGGCTCGTGGACAGGTTGATTGGTTGCAGCGCGATGTCGGGTTTGTGGCCGTCTGCGCCGAACAAGGTGATGCGTTCCAGCGGCAGCTGCACCCAGGCTTCTTCGCCCAGTGCCCGCCCGGTGTCGGATGCAACTTTGGCTTTGAGCACAAGGTCGCCGATCCGCAGCGTGACCAGATATTGCCCCCCAACGACGATGGCGCGATTGGTGACGCGCGCGGGCACGGCTTCGGCTTGTGCAGCGGCAAAGACGCGCACGTGTTCGGGACGAATGCCCAAAGTCAGTTGCTCGCCGCTGCGACCGCTCAGCCGCACGGGCGTGGCAAACAATGGACTGTTCACCGTGCCGTCGCTGCTGATCGAGCGGGCAAAGTTTTCGACAAAGTTCATGCCCGGGTTGCCGAGGAACCAGCCGCCAAAAACATCGTTCGGGCGATCATATAACTCGCGCGGCGTTGCATACTGGACGATGCGCCCATCTTTCATCAACGCGATCTGGTCAGCCAGGGTCATCGCCTCGGTCTGGTCATGGGTGACGTAGATGATGGTCTGGTTGAGCCGGGTCACCAACTCTTTGAGCGCACGCTTGAGTTGTAGTTTGGAGGATATGTCAACGTTCGTGATCGGCTCATCAAAGAGGATGATTTTGGGCTGACGCGCCACGGCGCGGGCAACGGCCACCTTTTGTCGCGTGCCATTGTCGAGCGCATCGATGTCGGCGGCGGCGGCGTGGCGCATCTCCAGCAGGTCGAGCACTTCATCGACGCGGCGGTCGCGTTCAGCCTTGCTCAGCTTTTCGGCGCGCAGCGGCAGCTCGATGTTGGCGCGCACGTCGCTGCCGCGATAGACCACCGGATACTGAAAGACCATGCCGATGTTGCGGGCGCGCGTCGAGAGTCGGGTGACGCGCTGGTCGCCAAAGTAGATGTCGCCATGCGTGGGCGTCTCCAGTCCGGCGATCATGCGCATCAAGGTTGTCTTGCCGCAACCCGAAGGACCGAGCAGACAGGTCGTTGTGCCTGCCGGAAAGGTGATGGTCAGGTCGTCAACGGCCACGACCGCGCCAAATTGCTTGCGCAGGTTGTCGGTTCGTATGTCAAGCACAGCTCACTCCGCTCCTTTGCACACGCCGATGCGACGGCCCCCTTGAAAGACGATCATGTTGTGCGGCTGGACGCTGATCTCCACTGTCTGGTCGATCTCCACGTGCTGTTGCGTCTGGTCGTCACTGCGCACCACGGTTGTCAAGACAAGACCGTTCGCATCCAGGTAGACGATTTCTTCGCCGCCCAGGTCTTCGCGCAGTAAGACTTTGGCGTTGTGGGTCAGCCAGCCAGCGCCGCGCGGCTGACCAATGCGAATGTGCTCCGGACGGATGCCGATCTGCACCTCGCCGCCGGGCTGACCCGGTTGCTCGCGCATAAAGCCTGTGCGGAACGCTGACGTCTCAATGATCTGGACGCCGCTCTGCTGGCGTAGAAGGCCACCGACCAGATTCGCCTGCGGAAAGGCGACGTGGTGCATGGTCTGGGTGCGCTGCGGATTGGCGTAGAGCGTCTCCGGCGCGCCGCTTTCAATGATTTCACCCCCATCCAGCACCGCGATCTGACTCGCCAGCATCAGCGACTCCACGGCGTCGGAGGTGGTATAGATGAAGGTCACTTTGAGCATCTCCTGCGTGCGTTTGAGATCGTCGATCAGGCGCTCGCGCAGCTTGAAGTCGAGGCCGACCAACGGATCGTCGAGCACATAGATGTCGGTGCGTTTGACCAGACCGCGCGCAATGGCGACGCGTTGCTTCTGCCCGCCGCTCAGCTGGTCGGGTTTGCGATCGAGCAACTCCTGGATGCCGAGCAGAGCGGCGACGCGCTGCACCTCTGGCTCAATTTCGGCTTTGGCGACGTGCGCCAGGTCAAGCGGATAGGCGATGTTCTGGCGCACGGTGAAATGTGGGTAGAGCGCAAACGACTGCGGCACATAGCCGATGTTGCGCTCGCCCGCCGAAAGTCGCGTGACATCGGCGCCGCGCAACAGCACGCTGCCCTGATCCGGCGTCTCCAACCCGGTGAGCAGGCGCACAAGCACCGACTTGCCCGAAGCCGGCAACCCGAAAACGACCGTGAATTCGCCAGCTTCCACGCTCAGGTTGACATCGCGCAAAATCTGTTTGCGACCATAACTCTTGGCGAGATGGTGTAGTTCAACTGCACTCATGCAAATGTCGTTTCTGTTGGCGCCGTCAGCGTCCCAGCGACGCCAGCCACGGCGCCAGCGCAATGCTCACGGCGAAGATGACAGCGACTAGAAAGATAAACCAGATGTAGAGCAAGGCAGATCGCTTGAAATTGGCCGTCGGTGGGATGTTGCCAACGGCGATTTGACTGATGGCGGAAGCCACCAACGAGATCAGCCCGATCTGGTAAAGTTGCATACTCACTTGTTGTCCGAGCAGCACGATGCTCGCCAACATCCAGACCACAAGCACGGCTTGCAATGTGGCGGCAAAAGGTCGTTTGGTGACGTTCATCTTACACCTCGCCGCGCACAGTGCCGAAGGTCATACCGACCAGCAAATACTTCTGGAAGAGGAAGATCATGATGGTGGGCAACAGAACATAACCGGTGGAGAGCGAGGCGACAAACGCCCAGTCCACGTTGCCGCCAGCGTTGACCAGCCCCACCGCCAGCGCGTAGGGAATCATCTGCGTGCCTGGACCGCCCAAAATGAAGTTGAGCAGGAACTCATTCCAGACGAAGATGAGGTTGAAGATGAAGGCGGCGATCAGTCCGGGGCGCACCTGCGGCAGCACCACACGAAACATCACGTGCAACCGTGATGCGCCGTTGACAAAGCCGGTCTCATCGTAGCGCTGCGAGACGCCGTCGATAAAGCCCTTGAGAATCCACAACGAGAAGGGAATGCTGAACATCGTGTAGAGCATCAGCACGCCAAACTGGTTGCGCCACTGAAACGCGTTGTACATCTGGAAGATCGGCACGACAAAGGCGGCGGCGGGAACCATGCGCGTGGAAAGAATCAGGAACATCAGGAAATTGGTGGCGCGAAATTTGTAGCGCGATAACGCATACGCCGCCAAAAACGACACGACGATCGCCAGCGTCACCGACGTAATCGACAGAAAGAGACTGTTGATGAAGTAGGGGATTGTGTTCGGTCGCGTCAACATCGAGATGATGTTGTCAACCGTAGGCTGGAAAATGAACTTCGGCGGTACGGCGAGGATGTCGTTCGGCGTCTTGAAGGAAGCCAACAAAATCCAGAAGACCGGCAGGAAAAAGAGGATCGCCACCAGCCACAAAATCAGATAGTAGAGCGTCGTGCGGGCACGGGATTGTTGCATCTTAGGCTCCCTCACGGTAACGGCGCAGGTTCAGCACCCAGAGATAGATCGAGGTAAACGCGATGGCGATCAACAGCAGGATCACGGCCAACGCCGACGAGAAGCCGATATTGAGGCTGGCAAACGCGTAGCGATAGAGTTTCAGCGCGATCAGCTCGGTGATATTGCCCGGCCCGCCGTTGGTCATCAAGAAGACCAGATCGGTCGTCTTGTAGGCGTCGATGGTGCGCAGCAGGATGCCCAACATCAGGATGAACTTGCCGTGAGGCCAGATCACGTGCCACAGCCGCTGCCAGATCGAGAGGCGGTCCACCTCAGCGGCTTCCAACTCCGCTTTGGGCACGGACCCGAGCGCGGCCAGCGTCATCAAGATCATGAAGGGCGTCCACATCCAGATATCGACAAAGAGCACAGCGCCGAACGCCCAGTTGATGTTGGTCAGGAAGTCGATCTTGGCGCCGGTGATCTGCTGCAGCAGAAAGTTGGCGACGCCAAAGGTCGGCTCATAGATCAGCCGCCAGAAAAGCCCCGAAGCCACCGGCGTCACCACCATCGGCACGAAGAGCAATGTCAGCGCCAGCCGGCGACCTGGCATGTTGTTGCTGCCCCAAAACAGGAAGCCGAGCAGCACGCCAAGCGTCGTCTCGATGCTGACCGCCAGCACGACAAAGACAAAGGTGCGCCCAAACGCCGACCACAGATCGGCGTCGTTGTAGATTCTGACGTAATTGTCGATGCTGGCAAACGTGGGTGGCGCCGGCGACATCAGCGAATAGTTGTAGAAGCTCATGCCGATCATCCACATTGTCGGAATGACGTTGAGCGCCACAAAGAAAATCAGGATGGGCAGCAGGAGCGTGAGGGAAAAAAAGCGCGATTCCTCGAACGCGCGCAAGGGGCTGCGTCGACTGCGGGCGACGATGTGTTCGTTGGTCTGAGCAATATTGGCTGAACTCATGCGCTCTACTCTTTGCAATCGGGTGAGACCTTCCAGGAAGCTTGCCGCTTCCTGGAAGGTTGATAGGTTGCCAGTCTACATCAGCTCAACGTCAGGTTCAACAACTCCTGCGGCGGCGCTGTCTGAGTGCGTCCCTTGTCAAAGAGAATCTTCTGCTGGCGGCCCGCAATGTAGTCCAGCACCAGCTTCGGATCGTTGACCTGGCCCGACGCGTAGGCGCTGTACGCCTCCTGCTGAATCGCCAGCAACTCGGCGTACTCGGGCAGGTGCCAGAAGTCGCGCGAGCGCCCTTCTTCGAGCATGTACTTGAACGCACGCGTGTACGGCTTCAGATCTTCGAATCCTTCCGCCTCAACGCCCTTCTTGCTCCACGGCAGACCACCCTTCGACACGAATTCAGCCTGGGTGTCATCCTGGTACCACCACTTGAGGAAGTCGATGCAGGCGCGCATGTGGTCGTCATCGTTGAAGGCGTTGATCACCCAGGGCTGGCCACCCATGGCGCCGATCACCTTCTTTTCGCCATCCGGGAAGACGAACTTCGGATGCGGCACGGCCATGACCTTGCCTTCCAGCTCCGGCGGAATCATGAACAGACCAACCGCCAGCCAGTTGAACGCCGAGAAGACCTTGCCCTGCGTGAAGAGGTCGATCATCGAGCCGATCGTGAAGTCCGGCGCGCCGGGCGGCATGTACTTCTGCAGCGAGCGGAAGTATTCGAGCTGCGCGGCGTTGGCATCGGTGTTGAGGACGCCCACAACATTGCCGGTGGCCGGATCCCAGATGTCGCCGCCGGTGGCATAGACATAGGGGTGATAGGCGCAGGAGAAGAAGTCATATTCCTTGCTGTACTGCGCTGCCGTGCCGTAGAAATCCTGCTCGGGGCGGTTGAAGAACTCGAAGATCGGTTCATATTCCTGGATGGTCAGCTCGGCGAATTCATCGTAGGTGGTCGGCAACTTCTTGCCGTACTTCGCTTCAAAGGCAGCCTGCTCAGCCGGGTCTTCGATCATGTCTTTGCGAATAAACAGACCCTGGGTGTCCGGCATCTGGGGGAAGCCCCACCGTTGCCCTGACCCATCCGGGTAGACCTGGTAGGTGTTGACGACCAGACTGGAGAACGGTTCCAGGTCGAGTTCGGGATTCAGCGCATAGACATCGTCGGCTTTGACGATCCAGCCCGGCTCCGCCAGCGCGCCCAGCCACTGGCTGTCGGAGACGATCAGGTTGAACTCCTGTGACTTGGCGGCAAGCGTCGGCGCCACGCGCTGGAACAACGCCGCGAAAGGCGCTTCGGTCTTGCGCACGGTGACATCGTAGCCGTACTTCTCTTTCGCCATGGCGGCAAACGCCGGGAACATCTCGATCGGCAACTGGCTTGGGGGCCAACCGGCGATCACGGCCAGACTCAATTCCAGGCTCTTGCCGCGCATTTCATCGCCGACTGTGCCTTGCAGTGGGCTGGCGCCGCTGGCTGCCGGCGCGCTGCTGCCACCGGTTGGAGCGCCGGCCGGCGCACATGCCGCCAGTGCGTTCGCCGCCACTGCCGCCGCGCTCATGGCTGCCATTCCCTTGAGCAGTGCACGCCGTGAGAACGGTTTGGAAGCTAGACTCTCAGACATTGTGGATCCTCCTGTGACTCTTTGTTGACTATCATCTATCGCCCTGCGACGTCTGAACAGTGCCGACGCCGCAACGATCACTGTGGTGCGTAGTGCGTGGTGCGTAGTGCGTGGTGCGTGGTGTGTGTTGCGTGTTCGTGGTGCGTGGCGCACATTTCACCAAACACCTCACACGCACCACGCACCACGTAACACGTAACACTAGATCGCCGTATACCCGCCGTCAATCAAAATCGTTTCGCCCGTGATCAGATCGGATGCTGGCGACGCCAGGAAGAGGATCAGATCGGCGACCTCGACCGGCTGGCCGAAGCGGCGCAGGGGAATCTTTGCCAGCATCGGCTCCGCTTTTGCCGGGTCGCCCCAGACCTGCGTGCCCATCGGCGTCAAGATCACGGTTGGCGCCACGGCGTTGACCTGGACGTTGTGCGGACCCCATTCCAGCGCCATCACTTTGGTCAGCATATTGAGGCCGCCCTTGGAGGCGGCGTAGGAGGCGTGCCCCTCGATGGCGACGACGCCCGCTTGGGACGAGACGTTGATGATTTTGCCGTGCTTCTGCTCGATCATCTTGGGCGCCAGCGCCTGCGCCAGCAAATAGGGCGCGCGCAGATTCACGGCGATGGTCTCCTCCCAATCCGCCAGCGGGGAGGCAAGGATCGGCGCAATGCGGGCGATGCCGGCGTTGTTGACCAGGATGTCCACTGTCCCAAAGGCGTCGAGCGCGGCTTGCGCTGCCTGCAGTGGCCCTTCGGTCGTGCGCATGTCCGCTTCGATAATCACACAGCGTCGTCCAGCCGCTTCGATCTGCGCCGCCGTGGCTTGCAAGCCTTCATGATCGCGCCCGGCGATGGCGACGTCAGCGCCTGCCTGCGCCAGGACAATCGCCGCCTCGGCGCCGATGCCTTTGGAGCCGCCGGTCACCAGCGCACGTTTGCCCTGCACTGCAAACCGGTTCAAAGGATTCTGCATAGCACACCTCAATTGATTCCAAAGTTTGACTTGATCAAGG
>CZCA01004260.1_pt1 | contig 23086 bp, 22 predicted proteins | sample 591981 | NCBI WGS metagenome assembly CZCA01 (sample SAMEA3556810, study PRJEB10932) | anaerobic digester metagenome
AGATCTACACTATCCTCTTCGTCGGCAGCGTCAGATGTGTATAAGAGACAGGTATTATACCATATCTATTATGCAATTTCCATACCCAAATGTTATTATATTGTAAATTTTTTGACTACCTTACAAGTAAAGGAACAAATCCTGTATAATCACAGGAAATTAAGCTGAAATTTATACCATAATATTCACCAGTGATCGCCTTTTTAGCCGCATTGCCACCATGTATATGACCATAGTAGCATTTTTTAATATTGTATTTTTTTAAAATATCAAGTATTTCTGTACACTGGTTGTCACCATATATAGGTGGATAATGAAGAAAGACAACGGGTTCCTTGTTTAATAACAATGCCGCTTTTATTGATGTTTCCAAACGACCCACTTCTCTGTTAAGTATTTTTTTATCCTCTTCACTGATAATTTCGTAAAACCATCCTCGTGTTCCACATACGGCGTATTGCTCAACAGCCTTAGCGGAATTAAAAACAAGAGATATGCTATTAAAGCTGTTAGCAGCTAGGTAATCCTCTATCTTCTTTCTTGTCACCCACCAATAATCATGGTTTCCCTTTAACAAAAGCTTTTTACCTGGCAAGCTTTCCAAAAAAGTAAAATCCTTGAAGGTTTCTTCCAGCTTCATCGCCCACGAAATATCGCCAGCTATAACCACTGTGTCATTTTCAGTAACAACCGCTCTCCAGTTTTGCTCTAAACGTGACACATAATCGTTCCAACCGTTAAAAACGTCCATTGGTTTATTAGTCCCTAGGGATAAATGTAAATCTGCTATTGCAAATAAAGACATTATTTTATACCTAATTTACCCAGCACATAGCTTGGCATATTTTCTACTGCTGTAACATCGTCAAAACGTACTGTCATATTTTTCAGCATAGACAATGGCTTTGGTACATCTACTCCTGTTATTTTGTTAAGCTCCTCCACCATTGCAAATTCATTGTCTGGCAGCTTGTCCTCTGGTGCAACAGCCTGTAAAACGCTTTTTGAAAATTTGTAAGGGCTGGCAGTAGATGCTAAAACAGTAGGTGTTTTATCCCCGGTTTTTTCAACGTACTGATTATAAACGCTAACAGCAACAGCTGTATGTGTATCTGACAAATAATTAGATTCCTTGTACAGTCCTGCAATAGTATTTTGTGTTGTATTGTCATCACAGAAACCACCATAGAATTTATCTGACAGCTTATTCATTATATTATCATCTACAGTATATTTACCAGCTGTCTTTAGCTGGGTCATATAGGCTTTTACTTTTTTATCATCACCATCTGATAAAATATACAAAAGTCTTTCCAGATTGCTAGAAACCAAAATATCCATGGATGGTGAAATAGTAGTATAAAATTGTCTGCTCTTATCGTAAACACCTGTGTTTATAAAATCTGTCAAAACATTATTAGAGTTGGAAGCACAAATAAATTTCTTTACAGGCAAACCCATCAGGCTGGCATAGTATGCAGCCAATATATTGCCAAAGTTACCAGTTGGCACTACAACATTAATCTCCTGACCAAATACTACCCTACCATCATTAACAAGGTCGCAATAAGCAGAAATATAGTAAACAATTTGTGGTAATAAACGACCCCAGTTAATAGAGTTTGCACTAGAGAAAAGCTTATTATTATCCTCTAATTTTTTTGCAATTTCAGGTGTAGTAAATATATTCTTTACACCTGTTTGTGCATCATCAAAGTTGCCCTTTATAGCACAAACCTCTACATTATCACCTAACTGCGTTGTCATCTGACATTTTTGCATTGGACTAACGCCGTCCTGTGGATAAAATACTATTATTTTAGTACCCTTAACATCCCTAAAACCTTCTAGAGCTGCCTTACCAGTGTCACCAGAGGTTGCAACTAAAATAACAGCCTCTTTATCTTTGTATGTTTTATTTAATGATTTAGTAAGAAAATGTGGCAAAATTTGCAAAGCCATATCTTTGAATGCAGATGTAGGACCATGCCAAAGCTCAAGGATATTCATACTGCTACCATTTAATGCACAGGTAACAATAGGAGCAGGATTTTCACTGCCAAATTTTTCCTGTGTGTATGCGTTATCAACACAGTCAGCAATCTCTTCAGCTGTGAAATCAGTTAAAAAATCTGCAATAACCTTTTTTGCTCTGCCTTTGTAATCAAGCTTTAAAAAACTTTTAAAATCATCATCGCTATATTTGGGAATTTCCATAGGGACAAACAAACCGCCGTCCTTTGATATACCCTGTGAAATCGCCTGTGCTGCTGAAACGACAATATTTTTATCTGTGGTGCTATTGTACTTCATTTTCTCTACCTCTTTTACAGTTTACTGATTTATAATTTTATACTATTCTAAGCTAATTGTCAAAGTTTTCACAAAATTTATAGCCATTATTAAAGAAAATATCCTTTAGGAGCTGTTCGTTATAATTATGTCGTAAAAAATAATCGTAAATTTTCTCCATGGAGTGTATTCCCGTGATGCCATTTGGCATAGCCGCACCGTCAAAGTCACTGCCAATACAAATTGTTTTTTCACCACCTAATGACAAAAAATGCTCTGTATGCTTTAACAAATCGTTAATGTCAGCCATACCATTATCCTTTAAAAAGTAATAACAAAAGTTTAGCCCTACTATCCCCTTTATGCTTACCATATATTTAAATTGGTCATCTGTTAAATTCCTTTTATGGTTACACACAGTCCTTGAATTTGAGTGAGTGGCAACAAAAGGTCTAGCTGCTATTTGGGCAACATCCCAAAACAATGGTTCACTGGCATGAGAAATATCAATTACTATCTTATTTCTTTCCAGCTCCGCAACAGCCTCTCTACCAAAATTGGTCAGACCCTTTGGATTAATAACGCCAACACCATCACCTAATTCATTTTTACCATTCCATGTAAGTGTTAAAAGCTGTACACCTATGTCTTTTAGCTTTTTAACATTCCTAATATCACCATTTAAAGCTGCACCGCCTTCTACAGCCAGTATAATATTTTTCCTATGCTGTGACCGTACTAGTTCATTGAAATTTAGTGGATTGTAAACATTGCATTCTGCTTGCGATAACTGCTGTCTAAGATTATCTGCACATTTTGAAACAAAATCAAAGGCTGCCTGACCACGAATTTCGTCAGGAATCCACACCGCCATAACCTGTAGCCATTGCTCCAGACGATTAGCTTTTTCTATGGAGATGTGATAATCATTATGTAACAGCGAGCCGTTTGTGGTGGTGGCTTTATATAATGTGTCACAGTGAAAATCAAAAAGGCGCATAGCTACCCTCCTGTATAAAAGCAGACGCATAATAATTAAAATTTAGTATGTTGTTGCTATCTTTTTTCAAAATTACCTCTGCTACATCAAACCTAGGCTGTAGCTTATTACCTGTTTTAATAACATACATCACAGCTGTTTTAATTATCTTTTTTTGTTTAGCAGGCGTTACAGCCATTGCAGGTGGGTACATAGGATTTTGGTGTCGTGTTTTGACTTCAACAAAAACAATGTATTTTCCATCACAGGCTATAATATCTATTTCTCCATATCTGCTGTGATAGTTTCGTTCCACTATAGTGTAGCCCTTATCTTTAAGGTGTCGAGCTACATATTCTTCTCCAATAGCACCAAACTGCTTACGCTCTTTATCAGTTATGCTCATTAAATCTCATTCCCAACAATTATTTAGACAAAATTTTCTTTAGAAATGACTTTCTATGTATTGGACAAGGACCGTACTCCTTTAGTGCTTCTATGTGTACCTTTGTACCATATCCCTTATGCTTTTCAAAGCTATATTGTGGGTATTTCTTTGCCATTTCCAACATTAGCCTATCTCTGCTAACCTTTGCTAAAATAGATGCTGCTGCTATTGACATTGATGTAGCGTCACCCTTTACTATAGCCTTAGCGTCTATATCCAGCAGCGGTAAGCGGTTACCATCTATTAAAGCATAATCGGCACTTAGCTTTAACCCTTCAACAGCACGTTTCATTGTAAGCATGGTAGCGTTTAATATATTGTATTCCTCAATCTCATCTACTGTACCAAAGGCTACACAATATGTAAGTGCTGTTTCTGTAATAACATCAAACAGAGCTTCACGTTTTTTCTCTGACAGCTTTTTTGAATCATTAACACCATCTATTATTGTATTGCTGGGTAAGATTACAGCGGCGGCACACACTGGCCCTGCCAGCGGTCCTCTGCCTGCCTCATCTACACCACATATATGTAAAAAGCCTTGTGTCTGTACATCCTTTTCATATTTTAACCAATCCATAGTATTTACTCCCTAAAACCAAATAAGACCCGGATTAAGAATGTTACTTACTCCAAGTCTGTATATTTTATTAAACACATTCTAATGTAATTGCCCCCATTTTTGCACTTCTGTACTCATCTAAAAGCATTATGGAAGCACGTTCGGTGTCTATTTCTCCACCTGATATTAGCATACCTCGTTTTTTACCAATAACATCCAACAGTTCATATGGAGAAATACCTGTTAAATCAATATTTTGTAATTTAAACCGCTCTATAAAGGCTTCGGTTGGATATTTGCACATAACCTCCAGCAATCTGATGGCTAACATTTCTGTATCCATAATTTGATCCTTTACAGCACCTGTAAATGCTAGTTTTTCACCAACTGCTGGGTCATCAAATTTTGGCCACAAAACACCAGGCGTGTCCAGCAATTCAAAGCTGTTACCTATTGTAAACCATTGGTTGCCTCTAGTAACGCCAGGTCTGTCCTCAACCTTTGCCCTGCTGTTCTTCGCCATTTTATTTATAAAGGAGGACTTACCAACATTTGGTATTCCCACTATCATAACTCGGATACTTCTGCCGGTCATACCCTTATCATTCCAAGCTTCTATTTTATCTGCCAACAGCTCACGCACCTGTGGTATAAAGTTATTTAAGCCTCTACCAGATTTACAATCAATTGGAATAGCTTTTATATTTTTTGATTTATAATATTCTACCCAACGGGCTGTCTGCTTTTTGTCAGCCATATCCCATTTATTCATTAAAATAATACGAGGTTTATTTTGTACCAGCTGATCTAGGTCAGGGTTTCTACTGCTAACAGGTATCCTAGCATCAATAATTTCTGCTACTGCATCAACTAACTTTAAGCTAGCCTCTATTTTTCGCTTTGTTTTTGTCATATGACCAGGGAACCATTGAATATTTTGCATTTCACTCATTACTTATTAACCCTCCTAGTATAAAAAATCAGCATATCTTAAGGGATATAAGACAAACTGTGCTTTACCAATAATTTTGTTCACATCAATAAGACCAATACCAGCACTTCTACTATCCTTTGAAATGCCTCGATTGTCCCCCAGCACAAACACATATCCTTGGGGAATAACCTCTGGAACATCCCACTGTGCACCTCTGGAAGTAATACCGTAAACATATGGCTCGTCAACAGCTTTTCCATCAACGTACACTTTTCCGTTGTCTGTATCAAATTCTATAGTTTGTCCAGCTGTAGCTATGACACGCTTTATTAAGGATTTGCTGTATTCACCCTCATAGTCTGTTTCTACACTGACATTACCTGTGCCATGTGTAGAGTTAGCCGCTATTGCTATAATATCACCGTTTTTTATATTTTGGTAATCGTTGTTATAATTAGTAACTATAACCAATTCTCCATCACGCAGGGTTCGATACATAGAGCCACCATCTACCACAACAACACGAAAAAAAAATGTGAGCAGCAAAGCAATTACAACCAGCGTGCAGACTAAGACCCTTACAACGTCAAACAAACTATTTGTTAAATTAGCTTTCATACTGTTCACATCCAATTTTGTAATACAAAAATTTACATTAATGACGTAATTCTATCAAATGGAAAAATTACAAGCTCCGCTTTACCAATTATGTTTTTTTCATCTATTAAACCAACCTGATGAAAACGACTGTCTAATGAATGCAGCCTGTTATCGCCCATTACAAAGGCATAACCCTCTGGAATAACAGACGGTATTTCTAAATCGCCCTCCAAGGTGGTTAAGTCATTTATGTAAGGCTCATCCAAAACTACACCGTCAACAATTACTTGACCTTTGTTAAAATCAATTTGTAAGGTTTGACCAGCTGTAGCTATAACACGCTTGATAATTGGCTTCTCATATTCCTGTCCGTGGCTGATAACTACAATATCGCCATCAACAGGTTCATATAAAAAATTAGTAACGATTACCTTATCATTATCATGTAGTGTATTCATCATAGATTTACCGTCAACATCAACTAATCTAAAAACGAAGGTTAACAGCAGAACTACAACAATAATTGCCACAATCAAGGCGTGCAGCCATTCGAAACAGCTTTCTGTCATAGAAATTTCTTCCTGCGGTGCATTATCATTTTTTGTTTTTTTTGATTTTTTAGAGTTTGTAAAGTCCCCAGTGTCATTTGAAAAGTCCGAATTAACTTCTGCAAATTTCTCTGAATCTTCCATTTTTGCACCTCTAATCTAATATTTAAAATATAGCTATAGCAAAAAAGGGACATAATGTCCCTTAGTAAGCCAGATATTAGCGAATTTGTTCTTTAACCTTTGAAGCCTTACCAACTCTATCACGCAGATAGTATAGCTTGCTTCTGCGAACCTTACCATATCTAATTACCTTTACGTCCTTAACGTTAGGTGAGTGAATTGGGAAAACTCTCTCTACGCCTACGCCATAAGAAACACGTCTTACTGTAAAGGTTTCAGCAACACCGCTACCTCTTTTTGCGATAACTGTGCCTTCAAACATCTGGATTCTTTCCCTTTCGCCTTCACGGATGTTAACGCTAATTTTAACAGTGTCACCGATACCGAATTCAGGCAGTTCCTTCTTTAAAGAATCAGCTGCGATTGTGTTTAGTGCATTCATTAATTTTTCCTCCTAAGTTTTCAGACATTCGTGCATATGCAGAGGACTGTCCGCTTCAATGTCACGGTAATAAACCGGGCGTTGATCCCCATCACAAGTGACGGAATTCAAATGCTTAAATATTATAACACAAGTGGTTGTGTTTTTGCAAGTGATTTTCAATAGAAATTGTGACCATTTTGCAGTTGTGACACAAAACTGGTAAAATATTGTGGCAAAGGTGATGAAAACTCCATATATTCACCTGTTACAGGGTGAACAAAACCTATTTTTCGTGCGTGTAAACACTGACCATGTAGAAACTTTAAAACTTTTTTAGGACCATATACCTCATCACCTGCTACGGGATGCTGTATGTATGACATATGAACCCTAATTTGGTGTGTTCGACCTGTTTCCAAGGTTATTTTTAGGTGTGTAAACGAGCTAAAACGCTCAACAACAGAATAGTGCGTAACGGCCTGTCGTGATGCTTTTGCTGTAACTGCCATTTTTTTTCTGTCTATTGGATGTCTGCCTATTGGCTGATTAACAGTGCCGTTATCCTCCTTTATGTTACCATAAACCACAGCTTCATACTCTCTGGTGAAGCTGTGAACCTTTATTTGCTCTGCTAAGGATTTGTGGGCAATGTCGGTCTTGGCTACTATCAACAGTCCGCTGGTATCCTTATCTATTCTGTGAACTATACCAGGACGTAGAACACCGTTTATTCCAGACAAGGAGTTACCGCAATGGTACAGCAAAGCATTAACCAACGTACCTGTGTAATTACCTACAGCCGGATGTACCACCATTCCCTTTGGCTTGTTAACTACAATTAAGCTGTTATCCTCATACACAATATCAAGGGGAATATCCTCTGCTGCTGCCTCTAACGGCACTGGGTCTGGGATAGTAACAGCAACGGTATCATTAATTCGTGTTTTATAGTTTTTACCAACGGCTTTGTTATTTACAAAAACACAATTTTCCTCAATGTAATTTTGTAAAGCGGAACGGGTTTTATCAATTATTTTATCAGATAGAAATTTGTCTAACCTAATACCCACGTCCTGCTGTTGTACTTGAAAAATATACTTATCCATTTTTATCAGCTAATTTCTTTTTATTTTTATCTTTATCATCTGAAAAGAAGTCAGAACGAAATACAATATATACAGCCAATAATGCAACTCCAATAGTTACACAATAATCTGCAAAATTACAAACTGGCGGGAAAATAGCAAGCTGAATATAGTCAACAACATAGCCAAGAAAAATTCTGTCTATTAGGTTTCCTATACCGCCGCCAACAATCATACCTATTGAAATTATCAGCATTTTGCTTTTAGGCTTATATTTTATTAGATATGCAATCAGGAAAAATATAATGACTCCTGTCACTATAACAAAAAGCCATCTAAAATTTTCCATTAGTCCGAAGGCGACACCCTTATTTTCAACGTAAATAATATTTACAAAATCCCCTAAAAATGAAAATCCACCATCAATCTTAACAGTATTTACAATCACCATTTTTAGTAGCTGATCAATTAATACCAATACAACAGCAATACCCAGTGCAATAAATGCCATTAGCTTCACTCCAAACAAATGCGGTGTATCATAGGACACACCGCAAAAATTATATATTATTTTAGAATTCCTGCACATCTAGCGCATAGTGTAGGATGGTCGCTGTTTTTACCTACAGTTTCACTGTGAACCCAACAACGTTCGCACTTTTCACCCTCTGCTTTTTCTACTAAAACAGTTAGTGTGCTACCGCCCTTAACGATTTTAACATCTGATACGATAAATGCTGTTTTTAGCTCATCCTCAACAGATTTTATAAAATCATATTCCTCTCCGTCACATGAAAGTGTTAGCTTTGCTTCCAGAGAAGTCCTTACTGTTTTTTCTTTAACTGCGGTTTCAATAGATTTTTTAACTATATCACGCAGCATATGAATTCTATCCCATGTTTCTGTAAATTCTTTTGTAATATCAATATCAATGTGATTTGGCATATCGTTAAACAATACACAGGTAGGATCGCTGTCGCTACAATGAGGCATAAACTTCCAAATTTCATCAGATGTGTATGCCAGTATTGGTGAAATCATACGTGTCATAGCATCTAAAATAATGTATATGGTAGTCTGTGCAGCACGTCTAGCTTGACTGTCCGCTTTTTCTGTGTACAATCTGTCTTTTAATACATCCAAATAAAAGTTAGACATATCAACAACGCAGAAGTTATGAATGCTATGATAAACACGATGGAACTCATAAGCATCATAACCAGTGCTTACAGTATCAATAAGGTCATTTAGCTTTGATACAGCCCACCTATCAATAGGATATAGCTCTTCTAACTGAACGCTGTCTGTATCAGGGTTAAAGTCATTTAGGTTACCTAAAATATATCTGGCTGTATTTCTGATTTTTCTGTAGGATTCAGATAACTGCTTCAAAATATTTTTGGAAATTCTAACATCTACATGATAGTCAGAGGACGCAACCCACAGACGCAGTACGTCTGCACCATATTCATTAATAACATCTACGGGGTCAATACCATTTCCAAGTGATTTAGACATCTTTTTGCCGTCACCATCAACAACCCAACCATGTGTTAATACAGCCTTATATGGTGATTTGCCATTAGTAGCAACAGAGGTGAGCAACGATGATTGGAACCAACCTCTGTATTGATCGGCACCCTCTAAATATAAGTCAGCCGGACGCTGTAGATATGGACGTTCCTCTAATACAGCTGCGTGTGAAGAGCCAGAATCAAACCAAACATCCATTATATCTTTTTCTTTATCAAAGTTGGTGCTGCCACATTTTTTACATTTTGTATTTTGCGGTAAAATTTCAGCTGCAGTTTTCTCAAACCAAGCGTCAGAGCCTTCTTTTCTAAACAAATCAGCAACAGCCATCATAGCATCACGGTCAATATATGGCTCGCCACAATCCTTACAGAAGAAAATAGGAATTGGAACACCCCATTTTCTTTGACGGGAAATACACCAGTCACGACGCTCCCTAACCATAGATGTTATTCTGTCCTGTCCCCAACCTGGAATCCATTTAACGGTTTTAATAGCTTCAATAGCAGCGTCTTTAAAATCATCTACTGAACAAAACCATTGATCTGTAGCTCTAAATAATACAGGCTTTTTGCAACGCCAGCAATGTGGGTATTGATGGATAATCTTTTTAAGTGCAAATAAAGCACCGATTTTCTCCAAATGCTCAGCAATTGGCTTGTTAGCTTGATCAGTTGTAAGACCTTCAAACTGACCTGCATCAGCAGTTAGCTTACCATCAGCATCAACAGGTACTATAATAGGAATTTCAGGATAATTACGACATACCTCAAAGTCCTCTACACCATGTCCAGGAGCAGTATGAACACAGCCTGTACCACTTTCCAAGGTAACATGGTCACCAACAATAACAACTGATGTTCTGTCCATGAATGGGTGAGCCGTTTTCATATATTCCAGTTCACTGCCCTTAATAGTTGCTACCACTTCATATTCAGTAATATCAGCGTCTGCCATTGCATTTTTATATAGCTCGGATGCCATAACGTAATACTCTGCACCGCTTTTTATAATACTGTATTCAAAATTAGGACCAACACAGATAGCAACATTGCCAGGTAATGTCCATGTGGTAGTTGTCCATATTACAAAATTAACCTTTGATGGGTCAATGCCCATAGCAGAAAATTTTCCAAGGTCATCTGTTACATTAAACTTAACATAGATAGAATGACATGGGTCTTCTGCATATTCTATTTCTGCCTCTGCCAGTGCTGTTTTACAATCAGGACACCAGTAAACTGGCTTTAAGCCCTTGTATATATAGCCCTTACAAGCCATTTCAGCAAAAATCTCTATTTGGGTAGCCTCAAATTCCTTTAATAGAGTAATATATGGGTTATCCCACTCACCTATGCCGCCTAGTCTTTTAAACTGCTCTCTTTGGTCATTTAAATAGCCCAGTGCAAAGTCACGACAAATTTTTCTAAGCTCAACATCAGAAATAGTAGTAGAGTTGCTGACGCCAGCTTCCTTTCTGGCTTTTAGTTCAGTTGGTAAACCGTGGGTATCCCAGCCTGGAACAAAGGGTGCTTTAAACCCCGTCATATTTTTATATCTAACAATAAAGTCCTTTAAGGTTTTATTTAGTGCGTGTCCTAAATGGATATTACCGTTAGCATATGGAGGACCATCATGAAGCACAAACAGTGGCTTGCCTTCATTTTTTTCCATTAGTTTTTCGTATACCTTTTCTTCCTCCCAATGCTTTAGCATAACAGGTTCACTTTTTGGTAGACCTGCTCTCATTGGAAAGTCTGTCTTTGGTAGATTTAGTGTTGAGTTATAATCCTGCGACATTAAAAATGTTCTCTCCCTTATTAAATTATGTATCAATCTAAACAATTAATACTAGATTGATAATAACAAATGATTTGTAAAGTAATTATTATTCAGCATGCTCTGTTATCTCTGTTTTAGATTCCTCGCTAACAGCGGTTTCAGCAGTAATATCAACTAATTCGTCCTTGCTTTCCTCCGCACTTACCGTTTCAGCAGCTATTGTAGCCTTAGTATCTGTTGTAGGATAAGTTTTGTCAAGCTCGGACTTTTTTTTGCTGATTTCAGATGAAGTTGGTAAATCCTCTAACATTCTAATATGATTATTATATGTTTCCAAAAGTTGTTCTCTTAATACAACCGCATCGGCCTGTAAACGCAAATAATTATTTTTTTGTTCAACCACTGATGCGTTAGCATCATATACAATCTGGTTAGCTTTAGTTTGTGCTTCTTTAATAATATAATCAGCCTTTTCGCTTGATTCTTTAACTGCTGTTTCTTTAACCTTTTCAGCATTAATTAAAGCACCACGAACACTTTCCTCATCCTTGCGGTATTCTTCAATACGCTTAGCTAAAATATCAAGCTTTTTTACAAGGTCAATTTTATCTTTTTTGTCTTGTTCTAAAGTAGCAACTACCTCATCAATGAACGAGTTAACATCTTCTGGACGATAACCGCCTAGGTTTGCCTTTCTAAAACTAATATTCCTTACCTCATCAATACTCAGCATTTCAATCTCTCCTATCTGTATTGTTTAATAGTTAGCTTTTGCCTGCCTTTTTTTGTAAGACCACCAACATTGCTAATTATAATTTTACCTTTTCCTCGCAGAGCAACCTTGTCACCCTGCTTTATAATACAGCTAACCGAAGTAATAGCAACAGAATTAACAGCCACTAAACCACTTTTAATAAGCTTAGCACTCTTATCTCTGCTTTGTCCCCACACGGTAGACACAATATTATCTAACCGCATAGATGCAACAGTATAATCGTGTTCAAAGAAGTTCTGTACAGCTTGAATATCCTCAAATGCACATTCACATACTGTAACACCAACACTGCCAATCTTTTCAGTTTGAGCTATAATATACTCTTTAACATCATCCTTAACAAAAACATACGACTTACCATCATTGACTAAAATGTCACCAACAACATCACGTTTTATACCTAAACCCATTAAAGCACCTAAAAAATCGCGATGGGACAATGTGTACTGTGGTTTGTATGTAAAGGATAACACAGATATGGGAAACATATAGTCTGCCATATCTTCACCTTTTGGAAAAGCACCAAAAACAACCCTATCGCTGTTTTCACGTCCTCCAAAAAATTTGTAATTGTAAAAGTCCATATGCTTTAAATAAGCCACCGTTGTGGTTACCTCATGCTCATTAAGAAATCCAACAAAGCATGGAGATGATCGTGTATCGCATAAGCGTTTACAATCCCTTATTTTTGCAATTAAGATGCCATCATCTGCATTTTGAAAAAAATCATTCATTGATTAAAAATACACGCCGTTGTTTTCTAACTCATCTAACAGGTTATCACCTGTTAAATCGACATTGTTAGGTATAATAATAAACGTGCTGGTTGCAATCCTTTTAATCTGACCGCGGTTAGCATATGCACAGCCACTTAGGAAATCAATAATTCTTCTGGAAACATCTCGGTTAGTATTCTCCAAATTCAACACAACTGTATGTGTCTTTATAAGCTCATCTGCTATAGCTCTTGTTTCCTCACCAAAGGTTTCAGGTTTAAATAAAACAACCTGTAGCTTTGCTGTTGCGTTAATATTAACTACCTTATTTCTTCTGTGGTCACTAGGGGTTTCTCTTTCATAAGAACTTTCTGCGTAGCTATTGCCATAGTCATAATCTGCTGATGATCTTGTCACTGGTGTTTCCTCCTCAGATGAATTTGAACTATAATCATCATATTCATCGTAATCGTCATACTCCTCATCCGGTGTATCCCACATACGTTTAAATTTATCAACTAAACCTGCCATTATAATTTTACCTCCACGTATTTATCTATATATTCTGGCACCAAATAGTGAGGAACCTACCCTAACCATATTAGCACCATTCAAGATTGCTTCGTAATAATCTGAAGACATACCCATTGAAAGGTAGTCCATAGATACATTATCCATTTTTTTGTCCTTAATGTCAATAAACAGTTTGTTCATAAGTGCAAAATATTGAGAAATTTCTGATTTTTTTTCACATATTGGCGGAATCGACATTAAACCTCTGATTGATATACCGTCTATTGTTCTAATCTGGCATAATAGTTCCTCTAGCTGTTCTGGCATAACTCCAGATTTACTTTCTTCCCTGCCTATATTTACCTCTAATAAAATATCTGTTGTTATATTATTTTTTTCAGACTGCTTTCCTATTTCAGTTGCTAGCTTTAGGCTGTCAACTGATTGTATCATATCCACCTTGCCGACTATTTGTCGCACCTTATTTGTTTGCAAATGACCAATAAGCTGTAAAGAGCAATTATCCAAATTATAATAATCATATTTTGACAAAAGCTCCTGCACCTTGTTTTCACCTATATATTTTAAGCCTAATGAGATAGCGTGATTAATTATTTCAGCATCAACAGTTTTGGTAGCCGCCATAAAAGCAATATCTTTTCTATGTCTGCCACTTTTTTCTGCTGCATTTACTATTTGTTCTTCTATAGTTTTATAATTGTACTCTACATCCTGCAATTTTTTAAGATGACTGTTTGACAATTTTTCCTGCATATAAATCCGCTCCTTCTGTAACAATTTTATCATATAGTTCTACTGTTTCACCGTTGAATAATTTGCCAGCATCCGGCTTTGGAGAGCATATTACATAATCCTCAGTAGAAAACAGTATGTCAACCTGTTTAAATACAAGCTCGTTACCGTGCAAAACATATACACCCTTTACCTGTTGTGAATCTGTAGTGGTTGTTCCGTCATCATTCTCAATTATTTTTTGTACAGAATCATCATGAATAGCTTTTTGAGATATTTTTATACCTGTGTATGTCTTTACATCTATTTGTACCTTTTCATTTCTTAACGCAGCTAACTCGTCGCTAATAAACTTACAGTCCAATACAATAACCGCTTGATTATTGGCAATATCCTTGTTAATAGCCATAACATCCACGGGTACACTGTCGGTTGTAGCAAAAGGCATTTTGACCTTCACATTGTCATAAATATCACTAAACTCAGTAGCTTCGTCCATGGTTATTGGACAACAAATATACCAATTTAGATTACTGATAACCTTGCCAATAGCATTAGCTGGTACATCCTGTGATTCTTTTTCTTTTAGCTGGCTTAGCTCATCACAGGTCATGCTACTTGCTTTTGAATAGTCGTAGGAATTTTCATATCCATCTGAAAAATCTACAAAGTAACCTGCAATAGGAGATTTTATCTCACCTATTGCCGCACCGGTAGTAGCCTCCAAGGATTTCTTTTGAGCATCCAGCTTAGCTATTTGTTCGTTAAAATTAAGAACTGCACCTGTAACTACTTGACGTTCGTTAATAGCCATCAAAATATCATTCCGTGTTTGTTCTAAAGAATAAAAATCATTATTGTGTAAGCTTTTTATCAATGTAGAAATATCATTGTTAAGCACAGAGTTAATAGCCTCCAAGGAAGTTCCCTGTACCTGCTTAGTTTCGTTTAATTTTTGTAATCGTTCTATTTCAGTATTTAATTTATCAATTTGCTGATGTGCAGTAGCGTCCTGTTCTGTTGCATAGACCTTTGCTATAACACCGTTAGCAGAAACACTGCCTCCGCCGTTATTTACATACGACACTACTCCACCCAATGTATTTGTAATATATGTTTCATTTCTAACTATATAGCCATTAGTGTCAATCGTCTTTGAAAGCGTTGCCGCTACGGCTGATTCTGTATGAACCATAGAAAAATTTGCACTTAAAAACATTATAAATATATATATGAGTATTGCTGCAACTGCTGCAATAATAATAATTTTTTGACTGGTTTTTAATTTCATTTTATCTTCACCTTTTTAATATACCACTGTTATTTATAATATCTGCTGCTTTCATGAAAATTTGATTATTTTCTTGAAATGTGTCTGTAAAAATCCAATTAATTTTCTCATCCCGTCTAAACCATGTTAGCTGTCTTTTAGCATATCGCCGTGTTTCCATTTTTAAATGGTCTAATGACTGTTCCAATGTTTTTTCACCTGTAAAATAGGCTTCCAATTCTTTATAGCCTATAGCCTTGGCTGCTGTTACACCACAATCACAATTTCTAAATTTACGTGCTTCATCTAACAATCCTTGTTCTACCATTATATCAACACGATTATTTATCCTGTTATATAGATTTTCCCTATTTTCACAGGTAAGCCCTATCCTAACATCATTATAGGGACTAGGCATCAGCATGGATCTTTCCATATGTTCTGTCATTGTCCTTCCAGAAGCCATGTAAATCTCCATGGCTCTAACAATTCGTTTACCGTTTCTCTCTCCCTGTAAACGTTGTGCAGACTGAATATCATAGGAAGCTAACTCATTTAATAACACCTCTGTCCCCTGGGTTTCTAATCTGTGGTATAGGTTTCTGCGTATTTCATCGTTTGAATTTTCTTGAGAAAATGTTACATTGTTCAGCAATGAATTAATATACAAGCCTGTGCCACCAACAAGTATTGGTGTTTTCCCACGAGAATAAATATCCTGTATTTTTGTTTTAGCCAGTCCCACATACCGGGCAACGCTAAAGCCCTGGGAGCAGTCTAAAAAACCTATTAGGTGATGAACCACACCCTGCATTTCCTTCACAGCTGGCTTAGCTGTTGCTATATCCATACCCTTGTATATTTGCATGGAATCAGCAGATACAACCTCACCGTTATATGCTTTTGCAAGCTCTATGCCAAGTCCTGTTTTACCAGATGCCGTAGGACCTACCACCGCTATTAACGGTGTTAATTTTTTAGCTTCCATATTTATCATACCCTACCAAATTGTTTTTCTAGTTCCCTTTTAGTTAAAACAACAGACACCGGTCTACCATGTGGACAGTACCTTATAGTATCATCATTGTCTAAGATTTCCACCAACTGGACAAGCTCTTGTTCATGATTTATATTGCCTGCTTTAATAGCTGCTCTGCACGCCATACTATGATATATCCAATCCATGCTATCTGTATTAATATCCACCTTATGGTCGCATAAATACCCAGCTATTTCCTCAACAGCCGCCTTAATATTAGTATGATCTATGTATTGTGGCACACCTCTAATAAGGACTGTTCCGTTACCAAAATCTTCTACCTCAAAACCAAGCAGTGATAATACTTTATTATTATTAATAACAGCATCGTAATCTAATTTTGGTAAATTAACAGACACAGGCGATAACAAATACTGCATACTGCCATTACCTTTTTCTGCCTTTATCTTTTCAAACAATATTCTTTCATGTGCTGCGTGTTTATCAATAAGCACTAACTGATTATCATCACGCTCTACAATAATATATGTATTAAAGGCTTCTCCAATATATTTATATTGAGGCTTTTCATCAGCCTTTAGGCTATCATTTACTAACGGACATATTTCAGAAGCTTCAGATGGTGTGGATTTTTCTATGAATGTGCTGTTTTCACTGTCACCAGTTTCAACAGGCTCAACAAAATCACCCGATAAAAATGGTTTAGCCCCACTACCTGATATATGGCTATCATTAGCATTTAGTGAAGTTTTTTCATTAATAGTATCATCAATACATTTTTTATTGTCATCTTTTACAAAATTACCTTCTTGTAAAATGTCTATTGTTTTTATCTTGAAAGCTTCATTCAGCTCATTTTCTACTGTTTTAAGGCTATTAATACTTTTTCCTATGTCAGCCACAGTGTCACATTCGTTATATTGGGTGGACCTTGGGATATATAGCTGTGGTTCCTGTTTAGGGATAAGGTCATTTTTACTGCTTTCTGTTTCTGATATTTCATTTTGCTTTTTTATAGTAGTACGCAAGTCTAGCTGCTGTAGTTTTTCCGGCTTTACAGCATATAAATTTTCCTCCAAAGAAAAAGGATTGGCTTGCTTTACGTTTAAAATATTTTTAACATCTAAAGATACCTCTTTTACCGTATCCCCCTGCAATAACGCTGTTTTAGCACCATGATACACCGCATCAAATACAGGACGTTCATTAATAAAGCGAACCTCTATTTTTGCTGGATGCACATTAACATCAACCGCTTCACATGATATTGCTATATTCAACACACATGATGGAAACTTACCAACCATAACACTGCCCTTACAGGCTTGTTCTAACGCCGCCATAGCTGTACGACTTTTTACAAAACGTCCATTAATAAAAAAGTTTTGCATATTACGGTTTGGTCGGGCCTTGGCTGGTTTACTGATATAACCATTAACTGTAACACCATTTAAGCTATAATCCACAGGTATAAGCCCCTGTGCAAAATCTCTGCCATATACCGAATATATAGCTGACATTAGCTTACCGTCGCCCGGCGTCTTAAGGGTTTGCTTGCCATCACGAATAAACGCAAAGGATATTTCTGGATGTGACAGGGCTATTTTATCCATAACGTTGGCAACAGCGTTACCCTCTGATACATCCTTTTTCAAAAATTTCATTCGTGCTGGGATATTGTAAAACAAATCTCTAACTATTATTGTTGTGCCAACAGGACAGCCAGCATCCTGTAAACTGCCTTCATTTGAACCATTAATTGTATATGATGTACCAATTGTTTCATCAGCGGTACAGGTCAACAGCTCCACCCTAGCTACAGCACAAACAGAAGCTAAGGCTTCTCCACGAAAGCCAAGTGTGGCAATACAGTCCAAATCATTTTGAATCCTAACCTTGCTGGTAGCATGACGTAAAAAAGCCAACGGTACATCTTCACGCATAATACCACAGCCATTATCGGCTATTCGCATATATCGTATGCCACCGTTTTTTATTTCTACAGTTATAGAAGTAGAACCCGCATCAATAGAATTTTCCACCAGTTCCTTTATAACAGAAGACGGTCTTTCAACCACCTCACCAGCGGCTATTAGCTCAGATATACTTTTATCTAATACATTTATTCTACCCATAGGGCTCACCTCTTTTCTGCATTTTACAATTTTTTGGCATCACTTACCAACGAAAACAGAGTATTCATTGATTCTATGGGAGTTAATGTGTTAATATCAATGGATTTTAGCTTGTTGATAATATCATTGTTTGCTGTATCTAAAATATTCATTTGCATTATTGGCTCTTCAATAGGCTTTTTCAGTGCCTTTTTTATTACAACAGGATTTTTATTGCCACTTTCCAATTCCTTTAAAATAGCCTTTGCACGGTTTGTGATCCAATCTGGTATGCCTGCAAGCTTTGCTACCTCTATACCATAGCTTTCATCCGCCCCACCCGGTACTATTCGGCGTAAAAACGTTATATCGTCACCACGTTTTTTAACAGCTATATTATAATTTTTCACACCATCTAATAAATTTTCCATAACAGTTAGCTCATGATAATGAGTTGCAAACAGAGTTTTCGCCCCTAGCTTTTTCTTATCTGCTACATATTCTAAAACCGCACGGGCAATACTCATCCCATCAAAGGTTGATGTGCCTCTGCCTATTTCGTCTAATATGAGCAAGCTGTCACAGGTGGCATTTTTTATGATTGTTGCAACCTCATTCATTTCAACCATAAAGGTTGACTGTCCAGACGCCAAATCATCTGATGCACCTACTCTGGTAAATATACTGTCAACAATACCTATTTCTGCAGACGCAGCAGGTACAAAACAACCTATCTGAGCCATTAATACAATAATTGCTGTTTGTCGCATATATGTAGATTTACCCGCCATGTTAGGACCTGTGATTATAGCAGTTCTGTTGCTTTCCTTATCCAAAGAAATATCATTTGGAACAAAAGGGGTATCCTTTAGTAGCTGTTCTACAACAGGGTGACGGCTATCCTTTATGTCAATTTTTCCGCTAACATTCACTATAGGTCTACAATACCTGTTGTCTGCGGCTACCATAGCCATAGAGCATAGCACATCTAGCCTTGCTATGCTTTTGGCGGTTGTTTGTATGCGGACAAGCTGATTGGCAACAGTTTGGCGAACCTCATCATACAGCCTAAACTCTAGTGCTACTGCCCTATCCTTGGCACCTAATATTCTGCCCTCTACATCCTTAAGCTCCTGTGTTATATATCTTTCACAGTTTGTCAATGTTTGCTTTCTGATATATGTATCTGGAACTAGGCTTTTGTAGGAGTTTGACACCTCTATATAATAGCCAAACACACGATTATAGCCTACCTTCAGCTTTGGTATGCCAGTAGCTGAGCGTTGTTCCTCCTCTATCCTTGACAAAAGTCCAGCAGAGTTGTTCATATCACCGTTTAGCACATCCAGATCATTATTAAAACCGTTTTTTATAATACCTCCCTCTCTGACTGAAAAAGGGGGTTCTTCCACAATAGCTGATTCAACAAGCTTTGTAATGTCATCAAGCTCGTCAATACCATTGCAAATATCCTGTAACAACGTTGCTTGACAACCAACTATTGTCTGCTTTAGTTGTGGTAATTTCATGGTAGCACTGGATAAAGCCTTTAGCTCTCTGCCGTTTGATGTACCATAAACAATTCTGGTCATTAGCCGTTCAATATCTAAAATACCATTTAATGCTGCCGCTGTATCCATACGCAAAATTGTATTATCAACCAATTCTGCAATGGCGTTTTGTCTTCTAATGATTTTGGCACAGCTAAGCAGCGGCTGTTCTATCCATGTGCGGATAAGGCGTTTACCCATAGATGTTTTGGTTTTATCCAGAACCCATAGTAAAGAGCCTCGTTTTTCCTTGCTGCGCATGGTTTCTAGTAGCTCTAGATTACGTCTTGTGTTAAAATCTAAGCTCATATATTGATTTTCCGTATAAATATTCAGCTTATTAATACGCTGTAAACCAGTTTTTTGTGTTGTTTTAAGATATGAAAGCAACGCACCAACAGCACAAATGGCTTCATTTTGTCCTTTATCAGATAAAGTCTTTAGGCTGTCTATACCAAATTGACCTTCAATTTCTGCACTGCATTTTGATATATCGAAATTATCATCCGACAGCATTTCTACACAAGTCGACAGCTTATCCCTAATAAAATCTGGCAAGCCCTTAAAGCCTACGGTATCGCCACCAATTAGTATCTCTCGGGGAGAAAACTTACCAAGCTCATTTTTTAGCAACGGAAATAAATCACTGTCGTGTAAAAACGTAACAGAAAAATCACCTGTGGAAATGTCACAAAAACATATACCTAAATTATCCCCTTGTGTAAAAACGGCAGATATATAATTGTTTTTTGATTCGTCCAGCATGCTGGTTTCCATAACAGTTCCAGGTGTAATAACTCGGATAATATCACGCTTTACCAAGCCTTTAGCTGTGGCTGGGTCCTCGACCTGCTCACAAATAGCCACCTTATAGCCCTTAGACACAAGGCGTGCTATATACGATTCACTGCTGTGAAAGGGAACGCCACACATAGGTGCACGTTCCTCCTGTCCACAATCCCTGCCTGTCAAGGTAAGCTCTAGCTCCTTAGAGGCAAGCTTTGCATCCTCGAAAAACATTTCATAAAAATCACCTAAGCGGAAAAATAAGATACAATCCTTATTTTGTTCTTTTACTTTAAAATATTGCTTCATCATTGGAGAAAGCTCTGCCAACTAAGTTCACCTCTTTAGTTTTTGTAATAATATATTAGTGACAGCCGCTGCAGGAAGAACAGCTTCCGCCACAGCTAGGTGTATAATCTGTGGTGTTAGGGTCTTCACCCTCTGCTGACTGTGAAATAATAGCTACAACTCTTTGAACAATAGTATCCAGCTCCTGCTTGGCAACGTTATATGCTATCATATTTTCATTTTCCATAATTTTAGAATAGCTATCTCTAAGCTCTTGATTTAACTCCTGCATTTTTGTGTCATCCCTATCAGTCTTAGATGCTTCATTATTAATAGCCATACGCTTTAGGTTAAACTCACCTATTAAATCCTGCAATTCCTTGTCCTCATCACTATTCTGCTGTGCAACCTTTAACTGAACATAAGCCTCATCGTTCTGAATCTGTCTGCCTATTTCTCTTGCTAATTCTACTGTATCCATTTTTAAATCCTCCAAAATTAATATTATTTATACTAACTGCCCTTTTAATATCCAATGACGGGCAGATGTAATCTGTACATTTTGAAAAGTGCCTATAAGTCTGCTGTTGCCTTTAAACTCTACAATTATATTGCCAGAAGTTCGTGCTGTTAATTCATCATCCTTACCTTTTTCACCATCAACAAGAACTTTATAGGTTTTGTTAACCATTGAAGCACAGTTTTCAGTTGATATTTGTTCCTGAAGATTTAAAAGCTCTGTAAACCATTTGGATTTTTCCTCAGCTGAAACAGGGTCCTCCATCTTCGCCGCAGGCGTACCAACCCGTGGTGAATATATGAAGGTAAACAAAGATGAAAAGCCAATCTGCTCCACTAATGACAAGGTTTGTTGAAAGTCCTTGTAGGTTTCTCCTGGAAAGCCTACAATAATATCACTGGTTAGTGATAAGTCAGGTATTTTAGCCTTAGCATAATTAACAATGTCTAAATATTTAGCTCTGTCATAATGCCTGTTCATTATTTTTAGTATTCGGTCACTGCCTGATTGAAAAGGTAAATGTAAATGCCTGCTAATGTGTTTACTATCTGCTATAGTATCAATAAGCTCCTTGGAACAATCCTTTGGATGTGATGTCATAAAACGAATTATATAGTCACCGTCTATTTTATCAATCTCCTTTAGCAGCGTGGCAAATGACACGTCTGGGCTATTGGTTAAACCCTTTCCGTAGGAATTAACATTTTGTCCCAGCAGTGTTATATCCTTGTAGCCCCCATTTATCATTTCACGGGCCTCATTTACAACATTGTTAAAATCACGACTACGCTCCCTGCCCCTAACGTAGGGTACAATGCAATAGGAACAGAAATTATCACAGCCATACATAATTGGCAGCCATCCCTTAAATGTACCATCACGCTTTGTAGGAATGTCCTCATATATTGTTTTATCATCGTTCCCTCTTTTAAAAATACGTTTGTTACTAATAAGATTAGAGTACAGTAATCTGGGAAACTCGTGTAAAAAATTTGTTCCAAATACTAAACCAACAAAGGGAAAGCTTTTATAAATTCTATTGGCAATATGCTCCTGCTCCATCATGCAACCACATAAAGCTATTAATATTGACGGATGACGTTTTTTCAGTGCCTTCAATGCACCTACATTACCAAAAACTCTGTCCTCTGCGTGTTCTCTAACTGCACAGGTATTAAATAGTATAAAATCAGCGTCATCAACATTTTCGGTAAAATCATATCCCATAGCAGACAGCATACCTTTAATTTTTTCGCTGTCGGCAACGTTTTGTTGACAGCCATATGTACGAATATATGCCAAGGGCACTGTCCCTCTGGCTCTAACAGCCATTAGCTCTGACACTAATGCTGTGTAATTTTCTTTTTGTTCGATTTTTCTGTTATCTGTTGTTTTTTCCACCAAAACACAACGACTCCATTCTAGAAATTATAATTTTTATAATAACATAATTTGACCTTATCTGCAAGTACAGCAACAAGAAAAATCCGC
>CZCA01001257.1_pt1 | contig 23073 bp, 23 predicted proteins | sample 591981 | NCBI WGS metagenome assembly CZCA01 (sample SAMEA3556810, study PRJEB10932) | anaerobic digester metagenome
TCGGCGGTGTACAGACCCTGCTGGTCGGTGAGGATGATCAGCGCCTCGGCTTCGATCAGGTTAGCGACCAGGGCGCCCAGGGTGTCGTTGTCGCCGAACTTGATCTCGTCGGTGACCACGGTGTCGTTCTCGTTGATGATCGGCACCACGCCGAGCTGCAGCAAGGTGGTGAGCGTGCTGCGGGCGTTGAGGTAGCGCGTGCGGTCGGACAGGTCCTCGTGGGTGAGGAGGATCTGTGCGGTCTGCAGGCCGTGGCGGGAGAAGGCCTTCTCGTAGGCTTCGACGAGGCCCATCTGGCCCACCGCGGCGGCGGCCTGCAGCTTGTTCATTTCGTGCGGGCGCTTCGTCCAGCCCAGGCGCTGCATGCCGGCAGCAATGGCGCCGGAGGACACCAGCGCCACCTCGCGGCCTTCGGCGCGCAGCGTGGCAATCTGGCGCGCCCAGGCGTCGAGCGCGTCCTTGTCGAGGCCGGCGCCGTTGTTGGTGACGAGTGCGGAGCCGACCTTGACGACGAGGCGGCGGGCGTTGCGGATCTTGGTTCTCATCTTTGCTGTCGGCCTGGGGGGCAAAGGGGAGGTCAGCGAGGGCGGTCTTCGGGCAGGGTGTCTTCGTCTTCGCGGTCGTCGTCGATGCCTTCGCCCTCGTCTTCGCCTTCCTCGGCGTAGGCCTCTTCTTCGTAGGCGGCTTCAGCGGCGGCGCGCGCGGCCTCGAGCTCGGCCAGGCGTGCGGCTTCGACAGCCACGCGCGCCTGGCGCTCGGCCTCGATGCGGTCGCGCTCGGCATCGAGGAAATCCTGGATCGCGAAGACCAGCTCCCGGGTGCCCTCGCCATTGATCGCCGAGATCTCGAAGTGGCGCTCGACCGGGCCGTAGGTCGCGAGGAAGGCGGCGACGCGCTCGGCGCGCTCCTCCTCGGGGATCAGGTCGAGCTTGTTCAGCGCCAGCCAGCGCGGCTTGTTATAAAGGGCCTCGTCGTACTTGCGCAGCTCCTCGACGATCGCCTTGGCGTCCGCGACCGGGTCGGCCTCGGGGTCGAAGGGGGCGAGGTCGACCAGGTGCAGCAGCAGGTGGGTGCGCTGCAGGTGGCGCAGGAACTGGTGGCCGAGGCCGGCGCCTTCGGCCGCGCCTTCGATCAGGCCGGGGATGTCGGCGATCACGAAGCTGCGCGCCTCGGTGGTGCGCACCACGCCGAGATTGGGCGCAAGCGTGGTGAAGGGGTAGTCGGCGACCTTGGGCTTGGCGGCCGACACGCTGCGGATGAAGGTCGATTTGCCAGCGTTGGGCATGCCGAGCAGGCCGACGTCGGCCAGCACCTTCAGCTCGAGGTGCAGGTTGCGGTACTCGCCTTCCTGGCCCATGGTCTTCTTGCGCGGGGCGCGGTTGGTGCTGGACTTGAAGTGGATGTTGCCCAGCCCGCCGCGGCCGCCGCGGGCGATCAGCACGCGCTTGCCGTCCTCGTCGAGGTCGGCGATGAGCTCGCCCGACTCCATGTCCTTGATCACCGTGCCGACCGGGAAGCGCAGCGTGATGTCGTCGCCGCCCTTGCCGTAGCAGTCGCGGCTGCCGCCGTTCTCGCCGCGTTCGGCGCGGAAGCTGCGCGTGTAGCGGTAGTCGATCAGGGTGTTGAGGTTGCGGTCGGCGACCGCATACACGCTGCCGCCCCGCCCGCCGTCGCCGCCGCTCGGGCCGCCCTTGGGGATGAACTTCTCGCGGCGGAAGGTGGCCGCGCCGTTGCCGCCGTCGCCGGCGTAGACCTCGATGCGGGCTTCGTCAAAAAACTTCATGCCTGATCAACCTTTTAGCGGAGCACGCGGCAGTGCGCGCCCCGGAAACAAAAAAGCCCTACCACGCGGATAGGGCTTTCGTACTGCAATGCGAGCGAACGCGCGATCAGGCCGCTTCCGGCACGATGATCACGGTGCGGCGACGCGAGGGGCCCTTGACCGCGAACTGGACGACGCCGTCCTTGAGCGCGAACAGGGTGTGGTCCTTGCCGATGCCGACGTTGTCGCCGGGGTGGTATTCGGTGCCGCGCTGGCGAACGATGATGTTGCCGGCGAGCACGAACTGGCCACCGTAGCGCTTCACGCCGAGGCGTTTCGATTCCGAGTCGCGGCCGTTACGCGAACTACCGCCAGCTTTTTTGTGTGCCATGTCGGATTACCCCCTGACCTTAGGCCGAGATCGCTTCGATGCGAAGCTCGGTGTAGTTCTGACGATGCCCCTGGTGCTTCTGGTAGTGCTTGCGGCGGCGCATCTTGAAAATCTTGATCTTGTCGTGACGGCCGTGGGAAACCACGGTCGCCTTGACGGAAGCTCCGGCCACAACGGGCGTGCCGATCTTGACGGCGTCGCCTTCACCGACCATGAAGACCTGGTCGATGGTGATTTCGGAACCCACGTCGGCCGGTATCTGTTCTACCTTGATCTTTTCGCCAGCGGCAACGCGATACTGCTTGCCACCGGTTTTTATCACCGCGTACATGGTGTTACTCCAGTTGATGGGTCTGCAAAGAATCGCGCACTGTAAGAGGGTGTCGGGGAAAAGTCAATGAAAACAAGCATGGGCAGAGCGTGTGGCGCCTCCTGAATGAGTGTAAAGAAATCCGACACTTGTTCGGGTGCCGCCTGAAACGGGCCGATCAGCCTTTTGCCAGCGCTGCCAGCAGGGCATCCAGCGCCTGGTGCTCGGTCCGGTAGCTCGCCTGCGCCTTCACCCGCGCCCACACGCCGTCTCGCTCCATGGCGTCGATCACCTGCTTCTTGAGCCCGCAGAAGGCGATCGACTGGCCCTGGGCATTGAAGCGCTCGATGAGTCCGGCCAGGGTATGCAGGCCGGTGGCGTCGATGTCGTTGATGCCCGCGCCCGACACCAGCACGATCTTCACGCCCTCCTGCGCACGCGCGGCGTCGAGCATGGCGTCCTCGAAGGTGGCGGCGGTGACGAAGCTGAGCGGGCTGTCGAAGCGCAGGATCACGAGCTGCGGGTGTGGATGCGGCAGGCCGAAGCGCTCGCGGTCGCGGTAGGTGCCGTCTTCGTGCAGGCCGAGCAGCGCCGCGCGCGGACGCATGCCGCGATACACCATCAGCGCCAGCGACAGGATGAGGCCGGTGAAGATGCCGTTCTGGATGTTGGGCGCAAAGGCCAGCGTGGCGAGGAAGGTGACCGCCGCGCCCGCGCCGTCGTCGCGGCTCGCGCGCCAGGCGCGCACCAGCACCTTGAAGTCCATGAGGCCAGCCACCGCCTGCAGGATGATCGCCGCCAGCACGGGTTTGGGCAGGTGCCACAGCAGCGGCGTGAGGTAGAGCAGGGCGAGCAGCACGAAGGCCGCGGTGACGATGGACGACAGGCCGGTGCGCGCGTCGCTCGCATAATTGAGCGCCGAGCGCGAGAACGAGGCGCTGACCGGCATGCCGCTGGTGAACGCGGCGGCGATCTTGGCGAGGCCCTGGCCGATCAGCTCCTGGTCCTGCCGCCAGGGTTCGCGCGTGCGGCCGGAGATGAGCTTGGCGCTGGAGGCAGCCTCCATGAAGCTGACCATCGCGACGACGAAGGCGGCCGGCAGCAGCGCGGCGATCAGCTCCAGGCGCAGCGGCGGCAGGCCGAGTTCCGGCAACCCGCCCGGCACGTCGCCCACCACCGCGCCGCCGCCCGCGGCGAAACCCGTCCACGCCGAGAGCGCGGTGGCCGCTGCGACCACCAGCGGTACGCCGGGCAGGCGCGGCCACAGGCGCTTGAGTGCCACCAGAGCCGCCAGGCTGCCGAGACCGAAACCCACCGAGGCCGGGTGAAGGTCGGTTACCCCGCCGAGCGCCTGGGCGAAGTCGAGCATCAGGTGCTGGGAGTGGGGCATGGTCAGCCCGAGCAGGGGCGGGATCTGGGTCAGGCAGATGATCAGCGCCGCCGCATTCACGAAGCCCATCAGCACCGGCACCGAAAGCAGGTTGAGCAGCCAGCCCAGGCGGAGCACGCCGAGTGCGAGCTGGATGAGTCCGGACAGGAGCGCGAGCAACAAGGCAAGTCCGATGAGGTCGCCGCCGGCAAGGCCGCCGAGCGGTGCGATGCTGGCGGCGACCAGCAGGCTGGTGAGCGCCACCGGCCCGGTAGACAGCTGGCTGCAGGAGCCGAACAGCGCCGCCACGACCGCTGGCACCAGCGCGGCGTAAAGCCCGACGTGCGGCGGCAGGCCGGCGAGCTTGGCGTAGGCCAGCGCCTGCGGAATCATCACCAGCGCCACGGTGATGCCGGCGGCGATGTCGCCGCGCACGCCGGCGGCGCGCCATTGCGCCGGCCATGACAGGAAGGTGAACACGCGCTGGAGGGTCGACATTGGAGGTGGCCGCCGTGTGCCCATGCTTCGGCAATGCGCCCGGAGCCTTGGATCTGATTCGAAGGGCCCCATGTTAACGATTAAACGTGCCTGCCTCCATGGACGGAGATGGGCCACCGGGGCGATCACCCTTACCCACGGGCGCTGCGCGAGCGGGCCCGCCTGTTCCTGCGGTCACCCCGGATGGGGCATCGGGGGCTGGCGCGCGCATAATGCGGCGACCCCAGATGGCCCGGAGTGCAGTCCCGATGGCGACCAGCCGCATCCCCCCGATCCAGTGCCTGCAGACCTTCGAGGCGGTCGCGCGTCTGCGCAGCGCCAGCCGGGCGGCAGAGGCGCTGTGCGTCACAGTGAGCGCCGTCAGTCATCGCCTGCGTCAGCTCGAGTCCCATCTCGGTATCCGGCTGTTCTGTCGCGGCGACTTCACCCTCACCGCCGACGGCGCCACCTACCTGCAGCAGGTGTGCACTGCGCTCGCCGCGCTGCAGAATGTTCCCGGCGAGCGCGTCGCGGCGAGCGCGCCGCGGCTGCGGGTGGCGATCACGCCCTCGTTCTGTCGGCAGTTCGTGATGCCCAAGCTCGAGCTGTTCCGGCGCAGCTACCCCGACATCGAGCTCACCCTGCAGGTGTCGATCCCGCTGCGCGACGTCACCGCCGAGGAGGCCGACCTCGAGATCCGCTACGGCCTGGGCGGCTACACCGACCTCGAGCACCGGCTGATCCTGCGCGACGTGGCAACGCCGGCCTGCAGCCCGGCCTTTCTCGACGAGTTCGGCCCCTTCGACGGCTTCGCGGGCGAGGCCGAGCTCACCGCCACGCAACTCATCCGCAGCCCGCTCGAGCCGTGGGCGAACTGGTTCGCGCATTGCGGGCGCAGCCTCGCCGAGCCGGCGCGCGGCGCGCAGTTCAACGATCTGGGTCTGGTATACGACGCCGCGGCGAGCGGCTTCGGGGTCGCGCTGGTGCGGCACAAGCTCGGCGCCGCCTGGTTCGACAGCGGGCGCCTGCTGTCGCTGTCGGACCGTCCCATGGTGTCACCCTATGGTCATTACATCTGCTGGGCGCCCGGTGCGCTCGAGCGCTGGGAGTGCGCCGCCTTCGTCGACTGGTTGCAGGGCGTGCTGCCCTGAGCGACCGCCGCCGCGGCGGGCGCCATGGGCCGGCGGGGCCGGTGAGCTGTCTCGCGGCGGCCCTTCGCGCTGTGAAAGTTCTTCAAGGCCGCCGCAAAAATGCGTCAACCCCCGCCCGCTGCGGGGCACCTATACTCTTCCGGCACGGCGGGCGAGGGCGTCCGTCGCGGTCCCTTGGTGAGGACACGAAGATGAATGCTGAAGTCGAGGCGTTGCCATTCGGCGAGACCGAGCGCGACTTTTCCGCGATCGACAAGGTGCGTGTGGTCGAGGCGCTCAGCCGCGTGCTGCCCGCCGGCACGCTGATGTACGAGACCGAGGATCTGCGCCCCTATGAGTGCGACGGCCTCGCCGCCTATCGCGCGCTGCCGCTGGTGGTGGCGCTGCCGACCACCGAGGCGCAGGTGGTGGACGTGCTGCGCATCTGCCACGAGCTTGGGGTGCCGGTGGTGGCGCGCGGCGCGGGCACCGGGCTGTCGGGCGGCGCGCTGCCGCACACGCGCGGCGTGCTGCTGTCGCTGGCGCGCTTCAACCGCATCCTCGCGCTCGACCCGCTCGCGCGCACCGCGGTTGTGCAGCCCGGCGTGCGCAACCTGGCGATCTCCGAGGCTGCCGCACCCCATGGCCTGTACTACGCGCCCGACCCGTCCTCGCAGATCGCGTGCTCGATCGGCGGCAACGTGGCCGAGAACGCCGGCGGCGTGCATTGCCTCAAGTACGGGCTCACGGTGCATAACCTGCTGCGCGTGCGCGGGGTGACCATCGAGGGCGAGATCGTCGAGATCGGTTCCGGCGCGCTCGACTCGCCGGGCTACGACCTGCTGGCGCTGGTCACCGGATCCGAGGGCATGCTGGTGGTGGTGACCGAGGTCACCGTCAAGCTGGTGCCCAAGCCGCAGCTCGCGCAGTGCGTGCTCGCCGCCTTCGACGACGTGGTCCGCGCCGGCGACGCGGTGGCGCGGATCATCGCCGCCGGCATCATCCCTGCCGGACTCGAGATGATGGACCAGCCCGCCACCGCGGCGGTCGAGGAGTTCGTGCGCGCCGGCTACCCGCTCGACGCCAAGGCCATCCTGCTGTGCGAGGCCGACGGCACGCCGGAGGAGGTGGCCGAGGAGATCGCACGCGTGCGCGCCGTGCTCGAGGACAGCGGCGCCACCGAGATCCGCGTGTCCCGCGACGAGGCAGAGCGGCTCAGGTTCTGGGCTGGACGCAAGGCGGCTTTCCCGGCCGCGGGACGGATCTCGCCCGACTACTACTGCATGGACGGCACGATTCCACGCAAGCGCCTGGGCGAGATGCTGACCGCGATCCAGGACATGGAGCGCAAGTACGGCCTGCGCTGCATGAACGTCTTCCACGCCGGTGACGGCAACCTGCATCCGCTGATCCTGTTCGACGCCAACCAGCCTGACGAGCTCGAGCGCGCCGAGGCGTTCGGCGCCGAGATCCTCGAGCTGTCGGTGGCGCTCGGTGGCACCATCACTGGCGAGCATGGCGTCGGGCTGGAGAAGATCAATCAGATGTGCGCGCAGTTCAGCACGGCCGAGGTGCGCCAGTTCTTCCGCGTCAAGGCGGCCTTCGACCCCCCGGGTCTGCTCAACCCCGGCAAGGCGATTCCAACGCTCAACCGCTGCGCCGAGTACGGCCGCATGAAGGTGAGCAAGGGCCATGTGCCGTATCCGGACATCCCGCGATTCTGAATCGGCTGACTGCGGCTTGCGTCGCGCCTGCGCGCGCTTCGGGGTGGCCACGGGCCTGGCCGTGCATTTGAATGCTTGGACGATGAGACGATGACAACGATCGAGAAGGAATGGGCGGAGCGCGTGCGTGCGGCGGCCGCGGCGGGCGCACCGCTGTGTTTGCGCGGTGGCGGGACCAAGGATTTCTACGGCCGGATGCCCATGGGCGAGATCTTCGATCTGCGCGCCAACGCCGGCATAGTGGCGCATGAGCCGACCGAACTGGTCGTGACGGTACGCGGTGGTACGCCGCTTGCGGAGCTCGAGGCCGCGCTCGCGGACAAGGGGCAGTATCTGGCCTTCGAGCCGCCGCATTTCGGGACCGGCGCGACCGTCGCTGGCTGCGTGGCTGCAGGCCTCGCCGGGCCGCGGCGCGCGGCCATGGGCGCGGTGCGCGACTTCATGCTCGGGGTCAAGCTGCTCGATGGCCGCGGTGAGATCATGCGGTTCGGCGGCCAGGTCATGAAGAACGTCGCCGGCTATGACATCTCGCGCCTGGTCGCAGGCAGCCTCGGCACGCTCGGCATCGTGCTCGAGGTCTCGCTGAAGGTCCTGCCGCGCCCCGTGGCGGAGGCCACGCTGCGCTTCGAGTTCGACGAGGCGAGCGCGCTGCGCCGGATGAACGAATGGGGCGGCCAGCCGCTGCCGGTGTCGGCCACGCTGTGGCACGCGGGCGTGCTGCATCTGCGCCTGTCCGGGGCGGAGGCCGCGGTGCGTGCAGCGACCGAAAAGCTGGGGGGCGATCAACTTGCCGCCGACGAGGCCACCGCGCTGTGGACGTCAGTGCGCGAGCAGGCCGCGGCGCCCTTCGCGCTCGAGCCGGGCGAGGTTCTGTGGCGCGTGGCGCTGCCGAGCACGGCGCCAGCGCTGGCGCTTCCCGGCCGCCAGGTGGTCGAGTGGGGCGGGGCGCTGCGCTGGCTGGCGAGCGCGGGCGAGGCTGCGCAGATCCGCGCGCGCGCAGCTGAGCTGGGCGGCCATGCCGCGGCGTTCCGCGGCGGTGATCCCCGCGGCGAGGTCTTCCAGCCCCTGTCGGCACCCCTGGCAGGGATCCACCGCCGCCTGAAGCAGGCTTTCGACCCGGCGGGCATCTTCAATCCCGACCGTCTCTATCCGGAGTTCTGAGCATGCAGACACAGCTCGCCGCTTTCATCCGTGACACCCCTGAGGGCCGAGAGGCCGAGGAGATCCTGCGCAAGTGCGTGCATTGCGGCTTCTGCACGGCCACTTGCCCGACCTACCAGCTGCTCGGTGACGAACTCGACGGCCCGCGTGGCCGGATCTACCTGATCAAGCAGGTGCTCGAAGGCGCCGCGCCCACCGAGAAGACCCGTCTGCATCTCGACCGTTGCCTGACCTGCCGTTCGTGCGAGTCGACCTGCCCGTCGGGCGTGCATTACAGCCGCCTGCTCGATATCGGTCGCCATGTGGTCGACGCGCGTGTGCCGCGCCACGGCAGCGAGGCGCTGACGCGGCGCGCGCTGCGCGAGTTCGTGCCCCGGCCAACCCTGTTTGGCGTGGCGATGAAGGCCGGCCAGGCAGTGCGCGGACTCCTGCCAAGGACCCTGAAGGCGAAGGTGCCCGAGCCGCGTGCGGCCGGGCAGTGGCCGGCACCACGCCACCCGCGGCGGGCGATCGCGCTGGCCGGTTGCGCGCAGCCGGCGATGGCGCCCTCGATCAATGCCGCCGCTGCGCGCGTGCTCGACCGCCTCGGTATCTCGCTGGTCGAGGCGGCGGGCGCGGGCTGCTGCGGTGCGGTGCGCTTCCACCTCGACGATCAGGACGGCGCTCGCACCGATGCCCGGCGCAACATCGATGCCTGGTGGTCCGAGATCGAGGCGGGCCGCGTCGAGGCGATCGTGATGACAGCCTCGGGCTGCGGCGTGCAGGTCAAGGACTATGGTCACCTGTTGCAGCACGATCCGGCCTATGCAGAAAAGGCGCGGCGGGTTGCCGAGCTGACGCGCGACATCGGCGAGGTGGTGGCGGCCGAGGCCGATGCGCTGATGGCAGTGCTGGCGGCGCGTGATCTGCCCCGCCAGACGCTCGCCTGGCATGCGCCATGCACGTTACAGCACGGTCAGCGCATCCGCGGCACGGTCGAGGGCCTGCTCGCTGCGGCGGGTTTCGAGCTTGCCCCCGTGCGCGACGCGCATCTGTGCTGCGGCTCGGCCGGCACCTACTCGATCCTGCAGCCCGAGCTGTCGGAGCGCCTGCGCACCAACAAGCTCGATTGCCTGCTCGAAGGCGGCGCCGGAATGATCGCCTCGGCCAACATCGGCTGTATCAGCCATCTGCAGGCGGGCACGGCCACACCGGTGCGGCATTGGATCGAACTGGTCGATCAGCGTCTGGCTGGCAAACCGGCATGAGTGAGGCGCGGGCGTGACAAAAGTCACGGCCGGCGCATGTTGCGGGGGCTGATCGGGCGGGGAGGTGCCGGCCCGGTGCGGTACGTTGCTATCATCACGCGTCCTATCCGTTTCGCTTTCGAGCGCCCTTGCACTCAATGTCCTTTACCGCCGAAACCTGTGTCGCCATGCACGTCGGTGACCGCAAGGAGCAGCAGGATCGTGTCGCGCTCTTCGGTCACCCCAAGCGGCCGGGCATGATGATGGCGGTGCTTGCGGACGGGATGGGCGGCCACAGCGGCGGCGCGATGGCTGCCGAGCAGGTGCTGATCCGCGCGCGCCAGAACTTCGAGACCTATGCGCCGCTGCACGAGACGCCCGAGGAGCTGTTGCGCAGCGTGATCGACGAGGCGCATACGGTGATCAAGCTCACCCGCTTCACCAGCGAGCAGGACCCGCACAGCACTGCGGTCGTGTTCCTGCTGCAGCAGGGCAAGGTGTACTGGGCGCATTGCGGGGACTCGCGCCTTTACCACTTCCGCGGCGTCACGACCGTATCGCGCACGGCCGACCACTCGCTGGTGGGCGAGCTGCAGCGCAAGGGCCGCCTCGACGAGAACGGCGCGCTCAGCCATCCGCAGCGCAACGTCTTGCTGTCCTGCCTGGGCAGCGAGCGCGAGCCGCGAATCGAGTACGGTCGAGAGGAGTCGCCGCTCGCCGGGGACTGCTTCATGCTCTGCTCCGACGGGCTGTGGGGCTATTTCACCGACTCCGAGCTCGCCTCGACGCTCCAGGAGCTCTCACCCCGCGCCGCGGCAGAGCGCCTGATCGCCCTGGGTCGGCAACGCGCGGGCGGCAGTGGTGACAACATCTCGCTCGCCGTCATCAAGCTGGTGCCGGCTCAGGCGCGAAGCTAGCAGCACGCTCCTGTCGGCGTCGCCCGGGTGCGCGAACGCGCGTGCGCGGCGCAACCCCCCGGCGATTCTCCAATGTGTTGCCCGCAACCTGAATGACGGTAATATCGGCTCTGTGTCGGCCTTGAGCGCTTGCAGCGCGGGGCAGGGAGAGAGAAGACCAATCAGGGTGCCGCCGACGCGCCATCGAAATTCCGTCATTTCAGTCTTCATGAAGGAGTCCGTCCATGCCTCTGGTCATCGGAGTGCTGCTGGAGACTCATCCCGGCGAGCGACGCCTGTCCGTCGTGCCGGATGTGGTCAAGAAATATCAGGGCCTTGGCGCCCAGGTGGTCATGCAGAGGGCGGCCGGAAGGGCCGCGCACTTCCGTGACACCGACTTTCCCGACGTCAGCCTCGTCGATACCGCGGCGGAAGTCGCCGCTGCAGCCGACGTGGTGTTCTGTGTGCAGCCGCCGTCCGCCGCCACGATCGCCGCCATGAAACCGGGCAGCGTGCTGTGCGGCATGCTGCAGCCGTGGTCGAGCGCCGAGCGCGCGCAGCAGCTCGTTGATGGCCAGATCACTGCCTTCGCGCTCGAGCTGCTGCCGCGCATCTCGCGTGCGCAGAGCATGGACATCCTGTCCAGCCAGGGCGCGGTCGCCGGCTACGAGTGTGCGCTGATCGCCGCCGATCACTCGCCCAAGTTCTTCCCGATGCTGACCTACGCCGCCGGCTCCATCCGTCCGGCCAAGGTGCTGGTGATCGGTGCCGGCGTGGCCGGTCTGCAGGCGATCGCCACCGCGCGCCGCATCGGCGCGATGGTCGAGGCCTACGACGTGCGGCCCGAGACCCGCGAGCAGATCGAGTCGCTGGGCGCCAAGTTCGTCGACACCGGCGTGTCGGCGGCCGGCAGCGGCGGCTATGCGCGTGAGCTCACCGACGAGGAAAAGGCCAAGCAGGCCGAGCGCCTCGCCAAGGCCGTGGCCCAGTGCGACGCCCTGATCACCACCGCGGCGATCCCCGGCAGACCGGCGCCGAAGATCATCACCGCCGACATGGTCGCGCGCATGAAGCCGGGCGCGGTGGTCGTCGACATGGCCGCCGAGACCGGCGGCAACGTCGAGGGCACGGTCGCCGGCGAGAAGGTGTGGATCAACGACGTGCTGGTGATCGGCCCCACCAACATCGCCAGCCGCATGCCGGTGCATGCGTCGGAGATGATCGCCAAGAACCTGTTCAACTTCATCTCGCCCTTCATCAAGGACGGCGCGCTCGCGCTCGACTGGGAAGACGAGGTCATGTCCGGCAGCTGCCTGACCCACGCGGGCGAAGTTCGCCACGCGGGCGTCAGGCAGGTGCTCGGCCTGTAAGGAGGATTGCGCCATGGATGGCTTTACCGCGCTGTATATCTTTGCGCTGGCCGCGTTCACCGGATACGAGGTGATCTCGCGCGTGCCGGTGATCCTGCACACCCCGCTGATGTCGGGCTCGAACTTCGTGCACGGTGTCGTGCTGATCGGCGCCATGGTCGCGCTCGGCCACGCCGACCCGGAGGATCCGCTGCAGCTGGTGATCGGCTTCTTCGCCGTCTTCCTGGGCGCGGCCAACGCCGCCGGTGGCTACATCGTCACCGAACGCATGCTCGGCATGTTCAAGGCCGGCGGCCGCAAGGAAGGGGGTGCCAAATGACGTCGAACTGGTTCGTGAGCATGGCGTACTTCATCGTCACCGTGGTGTTCATCCTCGGCCTCAAGGCGATGGCCTCGCCGGTGACGGCGAGGAAGGGCATCGTCTGGGCAGGCTTTGCGATGGTGGGCGCCACCGTGGTGACGTTCTTCATGCCGGGGCTGAACAACGTCGGGCTGATGGTGCTGGCCATCGTGCTCGGTGGCGGCGTGGCCTGGTACAGCGGCAAGATCGTCAAGATGACCGACATGCCGCAGATGGTCGCCATCTACAACGGCATGGGTGGCGGCGCGGCGGCCGGTATCGCGGCGATCGAGCTGGTGCGTGGCGTGCAGCATGACGCGGTCACCTCAACACTGCTGGCGCTGGGCGCGATTATCGGCGCGGTGGCGTTCTCGGGTTCGTGCGTGGCCTTCGCCAAGCTGCAGGGCCTGATGAACAAGGCGATCCGCCTGCCGGCGCAGAACAACGTCAATTTCTTCCTGACGCTGGCGACCTTCGGCATCGGCCTCACCGTGGCGTATTCCGACGCCCCGAGTGGCTTCGAGATCTTCCTCTTCTTCCTGCTCGCGCTCGCACTCGGCGTGATCCTGGTGATGCCGATCGGTGGCGCCGACATGCCGGTGGTGATCTCGCTGCTGAACGCCTTCACCGGCCTGGCGGTCGGCTTCAAGGGCTTCGTGATCGGCAACCCGGCGCTGATCGTGGCCGGCATCGTGGTCGGTGCCTCGGGCATGCTGCTCACCCAGCTGATGGCCAAGGCGATGAACCGCCCGATCAAGAACATCATCTTCGCGCCAATCACCGGCGCGGCGGTCGAAGGTGGCGAGGCGGTCGAGGGCACGATGCGCGAGCTGTCGTCCATGGATGCGGCCGCACTGATGCGCTACGGCCAGAAAGTCATCATCGTGCCGGGCTACGGCATGGCGGTGGCGGGCGCGCAGCACAAGGTGTGGGAGATGTCGCAGCTGCTGGAAGAGGCGGGCGTCGAGGTGGTGTTCGCGATCCATCCGGTGGCCGGCCGCATGCCCGGCCACATGAACGTGCTGCTGGCCGAAGCGGGCGTGCCTTACGACAAGATCTTCGACCTCGACGAGATCAACAACGACTTCGCCCAGGCCGACGTGGCGCTGGTGATCGGTGCCAATGACGTGGTGAACCCGGTCGCGCGCACCGACAAGTCGAGCCCGATCTACGGTATGCCGATCCTCAATGCCGACATGGCCCAGAACGTCATCGTGGTCAAGCGTGGCAAGGGGGCGGGCTACTCGGGTATCGAGAACGCGTTGTTCTACAAGGACAACTGCCGCATGCTTTACGGCAGCGCGCAGGAAGCGATCGGCGAAGTGATCCAGCACGTCAAGGCGCTGGAGGCATGATCCCGGCCCCGCTGGCCCCCGGGCTGGCGGGGGCGCCCTCGCATCAGGCAGGCTGTGGCCGTGGGCGCGATGCCTGTCGCCACGGCCTGGCGTGTTCTGCGATTTTCATCGCGCGCGCCCTCTTGCTGGTTGCCGTGCTCGGCGGCTTGCCGGTCAGTGCCCCGGCCCAGCAGGGCAGGCCGCCTGCAGCCGCTGCCTCGACCGAACGGCCGGCGCAAGTGCCAGAATGGCGGCGTACCGACGCCTACGTGTTCCGCTCGATCGGGGATGTGAGCCGGCGCATGCAGTTCATTCCGCAGGCGATGCAGTTGCGTGATTTCTGCGCCGACCGGAGCGTGCCCGACGACTTCGTCCGGGAGCGCCTGCAGCGATTTGGCCGCATGACCGGTCGAGAAGAGACCTGCACGACCCTGCTCGATTACTGAGTTCCGCGCGCAAGGAAGGCGGCGAAGGCCTGCGTCGACATCGACGGGCCGAACAGCGGGCCTTGCTGGAGGTGGCAGCCAAGGGCACTGAGGAAGGCCTGCTGGCCCTTGCGGTCGACGCCGCGCGCGTAGATTTCAAGCCCGAGCGTGTTGGCGACGCTGCTGATCGCCTCGACGCTCGCCTCGCTGTCCTCGTTCCGGCCGACGCCACTCACGAGCCCCGGATCGAGCTTGATCGCGCGCACCGGGTAGCGGCGCAGGCGCGGTATGGACGACAGGCCGCGGCCAAAGTCGTCGATCGCCAGGCGAATCCGGCGCGCTGCGAGTTCGGACAGCGTGGCCTCGAGTCCCGCCGCGTCCATCTCGAATATCCGCTCGTCGAGATCGAGCTCGAGGCGCTCGGGGGCGAGATCCGTGCGGTGCAGGATGGCCGCGACGCGCTCGACGAAATCGCCACGCAGCAGCTGTTCGGTCGAGACGTTGACGGTCAGCCGAGGCCTGCCCGTGATCCCGGTCGTGGGCCAGTTTCGTGCAGTGCGGCAGGCTCTCTCCAGCGCCCAGTCGCCCAGCTCGGAGATCAGCTGGCGATCGTTCACTGCGCCGATGAAGCTGCGGAATGGCATCAGCCCGAGCTCGGGATGTTGCCAGCGCAGCAAGGCCTCGCCTGCGCACACCTGGCCGGAGCGCGCATCCACCAGCGGCTGGAAATGCAGCAGGAGGCCGTCCGCCGCCAGTGCTTCGCGCAAGCCCCGCTCAAGATATTCGCCATCGAAACCGGGCGTGCGGGCAAGCGTGCGGAAGCACTGGGCGTTGACCTCATCCGTGTCGGATGCGGCAGCGCCGCGCATGTACGGGCGCGCCGCAGCCGGGGACAGGTTGCGTGCGGCCTGCGGCCGGGTGGTGGCGCGGCCCGCTGCCGGCGGGGCGCTGAGCACGATGGCGTGAATGCCCGGACGCAGCCGCGGCGCGCAGATGAACTCCAGCGTCGCCGTGCCGTGGCGCGGCAGCGCAAAGTCCAGTGCGCCACGCCGCTCGCCGTGGATGAAGAGGCGCGCTCGCGCAGCGAGGAAGGCCTCCTCGCTCGGGAAAAGCTCCGATAGCGGCCGGCCCGCGATCTGCCGGTAGTCGCGCTCGAGCAGGCGGCAGGCGGCGCTGTTGGCGTCGAGGATCATCTCGTCGCCGGTGATGATCAGGCCCTCGTCGAGCAGCTCGAGCAGCGCAAGATAGACACCGGTCTCCGCCCCTTCCGAGAGGTCCGGCATGAAGGGTTCGGCGGGGTGGGGTGCGCCCGGGTCGGGGCGCGCGCCCGGGGGAAGTTCGGCAGGATTCACGGGAGGCAGCATCGGCAAGGTGTCAGACCATTACGGCATGGCAAGCAGGATACTTGATGCCTCGGCGACGCCGACCCCGGAATAGGCGTGTTAGCGCGCCGCTATTTTCGGCCGAGGCCGCCGAGCAGCACGGCAATCGGGCGCTTTCCGCGGCGCAGCGGATCGGGCTTGGCGGCTGCAGCGGCGGTGGGTTGCGTGTCGACGACGCTGAGGGCCACCGGGTTCGCCGGCTCATAGGGCTTGCTGAAATCGAAGCCGTCGGCGGCGACCGTCGAACGCACGCGGCGACTCGCGCCGCGGCTGCCGTCGCGCGATGTGTTGCGGGAGCCGTCGCGAGCCGCGCGAGCCATCTCGCGTGCCGCGTCGCGCTGTCCGCCGCCCTGCTCGCGTGGCCCGCCACGCTCCGGGGCTGATGTGCCTTCGCCGCTGGCGGCAGGTCGGCGGCCACGCTGGCCACGGGTGCCCGCCTCATGGAAATCGGGATCGGGCTCGAACCCGGGCACCTTCTCCTGGGGAATCTGGAGCTTGATCAGTTTCTCGATCTCGGCCAGCCAGTGCTTCTCTTCCGAGCTCACCAGCGAGATTGCGTAGCCGTGGTGGCCGGCGCGGCCGGTGCGTCCGATACGGTGAACGTAGTCCTCGGCCGTGTGCGGCAGCTCGAAGTTGATGACGAAGGGCAATTCGTCGATGTCGAGACCGCGCGCGGCCACATCGGTGGCGACCAGCACGCGCAACTTGCCCGACTTGAAGGCCTCGAGCGTCTCGGTGCGCTGCTGCTGGCCCTTGTCGCCATGGATGGCGTCGGCCGAGATGCCGCTGCGCTCGAGGTAGTGGGCCAGGCGCCCGCACATCAGCTTGGTATCGACGAAGACCAGGGCCTGCGTGTCCGGTTTGTGGCGCAGCAGGTGGGCAAGCAGGTTGCGCTTCATGCCCGAGGACACCGGGTGCACGACGTGGGTGATGGTCTCGGAGACCATGTTGCGGCGCGCGACCTCGATGAGCTGGGGGTTCTTCAGCATCTGGTCGGCGAGGCGCTTGATCTCGTCCGAGAAGGTGGCGGAGAACAGCAGGCTCTGGCGCTGCGCTGGCAGCAGGCCGAGGATGCGTTTGATGTCGGGGATGAAGCCCATGTCGAGCATGCGGTCGGCCTCGTCGAGCACCAGCACTTCGACCTGGGACAGGTTGATCGACTTCTGCTCGACGTGGTCCAGCAGCCGGCCCGGCGTGGCGATGACGATCTCGATGCCGCGCCGCAGTTCGGCCTGCTGGGGACGGATATCCACGCCGCCATAGACGCAGATCGAGCGCAGCGGCAGGTGCTTGCTGTAGGTCTTGACCGACTCATACACCTGCATTGCCAGTTCGCGGGTGGGGGCGAGGATCAGCGCGCGCGTCTGGTGGCGGGCGGGCGAGGTGCTGGTGTTGGCGTGGCGGGCGATGCGGTGCAGCAGCGGCAGCGTGAAACCGGCCGTCTTGCCGGTGCCGGTCTGGGCGCCGCCCATGACGTCATGGCCGGCGATGACGATCGGGATGGCCTGGCGCTGGATCGGCGTGGGCTCGGTGTAGCCGGCGTCGGTGACGGCCTGAAGCAATTCGGGAATGAGGCCGAGGTCGGCAAAACTCATGGGTGCCTTCGGGTCTGAGGCGGTCGACAACCGACCGCCGGATTACGGAAAACCCGGATTATACACCGCACGAAAACCTTTACCGGACAGGGGCTTCGCTGCACCGGATGTGATATTCGCAGCCTGCCGCAAGCTGTTCGGGCACGTCCGGTTCCGCCCGCGCGGAGGCTGACCGGTTCAGCGCTTGAGCGTGAGAAAGGCCGTGACCTCTTCCCGGTCGTGGTAGAGGTGCTTGATGCGCAGGTCGAAGGGGCCGACGCTGTTGAGCCGCTTGCGGATCAGCTCGCGGCACTGTTCGACCGCCTCGACGCGGCGCTTCATCGGCAGCTTGAGGTTGAAGATCGCGTACCGGCAGCGTCCGGTGGCGATCCATTCGGCCATCAGCGACGCGATGCGCGAGGGCTGCTCGACCATGTCGCAGACCATCCAGTCCACCGGCCGCGGCGGGCGCCAGGTGAAGCCGTCGGCCTTCAGGTGCTCGACCATCTCGGTGGCCATGACGCTGTCGCGCAGCGGGCCATTGTCGATCGCGGTCACGCGCAGGCCGCGGTGCACAAGCTGCCAGGTCCATCCGCCCGGCGCCGCGCCGAGGTCCACCGCGCGCTGGCCGGCGCGCACGATGCTGTCGCGCTCGTTGTCCTCGAGCAGGGTCATGAAGGCTTCGGCCAGCTTGGCGGTGGAGCGGCTGGGGGCGTTAGACGGCATGCGCAGGCGCGGGATGCCCATCGGCCAGGTCGAGCATTGGCCGGGCTGCCCGGCGGCGAGCCAGGCGGTCGTGGCGTCGGTGAACAGCACGTGCAGCACCGGCAGGCCGGCACGACTCGTGCGCAGGCAGCCGTTCTTTTCCAGCGCCTTGGCGAGCGGTTCGGTAAAGCGCTTGCAGAAGCCGGAGCGCTGCTTGGCCTCGTCGGTGTCGGGGGTCTCCAGCATCACGCCCGAGAAGCGCTGGCCGCTGGCCTTGACCGCTTCGACGATCGGCGTCGCGCGATCGCGTTCGGGCAGGCCTTCGACTCGGGCGAACCATGGCAGCAACTGGCGCGCGAACGTGGCGCGGCGCCAGTCGGTAGCCTCGCCGAAGTCGCCGAGCGGAGTAAGGTCGAAGGTCTCGTAGACGACGAAGCCCGAGTCCGGCTCGGCGCGCACGTAGCCGATCAGCCCGGCCTCTGCGGCGAGGTCGTCGAGTTCGGCTGCCAGCTCTTTCTCGAAGCCGGCGCGGCAATAGCCGATGAGGCCGGCACATTTCAGGGCGGCGGCGGGGGTGTGCTGATTCATGGGGCGGGCGCGCGAGCGCAGAAAGAGGATCGGGGGCGAGACTGACCGCCGCGATCCGCAGGAAAGCGGGGTTCGCGACGCCGCGGGGCCGGCTGCAAGTAGGCCAAGGCGGCGATGATAAGCCGCCAGCCCGCCGCTGGCGAGCGTGCTGCGCCGTCGGGGCCGGGTGGTGAACGCAGGATGCGCTGGAAGAACCCGGGTCAGTGTGCAGACGGGGCGGGCGTCGATGCGGATGCGGCAGCAGCTTCCGGCGCCTTGGGGGCGCCCGGCGTTAGCCGTGAGGGCACGACCTCGAGCTTGTGCTCCATCATGTAGTCGTTCATGTCGCGCCAGCCGGCAAAAACCGCGGCCTTTGCGGCGCTGGCGTTGAGCGTGTAGCAATCCTCGAGCGACCGCCCGGCATGACGGCAGGCGCTGCCGATGGCGCGCCCTTCGGACTCGAGCCGGGCAGCGTCGCGCGATGGATTCGGCAGCTCGAGCGCGTCAGCGATCTGCTCGCAGCCGGTGGTCATTGACACCACGGCGAGCAGGGTTGCAAGGGTGCGCAGGGGGGATAAGGGCGGGCGGCGCATGGCGGACTTGTCGAGAACGGGTTGATTTTCATAACGGCAGCCTCGCAGGATTCCTGAGGCCCATTCAGGTCGGCCGGGCACGGGCCACCGCCAGCGCGCGGATGTTACATCGTGCCGCTGCGCTTCCCGCGCGCGCGACCCTATAATTTGCGCGGCTTGCGGACCGCCGGTCCGGCTTTTCTTTCGCGTGTGTCAAGGCAATGAATACAAAGCGTTTCAAGGTTATTTTCGCGGGCGTGATCGCCTGCGCGGCGATGGGCTCGCCATGGGCCGTCGCGCAGGCTGCTGCGCAGCAGCGGATCGAGCTGTTCCATCGGCTGCCGGATACGAAGGCGGCGGCCCTGAAGGATCTCGTCGAGCGCTTCAATGCGCAGTCCAAGGACGTCGAGGTCGTGCTGTCCGCGGCCGACTGGCGTACTTCAACGCCTCACATGCTGATCCTCGAGGGGGACGACGAAGACGCATTCGTGGCCGGCAAGCCGCGCTTCAAGCCGCTTCATGCGCTGATGAAGGAAAGCGGCACGCCGCTGCAGACGCTGCGTCCGCCGGCGATGATGACGCGCACGCCTGTCGATGCGAAGGGGCAGTTGCTGGCGCTGCCCGTCGGTCTGTCAACGCCCGTGCTGTTCCTGAACCGTGACGCGCTGCGCCGCGCGGGCATGAACCCGGACGCCACCCGCATCAACACCTGGTTCGAGCTCCAGGAGACGCTCGGCCGCCTGGCCGACACCGGCCACACATGCCCCTATACGGTTTCCGAACCGGGGCGGGTGATGGTGGAGAACCTCAGCGCCTGGCACAACGAGCCGGTCGCCCGCCAGCAGGGCAAGGCTACCGTGCCCAGCTTCAATGGCATGTTCCAGGTCAAGCACGTGGCGATGATGGCGAGCTGGACACGGGCCCGCTATCTGCATGTCTTCCCGCAGCAGGCCGAGGCCGAGCAGCGTTTCGCCAGCGGCGACTGCGCGGTGATCGCGGCGCCCTCGGCGAGCTGGGCGGATTTCCGTCGTGCCGGCAAGGTTGATGTGGCGGTCTCCCGCCTGCCGTACTACGAGGATTTTCCCGGCGCGCCGCAGAACACGGTGGCCGATGGCCCCGCGCTGTGGGCCGCCGCCGGCAAGAAGCCTGCCGAGTACAAGGCGGTCGCGCGCTTTGTCAGCTTCTGGCTGCAGGCAGACAACCAGGTTGCCTGGCAGCGCGAGACCGGCTATCTGCCGCTGAACCGTGCAGGCCTGCTCGCTTCGCGCAGTGAGCTGCTCGGGGAAGACCTGGACAATGTGCGCGTAGCCGTGGAGCAACTCAGCAACAAGCCGGCGACTGCGCAGTCGTCGGCACAGCCCGTTGTCGAGCGCCAGAAGGTGCGCCAGATCCTGGACGAGGAGCTGGCAGGCGTGTGGGCGGATCAGAAGGCGGCGAAGGAAGCGCTCGACAATGCTGTCATGCGCGCCCAGAGCGCGAATTGAGCCGCGCTTGGCGGCTTCGTGACCCGGCGCGCGTGGCTTGACGCCGCGCGCGCGCGGCGCCTAACATCGCCGCTTTTGTCGCGAGCGTAACCGCCTTGTCCGTCAAGCAGCTTTTTGCGCCGATTGCCGCCGACATGCAGGCGGTCGATCAGGTCATCCGCACTCGCCTGCATTCGGACGTGGCGCTCATCCGTCAGGTTGCGGAGTACATCGTGCAGAGCGGCGGCAAGCGTCTGCGCCCTGCGCTGGTGCTGTTCACCGCCGGGGCGATGGGCTACAAGGGGACGCATCACCACGAACTGGCCGCCGTGGTCGAGTTCATCCACACGGCGAGCCTGTTGCACGACGACGTGGTCGATGAGTCGGATCTGCGCCGCGGCAACAAGACCGCCAACGCGATCTACGGCAACGCCGCCGCCGTGTTCGTCGGCGACTTCATGTACTCACGCGCCTTCCAGATGATGGTCGGGGTCGACAGCATGCACGTGATGCGCGTGCTGGCCGACGCCACCAACATCATCGCCAAGGGCGAAGTGCTGCAGCTTCTCAACTGCCACAACGCGGATGTCGACATCGACGACTACCTGCGCGTGATCCGCTACAAGACGGCGAAACTCTTCGAGGCCGCGGCACGCCTGGGTGGCATCGTCGGCGGTGCCGCCCCCGAAATCGAGGGGAGGCTTGCCGCCTTCGGCATGCATCTCGGCACGGCCTTCCAGCTCATCGACGACGTGCTCGACTACTCGGCGGACGAGGCTGATACCGGGAAGCACCTGGGCGATGACCTCGCTGAAGGCAAGCCGACCCTGCCGCTGATCCATGTCATGCAGCACGGCACGCCCGAGCAGGCAGCACTCGTGCGTGGCGCGATCGAGCATGGCGGGCGCGACGACTTTGCCGCGGTGTTGGCGGCGATCAAGGACAGCGGGGCGCTGGCCGAGACCATGTGCTACGCAGAAGCGGAGGCAAAGCGCGCAATCGAAGCAATTTCGGTGCTTCCCCCTTCCAATTTCAAGGATGCGTTGCTACAATTGTCGGACTTTGCAGTTCGGCGAAATCACTGATATAGTTTAGGGCTTCGCAGGGCAGCAAGGCTGCACCAAGAAAGTGTCGGGGAATAGCTCAGCCTGGTAGAGCACTGCGTTCGGGACGCAGGGGCCGGAGGTTCGAATCCTCTTTCCCCGACCAAGAAATTCCCGCCAAAAACCGCCCAAGGGCGGTTTTTGCGTTGACGGCCCGGAATGCCGCTCACTCCCAGCTCAGCGCGCCGCCGGTCTGGTACTCGGTGACCCGCGTCTCGAAGAAGTCCTTCTCCTTGCGGAGGTTGGCCTGCTCGTCCAGCCACGGCAGCACGTTCTCGACCACATGGCGCTCGGCCGCCGTGAGGCGATGGGCTCGGGCCGGATCGCGGCTGCCGGGCGGGTGAGGTCGAAATTGGCCAGCCGGGGATCGACCAGTTCTGCCTCGATGCCGCGGCGGATGAAGGCGGGCAGGCAGGCGGCATAGCCTCAATCGGGGTCGGCCATGTCGGCCTGCGCGGTTCCGTGACCGATCACCTCCACGCGGATGGCCACCCGCGCGCCATTACGGCGGATGACCTGGAAGGCGGCGTAGCGGATGGCGTCAGGAAGTGCTTGGGCGGGGAATCGGTCCATGGGATGTCCTTGGGTGGCGGTTGCGGATGGCGTCGATGGCTTGCAGCAGCGAGGGGCTGTTGAGAGGGGAGTGTTGGTGCGGCGCAGCGCACGCTGCGTGCGGTCAGCGTTCAGGTGGCGGCGCGCCGGGCAGCGGGAACGTTCTGTGCGGCCTCGGAAGACTCGCCGATTACAGTTGCGGGGACAGCTCCGGGATTCGCGCTGGGCGCGGCACCGGATTCCCTTTTCATGCCTGCCGGTGTCGGCAGACAACCATGAACAGGGCGCGGGGTTAGCCGCGCCCCTCGGGACTGTCGAACGCGGCGCGCTCGATCGCGCGCACCAGGGTATGCACCGCCCGATGGGTGGGAACCGCGAAGCCGCCCGCATCGGCCATGCGCAGCAGGGCGCCGGTGATCGCGTCGAGCTCGGTACGGCGGCCGGCGAGCACGTCCTGCAGCATGCTGGCGCGGTTGCGGGCGGTGGCTGTGGCCACGCTGTGGACGCGCGCCAGCGCGGCGGTTTCGTCCAGATCCAGGCCATGCGCATGCAGCACCGGCAGCGCCTCGCGCACCAGGGTGTCGAGCAGCACCCGGTGAGGCGAGTCGAGCAGGGCGCCGTTCGTCACGCCGAACAGGGCCGCCAACGGGTTGATCGCCACGTTCACCAGCAGCTTCGCCAGCCGCGCGCGCGCGATGTCGGGCTCGATCCGGGCACGCAGTCCGGCGCGCGCCAGCATTTCCGCCGCCGGCTCGAAGCCGGCCGGCAGCAAGGTCTCCCCGGCGCCCGAGGGCTGCACCCGCTCGCCGTCGGCCGTGCGCTCGCGATAAGCGCCCTCGGTGGTGATGCCCTGATCCACGCGCGGCGCCCGACAGTGCGCGCGCAGCAGGTCGCCGGTGAGGCCGTTCTGCAGCGACAGCACGCCAAGAGGCTCCATGCGCTCGGCAATCGCGGCCGCTGCCGCGGTGTCGCCGGCCTTCACCAGCACGATGACCCAGTCGGCGAGTGGGGGCTGCGCAGCGGCGAATGCGTTCGCACGGTAGCGCTGGTCGCCGACTTGCACGCCGGCGCGCAGGCGCGCTGCACGCCCGGCGTCGCGCGCGATCACCGCGACCGGCACCACGCCCGCGAGCCGGGCCGCGAAGTGAAGGCCGAGGGCGCCGGCGCCGATGATTGCGAGTGGGTAGCGCGCGGGCGAGGATGTAACGGGCAGGGGCATGGACGTCGGTGTCGTAGTTCA
>CZCA01002501.1_pt1 | contig 22944 bp, 20 predicted proteins | sample 591981 | NCBI WGS metagenome assembly CZCA01 (sample SAMEA3556810, study PRJEB10932) | anaerobic digester metagenome
TCTCGTATTCGTGGCCCTGCGGGCGGGCCTCATCGCCCTCCCCCCCGATGCCCTCTGCCCCGATGCCCTCCGCCCGCTTGCGGCCGTCGCCGTCGCGACTGCCCGCCTCATCGCCACCGCGCTCGCCGGCAGACGCATCCCCGGCACCCGCGCCCGCGCTGCCGACCACCGCCTCATCCAGCGCCTGCTGCAGCGCGAGCCGCGCCGCGGGCGCCATCTGCGCCGGGATCATGCCCGCCAGCAGCCGGGCCTGCTGGGCGAGCTCGGCGTCGAACAGCTCCTCGATCTCGTGGCGCGCGTCGCGGTAGCTGACGTACGAGATCGCGGTCAGCGCGACCGCGAGCAGGCCGAGCACCAGCGCCAGCGTGCGGCTTCGGATCGAGCGCATCAGGCCTTGTCCACCAGGTAGCCGACGCCGCGCACGGTGCGGATCAGCTCGGGGAACAGCTTCTTGCGCAGGTGGTGGATGTGCACCTCGAGGGCGTTGCTCTCGGCCTCCTCGTCCCATCCGTACAGCACCTGCTGCAGGCGGTCGCGGGTGAGCACGCGGCCGGGCTGGGCGAGCAGCTCGTGCAGCAGCAGGAACTCCTTCCGCTGCAGCGCCACCGGCTGGCCGCGGTAGCTCACCTGCTGGGCGACCGGGTCGAGGCTGACGTCGCGGTAGTTCAACACCGGCTCGGCGCGGCTGACGCTGCGGCGCAGCAGCGCGCGGATGCGGGCCTTGAGCTCATCGACGTCGAAGGGCTTGACCAGGTAGTCGTCGGCGCCGGCGTCCAGCCCGGCGATGCGGTCGGCGGTGGCGTCGCGCGCGGTCAGCACCAGCACCGGGATCGGGTTGGCGGCGGCGCGCAGCCGGCGCAGCACCTCCAGCCCGCCCATGCGCGGCAGGCCGAGGTCGAGCACGGCCAGGCCGAAGTCCTCGTGGGTGAGCGCATGCAGCGCGCTGGCGCCGTCGCGCGCCCAGTCCACCGTATAGCCCTCGGGCTTGAGCGCGACGCGTATGCCTTCGCCCAGCGCCTCGTCGTCCTCGACCAGCAGGATGCGCATTCGGGGGGTTCCTCCTCGGGGTGTTATTTGACGCCTTCGACGGCGCGCGTGCCAGCCTCGCATGAAGCGACGCGCGCGTGTTTGTTCCGTGGGAGCGTGTGGCGCCAGGTGCGCCGCTTCTCGGTGCGAACTCAGCCGCGGCCGGCCTCACCCTGCACCGCCGCGAAGCGCTTCACGGTGGGCAACTGCTTGCGCAGCGCGCGATCGACCACGCGCGGCAGCAGCCGGTTCAGGCGCACGAAGAGCTTCTCCGGCCAGCCGAGCGCGCGCTCGGGCGCCTCGTCGCGCAGCGCCTGCACGATCTGCGCAGCCACGTGCTCGGGCGTGTCCATCGCGGTGCCGAGCGCGGCGTTCATCGCCACCACCGCGTCCGCGTTCATTGCGGTGCGGGTCGCGCGCGGCGCCACGTACAGCACGCGGATGCCGGTGTCGGCGAGCTCGCGGCGCAGCGCCTCGGCAAAGCCGCGCAGGCCGAACTTGCTCGCGCTGTAGGCGCTGAAGCCGGGAAAGCCGATGGTGCCGAAGGTGGAGCCGACGAACATCAGCAGCGCGCGCTGCCGCTGGCGCAGCAGCGGCAGCAGGCGGCGGGTAAGCTGCATCGGCGCCAGCAGGTTCAACGTGAGCTGCTGCGCGAACACGGCGTCGTCCTGCTGATCGAGCAGACCGAAACGATTGACCCCGGCAGCCTGGATCACGCAGTCGATGCCACCCCAGGCCTTTGCCGCCGCGGCCACCGCGTCCAGCCCGGCCGCATCGGCGAGGTCGGCGGCGACGTAGCGAACGCGGCCGGGGAAGCGCGTCATGACATCCGCGAGCGGCGCAGCGTCGCGCCCCACCGCCATCACCTCGGCGCCGGCCGCGCACAGCTGTTCGAGCAGCGCGTGGCCGATGCCGCCGCTGGCGCCAGTGAGCAGCACCTTGCAGTTCGTCAGTTCCATTACCAGCGCCCTCACTGCGCCAGCGGCAGGCTGCGGAACATGTCGCCGTACAGGCGATACACCACGCGCGCGGTATGCACCACCGCCTCGCGATCGGCGTCGTCGTCGAGCCGGTTCATCAGCCCCTCGAAGAAGCGGATGTGCTCCTGGTCGAGGCTGCCATGCGAGTTGAGATAGCTGAAGGCCGCCGGCGGCAGGCCGAGGCTGCCGCGGATCGCGCTCGCGGCGCGGGTGGCGAGCGCGATGCTGGTGCCTTCGAGCACATTGACCATGCCGAAGAAGCTCACCGGGTTGTGGCGGGCGATGCGGTCGTAGACGTAGGACACCATCAGCTCGGTCGGCAGCGCCGGCGGGCCGTGGCGCACCGCCTCGGGGTCGGCGCCGCAGGCGGCGAGGTCGTTGAGGATCCACTCCTGATGGCCGAGCTCCTCCTCGATGTACTCGGCGATCGCGTTGCGCAGCCACTCGTGGCGCTCGGGCAGGCGGGCGCCGCAGGCCATCAGCAGCGGCACGGTGTGCTTGACGTGGTGGTAGGCCTCGGTGAGGAAGGCGACATAGGTGTGGCGCGGCAGCGTGCCCTCTACGGCGCGGTGCAGCACCGGGGCGGCGAGCAGGTAGTCGCGTTCGGCGGCGGTGCGGTCCTGCAGGGTCTGGAAGAAAGTCATGCGTCGATCTCGTGTTCAAGAGGAAGAAAGGGGGTGGGGTCGGCCGCGTCGCCCGGCGCGGCGGCCGGTGCGATGCGCGCCAGGTAGCGCTCGGCGAGCGCCGCGCGGCGCAGGCGGCCGTTGGCGGTGAGGAGCCCGTTGGCGGGGGTGAAGGGCGCCTCCGCGCGCAGCCAGCGCTGCACGCGGGCGTAGTCGGGTAGCGTCGCGTTGGCCGCCGCCACCGCGGCGTCGATCTCGGCATCGGCGCAGTCGGCATGGCGCGGCACGATCACCGCGACGTTGGCGGCGAGCGCCTCGCCATGCACCCAGGCCTGGGCGATCGGCGCCTGCTCGGCGAGCTCGGCCTCCACCCACTCCGGATTGACGTTGCGGCCGAAGGCGGTGACGAACTGATGCTTCTTGCGTCCGTGCAGCACCAGAAAGCCGTCCTCGAAGTGGCCGAGATCGCCGGTCGGCAGCCAGTCGCCCGCGGGCGCCGGCTCGCCGAGGTAGCCGAGCATGCGCGCGCCGCGCACCTCGACCTCGCCGTCGGCCGCCAGGCGTACTTCGGCATGCGCGAGCGGTCGCCCGACGGTGCCGATGCGGCACGCGCCCGGCGTATTCACGCACACCACCGAGGCGCATTCGGACAGGCCGTAGCCTTCGAAGGCGGGAATGCCGAGCGCCTCGGCGCGGCGCAGCAGGCCGGGCGCCACCCGCGCGCCGCCGACGGCGGCGAAGCGCAGGCTGTCCGGCCGCGCGGCGCCCTGCTCCACCGCGGCGACCAGGGCCAGCAGCAGCTGCGGCAGCAGGATCAGGCTGTGCGGCTGGTGGTCGTACAGCGTGCGCACGAAGCGCACCACATCGAATCCGCTCGCGCCGGCGAGGCCCAGTTCGGCCTGCGGCACCAGATCGACACGCGCGCCGGCGAGCAAGGCCGCATACACGCCACCGACGTTCTCGAGCAGCGTGGCCAGCGGCAGCACGCACAGGTGGCGCTCGACGCCGCAGGCGCGGCTGACCTCGGCCAGGCTGTGCGCCACCGCGAGCTGCGCGGCGGCATCCAGGCACACGCCCTTGGGCTGGCCGGTGGTGCCGGAGGTGTAGGTGATCTTGACGGTGCCCACCGACAGGGCCGGCACCGAAGGCGGCGTGCGGCGGAAGATGCCCGCGCCCGCTGCCGCAAAACCCTCGACGCGCGCCGCCACCGCCGGATCGACGATCAGCGTGTCGATGCCGGCGCTGTCGAGCACATGGGCCTGCTGCTGCGGCGAGAAAAAGCCCGGCACCGGCACGCACACCCGCCCGCTGGCGAGCAGCGCCAGATCCCAGGCCACCCAGTCGGCGTCGTTGTCGAGCGCCAGCGCCACGCGCTGCGCCCCCAGGCCATCGAGCACGGCACGCCGCGCCTCGACCTCGGCCAGCACGCGCGCCCCGCTCCATTCCTCCTCCGCATCGTGCAGCGCAGTCCGCTCGCCGTAGCCGGCGAGCGCCGCCCACAGGGCCTCAGCCGCACAAGCCATGCATCACCTCCTGCGCACCGAACTGGCGGTAGGTGCCCGCCGACGACAGGGCGCGGTCCGCGCCCGGCACCTCGGCCACCATCACCTGCGGGCCGGCGTCGTAGTAGGTGCCCCACTCCGCACGCCATTGCTCGCGATCCACGCCGAGGCGGCGCGGGTCGGCCGGCCCGAGCCGGTGCAGCACGATGCCGAGGCGGCGGAAGCTGTTGATCAGCGCCGGCGTGCCGGTAAAGCCCGCCCAGCGTACGCCCTCGGTGGCGAGCAGACGCGTGAGCGCGACGATCAGCAGGCGCGACAGCCCCGCGCCACGGGCGGCGAGGTTGCCGACCTCGACCACGTCGGCGCGCTCCACGGTCGTGCCGGCGCGCGCGGCGATCAGGTCTTCGATGGATTCGTCGAGGTAACGCTCGAGGAACAGCGGCTGCACTGCCGCGCTGCGGCAGCCGACCGCGCCGTGCAGGCTGCCGTCATCGGCCTCGAGCCCGAACAGGCAGGGCATGAAGTGGCGAACGTCGGCCTGGTAGTGCGCGGCGAAGCGGTCGCGGACGAAATCCTGCACCGCCGCGCGCCGGCTGGCGTCGGCGGGGACGAGGTGAAGGCTGCGCGGCACCTGCGAAGGGGCGGCCTCGCGCGCAGGGGGGTGGTCGAGCCACGGTAAGTCCATGCTTTTTTCGATCCCGATATGTGAAACCGGGGTCGATGCTGCAGGGGGAGGCTTAAGCGGACCTTAAGCGTGTGGAAACGCCCACGCCGTATCCGACGCTGCAGGCCCCCAGGTCGGCGCCCACTGCTCGCGGGACTCGGGCGCCGTAGGGGCGACCCGCCAGGTCGCCCCTGCACAGCGATCGTCGCGGGACCGGCCGGTGTCCTTGCCACGGCCGGCTCGGGGATAATGCGAGACGCTGCCACTCCACCCATCGCGGCACAGCCCTCCTCCTTTACGCCCAATACGCCCCTGAAGAAATCCGGGAAGATCGGGGACGTACCACGCGTACCACGGAATCTGGTTGCAAAGCGTTCTTTACCTGGCTGACCGATCGGCTGTTGTACTGATCTAAAAGGGATAGACACATGCGGTTTGCAATTCTCATCAGCGCGGTTTGTTCCGCGACTCTCCTTGCCGGCTGCGCGGCGAGTGCGCCCCCTCGTGTAGTGAAGGTAGAACCACCCCGCCTGATGCTTGTGGGCGTGGACAGGTTCCCTGAGGACATTGGAACAGCGCCTCTCCATGTCGTATTCGAGGGCAGCGAGTCGATGACGCAGTACCTTCGCGAGGCGTTCAAGAGCAAGGGTTTCGAGGTCAGTGCTACCCCGTCACAGGCTCGCTACCGGATGGTTCTGAATGGCCACTTCAAGTCGAAAGGGAAAATCACGGTCCCTGACACTCCGCTTGGACCCATTTTCGATGATGCAGACGCCGCGATGAAGGCGCGGGATTATCGGACAGCGAGCACCGGCGAAGCGCTCGCCGAAGGTGCCCTTCTGATTCAAGCTGCCGAGAGGTTCAACACGGGGTACATGAACCTCATGGGCGTAGAGATTATCGGTGCAATTTTCTCGGCTACAGGGATTGAGGGCCGGCTCAACGCAATGACCGGGTTTCACCCGAAAGGTATCTGCATTTCGAACTGCGAAGACTGGGAGTTCAACCGCCAACACGCACGCGTTGAAGCGTATCTGTTCGAGGGCGTAACCCAGCTTGCCCGATTCGGCCGCGCCGCAGAAACGTACCAGCCCGAGTTCGTCCCTCAGGAACTTATCCGCATGGCACTCGATGGCACCGTGAATGCCGTCTTCGAAGGGGCTCAGAAGTAAACCGGCTCATTAGCTGGCGGGGACCGCGCGCCCACACCCAGCAGCGCGACCGCTCCAGCAGTGGCATTGCATCAACTGCAGGCGAGCTGTGCACCGGCCTGCGACAGCGTGGTGACGCGACCGACAGCACTGCCTCCGGATATCGCCTGTCGGGGATAATGCGCCCTCCCAGCGCCCGCGATGGCGCGCCCCAGCCCAGTCAGCACCCAGCCTGCCCACATGCCCCTTAAGAAATCCGAGCTCTACACCTCCCTGTGGAAATCCTGCGACGAGCTGCGCGGCGGCATGGACGCCAGCCAGTACAAGGACTACGTGCTGGTCCTGCTGTTCGTCAAATACGTCTCCGACAAATACGCCGGCCGGCGTGACGCGCTGATCGAGGTGCCGCCGGGTGGCAGCTTCGCCGACATGGTCGCGGCCCGCGGCGACAAGGAGATCGGCGACAGGCTCAACAAGATCATCGGGCGGCTGGCCGAGGCCAACGAGCTCAAGGGCGTGATCGACGTCGCCGACTTCAACGACGCCGACAAGCTCGGCAAGGGCAAGGAGATGGTCGACCGCCTCTCCAACCTGGTCGCCATCTTCGACACCCCGGGGCTCGACTTCCGCAGCAACCGCGCCGAGGGCGACGACCTGCTGGGCGACGCCTACGAATACCTGATGCGCCACTTCGCCACCGAATCCGGCAAGAGCAAGGGCCAGTTCTACACCCCGGCCGAGGTGTCGCGGGTGATGGCGATGGTGATCGAGCTCGGCCGCGCCAGCCGCGCCACGCAGAGCATCTATGACCCGACCTGTGGGTCGGGCTCGCTGCTGCTGAAGGCGCACGACGAGGCCAAGTCGCGCACCGGGCTGGACCTGGCGATCTACGGCCAGGAGATGGACAACGCCACCAGCGCGCTGGCGCGCATGAACATGATCCTGCACGACTGCCCCACCGCCGAGATCTGGCAGGACAACACGCTGTCCGCCCCGCACTTCGTCGACAGGCAGGGCGGGCTCAAGACCTTCGACTACGTGGTCGCCAATCCGCCGTTTTCCACCAAGGCGTGGGCGAACGGCTTCGACCCCGCCAACGACCTCTACGGCCGCTTCGGTTTCGGCCTGCCGCCGGCCAAGAACGGCGACTACGCCTTCCTGCTCCACGTGCTGGCCTCGCTCAACAGCACCGGCAAGGGCGCGGTGATCCTGCCGCACGGCGTGCTGTTCCGCGGCGGCGCCGAGGCCGCGATCCGCCGCCGCATCGTGGCGCGCGGCTACATCAAGGGCCTCATCGGCCTGCCCGCCAACCTGTTCTACGGCACCGGCATCCCGGCCTGCATCGTGGTGCTCGACAAGGAGAACGCCGCCGCGCGCGCATCCGGCAAGCACGGCATCTTCATGATCGACGCCAGCCGCGGCTTCATGAAGGACGGCAACAAGAACCGCCTGCGCGCGCAGGACATCCACAAGATCGTCGACACCTTCAACCGCCAGTTGGAAGTCGAACGCTACGCGCGCCGGGTGCCGCTGGCCGAGATCGAGGCCAACGACTACAACCTCAACCTGCCGCGCTACATCGACGCCACCGAGCCCGAAGACCTGCACGACCTCGAGGCCCACCTGCGCGGCGGCATCCCCGCAGCCGACGTCGATGCGCTGCACGACTACTGGGCCGTCTTCCCCGCGCTGCGCGCCACCCTGTTCGCGGACGAGCGCCCCGGCTACCTGCGCCTCAAGCTGTCGGCTGCCGAGATCAGGCCCGCCATCCTCGGCCACCCCGAGTTCGCCGCCTTCACCACCCGCATCGGCGCGCTGTTCGACGCCTGGCGCAGCGAGGCCCGCCCGCGCCTGGCCGCGCTCGGCCCCGGCGACCACGCCAAGGCCGTCATCGACACGCTCTCCGAGGCCCTGCTCGAGCACTTCCGCGCCGCCCCGCTGCTCGACCCCTACGCGGTCTACCAGCACCTGATGGACTACTGGGCCGACACCTTGCAGGACGACGTGCACCAGATCGTGCAGGCGGGCTGGCAGCCCGTGCTCGATGGCACCCCCAACACCGACCTGATCCCGCCCGCGTTGATCATCGCGCGCTTCTTCGCCGCGGAGCAGGCCGCGATCGACGCGCTCGAGGCCGAGCGCGAGGCGCTGGCGCGCCAGATCGAGGAGGCCGAAGAGGAACAGAGCGGCGAGGACAGCCTGTTCGCCGAGGCGCGCAACGAGCGCGGCAAGCTCACCGCCAAGGGCGTCAAGGACCGCCTGAAGGCGATCAAGTCCGACCGCGAGGCCGCCGACGAGCACGCCGCGCTGCAGGCCCAGCTCGCGCTGATCGAGGCGGAAGCCGCCGCCGCGAAGAAGGTCAAGGACGCCAGCCGCGCCCTCGACGCCCAGGTGCGCGCCCGCTACGCCACGCTGGATGCGGACAGCGTGCAGGCGCTGGTCATCGACGACAAGTGGCTGGCCGCGCTCGCCGCCGCGCTGCAGGCCGAGGTCGAGCGCGTGTCGCAAACCCTCACCGGCCGGGTGCGCGAGCTGGCGGAGCGCTACGCCACGCCGCTGCCGGCGCTGGCGGTGGAGGTGGAGACGCTGTCGGCGCGGGTCGAGGAGCATCTGCGCCGGATGGGGGTGGCATGGAGCTGAGGCCGGGGTACAAGCGGACGGAGGTGGGGGTGATTCCGGAGGGGTGGGCAGTCACAACACTCGGCAAGGTCGCGCAGTTTCGTACGGGACCATTCGGGAGCGCGCTCCACAAGTCTGACTACACGGCCGATGGCATTCCCGTCATCAACCCAATGCACATCATAGATGGCGATCTGAGCCCTTCTGCGGAGATGTCCGTCACTGAAGAGGCAGCCCGAAAGCTCACCGATTTCCGCCTCAAGGCGGGCGAAGTAGTGCTTGGGAGGCGTGGCGATATGGGCCGATGTGCGCTCGTTCAACGGAAGCATGAAGGCTGGTTGTGCGGCACCGGCTCAATGATCGTCCGCCCCGGAAGCGCTATAGAGCCAGGATTTCTCAGTCGAATCCTATCCAGCCCATCGGTTGTAGCATCGATTGAACAGACCTCTGTGGGCTCGACAATGATCAATCTCAACCAAGGGACGCTCAGAAGTCTCTTGGTTCAACTGCCTCCAGTCTCCGAGCAACGCGCCATCGCCACCGCCCTCTCGGACGTCGACGCGCTGCTCACCCAGCTCGACCGGCTCATCGCCAAGAAGCGCGACATCAAGCAGGCCGCGATGCAGCAGTTGCTCACCGGCAAGACGCGGCTGCCGGGGTTTGGTGGGGAGTGGCAGGGGGTCGGACTTAGGGAGATCGCAACCTTCAGGACGGGTCCCTTCGGCAGCGCGTTGCACAAGTCTGACTACACGTTCGATGGCGTTCCGGTGATCAACCCGATGCACATCATCGACGGGAAGCTCGTTCCAACCGCGGCCATGTCCGTAACCGAGTCGGCCGCGCAGGGGTTAAGCGAGTTTCGGCTCCGTGAGAATGACTTGGTAATCGGGCGTAGAGGCGAAATGGGGCGATGCGCCGTAGTGAAGCGCGAAAGTGACGGTTGGTTATGTGGAACTGGGTCCATGATCGTACGCACGATCGGTTCGGTCGATCCAAGTTACCTGCAGCGAGTGCTGGCAAGTCCTTCCGTTGTGTCAGCCATCGAGGAATCATCAGTGGGTTCAACGATGATCAACCTCAATCAAGAGGTGCTTGGCTCCCTCACCGTGCAGCTTCCGGCGTTCGAAGAACAAACCGCCATCGCCACCCTCCTCTCTGACCTCGACGCCGAGCTCTCTGCCCTTAAAGCCCGCCGCGCCAAGACCCGCACGCTCAAGCAGGGAATGATGCAGGCGCTGCTCACCGGAAGGACCCGTCTGCCATGACCGCGCTGCCACAACACGACGCCGGGCTGTTCGCCGAAATCCGCCAGCTCATCGACGGCGCCCGCCAGCGGGCGGCGATGGCGGTGAATGCCGAGCTCACCCTGCTCTATTGGCAGATCGGCCAGCGCATCCGCCGCGACGTGCTGAACGAACGGCGCGCGGACTAAGGCGCGAAGGTCATCGCGACCCTGTCCAGACAACTGAGCACCGAATACGGCAAGGGCTGGGGGGAGCGACAGCTGCGTGCCTGCATGCGCTTCGCGGAGGTCTTTCCCGACCAACGCATTGTGCACACACTGTGTGCCGAATTGAGCTGGTCCCATCTGCGCCTGATCGCGGCCGTGGATGATCCGCTCAAACGCGAGTTCTACACCGAGCTCGCCCGCCTGGAACGCTGGAGCGTGCGCCAACTGCAGGAACGCATGCAGTCCATGCTGTTCGAGCGCTCGGCCATCTCGCGCAAACCCGAGGAAACCATCCGTCACGACCTGCAGACCTTGCGTCAGCAGGGCCAGCCGTCGCCGGATCTGCTGCTGAAAGACCCCCTACCTGCTCGACTTCCTGCAGCTCAACGACCGTTACCGGGAGCGCGACCTCGAAGACGCCATCCTGCGCGAAATAGAGCAGTTCCTGCTGGAGCTGGGCGCCGGCTTCACCTTCGTCGCGCGCCAGAGGCGGGTGCAGATCGAATTGCTCGAACTCGACCGCAGCGGCATCCATGTGGCCGAATACCTGACCGTGCTGCCGCCACGCGAGGCACTGCAGGCCAGGCTTCATGAGTCGATCGAGAAGGCTCGTCAGCGCTTTCTGATCAGCCCCACTGACGACACATGACCCAGCTCGAAAGGGATGTCGCACCGACCGCCGCCGGGTCGCCCCTACACACGGGAATGGATCAATGAGGTCAGCCTCGATTGATCGCGGGAGGCTGCCGTCAGAGCGGTCACGCGGGCATGTTGCCCGCGCCGGCACGTCCGCCTCGGCGGCGACGTGCGACACCCAGCGCGAGCGCCCCGATCGCCAGGCAGGCCAGCGTGCCGGGCTCGGGCACCGTAGCCGCCCGGGCGACGACGGTGAAGTCGAAGCGGCTCGAGGAGAAAAGATCGCCCGCGTAGTCGATGCCGCTCATCGACAGGGTCGTGCCGTCGAAGCTGCCCGCATAGCTGCCGAAGGAGCCCATCGAGGTGCAGGAACCGGTGGACGGGAACCAGGTGCAGGCGCCTTCGCTGGCCGCGAAATCCTGGCCCGTCAGCACGGCGAAATAGGTCGGAAAGGCAAAACCCGCCGTCGCCGCCCCGCCGCTATCCACCGCGATGGCCTCGAAGCGGATCTCTTCCCGGTTCACGATCGTGAGCGGATCGAACCAGAGGGTGATGGGCACCGTCTCCTGCCTGAGATCGAAGCGCCCGGAAAGCGCGAAGGTCTGCGCCGCCGGGAAGGTCAGGCTGCCGTCGCCGTCCGGCCCGCCGAAGCTGAAGCCGCCCGGCGTGTAGGTCACCGAGCTTAGGCTGGGGTCGATGGTGAGCGTGAGGGCATGCGCACTGGTCGCGGCGGCGCCGAGGGCAAGGGTTGCGAGGACGCACGCGCTAGCGGTGCGGCAGATGTGGACGGCGAGATTCATGTTGGGCGGCATCCCTATGACGAAGTGTTGGAGCGGCGCCTGACCAGTCCGCAACGCGGACCGTTGCGCCGGCTCGCGGCCATGCAATTTGAATGCCATGAACATGAAGCCCGCGCGCTGTCTGAGCTGGCACGCGGAGCACGATTGCGGCGCCGGCGGTCATGAGGACGAAGTGTAAGAAAATCCGACGGTCATTTTTCTGAGCAGGACGACGCTGAGCACGCGGCATATCGGTTGCCGAACCGTTTCAAGCAGCCTCGACCGATCGCCCCGTATTTCCTTTTGTCATATTTCCACATAGCATTCCGGCTCCCTCACCCAGGAGCCCGGAATGCCCGCCAGCGCTGCGCAGGACGACTACGACAGCCCGGTCGCCAGCCTGGCGGTGCTGGCCGACGACGACGCGGGCTGGCGCCCCGACCGCTTCGGCTATGAGCGCCTCGGCTGCCGGCACAGCCTGCAATTTCCGGTCGCCAAGCTGGTCGACCACGCAGCGGACGAAGACGCGCTGCTGTGCAACCCCAACCCCTTCGCACTCGTCACGGCCGCGCACCTGTACAGCCGCCGCACGCGGCAGAGCCCGGGCGAACGCTTCGACGCCAAGCGCCGCCTGGTGCGCCTGCTCTACGAGCGCGACTGGACGCGCCAGCGCATCCTCGACTTCTTCTCGGTGCTCGACTGGATGATGCGGTTGCCGAAGGAGCTCGAGCAGAGACTGTGGCAAGATATTGAAAACATTGAAGGAGAACGCAAAGTGAAGTACGTCACCAGCGTTGAGAGGCTTGCGATCGAACGCGGGCTGGAAAAGGGGATGCAGCAAGGACTGCAGCAGGGGATGCAGAAAGGTCTGCAGGAAGGACTCGAGCAGGGGCTTGAGAAAGGCCGTGCTCAAGGCAGCGCCAGCATCCTGCTGCGCCTGCTCAACCGACGCTTCGGCCCACTCGCTGCGGACGTGACGCGCCGTCTCTCCCAAGCCACGCCCGAGCAACTCGAGGTCTGGGCCGAGCGCGTGCTGGACGCCGGCACCATCGACGAGGTGTTTGCGGAGAACTGAGGCCCGAGGTCGAGCCGGGGATATCAGGCAGGCGCCGTCCTCCGCGCCGATCCGGCAGGTGCATGTTGCGATCCCTCGCAAGAAGCTGACGGCCACCGATTATCCGTCTCAGGATAAAACCGGATAAAACGTCGGCGGCGCGCGGGCTGATATGCTCTGCGCGTGATCGCCACGCCTTGCCATGCCGCCCGGGAGCGGCAGGCCATTATCCGGACACGATCGATGAGCCCCTCCGCCCCCACCGAAAGAGCCACCCAGAACCGCGTCGTCGCGCTGTTCCGCGACCGGCTCCGCTACACCTATCTCGGCAACTGGAAGGACCGCGCCGGCAACGCCAACATCGAGCCCGAGCTGCTCGCCGCCTGGCTGCGCCGGCGCGGGGTCGATGAGGGGCTGATCACCCGCGCGCTGCACCAGCTCGACAAGGCCGCGGGCGACTCCCGCGCGAGCCTGTACGACCGCAACCGCGCAGTGTACGAACTGCTGCGCTACGGCGTGAAGGTGAAGCCCGACGTGGGCGAGAACACGGTGACGGTTTGGCTGATCGACTGGGCGAACCCGCTCGAGAACGACTTCGCGCTGGCCGAGGAGGTGGCGGTGAAGGCCGCCGACCCGAAGGCCTACGACAAGCGGCCCGACGCAGTCATCTATGTGAACGGCATCGCGCTCGGGGTGCTGGAGTTCAAGCGTTCCACGGTGTCGGTGTCCGAGGGCATCCGCCAGAACCTGGACAATCAGAAGGCGACCTTCATCCAGCCCTTCTTCTCCACCCTCCAGTTCGTGATGGCGGGTAACGACACCGAGGGCCTGCGCTACGGCACCATCGAGACACCCGAGAAGTACTACCTGCGCTGGAAGGAAGAAGCCGCAGCGGACGAGTCGCCAGCCTGGGCTGCAGCGGACACCCCGCTCGATCGCGAGCTGATGCAGCTGTGCGACAAAGTGCGCTTCCTGGAGCTGATCCACGACTTTGTGGTGTTCGACGCCGGCATCAAGAAGCTGTGCCGTCACAACCAGTATTTCGGCGTGCGCGCGGCGCAGGCGCGCATCCGGCGGCGCGAGGGCGGGATCATCTGGCACACCCAGGGCTCGGGCAAGAGCCTGACCATGGTGTGGCTGACCAAGTGGATCCGCGAACATTGCCCGGACGCGCGCGTGCTGATCATCACCGACCGCAGCGAGCTCGACGAGCAGATCGAGAAGGTGTTCAAGGGCGTCAGCGAAGAGATCCACCGCACCAGGAGCGGCGCCGACCTGATCGCGCGGCTGAACGACACCACGCCGTGGCTGCTGTGCTCGCTGATCCACAAGTTCGGCGGCAAGGACGAGGGCGATATCGAGGGCTACCTGGCCGAGCTCAAGCGCGTGCTGCCGGCAGATTTTCGCGCCAAGGGCGACCTGTACGTCTTCGTCGACGAATGCCACCGCACCCAGTCGGGCGAGCTGCACCGGGCGATGAAGACGATCCTGCCCGCGGCGATGTTCATCGGCTTCACCGGCACGCCGCTGCTGAAGGACGACAAGGCGCGCAGCATCGAGGTCTTCGGCAGCTACATCCACACCTACAAGTTCGACGAAGCAGTGAAGGACGGCGTGGTGCTCGACCTGCGCTACGAGGCGCGCGACATCGACCAGTACGTCTCGAATCCGAAGAAGGTGGACGAGTGGTTCGCCGCCAAGACCGCGGGCCTCAACGACCTGGCCAAAGCGCAGCTGAAGCAACGCTGGGGCACGCTGCAGAAGCTGCTGTCGAGCCAGGACCGGCTGGAGAAGATCGTCGAGGACATCCTCTTCGACATGGCGACCAAGCCGCGCTTGATGGACGGGCGTGGTAACGCGATGCTGGTGTCGTCGAGCATCTATCAGGCATGCAAGTTCTTCGAGCTATTCGCCAAGACCGAGCTCACCGGCAAGTGCGCGATCGTCACCAGCTACCAGCCCTCGCCCGCGGACATCAAGGGTGAATCCAGCGCCGAGGGCCTGACCGAGCGCCTGCGCCAGTACGAGATCTACCGCCGCATGCTTGCCGACTGGTTCCACGAGCCGGAAGAAGCCGCGATGTACAAGGTCGAGCGCTTCGAGACCGAGGTGAAGAAGAAATTCATCGACGAGCCCGGGCAGATGAAGCTGCTGATCGTGGTCGACAAGCTGCTGACCGGGTTCGATGCGCCCTCGGCGACCTACCTCTACATCGACAAGCAGATGCGCGACCACGGCCTGTTCCAGGCCATCTGCCGGGTCAACCGGCTCGACGGCGACGACAAGGAGTACGGCTACATCGTCGACTACAAGGATCTGTTCAAGAGCATCGAGGGCGCGGTGGAGGACTACACCAGCGGCGCGCTCGACGGCTACGACAAGGCCGATGTTGCAGGCCTGCTCGAGAACCGGCTGCAGAAGGGGCGCGAAGACCTGGAAGAAGCGCGCGAGGCGGTGAAGGCGCTGTGCGAGCCGGTCGCGCCGCCGCGGGACTCGGCGCAGTACCTGCACTACTTCTGCGCGATCGAGTCGGGCAACGCGGCGCAGCTGAAGGCGAACGAGCCCAAGCGTCTGGCGCTGTACAAGATGACCGCGCGGCTGCTGCGGGCGTATGCGAACCTCGCCAACGAGCTGACGGAAGCCGGCTACTCGGCAGCCGAGGTCGAGGCACTCAAGGCCGAGGTCGACCTCTTCACCAAGGTGCGCGACGAGGTCAAGCTCGCCAGCGGCGACTACATCGACCTCAAGCAGTACGAGCCGGCGATGCGCCACCTGATCGACACCTACGTGCGCGCCGACGACAGCGCGCTGCTGTCCGACCTCGACGACCTGTCGCTGATCGAGCTTATCGTCGAGCGCGGTGTGGACGCGGTGCAGGCACTGCCCACGGCGCTGCGCAAGAAGGAGGAAGCGGTCGCCGAGACGATCGAGAACAACGTGCGCAAGCTGATCATCGACGAATCGCCGGTAAACCCGAAGTACTACGAGACCATGTCGGCGCTGCTGGATGCGCTGATCGCGCAGCGGCGCAAGGGCGCGCTCGACTACCAGCGCTATCTGCAGAAGATCGTCGAGCTGACGCGCAAGGCGAAGATGCCCGGAAGCGCCAGCACCTACCCGGCTTCGCTCACTACGCCCGCGCGCAAGGCGCTCTACGACAACCTCGGGCGCGACGAGACGCTTGCGCTGGCGGTCGACGAGGCCATCCGGTCGAGCCGGCAAGACGGCTGGCGCGACAACCCGATGAAGACCAAGCGCGTTCGCAACGCGATCCGCAGTGTGCTCGAGGCCCCACCCGGCTTGCCGGCGGGGAGAACGGTAAGCCACACGCTCGGCACGTACGCCGTCGGTGCCGACGACGATCTCGAAGCTCGCGCCACTGCGCTGGTCGAACTCGCCCGCGAGCAGCATGAGTACTGAGTCGCTTCACCTGCGTATCGGCGACCTGAAGGTGGAGCTGGTGCGCAAGGACATCAAGAACCTGCATCTGGGCGTCTATCCGCCGGCGGGCCGGGTACGGGTCGCGGCGCCGCTGGCAGTCAGCGACGACGCGGTGCGCCTGGCGGTGATCGGCCGCCTGGGCTGGATCCGCCGCCAGCAGGCGAAGTTCCATGCCCAGCCGCGCCAGTCCGTGCGCGAGATGGTGCGCGGCGAGAGCCACTACTACCTCGGCCGGCGCTACCGCCTGGCGCTGGCGGAGACCCGCGGCCAGCAGACGGTGGATCTGCAGGGCGGCACGCGCCTCGTGCTGCGCGCCCATCCCGGCGCCGATGCGGCGGCGCGCTGGCGTGTGCTGGAGCGCTGGTATCGGGCGCGGCTGCACGAGCTGCTGGCACCGCTGGTCGCGCAGTGGTCTGCAGCCATCGAGGTGCCCCCGCCGCCCTGGCGCGTGCGCTGGATGAAGACGAGGTGGGGAAGCTGCAACCCGCAGGCGCCCCGGCTGTGGTTCAACCTCGGGCTGGTGAAGACGCCCGCGGACTGCATCGAGTACGTCGTCGTCCACGAGCTGCTGCACCTGATCGAAAGAAGCCACGGCCCGCGCTTCATCGATCTGCTCGACGCGAAGCTGCCGGACTGGCGCGAACGCAGGGCACGCCTGAATGCGCTGCCGCTCGGGGCGTGACGGCGACGGCGTGACCGGGCACGCGCACGCCTGCGCGCTCCGCACGGCGGGCGCCGCTGCGCGCAGGGGGACGGCTGGGATATCTTCCCGAGCCGGGCAGTCGAAGCCCACACCTCGAATGTCAATCGGAGCCCGCGGACCATGATCAAGAAGCGCGCCCTCGCTGCCCTGCTGCTTGCCGCAGGCACGCTTTCGCCCGCCCTGCATGCCGCGCCGACGGCCGTCGTCATCGAGAACGTGCACATCTTCGACGGCAAGAGCAGCGCACGCGCCAGCACGCCGAGCAACGTGCTGATCGTCGGCAACACCATCGAGGCGATCTCGACCACGGCCGTGACGCCCCCCGCCGACGCCGAGGTCACGCGCATCGACGGCGGCGGGCGCACGCTGATGCCCGGCCTCATCGATGCGCACTGGCATGCAATGCTGGTCGGCCAGACGCTGATGGACGCGATGACCAGCGAGGTCGGCTATACCAACCTGCGCGCGGCCCAGGTGGCCGAAGCGACGCTGATGCGGGGCTTCACCACGGTGCGCGACATGGGCGGGCCGGTGCAGGGTTTGCGCCGCGCAATCGAGGAAGGACGCTTTCCCGGGCCGCGCATCTTTCCGTCCGGAGCGATGATTTCGCAGACCGGCGGCCATGGCGACTTCCGCCTGCCGCACGAGATCCCGCGCGCCGCCAACCAGCCGCGGAGCCACACCGAACAGACCCGCACCGCGGCCATCGCCGACGGCGCCGACGAGGTGCTGCGCCGCGCACGCGAACAGCTCATGCTCGGCGCCACCCAGGTCAAGCTGATGGCGGGCGGCGGCGTCACCTCGATCTACGACCCGCTCGACGCCACCCAATACACGCCGGACGAGATCCGCGCCGCCGTCGCCGCGGCGGAGAACTGGGGCACCTACGTCACCGTGCACGCCTACACCAGCCGCGCGGTGCGGATCGCAATCGCGGCCGGGGTGAAGGCCGTCGAGCACGGCCAGCTGATAGACGAGGACACCGCGCGGCTGATGGCGGAGAAGGGCATCTGGTGGTCGCTGCAGCCGTTTCTGGACAACGAGCTCGCCAACCCGCAGCAAGGCGCGAACCGCGCCAAGCAGCTGATGGTCTCCGCCGGCACCGACCGCGCCTACGAACTCGCGCGCAAGCACCAGGTCAAGGTGGCCTTCGGCACCGACATCCTGTTCTCGGGCGACAACGGCGAGCTGCAGAACGCCCGCCTCGCCTCGCTCGAGCGCTGGTACAAGCCGGGCGAGGTGCTGCAGATCGCCACCGGCAACAACGGCGCCCTGCTTGGGCTCAGCGGCGAGCGCAACCCCTATGGCAAACCCCTGGGCGTGGTCGCCGAGGGCGCGCTGGCCGACTTGCTTCTGGTCGACGGCGACCCCACGGCCGACCTCTCCCTCATCAAGGATCCCGCGCGCAACTTCGTCGTGATCATGAAGAACGGGCGCATCTACAAGAACCTGCTCAAGTGAGCGACGGCGCGACCGGGATGTCTTCGACCAGCCTGGCCAGATTGGCCCATAGCAGGCTGGTCCGTCAGTAACGCGGCGTCTCGTTCGGCCGCAGGTCGAACAGCAGCACTTCGGCCGCCTCGCCTCGCGCAAGGCTCAGCTCGCGCACACCCCGCAGCTTGACCGCATCCCCGGCCACCAGGCGCTGGCCATTGACCTTGATCGCACCGAGCGCGACATGCACGTACGCGAAGCGGTTCGCGGGCAGTTCGAAGCGCTGTGCCTCGTCACCGTCGAACAGGCCGGCATGGACGCGGGCATCCTGATGGACCGACAGCGAACCGTCGGCGCCGTCGGGCGAGATGATCAGCCGCAGCCGGCCGCGTTTTTCCGCGGCGCTGAAGTGCTGCTGCTGGTAGCGCGGCGTCACGCCCTTGCGGTCGGGGACGAGCCAGATCTGCAGGAAATGCACCTCGTGCTCGCGCGAGGCGTTGAACTCGCTGTGCCGCACGCCGGTGCCGGCGCTCATCATCTGCACATCGCCGGGGCGGATCACCGAGCCGTTGCCCATCGAGTCCTTGTGCTCGAGCGCGCCATCGAGGACGTAGGAGAAGATCTCCATGTCGCGGTGGCCGTGGGTGTCGAAGCCGCGGCCGGGGCGCACGCGGTCCTCGTTGATCACCAGCAGGTCCGAGAATCCCATGTGCTGCGGGTCGTAGTAGCTGCCGAAGGAGAAGCTGTGCTGCGAGTGCAGCCAGCCGAAATTGGCGAGGCCGCGGGCGGCGGCGGGGCGGAGCTCCATCGTGTCCATGTCCTCTCGTCCTGATGGTGGGCGGGCGCGGGNCGAGTGCCGCGCCCGCAAAGGGGTCCGGGCGCCGTCTTGCGCTGGCGCCCGGCGGGCCTGCTTAGTTCTTGATCGCCTCGAGCGACACGGTGATGGTCACCTCGTCGCCGACGTAGGGGGCGTGCTTGCCGGCGTTGAACTCGCTGCGCTTGATCACGGTGCTGGCGTTGGCGCCGATGGTGTCCTTCTTCAGCATCGGGTGCGGCATGGTGACGAAGTGGCTCACCTTAAGCGTCACCGGCTTGGTCACGCCCTTGATGGTGAGGTCGCCGTCGATGGTGGCCGGCTTGTCGCCTTCGAACGTGACCTTGGTCGATTTGAAGGTGGCGGTCGGGTACTTGGCGGTGTCGAGGAAGTCTTCGCCCTGGATGTGACCGTCGAAGGTCTCGTAGCCGGTGTTCACCGAGGTCATGTCGATGGTGATGTCGACCGCGCCGGTCCTGGCTTCCTTGTCCAGGGTGACGGTGCCGGTGGTCTTGTCGAACTTCGAGATCTGGGTCGTCAGACCGAAGTGGCTGTACGAGAAGTTCGGGAAGGTGTGGGTGCCGTCGATCGTGTAGGTCTCGGGCGCGGCGAATGCGGCGGAGGCGGCGGTCGCGGAGACGATGAGGGCGGCGGTGAGCTTGGCGATACGGTTCATGGGTTTGTCCTCTGTGGGTTGGGGTTAGGTTTGGGGTTGGGGTTGGGGTTGGGTCAGTGAAAAAAGCGAAACCTGGTCGAGCGACCGCGGCTTACTTCGCTGCGGCAGTGATGCGGAACTTGATGACGACGTCGTTGACGACGATGTCGAAGGCCTTCCACGCCCCTTCGCCGATCGAGAAGTCGCCACGCTGGATGGTCAGGCTGCCTTCGAACACGCCGGTGTCGCCCTGCGGGGTGAAGGTAGCGGGCACCACGACGTCCCTGGTCGTGCCCTTGATCGTGAGCTTGCCGGCGACCTCGTACTGGTTGCCGCCGAGCGCCCTGACGCCGGTCGACTCGAAGCGCGCCTTGGGAAAGTCCGGCGTGTTGAACCAGGTCTTGCGCGCCACCTCCTCGTCACCTTCGGCGCTGCCGGTGTCGACGCTGGCGAGCTCGACCTCGATCGCCGCACTGGCCGCCTCGGGCGCCGCCGGGTCGAAGCGCAGCTGGCTGGAGAAGGTCTTGAACGAGCCGTCCATCGACACGCCCATCTGCTGATAGCCGAAGGCGATCTGGCTCTTGTCGGCCTGTACCTGGTTGTATTCGACCGCCTGGGCGGCCGAGGTGGCGAGGGCAAGGGTCGAGAACAGGGCGATTGCGAAGCGTTTCATGATGAGTTGTCCTTTGTGATCCGGTGGAGTTGGGGTGCCGCGGGCAAGGTCATTCACAGTCAGTCGCCACGGCGCGGCAGCATGCGGGTCATCACGTCATCCTTGTCGAAGTAGTGGTGCTTGAGCGCAGCGCCGATGTGGCCGAGCAACACCGCGATCAGGAGGTAGTTGAGGGTGACATGCACCGTCTGCAGCAGATCGCCGAGCGCCTTGTCCTTGGCGAGCAGGTCGGGCAGCGGCAGCACGCCGAACCACACGGTCTGGAAGCCCTTGGCCGAGCTCATCAGCCAGCCGCTGAGCGGTATGGCGAACATCAGCACATACAGCAGGTGGTGACCGGCATGGGCGGCCAGCCGTTCGATCGGCGCCATGTGCTGCGGCAGCGCCGGGGGACGGTGGGTGACCCGCCACGCCAGGCGCGCCACCACGAGCACGAACACGCTGACGCCCACCCACTTGTGCCACGAGAACAGCTGCAGCTTGGTCGGCGAGAGGTCCAGTCCGGTCATGTAGAAGCCCAGCCCGAGCATGCCGAAGATCAGCACGGCGATGACCCAGTGCAAGGCTTTGGCGGTGGCGGTGTAGTGCGTGCTCATGGTGTGGCGTCCCTTGTCGATGCGACCGCAGCGATTTGCGGGCGTTTGCGTTGGGTGAACTTTAGGCATGTCATGCGTCGCGAAATAGAAGACAATGCAGAAATCTTCATTGCCTTAATCGCAACAATGAACCGACTCGATGCGATGAACCTTTTCGTGCGCGTGGCAGACCTCGGCAGCTTTGCCGCAGTCGCCAACCAGCTCGGCGTTGCGCGCTCGGTGGTCACCCGCCAGATCGCCGCGCTGGAGGAACATCTGGGCGTGAAGCTGATGGTGCGCACCACCCGCAAGCTCACCCTGACCAGCGCCGGCGCCAGTTATCTCGACAAGTGCCGCAGCATCCTCGACCTGGTGGAGCTTGCCGAAGCCGACGTCATGGAGGCGCGCCTGACCCCCCGTGGCAACCTGCGCATCGGGCTGCCGCTGAGCTACGGCCTCAAGCGCATCGCCCCGCTGCTGCCGGCCTTCCTGAAGACCTACCCCGAGATCAGCCTAGCCCTGGACTTCACCGACCGCCACATCAACCTGATCGACGAAGGGGTCGACCTGTCGATCCGCATCACCCCCCGGCTCGACCCCGGCGACGTCGCCCGCAAACTGGGTGAGACCCGGCTGATCGCGGTGGCATCACCCGCCTATCTCGCGCACCATGGCCGCCCGACGCACCCTTCCGAGCTGGGCGCCCACACCTGTCTGGGATATTCGGCCAAGGCCAACAACCGCCCGCTGGCCTTCCTGATCGACGGCCGGATCGAGAATGTGCACGTCCCTTTCCGCCTGCAGGCCAACAACGGCGATGCCCTGATGGAGGCCGCCGCGCAAGGGCTGGGGATCACCATGCAGCCAGACTTCATCGCGAACGACTACCTGGCGCGCGGCGCGGTCGTCCCGGTGCTGGAGGCGTTCGCGCCGCCACCGCTCGGCATCCACGCCATGCTGCCAAGCAACCGCTACCTGCCGCACCGGGTGCGCGTGCTGATCGATTTTCTGGCGTCGGAGCTGGCCAAGGCGCCGTAGCGCAGGGGCGCAATCGATCGAGGCCTCTTCACCCTCGCGGTCGCTCGACCGTCTTCGCCTGCATGCGATCAAGTCGAGTCGCCGAAAAACACCGCCGCGCACGCGCGCATCGTGTTGTCATGGATGCGGAGGACCTCCTCGAACGGGTCCTGGTAGCCTCCTGCCAGGTTCCACGCAATCGGAATCCCGTGCCTTCGGGCACACGTGAAAACACGGTAGTCACGCTCGAAAAGCTGATCCGTCGTGAGCCAGCCGCCAAGCGGATCTGCGACGTGAGGATCCGCGCCAGCCTGATAGAGGATCAGGTCGCAATCCAGGAAGGACTCGATGATTCCCGGCAGCGCGTCGAGAAAGCGGTCGGGGTCGCGCGAGTAGCCAGCGCCGACCGTGACATGGCGGACAAGATGCCGCGCATCCAGCGTATTGATGATGTCTTCGGTGCCGTCGCCGAAATGCTCGTCGCAATCAAGGATCGCAACCTTCCGGACTTCGCCGCTCGCGACGAGCGACAGGACGGTGGTCATGAGCCCGTTGAACGTGCAGAAGCCGCGGCCCCAGGCATGGCCTGCATGGTGAAACCCGGAGGTCGGTGACACCGCCACGCGCCCGGACGCCAGCGCACCGCGGGCAGCGGACAGCATCGAACCCGTCGTCCACAGGAGGGAGGCCGCAACCGCGGGATCCTTGCCTCCGAATCCGTTGGCGATGCGGCAGTTCAGGACGCCGTCGACGTAGGCCGCGTCATGCGCCAGCCTGAGTTGCGCCTCGGTCAATGGCTGGGGCACGACGATGTCGATCGGAAACCATCTCGCCTGCCACCGCTCGACCACCCGCCGGGGCTTTGCTGCGCTGGGCGAAAAGGATACCGGCTGTGACACCTGCCGGGCATCGTAAAACACGGGGATGGTTTCGTTCACGAATTGTTCTCAACAACCAAGGTCGAAAACTTGTCCGGCGACCGTTTGATGGGCTGCAGACCGTCGCGACGAATCGGTGTCGCCGTCAGGGTAAGGCGATGTGTTGCGGGAAGTTTTCCGCGTTGCCGACAAGATGCCGCTTGTCCCATTCCGACAAGCACATGGCCTGCGCCTTGTAGAAATCGGCATCTCAGCCATCGACCCCATACG
>CZCA01002617.1_pt1 | contig 22897 bp, 15 predicted proteins | sample 591981 | NCBI WGS metagenome assembly CZCA01 (sample SAMEA3556810, study PRJEB10932) | anaerobic digester metagenome
GTACGTTTTTGTTAACCTGATTGTGGATATTGTTTATGCATTTCTCGATCCACGGATCTCTTATAATTAACCGGGGGCTGGATAGAATGCAGACTGAACCCAATGTAAAAATAGATCAGCCGGAAGCGGCAGCAGAAGATTTTGAAGTAATACAAGCAGATCCAAAACAAGAAATATGGCGGCGGTTAAAAAAAGATAAAATAGCTGTGGCCGGGGGTTGCATCCTGGTTGTAGTTATCTTGCTATCCCTGGCGGCGCCGTATCTAACCAGCTATAACCCAAATGTTGTCAATATGGCTGACCGCCTTTTGCCTCTTGGTTCCCCAGGTCATATCCTCGGGACGGATCACCTGGGCCGGGATATGCTCACCCGCCTTCTCTATGGGGGTAGGATATCTGTAGCCATAGGCTTTACAGCGGTGGCCATCGCCATGTTTTTTGGCATTCTCATTGGGCTTCTGGCCGGCTACTATAAAGGCTTCTTTGATATTCTAGCCATGAGGTTTATTGATATTTTAATGGCTTTTCCCTATGTATTGTTAGCCATTGCTATTATTGCCGCATTGGGCCCGGGATTATTAAATGCCATGATCGCTATCTCCATTGTCGGGATACCCTACTATGCCCGGATTGTCCGGGGGACCGTATTATCATTAAGAGAACAGGAGTATATCGAAGCCCAAAAAGCTCTTGGTGCTTCAGACCTGCGGATATTATTTAAGCATATCCTACCCAATGCCCTATCCCCGATTATCGTGGCAGCCACCTTGGACGTGGGCTGGATGATCATTGCCGCCTCGGGAATGAGTTTTTTGGGACTAGGGGCACAACCGCCTATGGCGGAATGGGGGGTTATGCTCAGCGACGGAAAGGATTTTTTGCGGGTAGCTCCTCATATATCCCTGTTGCCCGGTATGGCTATCTTTATGGTGGTCTTATCCCTTAATTTGCTGGGGGATGGGTTGCGGGATGCCCTGGATCCCAGGTTAAAACAATAATTGCCAGGAGGTCTCGATATGAAAAATAGAAGCATCAAGGATGTTGTGGCTACGTTTTCAATTGTAGCCGCAGACCCGGAAACAGAAGAGCTGGGTATAGCGGTACAGTCAAAGTTTATTGCAGTGGGCTCTGTGGTTCCGTGGGCCAAAGCTGGTCTCGGAGCCGTAGCTACCCAATCCTGGGCCAACACCAGTTTTGGCCCGAAGGGGCTGGCGCTTTTAGAAAAGGGGTATTCACCCCAAGAAGCCCTGGATATGATGCTGGCAGAAGATGATGAAAAGGAATTCCGGCAGGTGGGCATAGTTGATGCCCGGGGTAACGCCGCTAATTTTACCGGGGATGAATGCTTCCCGTGGGCCGGGGGTGTTACGGGGAAAAACTATACCTGTCAGGGTAATATCCTGGTAAATGAAGAGACAGTGACCCGGATGGCAGAAGTCTTTGAAAAATCTACAGGTGATCTGGCCTCCCGGCTGCTTAAAGCGCTGGATGCGGCTCAAGCAGCCGGTGGTGACAGCCGGGGAAAACAATCTGCAGCCTTGCTGGTGGTTAAACCAGAGGGCGGTTACGGCGGATTTAACGACCGCTATATTGATTTAAGGGTAGACGATCATCCTGAACCGATCAAGGAATTGATTAGATTACATGGGCTGTATAAGCTCTACTTTTATAAAACAAAACCCGAAAATATCCTGAAAATAGAAGGGGAGCGCGCGGAAAAAATAGTTCGGGCCCTTAATAAACTGGGCTATTTCGAGGGGGAATACTCGGGCAATTGGACCGCAAAGCATCAAGAGGCCTTAAAAAAGTATTACCTTACCGAAAACTTTGATGAGCGGATCGCCGATGACGGATATATTGATGGTGAAGTGCTTGACTTTATGATGAACCAGGTGATGAGCGGCTAATGGTAAGGAGGCGGCAGCAATTAGCCCCGCCCTGGTCTCTCCTTCCTTGAAAGAATGGGGTAGATGCGGAAATAAGCCGGATCAAAAGGACCGTCCTGAAATCAATAAAGCCCTGGTCGATTGATACATGCTAACAAATTGAGAAGACACATATGTGTCACGCTTTAATGGTAGATCTAGCTTATCGCCATTAAGTCTTTCTAGGAAAGGGTCCCTCTACCTTTCAAGGAAATGGAAGTTACATGAAAGGCGGTATCTGCATTGACTCGTTATCCCCGCACCGGCACTCAACCGGAAACACTGGTAAAAATACTGATTACCGTTATCGAGAAAACCCCTTCCGGGGGAGCGACCATGGAAGAGCTGCAGGAGGCTTATGCGGAGATTAACGACCGGCAACCTTCTGTACGCACCATCTACCGCCTGATCAGGCGGTTAAACCTCTTTTTTGATCCCCTCTGTTATGGAGAAAAACCGGAGCCGGGAGAAGACTTAGACGAAGACGATGCGGATGAGGTTGTTATTGGTGAGAAAGTTATCTGCGGCCAGAGACGCGGCAACAGAACATACTACATCTTTCGCGACGAAAGAAGCGACCTGCCGGCTGGTGTTGACGATACCACCATGCTCCTGCTAAGCATGTATCCCCAGCTGCGGGGAGCGATGAAAAGCAGCATCGAAGCGGCCATGCAAAGTGTTTTTCAAAATACGCTTTCCGGGCTAAGTACCTTTGCCGGTATTTTAAGTGAACTGGAGCATATGGTCTATGTTTCCGGTGCCTTTCCAGCTGATCCTGCGAAAAGCGAGCTCATGATCCGGGAGATTCTGCGGGCCATCCGGGAGAAAAAAAGAGTGCGTCTCAGCTATCTGCGCACCTATGACGGCGCTGTTACTGAACGGGTGGTGGAGCCCCACGGCCTCCTGTGCCGTTTAAACAACTGGTACCTTACCGGTCACTGCACGCAGCGCCGGCAAAGGCGCGTCTTTTTACTGCTAAACATTAAAGATCTTACCGTAATTGAAAACAGCTTTTACCGCATGCCTCCCGGGTTTTCGCTAAAAGAAGCCTATCAAGATGTTTGGGGCACCTGGACTGAAGATGAATCCGGAGATCTGGAAACGGTACGTCTCAAAGTTCGTGCCGGTCCTGCAGAGCGCTTTAGGCACAACCTTTTTCACGAAAGCCAGCGCACTAAAGAGCTTTCCGGCGGAATGCTCGAGGTTACCTACCGTTTGACCGGAGCGCAGGAGATGATCCCCTGGCTGATGAGCTGGGGCGGTGCCGTAGAGGTGCTTGAACCGCTCTGGTTAAGGGAAGAGCTAATTAGAAACTTGCAAGAAACGATGCGCTATTACCGGCAAAAGCAATAGCCCCTGCTCTGCGGTCCCCATCAATCGCCCAATCGCCCTATTTTTTTAAAAAAATAGGGCAAAACTTTTTTTGCTCACTTTTACATCCCAATAGACCGATGCCGGGCGGACGCCCTATGGCCAGGCGCAATGATCGCCGGCTTCGGTTTCCGTTCAATTCAAAGTGACATCAAGCCGTCACAACAGTTTGCTACCATATTTTATAAAGGTAATTCCTAAAAAATAAAGATCATTTGTTGTCGGGTAAAATGGATAACCGATATTAAGAAAGGGCAGGTGTCGAAACATGAAAAAGATGTTGGTTATATTAATTGTTTCATGTTTATTGATGGTATCGGGTTGCGGCAGCGCTCCGGGGGAGGATATTGGTTCTCGTAGCACTGACGAATCTGTAGAAATTGAAAAAGGGCTTTTAGATGTAACCATCACCTTGCCGGCTTCACTGGTCGAAGAAGATAATATTGAAGCCACAATTAAAAAAGCCAAAGAAAAAGGGGTCAAAGAAGCAGTATTAAATGATGATGGATCGTTAACCTACAAGATGTCCAAGTCTGTCTACCGGGAGTTAAAGCAGGAGCTAAAAGATAACTTTAACGAGATGATCGAAGAGCTGAAAAGCGACAACGATTTTCCATCCATTAAAGATGTTCAATATAATAAAGACTTGACCGCGATGACTTTAATAGTAGACAAAGAATTATATGAAAACAGCCTGGATGGTTTTGCAATTTTAGGGCTGGGCACAGCGGCCCTCTATTACCAACTGTTTGACGGTGTTCAAGCAGAAAATATTGCAGTGACAATTAATATCAAGGATTCGACCACAGGTGAGCTTTTTGAGACCATGGTTTATCCGGATGACTTGGAAGCTGATAAATAAAGCAGGGTATCTGCCCTGTTATCTTTTTAATCGCTACAAGTCTGTTTGAATATGTTATTAATGGAGGTACCGATTATGAAAAGAATTAGTTTTGTAGTTTTTTTGTGTCTATGCTTGGTATTATCCCTGTCATGTGCACCGGACAATGACAAAGATGTGGTTAATATAAGCACCAATGAGATACCTGCAGACGAGGTCACGGTAGATGAGCAGGTGGTCCTTGACCACGATGGCATTACAGTTACAGTTAAGTCCCTGGAGATGGATGGAACCTGGGGGCCGCGGTTGAAGGTTTTTGTGGAAAACAAGCGCGACAATTCTGTGACTATCCAGGTGCGCGATCTGGCGATTAACGGTGTAATGGTAGAAAGCATCTTTTCCTGCGAAGTAGCCGCCGGGAAGCAGGCAAACGATGAGATTGTTTTTATGTCAACCGATCTTGAAGTTGCCGGAATAGAGCTTATCAAAGAGATCGAGTTTAAATTCCATGTGTTCGACACTGAAACTTGGGATACGGTATTTGATTCAGAGACGATCACGATCACCACTTCGGCGCCTCCCTCGTTTGCCCAGGCCTACGACGACAGCGGATTTGTGGCGCTTGATCAAGACGGCTTTAAAATTGTCATCAAGTATCTCGACAGTAAAGAGAGTTTTTGGGGCGCAGATATCTATACCTATATTGAGAACAACAGCGATATCGATGCCACTATCCAGATTAGAAACATGTCTGTAAATGGCTTTATGATTGAGCCTATATTTTCAACCGAGGTGCTGGCTGGCAAAAAAGCATTTGACACGATTACATTTCTAGAATCCGACTTAACTGACAATGAGATCACCAGCATTGATGAGCTAGAATTTAAATTCCATATTTTTGAGACCAACAGTGGGGACACCGTCTTAGATTCTGCTCAGATAACGGTTACGTTTGAAAAATAAAAGAAACGTAACCTTAGAAAGGAGTGTAACATGTGCTAATAATTGCTATTCTGCTACTAATTGTCGGATTGATAGGCCTTATTATGTCTGCTATGATGTTTGGTGATATCGGCATTGCCGCTGCTATCGGCGCGTTGGCAGCAATACTGGCGGGTATCGGTTTTTTCATTGTCAACAAGCGATTGCCCAAACCGTAAGTTGCTAAGCCTTAGGGGGAAGTAGAATGCCCGCGATATTTAACTTTTGGCGGTGGTCCTTTTGATGATCACGAGAGCAAGCCTGGCTTAGCCGGGCTTGCCGTCTCTAGAGCGCCCGGTGCCAATCGATATCAACCAACCCAGGAGAACTTCGGCATAAAGTCAATGGCCAGATGGCGTAAAATGACGCAAAAGCAAAGAGCTAAATTGTTAAAATTAGGGCGCAACCGCATACCGGCAACGAATTGAGGTGATGCGCTTTGTGGTTTTTATTTTTTCTCATTTTAATTTTAATCGCAGTAGTGTTTATTGTTGTCTCCATAGTCAAGAACACACTCCAAAGAAGAAAAGCTCTCGCAGAAGAATTAGACAGCCTGGCCGGCTTTAAGGTGTCACAATCGTACCTGGATGATAGCGGCAACACGGCTATCGCCATTGACCGCATCAACAAAAAAATCTGCTTGCTAAAACATTGTGGTACCGAGATTAAAAGTAAAATTGTCTCTTACCGTGATCTTCTATCTGCAGAAGTGCTAGTTGATGGCACTGAGGTGGTAAAAACATCCCGGGGTAGCCAGCTGGGCGGGGCAATTCTCGGTGGGATTATCGCCGGCGGTGTTGGTGCAATAATCGGCGGTCTGTCGGGATCAAAAACCTCCATAAAAAAAGTAAACAGCATCAGGCTTCAGATTGTAATCAATGACAGTTCAGAACCGATTCATCTAGTTAATTTTCTGGAAGGAGAAAATGATGCAGGCTCATTTACTTGCCGCCAGGCCATGGATCAAGCCCGCTACTGGCAAGGCCTGTTAAGCGTCTTCATAACCCAGGCTGACAGGGAAGATAAAGAAAAATCCCGAAGAAAGGAGGAATAAGCAACCGTGAACTGTCCGAACTGCGACAAGATCATTCAAGGTGGAGCAAGTATCTGTCCATGGTGTGGGGTCCTGGTTACCAATTCGGATGCCGGGGTTGTAGCCAGTGCCGGCAAAAGGCTGGCCGGATACCTGGTGGGCGTAGCGGTATGGATATTTATATGGTTCATAATTACAACAATGATAGTAGTTGGTAGCGCAGAAACTGACAATTTCGGCTTGGCTGTTTTGGGAATAATATTGTTATTAGTTACCGTTGTTTATTACTTCATCCTGCTTTCCAGGGGAAAGTCGTACGGCAAATGGATCCTTGGGATGAAAGTATTTCGCACTTCCGGCGAGCCGGCAGGTTTTTGGATTATGCTGGTCAGGGAAACAATCGGTAAGCTTATTAGCGGACTGGTTTTTTCATTAGGCTACTTATGGCTGCTCTGGGATAAGGATCGGCAAACCTGGCACGATAAGCTTGTAAGTACCGTAGTTATGGTTCCGGATAAAAATTGATAAGAGATAGAAAACAGGTAACCGGGAGAGCTCTCAGGCAGCTGTAATGTTAAGCTCTCGGGTAGGCACAGCCGGCTGGATTGTAAAGGGACCGCCGGCAATTTGGGCCGGCCGCATACTTGAATACCGGCAGAGTAAGCATTTGGTCCTTTTTACCTCAAAATGGACTTGATTTATCAGGGCGGTCTACCTGCAACTTATTGGCTAAGGTTTACAACTTGCGTTTACTTTTCTAATGGTTTTTGAGCTGGCAGGATTGTTTGCTAAAATACAGAAGATATAAGCTAATGTATGCTTATTATTTGGAGTTATCTGTCTAATAAAAAGGAGAGATTGTCGTGGACTCCATGTTAGACTTGTGTAAACCAAGGCCCGAGAGCCTGGCGGGCACTTTGCGAGGCGATGGAATACATAATCAACGAGCTGGGATCCTATATCTTTGATTTCATTAAGCGGGAAAAAGACCCATATAGCGGAGATATTGACTTTAACGCTTTGCCCTACTACGATTCATTGGTCACAGCTAAGTATATGTATATGTAGAGGGCGAGGACGGTAGTGACAATTTAGTTAACGCCAGATACTGTCGTTTGCTCTTGGAATTTGATATTGACGGAATTCGCGAAAGGCCATCGGTATACAAAGAACTCTTCGATGTGTTGGACAGAGATGACTTTCCACTCAAATGCGAATATATAGAAGTGAGGGAATACTATCAGTTTCTTATTGAAAGGCAAATACCAACAGGAGATAGTTTATTTGATTTGTTTTAGATTCTGAAATACGAATGGCTGTTTGGCCAGCGTTTCAAAACTCGCGATGAAGCTCGAGCTGCGGTGTTTGAATATGTCGAAATCTTCTACAATCGGGTTAGGTTACACGAATCAAATGGGTATCTCACGCCGGAGGAGTATTATTACAACTATCGTGCAGCTTAGTGAAATACCAAGGAATTCTATGATTTATTAAGCTATCTATGTGTTTAGTCTGTCTATGGGGCAGGGGACACCGCAGTATCATTGGTGGTAATGCTCCCAGCATTTATCTAAAGTACCTTGAAGAGAATCATAACATCAGTACGGCTAACCTGGACGGTTGTATTGAGAGCCACATTATCGATATTGATGCTTTACGAGCAGATGATTTTCAAGCCTTCTTTGAACAGAGAAAAGATAGCCTGGTTGTAAAAATTGAGAAAGCGATGAAACAGTATCTGGCTTAGAAATATCATAAACAAGTTTGATTGAATGGAGCACAAGCAGGTGTCCCAATAAGCCACCCATTAAGAAATATATTTAATTAATCTTAATCAGGGAGTACAGGGTCATGGAAAATAAATTCTTTAAAGCGCCAATCCTCAACTCACCTTACGAATACCCGTCGCGTCACTGGGAGCTTGACGAGCACGGTCAGCCGACACAAAAAATAATCGAAAGTCGCCGCAGGGCTGAATTCATTACCCCTATCCCGAAGCCCAAAAAACAAAGAGGGGCGCCGGATCAACAGCAGTTTTTATTCGATGAAGGTAAAGGGCTTACCACAGAAGAGCAACAGTATGATCCTACTTCGGTTATTAACGCGCTTCGCCGTCACATTGATCAATGGCGAAGCATTCCAAATCCGGGTGATTGGAAAGTTACACCTGAAACCGCGCGCTTGCTCCAACATTGGCGGCATCATAGTTTTAATAACATCAGGCCGTTTTTCTGCCAGGTTGAGGCGGTAGAAACGGTTATCTGGTTGACAGAAGTTGCGCCGAAATCCGGAAAGATAGGCAAAGAATTTCTTGAACACATGGAAAATGCGAACGCCAATGCCAACCCGGAGTTGATGCGCCTCGCCCTGAAAATGGCCACCGGCGCCGGCAAGACCACGGTTATGGCCATGTTGATTGCATGGCAAACCATCAATGCTGTACGGCGGCCAAACAGTAAAAGATTTACCCGCGGCTTCCTGGTGGTCACGCCTGGACTGACCATCAAGGATCGGCTTCGCGTGCTTCAACCCAACGATCCGGACAGCTACTACCGGAGCCGTGAGCTCGTGCCCCATGATATGCTGGATGACCTTCACCGTGCCAAGATCGTCATTACCAACTACCATGCCTTTAAACTTCGCGAAATCGTAGAGTTATCCAGGGGTGGCCGGTCACTTTTGCAGGGGCGGGGTAGAGAACTCAATACGCTTGAAACAGAGGGGAAAATGCTCCAACGGGTAATGCCCGAGTTGTTGGGCATGCAAAACATCATGGTATTCAATGATGAGGCCCATCATTGCTACCGGGAAAAGTCTGACCATGGTGATGAAGGTGATCTAAGAGGAGATGACAGAAAGGAAGCCGAGAAGAACCGTGAAGCGGCGCGACTCTGGATCAACGGGCTGGAAGCCGTCAACCGGAAGCTGAAAATTGCCCGGGTTATCGACCTGTCGGCGACCCCGTTTTTTCTTCAGGGATCCGGCTACGCTGAGGGCACGCTTTTCCCCTGGACCGTGAGCGACTTTTCACTCATGGATGCCATTGAATGCGGCATTGTCAAGTTACCGCGCGTGCCCGTGGCCGATAACATCCCCGGCGGTGATATGCCTAAATTCCGAAATCTCTGGGAGCACATTCGCACGAGGATGCCTAAGAAAGGACGGGGTAAAGCCAAGACTCTTGACCCCTTAAGCTTACCTGTTGAACTGCTAACCGCACTGGAAGCCCTTTACGGGCATTATAAAAAAACATTTGAACTGTGGGCGAAAAGCGGCATTGGTGTGCCGCCCTGCTTCATTATTGTTTGCCAGAACACTTCTATCTCGAAACTTGTTTACGATTATATTTCCGGTTTCCTCCGGGAAAACGAAGATGGTTCGCTCACCCTGGAAAATGGGCGGTTGCCGCTCTTCCAAAATTATGACGAGCATGGCAATCCGTTTCCCCTCCCCCGTACTTTGCTCATTGACAGCGAACAACTTGAATCCGGCGAGCCTCTGGACAGGAACTTTCGTAAGATGGCCGCCGGTCCCATTGAACGTTTCCGCCGTGAAATTATTGAGCGCACAGGGGACCGCCTCCAGGCTGAGAATCTTACCGATCAGGATCTGCTGCGGGAAGTGATGAACACTGTAGGCAAAAGGGGCCGTCTCGGCGAGTTGATTCGCTGTGTTGTTTCGGTCTCCATGCTTACCGAGGGCTGGGATGCGCAAAACGTTACTCATGTGCTTGGGGTACGGGCTTTCGGTACACAGCTTCTATGCGAGCAGGTCATTGGCCGCGCACTGCGACGGCAGTATTACGATACCAATGAAGAGGGTTTGTTCAACGTTGAGTATGCCGATGTCCTGGGCATACCCTTCGACTTTACCGCCAAGCCTGTCATAGCTCCCCCGCAGCCGCCCCGTGAAACGATCCAGGTCAAGGCGATGCGTCCCGAACGGGATCACCTCGAGATCCGGTTTCCCCGGGTTGAGGGCTATCGTGTGGAGCTGCCCGAAGAGCGGCTTACCGCCTCGTTTAATGAAGATTCCATTTTGGAGCTGACCCCCGATCTGGTCGGCCCTTCGATTACCCGCAATGAAGGCATCATCGGTGAGGGAGTAGACCTCACCCTGGTCCATACCGGCAACCTGCGCCGTTCGACCCTTTTCTTTCATCTTACCCATCGCCTCCTCTATACCAGGTGGCGGGATCCCGGTGAATCGCCCAAGCTGTATCTGTTCGGTCAGCTGAAGCGGATTACCAAACAATGGCTTGACAACTGCCTGATCTGCACGGGTGGCACCTACCCGGCCCAGTTGATGTATCTATCCCTTGCCGATATGGCCTGTGAGCGGATTACCGCCGGTATTACCCGCTCTTTAATGGGTGAACGGCCGGTTAAGGCTGTGCTCGATCCCTATAACCCCACCGGCTCCACCGTATATGTAAACTTCCATACTTCCAAGAAAAGCCGCTGGGAGACCGACGCGCGCCGCTGTCACATTAACTGGGTTATCCTTGACAGCGACTGGGAGGCCGAGTTCTGCCGCGTGGCCGAGTCTCATCCGCGGGTAATCGCCTATGTTAAAAACCACAATCTCGGCCTGGAAGTGCCTTATCGCTATGGACCGGAGGTGCGGCGCTATCTCCCCGACTTTATCGTTCTGGTTGACGATGGGGGCAATGATCCACTGCACCTGATTGTTGAAATTAAGGGCTACCGGCGCGAGGATGCCAAGGAGAAGAAGGCCGCCATGGATACTTACTGGATCCCGGGAGTAAACAATCTCCGGCAGTATGGCCGCTGGGCTTTTGCCGAGTTTACCGAGGTTTATCGGATCGAGACTGACTTTGAGGCCAGGGTCGAGGCCGAATTCAACCGGATGATTGATTCAGCCATCGCAGAGCCGTCAATGAAGGGGGATTAATATGACCAGGAAGAACACAGGAAAAACTGTTGAGGCGATCACCCACGATGAAGCCTCGCGTAAAAACATACCCACAGCCGAGTATCAATCGGTCATGGAGAAGGAAGACCAGAGCCCTATCCGTATAGCCTACGAACGCCGCAATCGCGATCTTGATCCTCAGCTTGTGTGGCGCGGCAAGGATGAGCAGGACTGGTCTGACCTCGTTGTTCACGCTCCCCCGCTCTTTATCCAGGAGAAGGTTCACCCGAAAGTTCTGATTGACGACCTGATGCGTCGCACCAGGAACAATGAAATCGCGGGGGAAGAGCAGCTTAATCTTTTTGACGACTTTAACGGTCTCCCCGAAGCTGCAAAGACCGAGTTCTACCAGCATGACGCCAACTGGAGCAACCGGATGATCCTCGGTGACAGCCTGCAGGTGATGGCCTCTCTGGCTGAGCGGGAAGGCCTGCGCGGTCAGGTGCAATGCATCTATTTCGATCCGCCCTATGGGATCAAGTTTAACTCCAATTTTCAGTGGTCCACCACCAGCCGCGATGTGAGAGATGGTAAAGTCGATCACATTACCCGCGAACCGGAACAGGTGAAGGCATTTCGGGATACCTGGCGGGATGGGATACATTCATATCTAACTTATTTGCGAGATCGATTAACGGTGGCGCGAGATCTCTTGGCGGACAGCGGATCCATTTTTGTGCAAATCGGTGATGAGAACGTCCACCGGGTGCGGGTGCTGATGGATGAGGTGTTTGGGGAAGACAATTACCAAAGCACCATTTACTTCACCACTACCGGTGGATTACCCAGATTCGGGCTTTCCCGTATTGGTGATTATATTGTATGGTATTCAAAAAACAAGGATTTATTTAAGTATAGGCCCCTCTTTACAACTAAGAAGGGTTTTGAGGCTGAGGAAAGCGCTTACAAAAATATTGAGTTGGACGTTGGTATGCGTCGCCGACTAACTACGAAAGAAATAAACTTAGAAGAAATGTCTCATAAAGGCCGATTATTTCGAATTAGTGATTTGTGTGGCCAGGGTGCATCAAATGAACCAACCCCTTTTAACTATCAAGGCCGTAATTACTATCCAACAAAAAACAGTCACTGGAAACCAAATTACCCTGATGGCTTACAACGAATCGCCCGATCAGATCGTATCTATGCGACTGAAAGGACCTTAAACTATGTACGTTATTTCGATGATTATCCAGTTTCTCCCCTAAAAGATGTGTGGGGTGATACAGGACACTCAGGATTTTCTTATAATAAAATTTATGTGGTCCAGACTGCAACCATGGTCATCGAACGTTGCATACTCATGACTACAGATCCCGGAGATCTCATCCTCGATCCAACCTGTGGTTCCGGAACAACTGCTTACGTTGCCGAGCAATGGGGCCGCCGGTGGATCACCATCGACACTTCTCGTGTCGCCCTTACTTTGGCTCGTGCCCGGCTTATGGGTGCACGTTATCCTTATTATCTTCTTGCTGACAGCCGTGACGGGCAGCTTAAAGAGGCCGAGATCACACGAACTGAACCTTCTCAGTCTCCGACTCGGGGGGATATCCGCCAGGGTTTTGTCTATGAGCGGGTGCCCCACATCACCCTCAAGTCCATCGCCAACAACGCGGAGATAGATGTGATCTGGGAAAAGTATCAAGAAATTCTCGAACCGCTGCGCACTAAACTAAACAAAGCACTGAATAACAAGTGGGAAGAATGGGAGATTCCTTACGAAGCTGATGATAATTGGCCGGAGGAAGTAAAAACAATTCATTCCCGTTGGTGGGAACAGCGTATCGCCCGGCAAAAAGAGATCGATGCCTCTATTGCCGCCAAAGCCGACTATGAATATCTTTACGACAAACCTTATGAGGACAATAAAAAAGTTCGCGTGGCCGGGCCGTTTACAGTGGAGAGCATTTCGCCTCACCGCGTTTTGGGTGTAGACGAAAATGATGAGCTAATAGACAGCGTTGGCGATACAGATGCCGGCTACGGCCAGGAGCGGGATTTTGTCCGGATGATTCTGGAAAACTTGAAGACTGCTGGAGTGCAGCAGGCTCGTAAAAAAGACAAGATAAATTTTACATCAATTACTCCCTGGCCGGGTGATCTTATTTGCGCTGAAGGCTGCTATACTGAAGGCGATGAGGATTCAGCTGTAGAGAAACGGGCCGCCATTTTCGTTGGCCCCGAATTCGGTACCGTTTCCCGCCCCGACCTTGTCGCTGCAGCCCGTGAAGCCGGGGATGCGGACTTTGATGTACTTATTGCCTGTGCCTTCAACTACGACGCCCATTCAACGGAATTTAACAAGCTGGGTCGTATTCCGGTACTCAAGGCCCGGATGAACGCCGACCTGCACATGGCCGACGATCTTAAGAATACCGGAAAGGGTAACCTCTTCGTCATATTTGGCGAACCTGACATCGACATTCTTGATGCCGGCAACGATCAGATTCAGGTAAAAATAAACGGGGTAGATGTCTTCCACCCCAACACCGGTGAGGTTCGTAGCGATGGGCCCGATGGCATCGCCTGCTGGTTTATCGATACCGACTACAACGAAGAAAGCTTCTTTGTCCGCCACGCCTACTTCCTTGGCGCAAACGATCCCTACAAAGCCCTTAAAACCACCCTCAAAGCCGAAATCAACAAAGAAGCCTGGTCCACATTACACAGCGACACATCCCGCCCTTTCGACAAACCCAAAAGCGGCCGCATCGCCGTCAAAGTAATCAATCACCTGGGAGATGAGGTTATGAAGGTTTTTCGGGTGAAAGGAGAGGTTTGTAATGAGTTCGGAAAACAATAGTATCAACATCTTGAAAAGCCGGGATGATCCCCAACCTGTTGTTTTTAAGAAAATAGAAGAAGATAAATTTCAACTGCACTCAGAAATACCTTGTTCTTGGGTTAAACAAGAAGATAAGTTTGGGCCTGATATACTGCGTCCCCGTATAGAACCCTGGCTTACAGCATTGTTTCAATCAGAGCATTTATCATTACTTTGCGGATCCGGATTATCCCATGCAATTCATCAGATGACCAACAAGAGCAACTTTTCTTCTATGGATAAGGTAGATTTTAGCGTATTTAATGAAGAAATAAATAGAGCTGCTGATGAAACTGCAAAAAATACGTGTAGAGAGGTATCAAATATTGAAGATCAAATTCGCGTGGCAAACGAAATGTTTACAGGTCTTAGTCACTATTGCCCACCAGAAGCAACATTTCGTGGCTCTCGTAATATTAAATGGCAAATAAAGAAACTCAGCGAGGATATAGATAAAACCCTCAAAGATTTTGCAGCATCCATTCTTCTTGGAGAGAGAAATATTGCTCTTTCTTCTGCTAAGAAAAGAGAAGAGGCATTTGGGTGTTTGGTTAATTTCCTTATGAGTTTTGCCAGTCGTTCCGGCACTCGAGACAGATTACAGATATTCACAACTAATTATGATCGTATTATTGAAGCTGGTGCTGAATTAGCAGGCCTACATTTATTGGATCGCTTTGTTGGAAATCTAGTTCCAATATTTCGTTCATCACGACTTAGCATTGATATGCATTATAATCCGCCCGGCATTCGGGGAGAGCCTCGTTATTTAGAGGGTGTTGCCCGTTTTACTAAGCTACACGGTTCAGTGGACTGGATATATACCATGCGAAATATACGACGATTCGGACTACCATTTGGTGCTGACTCTATCGGCCCATATCTCCAAGCACCGGGTCTATCAGGTGCTATAGTGAGGGGCCTGATGATTTACCCTAATGCAGCTAAAGATCGCGAGACTGCGGAGTATCCTTATGTAGAATTGTTCCGTGATTTTTCTGCAGCTGTATGTCGTCCAAACAACACATTAATTACCTATGGTTACGGTTTTGGCGATGAGCATATTAACAGGGTTATTGAAGATATGTTAACCATTCCTTCTACTCATTTGGTTATAATCTCTTATAGCGATCCATTAGGTCGGATTATGAAAATTTATGAAAAGGTTGCCCGCCCGGCTCAAACTACTTTATTGATTGGAGAACATCTTGGCCAGTTGAAGACTCTGGTAGATCATTACTTGCCCAAGCCAGCCATTGACCGTACTACCATTAAAATGGCCGAATTACTAAAAGCTCGTTTCGGAACAGAGCAAGTGGAAAGTGATGGCAATAAAGCGAAATATGAGACCAAGGAGTTTGAAGGTGAAGAATAATGCATTTAAGTTCATTAGAATATTCTGAATCACTTTGTATTGGAACAGTAGAATACGTTTCGCCTGATCAAATTGAAGTATTATTAGATATTGAGGCTCCAGAATCAGTTTCATTAAATACAGGTACGCCTCGTCCGTTTCCCCGAGTGAACAATTATATTCTCATTCGCAGCGATGAAGGTTACATAGTCGGTCAAGTTGAATGGCTGACTATTAAGCGGTCCGCTTATCCTAAACGACGTGGAATGAAGGACTTTGGTTTGGTCGATTTACCTTATCCTTCACGGAAAATGAGCCTTAACCCACTGGGAACACTTTGTAGAACAATAGACTCAAACGGTAAAGAGTGTTATCGGTTCAGACGTGGTGCTGATGCATTACCATCCGTTGGCGACAATGTATTGCTCCCTACTCAGGAACAGCTGCGTTCTATTGTAGAATCGGGTGAAAATCGAAGAGTTAAGATCGGTACCAGTCCTTTGGCTGGAAATGCTAATGTAAGTGTTGATCCTGACCGCCTTTTTGGACGTCACCTTGCTGTATTGGGTAATACTGGAAGCGGTAAGTCATGTTCTGTTGCAGGTCTGATCAGATGGTCTATTGAGGCAGCCCAGAAAGATAGGGAAAGGCCTAACGCTCGATTCATTGTACTTGATCCAAACGGTGAGTATGCACGAGCTTTCAGTAAAGACACCGGTGTGCTTAAACCAAGACTTTTCAAGATTGAACCTAAAGTAAATGAAGAACCACTTAAGGTACCACTTTGGTTTTGGAATAGCGCTGAATGGTGTTCATTTACTCAGGCCAGTGGAAGGGCCCAACGCCCGACTCTTATTTATGCTCTTAGAGCAGTGCGAGACAAACGTATAGAGATACCGGTAAGTGCAAGCCATGATATAAGGCGTTTTCTAAGAACTGTTGTTAGAACACTACAGATGGAAAGGAATGCTGGAACACCGTGGGGACCATTCCCAAGACCTAAAGCCTTCTGTGAAAAGATTAATAAATGGAAATCTGGGCTAGAAACAAACATTTCGCTTACTCCAAGCGAGCAAATTGCTTTATCAAATTTTACGGACAAAATAAATAGTTTAGTCCAGGCTCGTAGTGGGCAATTTCCACACTATGATTTTACTCGACAAGAAGTTAATGACCTTATTGAATTGTCTAGAGCGGCACATCAAGCTTTTGGTGGCAGTGATGACGAATTACTTCCTATGGATGCGGACATTCCACGTGAATTTACAGGTGACTCATTTTTACGTTGTTTAGAAGCAAGCGCTGAGATGTTAAATGTTTCCGAATACGTTGAAACTATGTTAATGCGAATAAGAACTTTACTTACTGACACCCGTATGCAATCTGTAATTGATGATGATTTAGATATGACATTAGAACAGTGGCTAACTGAATATGTCGGTACTAATAATGCAGAAAGTGGATGTTTGACAATTATCGATCTGTCTTTAGTGCCCTCAGAAATAATTCATATCATTATTGCAGTCGTTGCCAGGATGATTTTTGAGGCCTTGCAAAGATATAGAAAACTTAATAACGAACATAAGGTTTTACCCACAGTGCTGGTTATGGAAGAAGCCCATACTTTTATAAAGAGGTATAAAGAAAACACAGAATTTCAAGACGCCGCTTCTGTATGCTGCCAGGTTTTTGAGCGAATTGCCAGAGAGGGTCGCAAATTCGGGCTAGGCTTACTTTTATCGTCCCAACGTCCATCAGAATTATCTACTACAGTTCTTTCTCAATGTAATACCTTTCTAGTCCATCGTATAAACAATGACAGAGATCAAGACTTGGTACATAGATTTGTCCCTGATAACCTAAAGGGGCTACTTAGAGAGTTGCCTTTGCTTCCGTCACAAAATGCGATTTTGTTGGGTTGGGCTTCCGAACTGCCTGTATTAGTTCGTATGAATGATCTTCCCGAAGAACAACGGCCGCAATCAGATGATCCTGATTTTTGGAAGGTCTGGACCGGAGAGGCAGAAAGAGATGTGGACTGGAAGCAGATCTCCGATGATTGGCAAAGGTTATCAGAAAGTGAAACAGAGAAAGACGTAAGCGATAATGATACTTCACCAAATGATATATCTTTTGATTAAATGGCCAAGTGGTTTGAGTGTAAACATTTTAAAGAAGAAAGGCATAACAGTATACTAAACAATAAACAGGTGCAATTATGCAATTTCGCATTGCTGACACATTTACTGATAGCCTTTCCAGGTTGACCGGTGAGGAGCAGAAGGCAGTAAAAACCACCGCCTTTGATCTGCTGATGAACCCTGCTCATCCGGGGATGCAATTTCACAGACTTAACCGGACCAGGGATAGGCGCTTCTGGTCTGTACGCGTGAGTGATGATATCCGGCTCATTGTCCATAGAACCGAGGCATCCCTGTTACTTTGCTACGTGGGCCACCATGATCAGGCTTACAGTTGGGCTGAGCGCCGCAAGCTGGAGACGCATCCCAGAACCGGCGCCGCGCAGCTGGTGGAGATCCGGGAAGTGACAAAAAGGGTTACTATACCCCAATATGTGCCGGATGCAACCGAACCTTCCCTTTTTGCGAATGTCTCCGATGATACCCTGCTGAGTTTCGGTGTGCCTGCTGATTGGCTGCAGGAGGTCAGGGAAGCTGATGAAGATAGGGTGTTGGAGTTAGCTGAGCATTTGCCTGCCGAAGCTGCTGAAGCACTACTTAACCTGGCCATTGGCGTTACACCCGAAGTTGCTCAGCCTGTTTCACCAGGAGTCAACCCCTTCGACCATCCTGACGCCAGGCGCCGTTTCCGGGTGATGGACAATATTGAAGAGCTTGAACGTGTATTGGAATATCCCTGGGATAAATGGACGATATTTCTCCACCCGGTGCAGAGAGAACTGGTTGAAGGCGATTACGGCGGCCCTGTAAGGATCTCCGGTTCCGCGGGCACAGGGAAAACCATTGTTGCGCTACACCGGGCTGTATATCTTGCCCGGGCCAACCCGGAAGCCAGGGTTTTGTTAACTACATTCTCTGATACACTTGCAAATGCACTGAAGCTAAAACTTAAAAGATTAGTCAACAATGAGCCGCGTATCACTGAACGTCTGGAGGTGTACTCCCTGGATTCCATCGGACGAAGGCTCTATGAAATAAATTATGGCCGGCCCAATATCGTTTCCCGCAAAGTTATTGAAGACATTCTCCAAGAATATTTACAAAAGGACAAAGATAACAAATTTAGCCTGCACTTTTTAATTGCTGAATGGGAAGAGGTTGTTGATGCCTGGCAGCTGGAAACGTGGGAGGCATACCGTGATGTTTTACGCCTGGGACGAAAGACGCGGTTACCGGAAAAACAACGTGTCAAGCTCTGGTTGATTTTTGAACACGTTCNNCTTGTTCAGTAAGCTGGCGTTTCGGTATGAACAGAGCAATAAATTACCCTTCGACTTTATCGTTGTTGATGAAGCACAGGATGTTAGCGTTGCCCAGTTACGTTTTTTAGCTTCGCTGGGGGCAGGTCGTCCAAACAGCCTCTTTTTTACCGGCGATCTGGGCCAGCGTATTTTCCAGCAACCCTTTTCGTGGAAAATGCTTGGTGTTGATATCCGTGGACGTTCGAGAACACTTCGCATCAATTACCGGACCTCCCATCAGATCAGGATGCAGGCGGACAGGTTGTTGGAACCGGAATTATCTGACGTGGATGGAAATACGGAATTGCGGGATAGAACCATCTCGGTTTTCAACGGGCGCGAACCGTCAATATTGATTCTGGACACAGAAGATGAAGAAATTAATGCAGTTAGCCTTTGGCTTTCAGCTCGGGTTAACGAAGGTGTAGAGCCGCATGAAATCGGCGTTATTGTACGTTCGTCGGATAAGATTGAACGGGCCAGTGCCGCGGTAGGAAAAGCTGGATTCCCATGCAGGGTGCTGGACGACAGCATTGAAATAGCCACCGGTTTTATCTCCATAAGCACCATGCATCTTGCGAAGGGTCTGGAATTCCGTGCGGTAGCCGTGATGGCCTGCGATGATGAAGTTGTTCCCTTGCAGAAACGTATAGAAGCTATAGCTGACGCCGCAGACCTTGAGGAAGTCTACAATACCGAGCGCCACCTGCTCTATGTTGCTTGCACCCGGGCGAGGGATGATCTACTGGTCACCGGCGTTGAACCGGCCTCTGAGTTTTTAGATGATCTGAGACATGCAGATCTGTAAGATAGTGGTCTGGAATGCCTTCACCGAATATTTGCTGAATCACAGAAAAGATACAGGAGGCGATGGTGTTGTTTACCGACGAACTGGCGGGCTTCTTGAAAGACAATTTCCCCTTACAGCTTGATGAGATTAGTACTGCAGTGGATTTGTTAATTGAATCTCTAGATGCAGCAGCGGAAGCTGTAACTTCAAGGGGGAACGAATTATTAGCTGACAAGGAATATGAAGACGCAATAGGCTTAATAAACAAAGCAAAGGAACTGGATGCTCTGTCAAAAAAAGTACAGAGATATACCGATATTTTTCAGCTAGAGGATGTTGCCCTTGTTTCCGAAGATGAGGTTTTGGAGGATATTGAAAAAACTTTGCCCAACTACAGTGATTTTGAGGTAGACAATACCGTTGTTCACACTTTGCATGAGAACTTTGTACACAAGCGTCCTTTCGCATTCGAATTAAAGGGCAAAAAGGTTTTTGTGACGGAATGGAAAAGGATGCTCATTGAAACATGCAACATTCTGGCGGATATTGACCCAAACCTTATCGGTAAATTTCCCGACAACCGCAAATTTAACGGAAAGAAAACGAAATACTTTACAACCGGAGACCCGGGTTCAATGAGATCGCCCCAAAAGCTAGACGGAATACAGATGTTCGTGGAAACTAATTTCAGCGCTAATTTCATACGAAATCTGATCATCAAAATGATCAACCATTATAAAATACCGCTGTCTGATTACAAGATCTATCTGCGAGCCGATTACACCGGACTGCATAAAAAAACGGGTTTGGACGACGCGACCACAGGTAGCGAACCAGCACAAAGGGATGAGGATGAACAAGAACAACAGGTACAAACTGCATCAGATATTACAAGCGGTTGCATGAAGCGGGTCAGTAATTATCTGAACACGCCCATGACCCGACGCTCACAAGCCAGGTACCAAAGCCATGACAAAAAAATAACGGTTATCTGTTTGGTCTCGAGCGGAAGGGATACCGGGAAACGTACAGAGTATTGGTTTGGCCTTCGTGTAAAACAAAAAGCAATGCTTGAGAACAGCGAGAAGTCCTATATAGCCCTTGGGTGTGGATCGGAAAATAAAACTTTGCTGGTACCATACTTCAGATTTAGCAAATGGCTAAAAGATATGAGTATTTCTTATAGCGCACAGCAAATCAGCCACTGGAACATTACTGTAATAAAGGATCAGGGCGACTTCACGTTGCGTCTAAAAACTGGCTGCCAAAATGTTAATTTATCAGAATATGTTTTGGCTACCCAGTAAGCATCAAATTGTTGTTATATCTTAGCAAGTTGTTGGTTGGATTGGTGGACATTTTCAGAGCAGGGCAGGCTTATCATGTTTTCCTGGGTTATTGTATTACATGTAAATCTGTGTCAAAAGGAGGATGCCTGTGGTCCACGATCTTTTAAGGCTATATTGGGCTGAGAATGGCTGGGAATTGGTCTATCACACGGTAAGATCTGGCAGGGAAAAGCAACTTTACGGCTACATGGATCTTAATCTCGCAGTTTTCACAAAAAGATATCTGGTGGAAAGTTTTCCCGATGGGTTGTTCAAACATCAAATTGAAGGTTTAAAAGCCTATCTTCATGGGAAAGACCTTGCGCTGACTACTGGAACAGCATCCGGAAAGAGCGCGGTGTTTTTTGCTGCTGCGATAGATCTGCTAGTCCGCAATACGGATGCAAAGGTTATTGCTATTTATCCGCTAAAGGCCCTGGCCCGGGAGCAAGAACAGCGTTGGATCAGCGCTCTGCAAGCAGCCGGCTTACCTGAAAGTTGTGTGGCTCGTCTTGACGGTGATGTTCATACTTCGCAACGCCAAAGGCTGTTGCGCAGTGCTTCAGTTTTGGTTGCTACGCCAGATATCCTTCATGCCTGGCTGGTGCCTAATGTGGGGGATAATGTTGTGAGTAAGTTTATTTCGCAACTTAACTTACTGATTGTTGATGAAGTACATGTTTATACTGGAGTATTCGGTTCTAATTCTGCATACCTTTTTAGACGTTTAGAACATGTAAATTCGCTGTCAGGGGGTAGCCTGCGCTATATTACTGCTTCTGCTACAGTAAGGGATCCGGCAACTCATTTGAAATCGCTTTTTGGGCGTGAATTTACCATTATCGACGAAACAAACGACACTTCGGAACAGCACGATCTGGACTTGTTCATGGTTAACCCCGATAAAAGCAAGGATTTGCTTTCAGTTATTTCTAAATTCTTGCAAAGGATTGCGTCCAGCAGTAAAGATAGATTCATCGTTTTTGTCGACAGCCGTAAACAGACGGAGCACCTTGCTACCATAATTTCAAGAACGCAGCAAATGTCCGAAGAGGCTGAACAATTATATGACCATTTACATAGGCTTGACGTTCTCCCCTACCGCGCAGGTTTTGAGGAATATGACCGGGCGATCATTCAAGAAAGGCTGACCAAGGGTACACTACACGGTGTAATCAGTACCAGCGCTTTGGAGTTGGGGATTGATATACCCCACCTGGATATCGGCGTACTGGTGGGTGTACCCCGTTCAAAAACTAGCCTTCAACAACGCATCGGAAGGGTTGGCAGGCAGAAACCAGGCGTAATCGTTATCATTAACAGCGGTGATATTTACAGTGAAGCGGTGTTTAGGAAGCCGGAAGAAGTTTTTAACCGACCTCTGGCTGAGAGTGCGCTATATCTAGAAAATCCGCGGATCCAATATATCCATGCAATGTGTTTGGCGCGTGCAGATGGGGAGCATGATCGGATTAGCGAAAGGTTGGGTTTTTCTGCGGAGGGCAGTTTTACAACCGAGGTGCCCTGGCCCGCTGGTTTTACAGAACTTTGCAGTCAAGAAAGAGCCGGTGCTGTTGATACCGAGTTTCAGAATATGAAAATGGAAGCTGGTGAAACCCCACATCACGTTTATCCACTCAGAGATGTAGAGAGCCAGTTTTCAATAGAGCTTGTAAGCGGGCCTGAAAGGCAGCGTTTGGGATCACTTTCATACGGGCAGTTGATGCGTGAGGCTTACCCGGGAGCGGTCTATTATTATACTACCGTTCCTTATCGAGTTTATAAGGTTCAGCCCAGGTCACGTAATGTAAAAGTAAGAAGGGAAAAGCGTTATACTACGAAGCCAACCATGCTGCCGGCACAGGTGTTTCCAAATCTTACTGAGGAAAATATATTTCAGGCCTTCTATTATGGTGACTTGGTTTTAGTAGAAGTGAACCTGCAAATTCGAGAGAATGTCGTCGGCTTTAAGGAGAAGCGTGGGCCAAATGAAATAAATGAAAGCTATCCCCTTAGCGCTGCGGGTATATATTATAATCAGCCCTTTTTTACCAGAAACTATTTTACAAC
>CZCA01000416.1_pt1 | contig 22668 bp, 5 predicted proteins | sample 591981 | NCBI WGS metagenome assembly CZCA01 (sample SAMEA3556810, study PRJEB10932) | anaerobic digester metagenome
ATGTCCTGGCCTGCTCCGGCGGTGTTGTTGTAGATAGAACAGCGGTTCACAGAATCAAAGCTCACATTTGTGTTTCCCGCAACACTATAAATGTACGCACCGCCTCCCATAAAGTAAGCGTGGTTATCATATATCTCTACTCCGCTAAGATGTGCAGTACCGTAGCTAACCCCGAAACCGGCGCCATAATAACCCTCATTTCCAAATATTTTACAGTTTGTAATTGTAGCTATTGCATTCTTGCTTACAGATAATCCTTTTACACAGTTTGTAATAGAAAAGCCACGTATTGTGATGTTCTGCGAATTCTGCCTCACCCATATACCCCAAGATATTGCCTGTCCGTCGATTACAGTCGAATCAATATAAGCGGGGTTGCCGGTAACTGCTTCCAAACTGATTATGCTAACTCCGCTAACCCAGACGGAAATATTCTCCAGATACCTTCCCGGGTAAACAAGGACCGTGTCCCCCGGGGAGGATGCCGAAACTGCTGCTTGGATGCTGGTATACTGCTGAGATCCATCCAGGGAAACTGTACGTGTAACCGCATGGGCTGAAATGCTAATTACACATAGCAGCCAAATAACTATCCATCTATAATTCTTCATTACTACTCCTAGGAATTGGGGAGGGCTTGCGCCCTCCCCGAGATGATACTATTTTAGCATAAGCATTTTTCGAACCAAACTTGTTTTTGAGGTTCTCAGCTTATAGAAATATACTCCTGAAGCACAGGCTTTGCCGGAGTTATCTCTGCCATTCCAGATTACAGAATGGCTGCCAGCTTCCGCATTGCCATGATACAGGCTCTTAACCAACTGCCCCTTAATGTTGTAGATATCCAGAGACATCATACCCGGTTCATCAAGGGAGTATCTGATCGTGGTAGTCGGGTTGAAGGGGTTGGGGTAGTTGCCGTTCAGCGCTGTGGCCACCACCGGGGATTGGGGATCGTCTGCAGCAGTTTCTCTGCGTAAAACTATGTTTAGCATGGTAAGCTGATCCTGGTGGATGATTACATTGGTCTTGATCATGGTTTGATAGCCCTCGGCCGAGACCCGCAATCCGATAGGGCCGGTGGGAACTTCCAAACAATAGGCTCCCTCTGAGTCTGTGGTTGTGGTGGTGGTACAGGAGTTTGATGTATTGGTCAAGGTTGCCCCGACGATTGGCTCACCTGCTTCATTTCTCACAGTTCCCGCTATGGTTCCTCTGGGCCCACCTTTTCTGAGCATATTTGAGAGGACGGGCATGGAGATGAGGTCTCCGGAATAGGTAGCCCGGACAGCCCAGCGGTAGTTACCATCAGGAAGATCGGCCCAATCCGGGTCAGTAAGGCTGAGTGCTGCGGTAGGTTCCATGTTCAAAGACACCCAGGAGGCTTGGTTCTGTTCCTGGTTGGCCTTGAGCCTATAAACCAGGTAACCGGTAAGCGCTCTTGAGCCGCCACCCTTGGAGTGGTGCGAACTTGCCCTCAGAGGCAGGCCGGTCAGAGCACCTGTACCAGAGCGCAAAGTGCCATCTTCAGCACCGATATGGACGTTATCTATAAACCAGGCAGGCCGGACGCCCTGTTGTGGAACAGCACTATAGGCATGGAAGGCGATTTTGAGCTGGGTGCCGCTGTAGTCACTCAGGTCTATGGTAATGGGTGCAGAGTATTGATTCCAGGCGTGGTAAAATTGAGCAGCCTCCCAGAGCACCGTCCAGGAAGCACCGCCATCCGTGGATGCTTTGACATAGTAGTTGTCTCCCAGAGGCGAGCCCAGATAGACGTAGCTATCAAAGCTGAGCTGGGTGTTGGGCTGGCAGTTGATCAGCGGTGTGATCAGCCATTCATTGAGGACGTAATAACTCCAGGTCAACCCGGCTTGGAAGCTGCCGTCTGTGGGCGTGATATTGAAGCTGCCGATGTGGGTGGTGCCGGCTCTGCTCCAGGTGGGATAGATGTCAGAGTGGGGCAGGGCGCTGTTGTGGATGATTTGAGTCCAGCCGGCCGGCGGGAAGTTTTCGCCTTCAAAGCTCTCGTTGATTTGCCTGATTCCGGAGTCCGGAGCCAGCCAGGCGATTTCCACCACCTCTGCGTCATTATCTCTTGTGGCGAGCACACTCACCGGCGCGAAACCAAGCTCCTCCAAGGTGAAAGTGCCCATATCGAGGTTGATCGATCCCACTGTCACCTGTCCGCTCACCACAGAATAACCCGGAGCGCTGATGATATAATCGTAGGTTTGCTCTGCAAAGACGGTGGGCAGAGTGAAGGCGCCTGCGGAATTGGTGTTTGCCTGATAGGATTCAAAACCGCTGAGCTGGATCACGGCACCGGGGTGTCCGACTCCGGTATCGTTGGCGAGGACGGTTCCGCTCACACTCACCTGTGGCAGGAGTTGCAGACTGGCATTGATAACGAGTTGCTCATCCTCTGCCAGCGTAAGGTGTTGAGTGTGCTCCTGATAGCCATGAGTGTTGAAGTGGATGGTGTGAGAGGAGGCAAAGACGTGGGGAAGCAGGTATTGTCCTGCGTCGTTGGTGCTGGTATGGATTGCGCCACCATTGAGGCTTACCCTCACGTCTCTGAGTGGTTGGTTGTTTGCGCCCGTCACGATGCCGGAGATTTGTCCCATTCCACCGGCAATCACTGTGAAAGTGGTCTTGGGGAAGAGAGTGGTGATGTTTCCTGCCGGGGGAGCTGTGGTGTCACAGAAATCGTTGTAACAATCACTGTAGAGGCTGCGGCGTCTTTCTGTCCGCTGGCATTTGAAGGGGTTGTGATAGTAGCAAGGTGCCAGATTATGTTTGTGGATCGCTACCACCAGGTTGTGACCATCTGCATAGGGAAAGGGCTCATCCAGGGGGATGTTGATGACGTTGGTTCCGGATGGTAAATCTATTGTGCCGGTGAAGACCGGGACAAGCTGGTTGCCGGGAATCCAGCCAGCGGTGAGATCATTCATCGTGGTTGTGCCCATATAGATGGATATGGGGATGTTGTTTGTGCTGCTGTCGAAGTCGTTGTAAAACTGCAAGGCGGTGATCAGTCCGGTGAATCCTCCCAATTCATCAGGATAGTAAAGGGTTTCAAAGAGGCCGGTATACTCTCTCAAATCCAAGGGGAGGTAGCCATTTTCCTCTCCGGCACCTATCGTGATGGCAGAAACATCTGCGGGTTTGACTTCGAGGTTGAGTGTTGCCGTGCAGTTGTTGAGGGGGACTTCATCCTGAGCAAACTCTATTTTACCGTAGATGGAGATGGCGCCTTGCGTGACAGGCGTCCAGGGGATGACTACTTCCAAGCTCTGCTGACTACCGATGGGCGGCCCGGCCAGGCTGGCTAACTCTACCTGGTTGGAATCCATGAGCTTGAGGGTGTAGTTGCTCTGAGTAGCCTCTCCATTGTTGGTGAGGTGGAAGGTATAGCTGGCTGCCATACCCATGGTGGGAGTGAGGTTGCCGACAAGGCCCAAAGCCCGAAGATCGTTTTGGACAAAGTCTGTGGTATAGGCAAAGGTGGTTTGCGGGACTACACCTGATGAAAAGCCAGACGGGAAGTTGTTTTCATCCACGTGGGTACCAACGTTCCCAAGATATAGCGAGCGGAAGCAGCCTCTGCTCTGGCACTTGAAATGTTGATTGGCATGATATGGCGGGCTGTATCCCCGGTAGCAAAACAGCGCCACCAGGTTGCTGCCCGTATACATATAGGGGGTCTGGAACGTGATATTGATGGCATTTTCGCCCTGCGGATACTCTATGTTTCCATCAAAGACCAGGGAGAGCTCGGAAGCCTGAAAAGGGCCTGCAATCAGGTCAACCCGGTCTGTATTTCCCAGGTAGATTTTGGTGTGTTTGCTGCCCACGTTGACGCTGAAGTGGTTGTAGAGGGTGAGCGAGGTGATCGTGCCGCTGCCAAAGCCCAGTTCATCAGCGTAATAGATGGTTTCAAAGATGCTGCCGGGTTCCCCAAAGTCCATGGGATGGCGCTCAAGCTTATTGCCTGCGCCGATGGTGACAGTGTGGTTGTTTGCGGGCAGGATAGTCAACTGTAGGGGTGGTGTCTGATTGTTGCCGGCAAAAGTGTCAGCATCCAGCTCCACTTTACCGTAGATGACAGATGGCCCTGCAGTACCGGGCGTCCAGGGGATCAACACATTCAAGCTCTGCAGGCTGTTGAGCGGGGGGCCGGTCACGCTGGCTATTTCCTGCTCTTCCGGCCCGAAGAGCTTGACGATGTAATTGCTCAGCGTCTCGAGGCTGTTGTTGCGCACTTGCACACTGTAGAGGGTAAGTTCCCCCGCTGCGGGCAGATGCTTGCCGCTGATGCTCAGGGCTGCGAGGTCGGAGCTCATATTGGAAACCAAGTGCAGCATGATGTTTGGCACGTGGTTGTCAGGCCGGCCGAGCCATTCGGAGTCGGCTTCCTGGGTTCCCCAGTGCTGGTGTCTCATTTGCAGACCGGTGCCGGAATATCTAAAGGTGTGTCCTCCCGCATCATAGCTGCCGTAGGTGGTTTCCACGGCGACGATCAGATTCCCGCCGGTGTAGACAAAAGGTGTGTCCAGTTGGAATTCTTGCCAGCCGGTGGTATCTGGCGTATAAGAGCCCTGTTTGACCTGCGTCATGCCAAAAACGAAGCTGGGCCAGGTTTCAGGAGTCATGAAGGTGTCGGTGGTGTTCCGAAGAAATATCTTGTAAGGGATGACCCTGTCTGAAGTAGAGCTGCAATCCCAGGCAAGCATATCGATCAAGCCGGGGCCGGCAAGCTGATCTGCGGTGTAGATGGCAGCAGAGCGTTCATAGTATCCGGTTCCAAAAGGATGCACCTGGATTGCGCTACCGGTGCCGATGACGATATTGCCTGCGGGCATGATCTTTGCGCTTAAAGCCACATCATGCTGCTCACCATTATAAGTGATGCACAGAGTGGCAGAAATCTCACCCCCGGTAACGCCAGTTACATAGATGGGGATCTGTAGCCGCTGCATAGAGCCCAAGCTTATGGGCAGACTGAGGGGCGAGATGGCAAATTCAGACGCATTGGGGCCTATAAAGCTGAAATTGCTCTCGGTAAGGTTCAGGTTTCCGGCACCATAATTGAATAATGTCACATTTCGAGGGTCGGAGGGGCAGTCATATGTGACCGGGCCAAAATCCAAAGCCGTGGTTTCAACTACCAAGATGGGCTGGGTGGGCAGTGCCTCCATCTTGATTCTGATATTGGGTCTTACGGCACATAATTCTCCCCGGGGAGGTGAGAAGGGATTGGGATTGACGCCCCACTCTTCACTGTAGTAGATGCTGCGATTATGGCCCGGAGTGAGGGTGTTGGAAAAGTGATATGACCATTGGGGGCTGTTTTTATAGACTGCAATCACCAGGTTGTCTGTATTGTTGTACAAAAAGGGAGTATCCAGCTCTATTTCTATCCACTGGTAGTTTGAATAGGCTTTAAAAGTGATGGGGCCGTCGAAGACCTTTGTCATTTGGCTCACCGGTACCCAATCCCTGTTGTGTGTAAAGGTGGCTTTGGGAGTGTGTCCCAGATAAATCACCCAATTGCTGGAGAAACCTGAAGAACTCCAGCCGTCCCAGTAGTAGCTCAATTTCCTGATGGGCTGATCGGCAATACCGATTTCGGATTGCAGATAGATGGTCTGGGAGTAGCTGTAGTCCCATTCGCCGACGGGGAGCGGGTAGTCTTGATTGCCGTTGCCGATTTCCACGCCGGAGATCACCTCGAAGGTGCCCGTCTCTGAAGGCGGTGAGGCTCCTATATCATTGTGGGCTACTACCTGCCAGGTATGAGCTCCTGCGGTCAAGCCATTGAAGACGTAGCGATTGGGCACCTGGTTTTCGCTCACCGGGGTGCCATCAATATAGACATCGTAGCCATTGACATCTGCGCTGCCCTGCGGTAATTGCCACTTCAGATGGTAGCCATTATAGAGAGCGGTATTGTCTTGTGGGTAAACCAAACAGGGTGCCTGAGGCGCTTCGGTATCCGGAAAAACAAGCTGCATAGTGGGAATGTTGGCTGTGATCCAAGTAGCAACAGGTGGATTGGAGGGGTCCGGATTTAAGCCTCGATTGCTGAAACATAGACCAGAATCGAGGCCGGCAGCAAAGCATCCCCAATATACATCGGATGGTCTGCCGTTAAATACCGCATGGATGGCTACCACCAGGTTGTCTGTATTGTTGTAGAAAAAGGGTGTATCCAGGCTGATTTCCAGCCATTCTTCCGGATCGGGGCCATAGTGAGAGGGAATGGTGCCTGCAAAAACTTGGGTGAGGTTGGCGATGGGCTCCCAGTCTGTTCGCGAGGTAAAGGAATCCCGCGTGGTGTGTCCCAGATAAATCACCCAATTATGGCCTCCCGCAAAGGAATTCAGGCCCGAATGATGGTGGAAAAACCTGATCTTGGAGACCGTGCCCTCATAATTGATCAAAGACCTCTGGTAGAGCTGTTGAGCGTAGCAGTAGCCAAATTCAGTGTAGACCGGCAAGTAGCCGTTGTGTCCCGCAATCTCGCCTACGGTAACGGTATGAGCTGAGAGGCCGGTGGTAAGTCCGAGCACCATCAGCAGGATAATAAAGGTAATTCGTTTCATGATTGTCTCCTACCTATTGCATGAGCATCATTTTGGAGGTCTTCCGGTATCTGGGGGCATCCATCCTGATCAGATATACACCGCTGGAGATGCTGCGTCCACGGTTATCCCGGGCGTCAAAGATGCGTCTGTAGTGACCGGTGGCGTGCTCTTCATCCACCAGGGTGCGCACCAACTGGCCTTTGATATTGAAGATTTGCAGCTTCACTCTCCCCGGCTGCGCCACGCTGTAGCTGATCGTGGTCTCAGGATTGAAGGGGTTGGGATAATTTCCCTTGAGAGCTGTAGTCAGCGCAGGGGCTTGAGGATCATCATTGGGAGTATCTGCCAGGATAAAGTTCAGCCTGATTTGTTGCCCGAGCCCAATCACCACATTCTCTACAGTCTGGCTGTGATAGCCTGCTGCAGAGATGGTGAGTGTGTGAGAGCCTGCGGGCAGGTTGAGGATGTATATCCCGCCGCTGTTTGTGTTGGTGCTCACCTCACCGTTAGTCAGAGTAACGCCGCTGAGCGGATAGCCGCTCGAATCCATTACGGTTCCGGTGACGTATCCCACTTGGGCAGGATTTAGCATCAAAGTAGTCTTGGGAAATTGGCCGGAGAGGGTGCCGGCGGGCAGGGCATCGAAGTCCCAGTGTTCATGTGGTGAGGCGGCGATGTATTTCCTGCTGCGGTTGCTTCCGGATGTCTGACACTTGAAGTAGCTTGAATAGCCCCCGTAGGTGGTGGCATATTTATATACCATCAGCACGAGGTTGCCGCCCTGATATCGATATGGCTGGTCGAAGGGGATGGTGAGGATGTCTTCTCCATTGGGGAAGCTCACCTGTCCAGTGAACACCCGGGTCAGTTGTGATGTGGGCACAAATCCATCGTCCAGGTTGTCTTGCATGGTTTCGCCCAGCCAGATGCGAATTTCTGAATCCGGCTCACTGTAATAGAACCGGGTGTAGAAGCTCACTCCAGTGATCTCGCCGGTGTAGCCTGCCAATTCATCCGGGTAGTAAAGGGTTTGGAAGACGTTTTTTCTCTCATACATATCAATAGGGATTCTGGCAAGCTGATCTCCACTGCCCACCGTGAAGGTAAAGACTTCTGCGGGGTTGACCACAAGGCCAATGCTTAGAGTGCGGTCGTTTGAGGGGATTTCATCGTCTGCGAGCTCCACTTTGGCGTAGATGGTGGTGGCGTCTGCGGCAGTGGGTGTCCAGGAGACCACCACGTCAATGGTCCTGCCGCTATGGATGGGAGGCCCGGCTATGGTAGCCAGCTCGACGTTATCGGCGGACATCAGCTTGACCTGATAGTTGCTTTGATCGCTGTTGCCGTTGTTGCGCAAGCGCACGATGTAGTTTGAGGCGCTGCCTACTGTGGGTGTGAGGTTGCCGCTGAGGCTGATGGCTTCGAGATCGTTTGTCATACCCCTGTTTAGGTGCATCAAGATATTGGGCAGGGCGTCGGTCAAATGTCCTGATATGTAATAGCCATCCCAGAACACAACCCTGGGCGCAGAAACATTGTTGAACCAAAACTGTTGAACACCGCCGAGATTACTGCCGCTACAGCTTGTTTGCACAGCGATGATCAAGTTTTCGCCCTCGTAGGTAAAGCCTGTATCCAGCTCGAAGGTATGCCAGCCCGTGCTTTCAGGCGTAAAAACACCCTCTTTGACCAGTGTCATATCATAGACGAAGGTGCCCCAGGGAATTTCGCTCAGGGCAGCAGCAGAAGTGTTTTTGGCCCAAATCTTGTAGGGGATGATGTTGTTTGAAGGACGGGCACAATTCCAGGCTATCATGTCCAAGACGCCTGCGCAACCTATCTGCTCCGCGGTGTAGAGTGCGGCAGTGCACTCATTACCATATTGTGATCCAAAGGGATACCTATGGGCCATGACGCCTGAACCGATGGTGAAAGACTCAGGAGGCAGGGCTTCTGCGTTCAAGGCTATCTCGTGATTTTGTCCTTCATAAAAGATGCGCAGAGAAGCGGAAATCTCGCCTTCACTCAATCCTGTCACGGTAATGGGGATAAATGAGCGCTGGCCGGCTTCCAGGCTTACAGGCAGGCTGCTCGTGTCCAGAGAGAATTCAGACGCATTGGGGCCGGTAATGCTGACATCTGTTGCAGCCAAATTGACGGTTCCCGTGCCGGCATTGGAAACCATGAGCAGTCGGGTGGTGGCTTCCTCATGGAAAACCGGGCCAAAGTCCATGGATTGGGGCGTGATGCTCAAGATGGGCGTGGAAGGCAGGCTACCAAAGCGGATTTGGATGTTTGGGAAGGCGGTCTTCAGCACTCCAAAAGGCGGGTTGTCCGGCTCGGGGTAAACATGATCATAGCTGATGATGCTGCGGTATTGATCCGGAGTGCAGGTGCTGTGGAAGTAGCGATCGCCCGGGTCATTGCGGTTTGAGCGTTCCTGCACTGCAATCACCAGGTTGCCGGCGTTATCATACATAAAGGGCGTATCCAGTTCGATTTCTATCCAACCGGCTACGGCGGGGATATTCAGATAACCGGCAAAGACCTGCATCAGCTCACCTACGGGAAGCCAGTCTGTGTTGCCGGCAAAGCTCGTCCTATCCGTGTGCCCCATATAAATGTTCCAGCCACAGCTATTGTCTCCACCACCGGCTCCATTCCAATAGAAGGCTATGCTTTCGATGAGGCAAGGCGCGCTCTGGCCGCCGGAGTTGCCAAGATCAATCTCGCTTTGCAGAAAGATGCTCTGCGTGTAATTGTAATTGAAACAAGGATTAATAGGGAGATGGTAGTTTTGATCGCCGTCTCCGATTTCCACTCCCGATTCGATGATAAAGCTGCGCATTTCGGAGGGAGGCGAGAAGCCTGCCTGGTCTCTGGCAATCACGTGCCAGGTATGAGTGCCAGCCGCCAGACCGCTCAAGCGATAGCTATAGTTTGTCTGACATCCACTCACCAGGACCTCGTCTATATAGATATCACAGCCCAGGGCATCAGCGCTGCCGGGAGCCAATTGCCAGGACAAAAGTTCGCCATTCAGCACCGATTCACCGTCTGCCGGATAAATCAATACGGGCGGCAATGGAACGGTGCCGGCCCGCGGTGTGAACACGCCGGCAAGGGCACTGTCTCCGTTTACATTGGCACAGAGGCCGATAACGGACACCAGCAACATAAGCAAAATTGCCTCTCGTCTCATGAGTCTCTCCTTGTTTTCAGTTTATAAGTTGTCTCGTTTGCAGGGCTGAAAAACAGCCCAGCCAATGATTTATAACCACCCGGCCAAGCCGGGGCAAAAAGCACTCTCAAAAACAAAAAGTCGGTATCGGTCAAATACAGCCGCAAGTTCAATACTGATAGATGGAGCAAATATCGTTCCAATTCTCTGTCATTCTTGAGACTAACCGCTTTTTATCCCACTAATCCGCATTCCTTTGCAAACAGCGGCAAGCTGACCCGTTTTGCAGGCCTGAAATCAAGGTTAAAATCCCGGCGCGTTCGCCTGCTTTTCTGCCGCCTTTTCTCCCCGGTTTTTTCACCCTCCTCCAACGGAAATGGCAGGGCTTTTTGAAATATTTGACTTTCGATCTGGATTTCTGCAAACAAAATCGCCTCCTAAAACGTCGATTTCATGCGGCCTCCCTTAGGCCCTCCTATGGGTCTCCTTTGGGATCCACAAGTAACCCAAAGAAAACCCAAGGGTTACGCAAACGAGCGCCGAGGAAACCCGAGGGCGGGAAAGGCAGGGTCAAAAGTCAAAGGTTGAGGAGAGCGCAGGTTTTTGGCAAGCATTTTTCCATGATTTTTTTCCACGAATTACACGAATTACACGAATTATTAATAAGAAAGTCCACGGATGAACACGGATTTACACGGATATTGTGAGGGGGTAGAGATGTAGGGCGAGACCAGGACTTCGGACAAGCGAGATCACGGGTAGAAGGGATTTTTCCACGAATGTACACGAATTAACACGAATGGTTTAATCAGGGGGATAAGTCTTAGCTGGGAGAGGTCTGCGGTCGGGAGCGAGACCACGGGTAGAAGGGAATTTTCCACGAATGTACACGAATTAACACGAATTATGGGGCCAGCGGGGCGAGCGCAGCTCGCCAGGTAGCCGGAGCTTGCCCAAAGCGCCGCAATCAAGCGCAGCTTGATGTTTTTTCCTTCCACGGATGTACACGAAGGCAAAAAATGGCCCCAGGATAATCCCGGGGCCTCTCTCTCCTCTCTCGTTTATGTTGCATTTGTTATTTCATCAGCATTATCTTGGACGTCTTCAGATATTCGGGTGCGCTCATCAGCAGCAAATACACGCCGCTGGAGATGCTGCGTCCACGGTTATCTCTGGCATCAAAGACCCGTGTATAGCGTCCGGTGGCGTGGTCTTCGTCCACTAAGGTGCGCACCTTTTGGCCTTTGATGTTATAGACTTCCAGCTTGACTCTGCCCGCTTCCTTCACGCTGTAGCTGATGGTGGTTTGGGGGTTGAAGGGGTTGGGGTAGTTGCCGTTCAGAGCGGTGGTTGCCACCGGGGATTGGGGATCGTCTGCAGCCGTTTGTCTGATGAGAACGACGTTGACAACTTCGACCTGGTTGCGGTGGATGATGATATTTGTCCTGGTCTGGGTTTGATAGCCCACAGCCGACACTTGCAGTGCGTTCTCGCCCGTCTGTACATAGAGGACGTAGGCTCCTGCGGAGTTTGTGGTGGTGCTGTAGGTGAGGTTGGTTACGTTTGCACCGGGGATGGGGAATCCATCTTCATTTGTCACCGTGCCCATAATCACTCCCGTGGAGATGCCTTTGTCCAGCAGGTTTGAGAAGACGGGGATGGAGGTGTGCCCGCTTGAGTAGGCAGCTCTGACAGCCCAGCGGTAGCTTCCATCCGGGAGTGTATCCCAGCCGGTATCCGTAAAGTTGAAGACAGTGGTGGGTTCCGGTGTCAAGCAGGCCCAGGCAGCCTCATTTTGTTCCTGGTTGTAGCGCATTCTGTAAACGAGGTAACCGATGGGTGCTCTTGGGGTTGTATATTCACCCGGGCGCAGGTCATCCGCAAGGAGGGGTATGGGGTCGTTGCCGGCACCGATGGAGATGTTGTCTATAAACCACGAATAGCTGTCTTGGCTGCCGTCTACGCTTGAGAGATGAAATGCCACCTTGATCTGATTGCCGCCATAGGCATCCAAGTCTATGGTGACGGGGAAGTATGAGTTGCAGTTGTTGCTTTGCTCAGTGGCATTCCAGAGCACTATCCAGGAGGCGCCGCCATCCAGTGATACTTTCACGCTTTGGTTGACGCTGGCCCAGGAGACGTAGCTATCGAAAGATAGGAAGGTATTGGGCTGGCAGTTGAATAGCGGTGTGATCAGCCATTCATCCAGGGGTTGATTTTGCCAGTGTATACCGGCTTGGAAGCTGCCGTCGGTGGGAATGATGGTGCTGTTGCCGATGTTGAAGGTGCCCACTCTGCTCCAGGTGGGAAGTATTTCAGGGTAGGGAAGGGCAAAATTGTTGATAACTTGAGTCCAACCGGGAGGTGGGAAGTTTTCGTCTTCAAAGCTGGTTGCTATTTGCTGGAGGCTGGGGTCCGGGGGCAGCCAGGTGAGCTCCACAGCATCGCCGGAATCGTTTATCACAGCGGCTACACTCACAGGGGCGCAGGGTATTTCACTCAGAGAGATTTCGCCCATATCGTGGTCTGTGTCTCCCAAATCCAGCTGGCCTTCTTCGGTGAGATAGCCTGCGGCGCTGATGGTGTATTCGTAGGTGCGATTTGCAAAGACATCTGCGATGATGAAGCCGCCCGCAGCATCGGTGTATGTTTGATGGAATCCAGTGCCGCTGAGCTGGATCAGTGCGCCGGCGAGCGCCGTTTCCGTGCTACCGTCCAATACGGTTCCGCTCACGCTTATTCTGACAAGGGGATGCAGGCAGGCATTGATGATGAGCTCAGCTCCTTCGGCCAGCTCAAAGGTTTGAGTGTATTGATCGTAGCCATGTTTATTGAAGGAGATGGTGTGGGTGCCGGGCAGGATATTGTGGAGCTGGTATTGTCCCTCGAAGTCTGTAGTGGTATAATGGGAGCCATCGTTGAGGTTCACGCTCACGCCGCCGAGGGGCTGGCTGTCTGCTCCCGTCACAGTTCCAATGATACTGCCTCCCTCATAAGGCATTACGATGAAGGTGGTTTTGGGATACTGTGTTGATAGCGTGACACCCGCATGTTGAGTGCTGTTGGGATCGAGATCCATGAAGTCGGAGCCCACCTTGCGGGCGCGGGTAAAGTTGGCGGATTGGGCCTGGAAGTGGCAATTTTGATATGCGTCGCCCATGGGTCTTTTAAACATCATCACCAGGTTGCCGCCCATGTAGGCGAAAGGCGTGTGCAAGGGGATGATGATCTCGTTTTGGCCGCTGGGGAAAGTTATGCTGCCATCGAAGACGAGCGTCATTTGGCTTGCCGGTATCCAGCTTTCCAGGAGGTCTTGCCTGTCGGTGAGCCCCATCCAGATTTTAACGGGCATATCCGGCAAATCTGTGGAGAAATCATTGTAAAGGACAAGCTTGTAGATGTTGCAAGGCAGGCCAATTTCATCGGCAAAATACAGGCTTTCGTGGAGACCGCATCTAAAACTGTAATCGAGCGGAACAGGGAGGTCTTCGTTGCCGCTGCCGATGGTGATATTCGAGAGTCCTGCAGGCAAAACATTGATGTTCAGGGGTGGAGTTTTATCGTTTAAAGAGTAGTCGTCGCCGCTCAGCTCCACTTTTCCATAAATAGTCACAGGGCCCTCGGTGGTGGGCGTCCAGGGGAGGGCAACCTGCAGAGTCTCCTGGGGATCAATAGCGGGGCCGGTTATGCTGACGAGCCCGGTTCCTGCTGCATCTATCAGTTTGACCTGATAGTCGTTTTGGGTGCTGGCGCCATTGTTTCTCAGGGTGAGGGTGTAGTGTGTGAGCTCGTTCACGGTGGGTGAGGGGTAGCCGGTGATGCTCAGGGCGCCCAGGTCTTGCAGTTCCGAGCTCAGATGCAACAAGATATTGGGCATTTTGCCATTGACGTATCCCTCTTCCGTGGGCGGTTCGCCATTTTCATACCAAAACTGATGCTGGTGTGAGTAGACGGTGGTATATCTGTAGGTGTTGCTGCCTCCTCCACCGAAGCCGCCAAGGTTGGTTTCCACGGCGATGATCAGGCCGTTTCCGGTGTAGGCAAAGGGCGTGGTGAGCTGGAAGATATTCCAGCCCGTGGTGTTGGGTGTATAGTTGCCCTCCTTGAGCAGCGTCATATCGCTGACGAAGCTTTGCCAGGTTTGAGGAGTCATGCTGGATTCGGTGGTATTTTTGGCCCAGATTTTGTAGGGAATAGAGGTATTGGAAGGAGTGGCACAATACCAGCTTATCATGTCTACAAAGCCGGTGGTGCCTATCTGATCCGCCGTGTAGAGGGTGGCGGAGCGCTCGTGACCGTAATATAATCCAAAAGGGTATCTTTGGGTGTGAGGGCCGTTTCCTATCTCGATGGTGCCGGTGGGCAAGACGTGTGCGCTCAGCTCCACATCATGGTTTTGCCCGTTATAGACGATGCGCAGGGTGGCGGAAATATCGCCGCTGCTGACGCCGGTTACGCTGATGGGCAGCGAGATGCTCTCTCCCGCTGCCAAAGCTGCGGGCAGGTTGAGCGGATCGAGGGTGAATTCGGCTGCATTGGGGCCGATGATGCCGATATCGCTCTGGGTGAGGTTCAGGGTTCCTCCGCCCAGATTGGCGGCCAGCACGGAGAGCGGGGCAGTGGTCTGGCCATTCAATACCGCACCGAAGTCTACATTGAGCGGAGAAACGCTCAAGACGGGGTGGGTGGGCAGGGAGCCAAACTGCAGCATGATATTGGGGAATGCAGGGATCGCATTGCCGGTGTTGTTTGTGACGGGGTCTATATTGAAGCCATTGGAATACGTGATGATGCTGCGATTTTGGTCTGGAGAATCGGTGCCATAAAAATAAAGATAGCTTTCTTCACCGCCGGGCGAATTTTCATCCACGGCAACTATCAGGTTGTCTGTGTTGTTGTAGGCAAAGGGGGTGTCCAGCTCGATCTCAATCCAGCCGGGTGTGGCAGGGATATCCACCTGACCGGTAAAGACCGGAACCAGCTCACTCACGGGAACCCAATCCGAGCCATTGGTAAATTCCGTCCTCTGCGTATGACCCATATAAATCGCCCAATCACGGCTGTTGGTGGCAGCACCGGCTCCATTCCAGTAGTAGGCAATGCGTTCAATGCTGCGGTTGCTGAGATTGATTTCAGATTGCAGGAAGATGCTCTGGGTGTAACTGTATCTGAAAACGGGGTAGATGGGCACCTTGTTTTCCCGGGTGCCGTTGCCAATAACCACACCTTCAGCAAGGTTGAAGTTGCGGGTTTCAGAAGGTGCAGAACTGCCGACCTGGTTTCTGGCCACCACCTGCCAGGTGTGAGGCCCGGGAGCCAAACCGCTTACAAGATAATGATTTGCCGGCTGGTTGCTGCTCACGATGCTGCCATCGATATAGACATCATAACCGCTTATATCCGCGCTGCCGGCGGGCAAATTCCAGCTCAATTCCTGGCCGTTTACGATGGAGGCGTTGTCTGCAGGGAAAATCATTAGTGGAGCCATGGGAACTTCGGTATCAGGGAAAACAAGCTGGAGAGCATTGATATGAGTTCTCACGCCAAGGGAGGCGGGAGGGTTGTTGATATCTATATCTTCAAACAGCTCTTGGTAATGCAGTCCGGAAAAGCTGCCGGAATTGAAGACTCCCCATTCTGCAGACAGGGTGTTATCCCAGTAGGGAGTGTTTTCATGGATGGCCAAGACCAGATTGCTTACGTTGTCGTAGTTAAAGGGTGTATCCAGGGTGATTTCCATCCAGTTTCCGGGAGGGGGAAAGTTGGCCAGAACGCTGCCGGAAAACACTTGCGTGAGGTTGGAAATCGGCTCCCAATCCGTGTGAGACGAAAAAGCGCTGCGGGAGGTGTGGCCCATATAAATAGTCCACTCATCACTGTAATCCAGACTGCCAATGTAACCACGGTAAAACCTGATCCTGGAGATTTCGCCCTGGTGGTTGATCTGAGGCTGAGTGTAAATCTGCTGGGAGTAGCTGTAGCCAAAATAGGTGTTAATTGGGAAACAGTCTGTCACATCCGTAACCGTGCCCACGTTTACGGTATGGGCGCTGAGGCTGATGCCAAGTCCGAGCGCAAGCAGCGCGATCAAAGCTGTAAGCCTTCTCATGGGTCTCTCCTTGGTTAAGTTTACAAATTGTCCATTGTTGCAGGGTTGATAAGCAGCCCTGCGGCTTGATATATGACTACCCGGCATACCGGGGCAAAGATCCGGCTATAAAAGGAACCAAAAGTTACAGACAGGCAAATTGAACACAAAACACGTTGAATTCAAATCAGATAAAAACAGCTACGAGTACAGCGATATAGTGATGTGCAAGTATTGTTCCAATGTCCAGACAATTTTGGCCCTAACCCCAATTTGGCCGTGCTAAAACTCTGGAAACTTGTCGAAGGTGAGGGGGCTTGATTCCGGGAAATCCGGCACGATCGGAAAAATGGGGTTCATGAAAATGGCAGATAGGTGCCTGTGAATCATCTACTGAAATGCTGCAGCAACCGACACTCGCTGTGGTGCCGCAGATGGCAGCACTACCGCAAGTATGGTCGCTTGCCAAAGCGACCTAAGAGGTAGCCGGAGCTTGCCCAAAGCGCCGCATTTACCGCTGCTCATTGGAGCAACGGATGCTCCCATCGGTACTCTGGCGAGTGCCGTTAAAAGTCGCTACGGCGAGCGACCATACACGAGCGACCCTACCTCACTAACGTCACCTTCTTACTGCTCACATTCCTGCCATTGACGGTCAGATTGAGCAGGTAAATCCCGCTGGAGCAGAGCCTGTCATCTGCATCTCTGCCATCCCAGTAAGTGAACTGCTCGCCTGCATTAGAGGGATCAAGCGCAATAGTCTTCACCTTCTGGCCTTTGATGTTGTAGATAGTGACACTGGCGCTCTCAGCTTTATCCAAGTTGACTTTGATATTGGTAAAGACCTTGAAGGGATTGGGGAAAGCATCCAAACTTACTGAGTGAATGGCCGGAATGCTGGGATCATCGACGCCAACTTGTCCCTGCCACTCATAGGCACCCATATCTATCTGACCACCGTATATCCTCGGATCGCCCGCCAAATCATAGGCCGCCAACTGATACCAATCGGGGAGTCCAAAGCCACCAAAATCTGTGGTGCCCGCATCTATGCAGGGTGAGTTCATGCCCAAAGCATAAGCGTTGTCTTCATCCCAGGCATGAAATTCAGGATTGAGGCTGATATTGGCGCCATACCACTCAACCTCTGTATTTACCCATTCGCTGGTGTAATAGATAGCATCCTCAGGTTTTTCGCCAGGGCCAAGCATACAGTTCAGAAGCCGCAACTTAGCTTCTGTTGGATTATCGGTAGGGTAGGAACTTGTTGCGAGAGTGATATTGGCTCCGGAGCGGTGGCTGATTATACTGTTGATAAAGGTAACGGTTTTAGAGTCTCGGCCCATGATGACAGTAGACCCCCTACCTGGACCAGACCAGATGTTGTCAGCAAAAGTGCAGTTGATAAAATAAGTCTTAGTAGTCGCTGGCCAGGGATGATCTGCCAAAGACACCGGGCCAAAATCTGTCATCATGGGATTCTGTCGTATCACCTTACAATTGGTTATCTCCATATTCTGGAAGATATAGTCGCCACCCGCCCTAGCGGGATCTTGGGTCCATGTCTTAAGCACAGTGCCAGCCAAGCGGGAATATGGCCCCGGCTTGGTATTGCGAATGCGGATATTGTCTCCAAATACATTTCCTCCCCACAAGTTTAACCCATAAGAAAACATACAGTTGTCTATGGTGATGTTTCTTAGAATCAATTGTTCGGGATAGTATATCGATATCAAGCTAAGAAGGTTGTCGTCACTATGATACAAGGTAACAATGTCTCTGAAACTGATGTTTTCGAGCGTGATACTGGGTTTATCCAACAGGGCATGATTTTGAAAATTGTCACAAGCGTTATTGAAGTGTATCAGGTAGTTTCTACCAAACATGGGTGTTACCTGCCCTTGAAAAGTGATGTTCTTTAGCACGAACTCCTTTTCGGCATTTTTCCCCATGATAAAAATTGTGGGTGCCCCCACTTCAAATAATACGCCTGCCTCACTCTCACCCACTATGCTCACGTAGCTGCGGGCGTTGAGAGGAAAATGTTGGTCTTCGGCATATCTGCCATTGGCTAAATGGATGGTGCCGGGATTCTGCGCATTGGCCCCAATCCTATGCAAGGCAATAGCAATAGTCTTAAGCGGTTGATCACACGATAAGCCGGAGTTGTTATCGTCACCATCGGGGCTCACATAGAGATCAGCCCAGTGTTGATGCAACACCGTCTCGTTATAATAAAAGTTGTAGTTCATCCCTTGATTATAATAACGATTTTCTATGAGCACACACTCCTTAAAATAATCATCCGTTTGTGGTATGGTAAATTTGTCCAAATAGACGTCTATATGGTTTAAACGGTAGGTTGCAATGAAGATATCGTTACAAATGTTACCAATATTGTTATAAATACTGCATCTATTGTCCGGATCAAACTGTAGGTCATAGTAAACATCTTCAAAACCATCCACCACTGACGAGAATATAACCCCCCCTGCACCCAAGTCACTCCAGTTGTCGAAAATAACGGTCCCAGCCATATATGTAGAGCAATGGTCAATAGAAACTCCACTCCCTCCATTAGACCGATTACCAAAAATCTGGCAATTGGTTATTGCCACATTACTCATGTGCGCAAATATCCCTCCTCCAACTGTATAATCTGGTGCAGTGTGCAAACTACCGCTTCCATTTGTCAGGCTTAAGCCCTGTATATCTGCTTCTGAATAGTCTATTTTTATGCAGCTTCCGTTTTGGTTGCCGTTGATAATCGTTTGCGAGATGTAGCTGCTATCGGAGGTGCAGAGCTCCAAGCTACCCAGAGTGAGGTTTTTGTTTTCTATCAACACATTTTCATAATATGTCCCGGGATGTACCAGGATGGTATCCTGTTCTGTGGCCGCATTTATCGCTGCCTGGATGCTGCTGAAAGCTTGAGAACCATCAAGAGCCACCTGCAGGATATTGGCACCTAAGCTCAAAGGGAGTAATAGTAGTATTAGCAGTATGTTTTTCATGATTTCCTCGATTTTGTTGATTGATAGAGGCAGGAAGCGATTCGCTCGCTCCCTGCCTTAATAATTTGATTGGTCTACTTCATCATAATCATTTTGTGAATGTGGGAGTCATCATTTGTTTTGATACGAACAAAGTAAATACCGCTGCTCACAGGGCCATTTGATTTATCCCTTCCGTTCCAATCAAGCGTGGTCTTGCCAGCCGGATAGTGTTTGGCACCAAAATCAAAAACCTTCTGACCTTTGATGTTGTATATCTGGACTGTGGCTTCTGCTTCTTTACTAAGAACGAATGATATGCTCGTACTGGGATTGAAGGGGTTGGGATTGTCAATGTCATCATCACCATCTGAAGCACTTCGGACGTGTCCCAAAAGTATTCTTGGAGTTCTAAGGGTATCAATAATGCCGATAGCAGTATCATAATCCGGATCAAGATGAGCTGGTAAGCTTCCTCTGAATACATTGCTGGGCTGAATATTGGGACTTGGGTCTGTATAGTCATATAAAACTAAGCCCCAGCCATTATCATTATCCAATGACTGCGATTCAAGTTGATTTAAACAATAAACCATAAAACCATTATTTGGAGTTGATAAATTGTTTCCATTCAACCCGATCAGGGCCATCATTCGACATGCAGATAGAAACGACACAGACATGATAATCAATACGACCAATAAAACAATTTTAGCACTGTTCAAACTAACTATAGTACACATGGGTGGATTATGATTAAATCTTATATCTAAACCCGTTTTGGGCAGATTCTGAGGGAGGGCAGATGCGACCTGATATGTTCTCATTGTCTTTCTCCTTGTTTTTATTTATAGGAATTTCACCAATCGAAATCCTCAAAGCCAGTATCGTAGCCAATAAAGCCCATGTCAAGAACAATTATGCGTGATTATAATTAATTCCTTTTTCATGGAGACCTGAAGTCTACAACACGAATTATTAATAGGAAAGTCCACGGACGGGGGATGTACGGGCGCTCGCCGTAGCGCCGCAAGTATGGTCGCTTGCCAAAGCGCCGCAATCAAGCGCAGCTTGATGTAATCCTTCCACGAATTACACGAATTAAGGGCCAGCTACCGCTGGCTTTACTCTTCCACGGATGAACACGGATGGGGCCAGCAAGCTGGCGAGAGGGAGAGAGGGAGAGAGGGAGGGGCGACTTCGTCGCAGTTGTGAGTTGCCAGTTGTGAGTTGTGAGCGGCTGCGCAAGTTATTGGGAAACGGATAGTTATTGGGTTTAGAATAGCAAACTTCGTTTGCTTGCGGCGCTTTGGCAAGCTCCGGCTACCTGGCTTCGCCGGCGAGAGGGAGTGAGGGAGTGAGTGAGAGAGGGAGGGGCGACTTCGTCGCAGTTGTGAGTTGCCAGTTGTGAGTTGTGAGCGGCTGCGCAAGTTATTGGGATACAGATAGTTATTGTGTTTAGAATAGCAAACTTCGTTTGCTTGCGGCGGTGCGGCTTACGCCGGTACCTTCGGTGCGCAGCGAGCGCCCGTACAGGTCGCTAAAGGCGAGCGACCATACAGGTATTACACTGTGTTAAAGAAAATGACAATATTTGCATGATTCTGTATCGTTACTGTTTTCAAGCGGTTACATGACTGGGAAAATCAGATTTTCTTCGTCGGGGCGAGGTCGTCAGGGTAGATTATAGAGGGAGTGGTTGTCGCTATTCAAAAGCAGTCAACACAGTTGGGGCTACTGCATCAGCATCATCTTGGCTGTCTTCCGGTAGCCGGGTGCGATCATCCGCAGCAGATACACACCGCTGGAGACGCTGCGTCCCTGGTCATCTTTGGCATTAAAGGTCAGCTTATAGTGGCCGGTAGCATGGTCGTCATCTGCCAAGGTGCGCACCTTTTGGCCTTTGATGTTGTAGACCTCCAGCTTGACTCTGCCTTCCTCCTTGATGCTGTAGCTGATGGTGGTAGTCGGGTTGAAGGGATTGGGGTAGTTTCCGTGCAGCGCCGTGGCTGCTACGGGGATGTGCTCGCCTCCGTCGTCGTCCCTTTCCGTGAGGAGCACGAAGTGTAAAATGGTGATAAGGTCCTGGTCAACCGTCACGTCTTCAACGGTTTGGCTGATGTAGCCCGGGGCGGAGACGGTCAGATTGTAAGTGCCCGTGGGGAGGGTGAAGGCGTAGGCTCCCATCCGGTTTGTGGTGGTGTCAATCGTGTCATTGGTGATGGTGGCGGCGAAAATGGCTTCACCTTTTTTGGATCTGACGGTGCCCGCAACGGTGCCGCTGGGGACAAACCTTTCCAGGTGGTTTGAAAAAGACGGGTCAGAGATCACGCCGTTGGTATATATGCATCTAACCGCCCAGCGGTAGTAGCCGGTGGGAAGGGCGTGCCAATCCGTATCTCTGAAGTTGAGGCCCAGGATGGGCTCCGGGGTCAGGACGGTCCAGGCGCCGGGGAAGTGTTCCTGATTGACCTGCAGCCTGTAAACCATATAACCGATAAAGGCTTTGGGGTTTTTGGACGCGGGGCTGCGCAGGGTGACAAATAACGATCCCGGCTCGCTGCGGCTGAGGCTTCCGGCATCTGAAGTCTGAAGATGGGCTGCTGCTTTTCTCACATCAGCCACGTCAATCTTATCCTCAATATCCTCTGCGGTATGCCGAGCTTCACGCGTCGGAGCAGACCAATGGATATTCACCAGGGAGTCGTCTTCAATCAATCTGGCAACCACATTTACGGGAGCGTGAGTGGGCTCGGGGAGGATAATCTCTCCCAGGTCGCAATCTGTTTCACCCAAGTCCAATTTCCCGGTTTTGGTGGTGTATCCGGGTGTGCTGATCTCATACTCATAGGTGTGGACGCCGTAGACTTCCAGGGAGAAAAGGCCTTGTTCATCGGTGTTTGCCGCGTGGGAGCCATAGCCTTCCAGCCGGATGAGGGCAGCGGAGATAGCGGCCAATGTGTCGCTGGCCAGGATGGTGCCGCTTACGTTCACCAGAGGACGGGGCTGCAGGCTTACATCAATGGTGAGCTGTTCATCTGCCTGAAGCTCAAAACTCTGCGTGTGATCGTGATATCCATAGGCAGAGACAAAGAGGGTGTAGGCTCCGGGCATGATCAAGATGTGTGGGAAGAGGTATTCGCCTGCGTCGTTGGTGGTGGTGCAAAAGAGACCGTCATTGATGCTCACTTCTGCGTTGCTCAGGGCTTGTCCATCCGCAGTGGTAACGGTCCCGGAGAGCTGGCCCAATTTGTGTGAACTTACCACAAAAGTGGTTTGGGGAAAATAGCCGGAGACGGTTCCCGGTTCCGGACAGCCCGGATCGGTGATGAATGGCGAGCTCATATTTACGCTGCGGTTGCTGCCCTGAGCCTGGCATTTGAACAAGTTGGTTGAATACCAGGTTTGTTCCGTTGCTTTGTAGACCATCACCACCAGGTTGCTGCCGTCCACATACATAAAGGGTTGGTCAAAAGTGAATTCGACGATGTTTTGCCCGCTGGGGAAATTTACCGGGCCGGCAAAGACCGGGGTGAGCTGCGTGGAAGGAATGAAGCCATCGGAGAGATCAGCTTGCGTGGTGGTACCCATCCAGATGGATATGGGCATATCGCGGATGTTGCTGCTGAAATCGCTGTAGTATCTGATTCCATGAATATAGCCTGCCAAGCCTTCCAGTTCGTCAGGATAGTAAAGGGTTTGAGAGAGGGAACATTCCCAATGAATATCCACGGGATACCAGGCGTCTTCGCATCCATCGCCAATGGTGATGGCGTGTACGTCAGCGGGCTGAACCATGATGTCGAAGTTTGG